>Ga0335078_10011999_pt1 | contig 12854 bp, 10 predicted proteins | sample Lox_Sample_32_FD_206711 | JGI IMG/M metagenome (GOLD analysis project Ga0335078, IMG submission 206711) | Soil microbial communities from Loxahatchee National Wildlife Refuge, Florida, United States - Lox_Sample_3.2 | ecosystem: Environmental > Terrestrial > Soil > Wetlands | place: USA... | reverse complement strand
ACTTCTTTGGCGATCCACGGATGTGATCTGACCTTCTTGATCTGTTCGCGTGTGTTCTGTTCAGGGTCCTTGTAAGAGAAGAAGCGCATCGGAGCCGGCGACGAGTCGCCGGTTAAAGCGGTGAGTCGGGCGTTCAGCTCATCGTCCGTGAATGTCGTGAATCCGCACCCGGTGTGATTGAGGAGCATGATTTCCTTCGTTCCGAGGACACGGGTGGAAACGACCAACTCTCCGAGCACATCCTCGGTTACCGCCGGCCCGCCGGTCCGGATAACGTCGAGATCGGCATGCGGCAACCCCAGGATGTCCGGAAGGTCGGAAAGTCTGGGATCCATGCAGGTAACAACTGCGATTTTGGGAGTTGGATGCGCCCCCAGTTTTCGATCGTGCTTCTTAGCGTAAGTCTGGTTTGCTCTCAGCGCCTTATCGATAATACTCATGACGAATCTCCCTTTTGGGCAGAGTTAGGTTGGCCAGAAGAATCCCCAGTGCGGGTGCGACTCCCGACCAGGCAAATACCGATTGCAAGTGCGGGGCCTCCGGGGCAGCATGTTCCAGGCTCGCCAACTTGCCGCCGCCACAGCATCTTGAGAGACGCCCGGCGGTTTCCGGACAGGCCCGCGGGCGGCAGGTGGCGAAGATCCGACGCGGTTGGTCGGAATCTCGACATCCGTTCACTCTATTCCGGTGCCAGGCACACTTGGGAGAAACCAAACAACATCGGAGCACTATACGCGGAAAAACGCCTGACATTGCGGCGGGGACTTACGTCAAAGATCGATGACTACGTCACGAACCGGTTGGGAGCAGCAAACCAGAATATTGCCTTCAGCGGGATTGTCAAGCGGCTCTGGCCCGTAGGCCACCGCTCCCGAAACCAAACCGCTCTCACAGTTGTGACACACACCACTCCGGCACGCCCAACGCACCGGAACGTCGCAGGCCTCGGCCAGTTCGAGGATGCTGTGGTAGAGCGATGCGTTCCAGTGCGCGGCGATGCCGCTGCGGGCGAATGACACCAACGAGCCGGTGTTGGTATCGCCCTCGGGTGGATGCGAATTTCGTCTTGCCGCACTGATGACACCAGGGCTTCTTGGCTCACTGCCGTTGAAGATCTCAACGTGAATCCGTTTCGATGGGACGCCATAGCCCGCAAGTGCCGCCTTCATGTCTGTCATAAAGGCAGCCGGTCCGCAAAGGTAAACGTCCGCTTCTCGCGGGAAACCGGCCTCTTCGAGCACCGATTGCGAGAAATGACCGGCGGCATCGAACTCTTCGCCCAATTTGTCGAGCGAGGCCGGTCGGCTGTAGCAGACGTAACTTCGGCCATGCGGGAAGGCGAGCATCAGGCGGCGGACTTCCGCGGCAAAGGGATGATGTTCGCCATCCCGAGCCGCGTGGAGCCATAACACTTGCCGGGCAGACCGGGCCTCGGCTAACGCATGGAGCATCGCCAGCACCGGTGTTGCCCCGATCCCGGCACTGAGGAGGACGAGCGGCCGCTCTCCGGCTTGCAGAATGAAGCTGCCGCGAGGGGAACTGACGTCGAGAGCATCGCCGACTCGAACACGATCCCGCAGCCAGGTTCCCGCCACACCGTTCGGCTCGATCTTCACGCTGATTCGATAGCGCTCGGCCGAAAGAGCACCCGAAAGCGAGTAACTGCGAAAGATCGGCGCGCCTTCGGCGGTCGGCTGAAGCCGAAGGACGATGTACTGGCCCGGCTGAGCCGTCGGCAGCGGCTGACCGTCGGGATGCTGCATCGTCACTGACACGACGTCCGCGGATTCGCGATCGATCGACGTGACTGCGACCCGGCGAAATCCTGGTGCGGCTGGATGCGCGGCTGCTTCCGGCACGAGACCTGCATTTCCATCGGTTGAGCTCCGCAGTAATGCCTCGAACGACCCATGCCATCCCGGCGAGAGTGCTTCGATTCGCAAGGCACGTTCCAGCAGCTCGTGCGGATGATTCGGGAAATAGAGAAGCGCATTGATCTCGGCGACCGTCATTCGCTCCTTGGCCTCCCCCACCTTCACGATTTCGTCGCCCGCGCCCACTTCGCCTTCCTCAAGAACGCGGAAGTAGAATCCAGGACGCCCCCTGGAGGTCAGCAGCGCCGCCATCCGGGGCTCGTTCATCCGAATGCCAACGCGATAGCAGGTAACCCGGGGTTGCGTGACTTCAAAGAGTGCGCTCCCGATCCGATACCGGTCGCCGATGCACACCACATCATCAGGCAAGCCTTCGATTGTGAAATTTTCGCCGAATTGTCCAAAGGACTTCGGATCGCCAAGGGCGGGCCTTCCGAGCTGTTCCCGCCAATAATAATACGACCCGATCTGGTAGACAAAGACGGCTCGTTGTTCTCCTCCGTGCCCGGCCAGATCGCCCTGACCGTCTCCCTCCAGGTTAAGCCGCCTCACCTGACAGCGGCCGGGCACTGGATTCTTCCAGACTCCGGTGTGCACGGTGCGACCCTTCCACTCGATGTCGCGCGGGAGCCCGACATTCACTGACAGCAGCCGAGGCATAGACGCAAATCAGAGGATTCACTGGCACTTCTGTTTCCAGATGCTCTATGCGTTATATCCCGTGGATAGGAGGGCCAGACGCAGCGAATTCACATCGTGTCGGTCGGTGGAGTCGGCCCGCGGACATCGGTCGATTATGCGTTACTTGGCGGCCTTCTTTTCGGGGTCCGGAAAATTGCGGACGAGGTCGGGCGCCCAAGCTTCATCGATCTCTCTTCGTCATCGTGCACGCCGCATCATAGAGAGATGCCCTACAGCACGTCCGCAAATCCGCGCTTCATATGCCGGAAGAACAACCCGCCTAGCAGAAATACAACGGCTCCGCTGGCTGCCGCTATTAATAGGTCCGCGGGATTGGGCACGCGGTTCCCGAGCAACATCTGCCGGTACGCCCGCACGAGATACGCCAGCGGGTTGGCCACCACCAGAATGTGGGCCCAGCCGGGGTAGCGGCTCTCGGGCACCATGATCGGCGTGGCAAAGAACCAGAACGTGAGAATCACTCCCAGCACTTGCGCCGTGTCGCGCAGGAAAACATGCAAGCTGGCGACGACCCAACCAACCCCCACCGCGAACAGTCCAATGATCAGCGTGTAGACCGGCAGCAAGATCAGAAACACGCTGATCTGGTTGAGGAAGATGAGGGCGGAGGCGATCATCATGCACAGCGCCAGCCCGTGGCCCACCAGGCAGGACAAGAAGACGGCCAGGGGCACGATCTCGGAGGGGAAAACGGTTTTGGTTACCAGATTCGCCTGGTCGAGGATGCTCGAGGCCGAGCGCTGCACGGTTTCACTGAACAGGAACCACGGCAGCATGCCGGCAAAGATATAGAGCGGGTAGTTCTGCGTCACCTCGTCGGGCGGTAGAGAGACTTTCATGATGCCCTGGAACAGGAATGTCCAGCACAGGAGTTGGACCAGCGGATGGATCAACGCCCACACCCAGCCGATGGCCGACCCCACGAAACGCTGCTGGAAATCGCGCTGGACCAGTTGCGCCAGAAGGCCGCGCTTTTCGACCAGGTTACGAAGGAAGAAGCTGCCAGGAAGTCGGTTGGACACACTTAACTTTGGATAATACCAATTCTATCAATGACTTGAAAGCGTCGATCATGGGTTGACAGAGGGGTCGCGAACTGTTACAGTCTCAGTTTCGCCAAGTCGCAGTACACATCGTAGCCCCACCGGGTCCCGAGGCCGGTTGCGGTCTCGCAGTTGGAAAGGAATCCGGACAGGAAAAACTATGAAGCACGATCATTTCGTCGTGGTACTCGGTCATTCTTTAGGCGGTAGGCTCCGGCGCGTCCACGTTCCCAACCAGGCAATGTATCTGATTATGGCGATGTCCCTGGTGGGTTGCTGTTCCCTGTTCGGAATCGTTACCAGCTATGGACGCATGGCCTGGAAGGTCGCCGATTACAATGCGCTGAAGGGGGAAGCCGACACCCTGCGGGCGCGCTACCGCAATCTGCAAAAACAGGTCAACCAAACCCAGGAGCAGCTCGCCAGCCTGCAGCTCTACGCGCGGGAAGTTTCCCTCGCGTACGGGATCAAGCAAAAGCTGGAAGGGCCGTCCGACATTTCCGCGGAAGGCAAACTCGTCCCCAGCTTCGCCGAGAGCGTGGAGGACTACAACTTCCTGCGCGGGGTTCACTCCCTGGCCCTGCACAGCCGCACGCGCGCGTTAAATACGGTTTCGAAACCCAGCCTGTGGCCCGTCGATGGCCGCCTGGTGGGGTCTTTCGGCGAACGCGAAGATCCGTTCTCCGGCGAAGGCGAATTTCACACGGGCGTGGACATCAGCGCCGCCCAGGGAACCTCCGTGCGGGCCACGGCCGATGGCGTGGTGACGCTTTCGGAATGGAGCGGCGGTTACGGAAAACTCGTGATTATCGACCATGGCGGCGGCGTCCAGACCTACTACGCGCACCTGTCGCGCTTCTTCGTGCATCCGGGGCAGGAGATACGAAAGGGTGAATTGATCGGAGCCGTGGGCGGCACTGGACGAGTCACCGCGCCGCATCTGCATTACGAAGTACGGCTTGGCGGGGCGCCCGTGAATCCGTATCGCTACCTGGCCAGGGCCGAGTTTTATCAGCCGCCCGCGTCTTCGAAAGACTTCCCGTTCTGAAGCCCTTTCCTCACCGCCGAGACGCAGAGTCTTGGAAAAATCCCATCGTCATTCGGCGTGCGTGTCCTATTCCCCAATTTTCCGGGTGAGCTTCGTCGAGCACTTGTTCCCTCCGCTTCCTCGGCGCGCCAGCCTCATGGAACAACGGAAATGTCAAACTCCATGCGCGCCCATCACGTTCATTTCTCCGCGCCTCAGCGTCTCTGCGGTGATTGAATTACGCCAGGGCCGGTTTCGCGGTACGCTGAACGGTGAATATGCGAATCCTGATCGCCGTGGCTGCGGTCGTGGCTTGCGCCGCTTGCGGGACCGAATCTCAGGCCGGCGGCATCCCCGAATATAGTTACGAAGTCGTCCACACCTATCCGCACGATCCGGCGGCCTATACCCAGGGCCTTTTCTACCTCAATGGAGTCCTCTACGAGAGCACCGGCCTCTACGGCGAGTCCTCCATCCGCAAGGTGAAGCTCGAAACCGGGGAAGTGCTCGAAAAGCGTGACGTGCCGGAACAATATTTCGGCGAAGGCATCATCAACTGGAAAGATCGGCTCTACGAGCTGACCTGGAAATCGGAGAAAGGCTTCATCTACAACTTCGCCACGTTCGCATTGCAGGGCGATTTCGCGTACCCCGGCGAAGGTTGGGGCCTCACCACCGACGGCAAACGCATCATCATGAGCGACGGCACCGCGGAGCTGCGCTTCTGGGATCCGGACACCTTGCGTGAAACCGGCCGTATCGCAGTGAGTGATGACGCGGGCCCGGTACGGGAATTGAACGAGCTGGAATGGGTCAAAGGCGAAGTTTATGCCAACGTCTATCAGACCGACCGCATCGCGCGCATCAATCCCAACACGGGAAAAGTGACCGCCTGGATCGATCTGACGGGTATCCTGAGTCCCGCCGACCGCGTGCGCCAGGTCGACGTGCTCAACGGCATTGCCTACGACGCCAAGACCGACCGGTTGTTCGTCACGGGCAAGCTTTGGCCGAAGCTGTTTGAGATTCGCCTGGTCAAGAAATCAGTCGGGCAATAAGAAGCGCGCCGGCGAACCGGCGGCCGCGGTAACCGCCTCCGCCGCCAGATAGCCGCTGCGCACCGCGCCTTCCATGGTGGCCGGCCAGCCGGTCCTGGTCCAATCGCCCGCCAGAAACAGATTCGGGAACTGCGTCGCCGTGGCCGGTCGCAAGGCCTCGGTTTCCGGTGCGGCCGAAAAGGTGGCGCGCTGCTCTTTCACCACGTGCGCCTTCACCACGCGCGCCTCACGCACGCGCGGGAAAAAGAGCCGCAGGTCGCCCACCGCCAGGTCGATGATGTCGTTGCGCGAGACATTAGTTAAATCACGCGATGCGCTCACCACCAGTTGCAGATAGCGCCCGCCGTTCTTGTTGAACATCCATTGGATGGTGCGGTCGAGCAGCGTGGCGTGCGGCAGCGTCGTAATTTCCCGGTCGAACCAGAGGTGCACGCCGGTGATGGGCGAATGCTCGAGGCGCGGCGCTTCCAGGCCCACCGCCTCCAGCCGCTCAAAAGGCAGCGCGCAGATGTAGGAATCGGCAGTAATCGGCTCGCCGCCGATGGTGAAGCCTTCCGCCGCGATGCGCTCCACGGCGCAACGCAGGTGAATCCGCACGGAACCCAGCTTTTCCCAAGCTTCGGCGGCATAGAGCTGCGCTAACGGGACCGCCGGCACACCCATCTCGTAGGAATCGGCACGGGCCAAAAAACCGAGCCAAAACACCTGAAACCCGTGGAGCGCGGCCATGCGGTCGAGGTCTTCGTTGACCGCGCTCACCAGCACCTGGCGCCAGAAGCGGTCGATGGCATGCGGCGTCTGGCGTTTCTGGTTGAGCCAGTCGAGCATGCTGATGCGGTCCAGATCTTTGCGGCGCGTGCGTTCGCGGCGCAGTGCCATCAAGGCGCGGGCGATGCCAATTTTGTCGTGGCGGTCGAGGCAATGCATGCGCAGGAACGAGCCGGTGAAGTGAAACGGCGCGGGCAGCCGGCCGCGGCGCAGAATCGAAATCCGGCCGCCCGGTTCCACGAAGTAGAACTCGCGATGGAAGCGGATCTGGTTGCGGACGCCGAGCCGCTCGTAGAAGTTCAGGAGATTGACGCAGCAGCGCAGCAGGATGTGCTGGCAATTGTCGATGGTTTCGGCCTCTTCTTCGGGTGAAGCGGGTACCGGATAGGAGGTGGCGCGCCCGCCCAGGAAGGGCCGCGCTTCGTAGAGGTCCACTTCGTAACCCGCGCCGCCCAGCGCGGCCGCGGCGGCTAAGCCGGCGAGCCCTCCCCCTGCGATGGCAACCTTTGGCATCAAATCGTCAGTATGTCATGACGAAGAAAAACGCGAATGGTTCCGGATTTTGTGGCGAATCGATGTTTGCGAGATGCGCCGGGCACAAGCCCGGCGGCGGGCCAGAAGGCCCGGCCCCACAATCACTTCAAGAGTGCGCGGATGGTTTCAATGGTGTCGGCGTCTTCGGCTTTCTTGTCGTGGCGCCAGCGAGCCATCCGCGGGAATCGCACCGCGATGCCGGAGCGGTGCCGCGTCGACTCCTGTATGCCTTCGAATGCCAGTTCGAAGACCAGCTCGGGCTTGACCACGTGCACCGGTCCGAAGCGGTCGATGGTGTTCTGCCGGACAAAGGCGTCCACCGCGCGGATCTCTTCATCGCTCAGCCCGGAGTACGCTTTGGCGAATGGCACCAGCTTGCCGTCGTCCCAGACGCCGAACGTATAGTCGGTAAATAGAGCCGCGCGGCGGCCGTTGCCGTGCTGCGCATAGATCAACACGGCGTCCACCGAGTACGGATCGATCTTCCACTTCCACCAGTCGCCGCGGCGCCGGCCCACGCGGTACGGTGACCCCAGCCGCTTTAGCATAAAGCCTTCCACCTTGCGGCTGCGCGATTCCTGGCGAAGCTCGCGTAGCGCCGCCCACGACTCCGCTTCGACTACCGGTGAAAGCACCAGCGCGCTTGCCGCCGGCGCGATGCGCTCCAGTTCCGTGCGGCGCCACTCGAGGGGCCGCTCGCGCACATCCTGCCCTTCGTGTTCCAGCAGATCGAATCCCACCAGCACCACCGGCACCTCGGCCAGAATTTTCGGTCCCAGAACTTTGCGGCCGATGCGGCGCTGCATTTGGGCAAACGGCAGTGGAGCGCCATCTTTCCACGGCATCACTTCGCCATCGATCACGGTGCCTTCGGGCAGCAAATCGCCGAGTCTTTCCAGCTCGGGAAAACGGTCAGTCATGAGCTCTTCGCCGCGCGACCAGATGAAGGTTCGATGCTGGCGGCGTATGAGCTGCGCGCGAATGCCGTCCCACTTCCACTCCACGCGCCACTGCCCGGCGTCGCCCAGATCTTCGACGCCGCCCTCCAGCGGATAGGCGAGACAAAACGGGTAGGGACGGCTGATGTCCGCTGTGCCGGAGTCCGGCGCCAGGAGCCCGCGCCAGAAGGCGGCGGTCGGCCGCCAGTCGCCCATGAGGCGGTGCGCCGCGGCCTCGGGAGTGGTGCCGGTGGCCTCAGCCACCGCGCGGATCACCAGGTTCGCCGAAACGCCCACGCGGAATTCGCCGGTGATCAGCTTGTTCCAGGCGAAGCGCTGGCGCTCGTCCATCTCGCGCCAGGCGGCCACCAGCGAGGCGCGGCGCGTATCGTCATCGGCGTCGCGCAGCGGCAGCAGCCGTTCTTCCACCCAGTAACGCAACGGCAGGTCGGACGACCGGGCCGCCGGCGGCAGCAGCAGCGCGATCAACTCGGCGAAATCGCCCACGGCCTGGTAGCATTCGCCGAACAGCCAATCCGGTATGCCGGCTTCTTCGATCGCCCACTGCGCCAGCTTGCGCGATTCCAGCAGGCGTTTGGGCCGGCGTCCGATCAGGAAATTCACGGCCCACGCGGCGTCCGCCGGTTCCGCCGTCTCCAAATAGCGCTTCAATGCCGCGACCTTCTGGTTGGTCTTGGTGGTTTCGTCGAGCGCGGTGTATAACTCCGCGAAGGACTTCACGTCTCGTCCTCCTCGAAACGTGTCTCCACGGCCAGCGCTTTGCGGCCGTGCTCTTCGAGCCAACGCACCATCGGCGCGCGATAACCATGCGTGACCCAGACGCGCTCCGCGCGAGTTTCTTCGATGGTGCGCAGCAGGCCGGACCAGTCCGCATGCTCGGAAAGCACAAACCCGCGGTCGAGGGAACGGCGGCGGCGTGTGCCGCGGATGCGCATCCATCCCGATGCGTATGCCGTCGAAGCGGTACCGAAGCGCTTCTCCCAAGGTTGGCCGTGAACCTGAGGAGGTGCGAGGATCAGCGCGTCCGCCGATGGCCCCTGATCGGTAACCCTCGCGGTGTCTGCGAGCGCGATCCCCTGTGTGCGATAGACGTCCGTGATCTCGTCCACGGCCGGATGCGCGTAGATTGGACCGATGGAGGGATCGATCAGGGCCAGCAGCCGCTGCGCTTTGCCTGCCGGGTGCGCGAACAACAGGCTGGCCCGGCCGGCTTCCTGATTGGCGCGCCACCAGGCGTGGATCGAGTCGAGCACCTCGCTCGCCGCGGGCCAGCCGAACACGGGCAATCCGAAGGTTGCCTCGGTGACAAACGTGTGGCAGCGCAGGGGCTCGAAGGGCGCGCAGGTGGGATCGGGCGCCAGCTTGTAATCGCCGGATATCACCCACACCTCACCGCCGCGTTCCATGCGCACTTGCGCCGAGCCTAGAATATGACCCGCCGGATGCAATGAGACGCGGACGTCGCCGATCGTGACAGGTTCCCCATAATCCAGGGTCTGGATGGCGGCTTCCGTTCCGAGGCGCGCCCGCAACAGCCGCTCGCCGGGCCGCGCCGTCAAATAGGAGCCCGAGCCCGAATGCGCCGCGTGGGCGTGCGTGATCACGGCCCGCTCGACGGGCCCCCATGGATCGATATAGAAATTGCCCGAGGCGCAGTAGAGCCCGTGTTGAGCAAGTTCCAGAAGAGCCACGGTGCTTCTATTATCAGCAGACGGCTGCGCGCGTAGCGGAACGCCTTCATTGAAGACGCACCCAGAACCTCCGCTCCCTGACGGTCGCGGCTCGGTAACAAAACGATCGCGCCCACGGAGCCGCGACCGTAAGGGAGCGGAGGTTCCGCTACACAGCTCGTGGCCCGGCGTGTACGTCTTCATTACTTTTGGTGGCCCGCAGGGCCATGGGGACACTCCCTCGCGGTCGCAGCTCGGTAACAACCCGATCGCGCCTTGCGGAGCGGAGGCTTGGAGCGCTTTTTCCGCAAAATGGCTACGCGTAGCGGTTCCTCAACGCGCCATCAGCAGGATACAGACGAAAACGGCTACGGCGTAGCGGTCAGCCCGATCGCATGTGATACCATCCGGCGATGGCAACTTATGTATTGGTACACGGCGCCTGGCACGGAAGCTGGTGTTGGAAGCGCGTTCGGCATGCTTTGCAGGCTGCCGGGCACGACGTCTTCACACCTACCCTGACGGGAGTCGCCGAACGCTCGCACCTCGCATCGGCCAGCGTCAACCTGTCGACGCACATCGACGATGTGGTGAACCTGATCCGCTGGGAAGAACTCTCGGATGTGATTCTGTGCGGCCATTCCTATGGCGGTTGCGTCATCAGCGGCGCGGCTGATCGCATCCCCGATCGCATCCGCGCCCTCATTTATCTCGACGCCTTTGTGCTCGAAGATGGTGAGTGTCTGTTCGACCTGGTGTCGCCGGAGCAAACGGAAGGCATGCGTCAGCAGGCGAAAACTCAAGGTGACGGATGGAAAGTCGCTCCCATTCCCGCCGAGGTTTTCCGCGTGAATCCCCGCGATGCCGCCTGGGTGAATGCGCAATGCACGCCGCAACCCATTGCGACCTTCGAGGAGCACATCAAACTAACAGGCGGGCTGAAGCGTATCCGCGATGTCACCCACATCCTGGCGACCGGCTTCGTGGAGGGCTCGCCATTTCCGGTGTGCCACGAACGCGCGAAAGCCAAAGGCTGGAAGACGCGCACGGTCGCCTGCGGGCATGACGTGATGCTCGATTCCCCCGACGCGTTGACCAGCTTCTTTCTGGAGTACGCTGCGCCGAAAGCCGAGGCTCACCGGGCCGGCTGACCGGCGGCTATCCCAGAAACGCTTCCACGGCTGCCAACAAACGCGCGGGTTGCTCTACGGTCGGCAAGTGACCAGCCTCGGCGATCCATTCGATCCGCGAACCCGGAATGCGGCTCACGAATTCCTGCGCGTACGCCGGCGGCACCAGCCGGTCGTCTTTGCCCCACACCACAAGCGTCGGCGCCTGGATGCGGTGGATGCGTTTCTTCAATCCCTTGTCCGGAATCGGCCACACGAATTTCCCCGTGCAGCCCATCGACCAGATCATGCGGATCATGCCTTCCGGGTCGGGCGTTCCGAACATCTGCTGGGCGATGGGGCCCTCCGGGTCGCGCAACAAATATTTCGGAAGGTCGCTCGCCGGCGTAATCGTCATCCAATTGGGGATTGGCGTATCCTCGCGCCACAAGCCGATGGGCGCGATCAACACCAGTTTGCTGACGCGCTCGGGATTGCTCGCCGCCAGCTCCGCCGCCACCATGCCGCCGAACGAGTGGCCGATGACCGGCGCCGATTTCAAGCCGAGCGCATCCAAAAGCTCGTAGTAATACAGCACCAGGTCCCAGAGGTTATCGATCTGCGCGATGGCCTCCGGGTCGCCCTCGGTCGTGCCGGGATGCTCGGGCGCATACACGGTGTGACGCTCCGCCAGCTTGTCCAAAAACTCGTCCCACACCAGGCCGCCCGCGCCGTGCAGAAAAACCACCGGCGATCCGCTGCCCGCCACCTTGATGTTCGGGCTGACCTTCTTTTGCCAAACGCTCACGCGGCGATCGCTAACGGCCGTCACGCGGTCACCTCCTGCGCGGTCTTCTTGCGCAATCCGGCCGGCCACCAGCGGTTCTCCCACTCGTCATCCCAGGTGGCGCGCAGCGACGGGGCCACCTCGCGGAAAAAGAGGTCGATGTTCTTCAGCGTCAGCTCATGCGGCATGGAGCCGATATGCAGCAGGACCATCAGGTTGCCGACTCTTAGCTTGCTGACGAGATCCTTCAGTTGATCGCGCACGGTGGCTGGGCTGCCCGAGATCACGAACTTATCTTTCAGAAATTCCTTGTAGCGTTTTTGCTTGAGGGAGGTGAAGGCATTGGCGATCATCGGATTGCGCACGGCATTCGCGAGGCTTTGATAATCCTGATGGCCCGGTATGCCCATCCACTCCGGCGGCACGTGCAGACCCTTGTGATAGAAGTACTCGATGTGGCGGGCGTAGTCCTTTTCGGCCTGCTCGTCGGTTTCCGCGACCGTGACGAGTTGCAGAAAGCCCAGGCGATAGGGATTCAGATCGCGGCCCGATTCCTGGCAAACGCTCCAATATTTCTCCACGCTCTTCTGCGCCGCCTGATAACCGAAATAGCTGAGGAAGCAGTAGCAGTGGTCGTGCTTGGTGGCGTAATAAAAGGTGCTGGTGCTGCCGCTGCCCGGGATCCACACCGGCGGGTGCGGCTGCTGGATGGGGCGCGGCCACAGATTCACCATGCCGAGCTGCGTGTACTTCCCGTTCCAGGCGAACGGCTCGCGCGAGGTGAAGGCTTTGAGGATCAGGTCGTGCGCTTCGCGATAGCGCTCGCGTTGTTCAATGGGCGTCACGCCGTAGCAGAGGTTGATGTCCATGGGCGTGCCCAGCGGCATGCCAGCCACCAGGCGGCCGCCGCTGATGCAATCGAGCATGGCGTACTCTTCCGCGATGCGGGTCGGCGGTTGCGTAGCCGGCAGGGTGGCGCCCATTTGCACGATCGCGCAATCGAGGCCGGTGGTGGCGCGCGCCAGCACCGAGCCCATCAGGTTCGGACTGGGCATGAAGCCGTACGCGTTCTGGTGGTGCTCATTGGTGCAGACCCCGTCGGAGCCCGCGCGGGCCGCCGCGATCAGCTCGTCGAACGTCCAGTTGTAATACTGACCCACGCGCTTGGCGTCGGCCAGCTCATGAAACGGCGGCGTCACCCAAACCGACGAGTAGCGCTTCTCGAAATCGTCGGGAAGCTCCCGGTGCGGCATCAAATGAAACGTGGAAATGTACATAGATCTCTCCTGCTGGGATGTGGCTCCGTGGGGCAGGCCTTCCGGC
>Ga0335078_10011998_pt1 | contig 12854 bp, 5 predicted proteins | sample Lox_Sample_32_FD_206711 | JGI IMG/M metagenome (GOLD analysis project Ga0335078, IMG submission 206711) | Soil microbial communities from Loxahatchee National Wildlife Refuge, Florida, United States - Lox_Sample_3.2 | ecosystem: Environmental > Terrestrial > Soil > Wetlands | place: USA: Florida... | reverse complement strand
GCCATCCACCATCAGGCCCGGTTCGCGTTGGCGCACCAGCTCCACGGCGCGGCGGACTTTTTCCGTCAGCGGATGCCGGCTGCTGCCGAAGTTCGAGAACGACAGCATGGCCACGCGCGGCTCCACGTTGAAGCGCCGGGCCAGTTCCGCGGTGGTGACGGCGATCTCGGCCAGGTCTTCCGACGTTGGCTCGATATTCACCGTTGCATCGGCCAGAAAATAGATGTCGCCCTTAGGCGTGATCATCACGTAGACGCCGGAAACTTTGCGCAGGCCGGGCCGCACCTCGATTACTTGCAGAGCGGGACGGATGGTATCCGGGTAATGCTGCGTTAAGCCGCCGACCAGCGCGTCGCCATCGCCCAGCCGCACCATCATGGCGCCGAACGTGGTACGGTTCAGAATCAACTGCTCGACTTCACGCCGCGTACCGCCCTTGCGCTGGCGGAGGCAATACAGTTCCTCGGTGTAAGCCGGCAAGCGATCCGATTTCTCGGGATCGATGATGCGAATGCCGCCGGCGTGCACCCGTAGTCCGGCCATTGCCGCGCGGATTTTTTCTTCGTCGCCGAGCAGGATCGGCATCGCGATTTTTTCGTCGGTCAGAATCTGGCAGGCGCGCAGGATCTTCGGTTCCTCGCCTTCCGGGAAAACCACGCGCTTGGGCTGGCGCTGCGCCTTATGAATCATCACGCGCATGACCTCGTGGGCCTTGCCCAGCCGGCGCTCCAATTGTTCGCGGTATTCCTGGAGGTCTATGGGGGTCTGCGCCACACCGGTCTCCATGGCGGCCTGCGCCACGGCGGCGGCTTCCCAAATCAGGACGCGGGAGTCGAACGGTTTCGGGATGATGTACTCGCGCCCGAATTCCAGGTGCTCCACGCCATACGCGCGCCGCACAGAGTCCGGCACATCCTCGCGCGCCAACGCCGCCAACGCGCGTGTAGCGGCCAACTTCATTTCATCATTCACCGTGGTAGCACGCACATCCAGCGCCCCGCGGAAGATGAACGGAAATCCGAGCACGTTGTTCACCTGGTTCGGAAAATCCGAGCGACCGGTGGCGACAATCGCGTCCGGACGCGTGGCCACGGCGACATCATAGGCGATCTCGGGATCGGGATTCGCCATGGCGAAGACGATCGGATCGCGCGCCATCGCCAGCAGCATCTCCGGCGTGACGCAGTTGGCGCTCGAGAGGCCGAAGAATACGTCTGCGCCCACCATGGCGTCGGCCAGAGTGCGCGCCTCAGTCTCCGCCGCGAACATCTCCTTGTAGCGATTCATGCCTTCTTTGCGGCCTTTGTAGATGACGCCCTTGGTATCGCACATCAGGATGTGTTCGGGGCGCACCCCCAGGTTTACGTAATGCCGTGCGCAGGATATGCCGCTGGCGCCCGCGCCGTTGAACACCACGCGCACATCTTCGATACGTTTGTTCACCAGATCGAGCGCATTCAGCAGCGCCGCGCCCGAGATGATGGCGGTGCCGTGCTGATCGTCATGAAACACGGGGATCTTCATGGTGCGCCGGCATTCTTCTTCGATATAGAAGCACTCTGGCGCTTTGATGTCTTCCAGGTTGATGCCGCCGAAAGTCGGCTCGATCAACTGGCAGGTGCGGATAATCTCGTCGGCGTTGGTGGTGGCCAGCTCGATATCGAAGACATCGATATCGGCGAAGCGCTTGAAGAGTACACCTTTGCCTTCCATAACGGGTTTGCCGGCGGCGGCGCCGATGTTACCGAGTCCGAGCACCGCGGTGCCGTTGCTGACGACGGCCACCAGGTTCCCCTTGGCCGTGTATTTATAAACCAGGCTGGGATCGCGGGCGATTTCCAGGCAGGGCACCGCGACGCCTGGCGTGTATGCCAGGCTGAGGTCGCGCTGCGTGCGGCACGGCTTGGTTGGCACGGTAGCCAACTTACCGGCGGGCGCGGAGGAGTGATATTCGAGAGCTTCTTCCGGTTCAATTTTCATAATGCGACCTTCATTTATAGCCATATTATAGTTACTTATCCGGAAGTGCGAAACGGCCTGCTACGCGTCGCCGATGCGATGGAGCTTCATCAGATTGGTGGTGCCCGGACGGCCCACCGGCTGCCCGGCCAGAAACACCACCGAATCGCCCGCCTGCACGCAGCCGCGCTCGGTAAGCACGCGGTCCATCTGCGCGAGCATCTCGTCGGTGGAGGCCACGTCCGGCGCCTGGACGGGAAACACGCCGTAGTTCACCATCAATTGGCGGCCCACATTTTCGCGTGGCGTCATGGCGTAGATGGAAACCGGCGGGCGGTAGCGGGAAACCAGCCGCGCGCTCGAACCGGTGGCGGTGAACACAACGATGGCCGCCACTTTGGCGTCGCGCGCGGCGTGATGCGCGGCGTCGGCCAGAATCTCGGCGTTGCTGGGATTCGGCCCGGCGGCTAGCTCTTGAAAGCCGCTTTTGCGGATGGATTTTTCGGTCTCCGCGGCGATGCGCACCATGAATTTCACGGCCTCGACCGGATATTTTCCGACGGAAGTTTCCGCGGAAAGCATCACCGCGTCGGTGCCATCGTAGATGGCGTTCGCCACATCGCTGACTTCCGCGCGCGTGGGCGTGGGATTCTCGATCATGGATTCGAGCATCTGGGTGGCGGTGATCACGAACTTGCAGTGGCGGCGCGCGCGCCGGATGATGGACTTCTGGATGCGCGGCACCTTTTCGAGCGCGATCTCCACGCCCAGGTCACCGCGCGCGACCATGACGCCATCGGCAGCTTGCAGAATGGCGTCAACATTCTCCCATGCCTGCGGCTTTTCGATCTTGGCCACCACAGGCAGAGCCGCGGCGCGCATGCCGCGCAGCACCTCGCGCAGGTTCACCACGTCGCTGCCGGTGCGCACGAAGGAGAGCGCCACCAGGTCGATGCCTTGCTCTACGCCGAAGCGCAGATCCGCCAGATCCTTCTCGGTGAGCGAAGGCAGGCTGACGTTGACGCCGGGCAGGTTGATGCCTTTGTGGTCGGAGATCGGTCCGCCCGAAACGACCTCCGTGCGGACGGATGCGCCATCAACATCGAGCACGCGCAGTTCGATGGCGCCATCGGCCAGCAGCACGCGGTCGCCGGGCTTTACGTCCGCGGCGAAGTTAGTGTAAGTGGTACCGGCGCGGCGACAATCGCCGGTTATCTGCTCGGTGGTGATGGTGAACTCGGCGCCGGTGGCGAGCGTGCAGCCGCCGCCTGAGAAGCGGCCCAAGCGGATCTTCGGCCCTTGCAGATCGAGCAGGATCGCGGCAGGCAGCCCCGATTCGGCGGCAACCTGGCGGATAGCAGCGATGCGCGCGGCATGTTCAGCCTGCGTGCTATGTGAGGCATTCAGACGGAACACATCCACGCCCGCCTGCAGCAGTTGGCGGATCGCGGATGGAGAATCCGTGGCTGGACCCAGCGTGGCGACAATTTTGGTGTTGGCCATGAGTGCGTATGTTTATATTGTGCCGTACCGCACATGGCCGCAGGTTTACGCTGTGTTACTGAACCAGCTTCAGTAACCCTGCGCTAAGATCCCCTCGAACCGGTAAATATATTTCCAGGTGGCCTGCCCGCCCAATGGGAGACCCGGTGCCGAGAAGGGGTAGGTGGTGGAAGGACCCGGCACGACTTCCAGCACCAGTTCGTAGTTGCCCCACAGGGCGTTGAACTGCGGAATAGTGAACTGCCCATCGGATGCCTGGACCTGCCATCGTAAGGCGTAATCTAAAGCGAGAGTGCTTTCATCGTGCGAGATCAGGTAGACGTTGATCCACTCGTCCGCATCGCCGCCCGTCCAGTAAATAGTGAACGGCACGCCACCCAACAAGGCGCTCCCGGCGGGGTTGATAGTGACCTGGATGCCGGCGCCGATCTGGACGCTGGATTGAAAGGCGCCCACGTCCGCGCCGCCGCCGGCGTTCACCGTGAACGTCCCTGGCTGTATCGTTCCGTTTGGCAGCGTTGCCTGGTACACGCTCAATCCGCTCACCTGCCCGTCTTCCGGCGGTATCACGCCCGTGCCCGGCGTTTCAAGCACCACAGTCGCGCCGCTACCCACCAGTCCGTTCATGACCGGTTGCTGCTCGGTCGCGGTGGGAGGCGCGGCGGTGCGAGGTAGCTGTTGACCCTGCACATTGACGGCTCCCGCATCGAGACTTCGATAGCCCGGTATCGGGCAGGACGGGCCATACCAGGTGTAGACGTTCGTCTCAATGCCTTCCGCAAAGGCCGGAGCAGGCGGGGCCTGCTTGCCGGGCGAGGCTTGCAGCGATAGGCTGACCGTATCCGTCTCGATAGTGGCCGGCGGTTCTTGCGCAATCACGGTCTTCTGCCAGGTAATTTGACCGTAGCCGGCCGTGGGCGGATCGGCGCAAGGTCCACCGCCCTGACGCACGCTGATGGTGACCGGCTGGCTGATGCTGCCGGCTTCCGTCTGCAGAGGGACAGCGCAGCCCTCGCGCAGCGTCGCGGGCAACTGATAGTTGAACTGGGCGACTCCGACCAAGCCTGGCGCGAGGCCTTTAAACTGTAGGAAACAGCTACCGCAGTCGGCGGAATCCAGGAACAATTCACCCCCGCCCGCGTCTAAGGGCGCGAGCGGATTAAACGGCGCCGGAGATCCATCCGGCGGCGCATTATAAACCTCAGAATAGTTCAAACCTGTCCCGAAAACCGAGATATAGCTTCCTGGAGAAGCACTGTTGGAGCGGGAATTTACCGTGACGGAGCCATCCGGCGCCACATTCAATACGGCTCCCTGCCCGCACCCGCTGGCATCCATAGTAAAGATGCCAAATGTCTCTGGCGACGGGGTAGCTTGGTATGGATCGCTGGCGCCGGCTGCGGTACACACGACGATCCCGGACGACGCGCATGAGGATTGTGTAGTGTCCAAGGCTCCCGGCCACTGAAAGTTGATCTGCGTGGGTGAGACGTAGAAGAGGGGCGCCGCGATTCCGTTGATGCTGAGGGACGTGCCGCAGAGCTGCCGAAGCAGCGGCAGAGCTTGTGCCTCTTGAGTGCAATTCGCCAAGTTAGTGCCGAAAATGGTAGCAATCGAGCCGCTGTTTACCGAGTTGGGGCCGTAGGTGGCGGCGCTCGTCAGACTCGAAACTACCGGCTTTTGGCACCATGCGGCTAGGGGGCAAATGGCCAGGACCAATATAGTGCGTTTTGTAGGCATGTCGCGGTTCCCTATCGGACGGCGGCTGCAGGCCCGGAAACCGTGTACGTGAACACCTGATCCTGTCCGGGCGCCGCCTGAAATGGGATCTGCGACCCGGAAACGTCCACGGCGCTGCCTGCCGCATCCACGAGCGTGACGTCGCGGCTGAACAACCAAAGGTGAAACGGCGTACTGGCCGGAATAACCAATTGGTAGTCGGAGCCCGCCGAGTCTACACCCGTTTTTGTGGCACCCTGGTACGCGCCATTTGCGTAACTGACGCCAACCAGGAGCTTTCGGGGCGTCCACGGGCCGTCTATCACCTTCGGCAGAAGCCCCGCCGGATCATTGACTCTCACCCTCAAGAATACACCCAGCGCCAACGCCACCGTTTGGGTGCTTATGCCGCCCGCCGACAGAGCCACGCGAACTGGTTGCGTCCACCTGCAGGGGTCCAGGTATGCCGTCGAGGGAACATCGGCGCAAAGGAGGTAGTCGCCCGCCGGCAAGCTGGCAACAGCAAACGTTCCATCGGCGGCGGTAGTGGTCGCGCCCCGCACAACCGCCTCGCCCGGGGCTGGCGCCAGGTTGCGGCCCGTTCCGACGATGGCCACCACCCGCTGATAGCGGACGCTGGCTCCAGCCAGCGCCCTTCCTTGGCTGTCCGTCACGGAGCCCTGGAGACTCCCCATTGCGGCGCCCGATTGTGCCAGAGCGCAGCTCATAGCCGCGATGTAGCTAAGGCATGCAGTTTTCAATATGCGCATGGGAATGCTCCTTGGTCTCTAATGATTGGACGGCGTGTACGGCCCGCCGTTGTTATAGTTGACGTCCTGGTAGCTGGTCGAAGTACCAGGGCCGCTGCCGTACGGCCAGCACTGCCCTGCGGGGTCCTCGAGCTCCATCCATGGCCGGAAATAGACGTTATATCCAGTGAGGGTGCTGGCGTTGAACCCGGCCACATTGTCGGTGGGCGAGCTGACGGAGACGAGGAAGCCTCCCGACCAGCAATAGTTGGGGTTCTGTACGGTGCCTAGGTTGAGCGGGGAAAGCTTGCCGCCATACGTCTCGCCGATCGTGACATTGGCGTTGCCGGGCTTGGTGGTATTGTACCCAGCCGCAATCAGGTAGTGGTACAGATCGCTGTAATCGATGTTGGCAATCTGCTGGATCTCCGCGTCGCTTGCCCCGTTGATCTCGATTGCGGGGTAGATGTGGGCGTCGACCACCGTTGGCTGCGTGTGGTAAAGGGGCACAGGCCACATCGCAGCGAAGCTGGTGCCTCCGCACCACAAACCATCTTCTCCGGTGGCGTCTGCATTGAGCCCGATATACCCCCCACCGATCGCCTGCGCGAGTGCATCGAGGGAGAAATTGCGGGAATAATCTTGATAGATGTTGGCGCAGTTCCAGTACGGCGATGCGGCGGTGGCCTCCCACCAGCCGGCCGAGTGGGTGACGTTCCCGGCGGGAAACCCGTTCGCGGTCATCAGATTGCGCAGGTCAGTCAGCACGTCGACATACTGCCCGGTCTGAAGGCCGGCTGATTGCGGGCTGGAGTTGTCATCGATAAACCTGAGTTGACTGGTGAAGACAACCATGTTCAGTTCCTGGGCTATCTCCAACTCGTAGACGTTCACCCGGCCCTTCGCCGCTTGCAGCATCGCGTTGATGACTGTAAATAAGTTATTCCAACCGATAAAATTGGGGTTTACCGGGGAGCAATTATAGCCGTCGCTATTCGGTTGATCGTAGCCTACCGGATTGCCTGGACCCGGGGTGCACGTGGATGATGGCGGCGCGCAGGTTGGCTCCAGACCGTACGGTTCAAGATCTCTGAACCATACGGGATCCGGCGTGTCGGTGCATAGCGTCCCGGTCGGATTCGTCACCTGGCTCTTTGGGACGGTTTTACCGCTTGAAGGCGTCGAGCCGAAAGTGAGGGTCACGTTCTGTATCCCGGCACTTTCCAGGTCTTGAAAGAACGCTGTTACGCCTCCGCTCACGCCATCGCTGCCGTACATAAATATAAAGCTTGGCGTACCGGGCAAGCCCGGGGTGAAGGAAATCTGCTGCCAAGTGCCACCGCATCCGGAAAATGCCAGCGATGTGGCGTCACAGAACGTTACAAAGATCCGGACGCCGGAGACCTCCTCGCTCCTCATGTTGTGGAGGATAGTCTGGAAGCAACTACGGACGCTAGCGCGGGAAGGACAGCCGGAGATATTGTTCTGTGTGAAATTGTACGATGCAGCCGCATGATTGTAGTCGTAGTAGCTGAACGGCATGAAGGATAGGTTGACTTGCAACCAACTTGGAGATGTGAGGGAGGCACCGTACGCCGTTGCCGAGAGGATCAGGATCGCCACTGGAATGCCGCATATACGCAGGCACCGCAGTCGATTCGCGGCGAAACGAGCCCCTCTCCTAGCGGTACCAATCGGTGTGTGTGTGTGTGTTCCATACAAGATATTAGAAGATCTTTAACTCCTATTATCGTTGCTGTGTCAGAATTTATCATGGCTGGGCTAGGACGTCAAGATCAAACGCTGGGAAATGGCATAAGTCGCAGAAAATAAAACGAAAACAGTCGAAGGTTAATGTTGCTTCACTAAGACACGCACGCCGGCAGGACATATTAGTAGCGGATTGATGGCGGCTATAAGTTGGTGTAAGTGCGCCTGGGGCGCCCGCAATCTCCGGCCGCTCGTTCAGCGGTGATGGTGCGCGGAAGTCGCCGCAGTCTTAACCATTCCCGCCGGATCTTCGGCCCTTGCAGATCGAGCAGGATCGCGGCAGGCAACCCCGATTCCGCGGCAACCTGGCGGATAGCAGCGATGCGCGCGGCGTGTTCAGCCTGCGTGCTATGTGAGGCGTTGAGCCGGAACACATCCACGCCCGCCTGAAGCAGTTGGCGGATCGCAGACGGGGAATCCGTGGCAGGACCCAGTGTGGCGACAATTTTGGTGTTGGCCATGAGTGCGTATGTTTATATTGTGCCGCACCGCACATGGCCGCAGGTTTACGCTGTGTTACGCCCACTCCCGATTGCGCCGCGCGCCGCCGTCGAATACGCTGATCGTTCAAGGCCGCATATGCGAATCGAGCCTATTGTTCCGCTGTTGGCCTGCATGCTGCCATTGCCTATGGCGCTCGCGCAAGGCACGGTGCCCACGTTTCGGTACACCGCCGCCCACGCCACCTATACCCTGATGGGCAGCGATCCGGGCCGGGGAGGCGTCACCACCATCCCCACGCTGCTGGTTCCCATTGCACTTTCGTTTGAGGGAAAAGAAACGGCCGACAGGCCTTTGGTGATGGACGCGGCGCCGGATGTGCCTCTCCTTCTGCGCTCGCCCCTTTTTTCCGAGTTCGCCTTTCCTTTCGGCGGCGCTACGCAGTATGCCGATGCGTTGCTGCGCACCACTTTCCCCAAGGCCCGCGACTGGCACACGCTGCTGGCCAAGCCGGAAGTTAAGCCCTTGAGCATTGCCGTCCCAGCCGGTTATGGCTATGTCCTCACCTCGCGCAAGGCCGGCCGCTCCCTGGCTGTTGTGGATATCGAGTTTCTGCAAAAGCAGATCTTCCGGCAGATTCCCAAACAGCCGGGCAAGTTAGTCGTCGCGATAACCCACAACACCACTTACTATGTCTTAGGGGATGCGACCGTTTGTTGCTCCTGGGGAACGCACGGCGTTGACTCGGCCAGCGGTAACTCCTTCGTCCTGGGATCCTATCTTGATGCCGCGCCCCCCATAGTCGAGGATCGCGACGTGCAGCCCCTCACTCAGCAGCTCGCCGAGTTTGTCAACGACCCCTTGCACGATCCGTTGTTCCAGGGCCGCGACGCCGAAGCTCCGGGCAACCGCTTCCCTCCCTGGATGCGTCCGGCCTCCATGCCTTCCGGAGATCAAGGCCGCTGCGGCGGGAGCGGCGCCGCCTCCAGATATTTTCTGCTCGAACCCACCAATACGAATCCCAAAAATAATATTCCCGCCTCCAGGGCCTTTACCGCCCATGCCGGCGGAACCACTTATCACCTGGAGAACGTTGCGCTGCTCCCCTGGTACACTGGCAAGTTAGAAGGCGAAAGCGGCACTTATAGCTATCCTGACCCGCAGGCTTTACCAGAAGCGGCAGCGCCGTGTCCGGTCCGTGACCGCCGCGCTGACGCGGAAAATGACTTGCAGCCCAGCACCGCAGCCGTACCCTGGAATGGTCCGCCGAATGGCCATCAGCTCATCGGCTACTGGACCGGTTATGGAAACGCGCGTTCCAACTTTACCCTGCGCAAAGTCTCTCCGCAATGGGACGTCATCATCGTAGCTTTCGCCACGCCGGATCATAGCGCTCCGGAAGGTACTCTCCAGTTCCGTACTCCTGATGGATTCGACACCACACAGTTCAAGGCCGACATCGCATATGTGCAGCGGCAAGGTAAGAGAGTTTTGATTTCGCTCGGCGGGGGCGGCCAGCTTTTCAGCCTTGCTGGTCCGAACAGTACTTCTAACTTCGTCTCTTCCGTCACCCGTATCGTCAGTGAGTACGGCTTCGATGGCATCGACCTCGACTTCGAAACTCCGTCGCTCGATCTCGACCCCGGAGACACCGACTTCCGCCATCCCGTTACGCCTTCCACAGTCCATGTCATCTCCGCCCTGCGGCAGTTACATGATCACTTCGGGACCCGATTCATGATCAGCCTGGTGCCCGAGGGTACTCAGATTCCAGGAGGCTATCCCAGCTATGGCGGCCAATTCGGCTCCTATATCCCGATTGCTTACGCCATCCGCGACATTCTCTCTTTTATGGACGTTCAGGACTACAATACGCCGCCGCTGGAAGGTCTCGATGGCGAGATCTATCAGGCCGGCACGGTGGACTATCATGCCGCGATGACGGAACTGGCCCTGCGAGGCTTCGCCGTAGGTGGCGACCCGAAGCTGGTCTTCCCACCTCTCCTTGCTGATCAGGTGGCGGCCGGTTTCCTCACCGGCGACACCAACCCCGAGATCGTGAGCCAGGCAATGAGTTATATCATTACCGGTAAGGTCCCCGCCGGCGCCACTTACAAACTACGCAGCACTACGGGTTACCCCCGCATGCTGGGCGCCATGTTCTGGACCATCAATGACGATCGCCGGAATAACTATGATTACTCCAACGTCGTGGGCCCGCTGCTGCATGGCTATCACTGAGCTCGAATCACAAAAGGGCAGGCCTGAGCCTGCCCCTTTGCTTCTAAACTGCCGGAATTACGCGGTGCGCATGGTTTCCGACTTATCGCCGGAAATGGCCGCTTGCGCCGCCGCCAGCCGCGCGATGGGCACGCGGTACGGCGAGCAGGACACATAGTTCATGCCCACGCGATAGCAGAACTGCACCGAACTCGGCTCGCCGCCGTGCTCGCCGCAGATGCCGATGTCCAGATTCGGCTTGGTCTGGCGTCCCAGCTTCACGCACATCTCGATCAGCTTGCCGACGCCCTGCTGATCCAGCACGGCGAACGGATCGTGCTTGAAGATCTTGGCCGTCTCGTACTGCTTCTGAAACTTCGTGTAATCGTCGCGAGAGAGCCCCATGGTGGTCTGGGTCAGGTCGTTGGTGCCGAAGCTGAAGAAGTCCGCTTCCTTGGCCACCAGGTCGGCGGTCAGGGCGGCGCGCGGCAACTCGATCATGCATCCGATCTCGTACGGCAGATCTTTCATGCCCGCCTTGCCCAGCACTTCCTCGGCTACCTGCAGCACGACCCTCTTTTGATTCTCGAGCTCTTCCACCGAGCCGATCAGCGGGATCTCGATTTCCGGCTCGACCTTGATGCCCTTCTTGGTCACCTGGACGGCGGCCTCGAAGATGGCGCGAACCTGCATTTCCGTGATCTCCGGATAGGTGATGCCCAGCCGGCATCCGCGCAGACCGAGCATGGGATTGAACTCATGCAACTGTTCAACGCGTTCCAACAGCTCAGTGAGCACCTTCTTCAGATCTTTCACCGTGGCGCCGAAACGTTCGTAGCGCGCGGCCATTTCGCGCTTGGCCTTGATATCCGCGCCGGGCAGCTTGGCCAACTCGACCATCAGTTGTTCGCGCTTGGGCAGGAACTCATGCAGCGGCGGATCGAGCGTGCGGATCAGCACCGGGAATCCGTCCATAGCTTCGAACAGGCCGGCGAAATCCTTGCGCTGCATGGGCAGCAATTTCGCGAGCGCTTTGCGGCGGGACTTCTCGTCCTTGGCCAGGATCATGGCCTGCATGTGCTCGATGCGGCCCTCGGCGAAGAACATGTGCTCGGTGCGGCACAGGCCGATGCCTTCGGCGCCGAAACGGCGGGCAGCCTTGGCGTCGCGCGGGATGTCTGCATTGGCGCGCACGCCGAACTTGCCGCGGAATTCGTCGGCCCACGTCATGAACGTTGCCAGGATGCCCGAAGACGGATCGGCATCCAGCGTGTTGGCCTGCCCCGAGAAAACCTCGCCGGTCGAGCCATCGAGTGAAAGCCAGTCGCCTTCTTTGAGGGTGGTCTTCTTGCCGCCGACCGCGACACTCATCTCCTTGCCGCGCTCGTTCACTTCGATGGCGCCCGCGCCCGCCACGCACGGCGTACCCATGCCGCGGCAAACCACCGCCGCGTGGCTGGTCATGCCGCCGCGCGAGGTCAGGATGCCCTTGGCCACTTCCATGCCGTGGATGTCATCCGGCACGGTCTCGGCGCGCACCAGAACCACTGGACCGTTCTTGGCTTGCTCGACCGCTTCGTTCGCAGTGAAAACTACGCGGCCGACCGCGGCGCCCGGAGACGCCGGCAGACCGGTGGCAATCGTGGTGAGCGACTTCTTGGATTTGGGGTCGAGCACCGGGTGCAGAAGCTGATCGAGTTGCTGCGGGTCGACGCGCATGACAGCTTCTTCCTTGCTGATCAGGCCTTCGTTGACCATGTCCACCGCGATGCGGACCGCGGCCGGACCGGTGCGCTTGCCGTTGCGCGTCTGCAGCATGTAGAGCTTCTTGTCCTGAATGGTGAACTCGAAGTCCTGCACGTCGCGGTAATGCTTTTCGAGGTTGCTGGTGATCTCGTGAAGTTGGTGGTAAGCTTCCGGCATCAGCGACTCCAAGGTGGAGATGGGCTGCGGCGTGCGCACGCCGGACACCACGTCTTCGCCCTGCGCATTCACCAGATACTCGCCATAGAACACTTTTTCGCCGGTGGAGGGGTTGCGCGTAAAACCGACGCCGGTGGCGGAAGTGTCGCCCATGTTGCCGAACACCATGGCCTGCACGTTGACGGCGGTGCCCAGGTTATCCGGGATGTTGTTCATCTTGCGATAGTGCTTGGCGCGGGCATTGAACCAGGAGCGGAACACGGCGTCGCGCGCCATGGCGAGCTGCTGGATGGCTTCCTGCGGGAACGGCTTGCCGCTCTTCTTTTCGACGACCTTCTTATAGTCGACGATCACGGCTTGCAGATCTTCGGCGGTCAGGTCAGTGTCGAACTTGGCCTTCACTTTCTTTTTGCGGCCATCGAAGACGTGCTCGAAATCGGCCTTATCGATATCCAGCACCACGTTGCCGAACATCTGGATGAAGCGGCGATAGCAATCGTAGGCGAACCGCGGATTGCCGCTCTTGCGCTCCAGCGCCAGCACGGTTTTGTCGTTGAGGCCGAGGTTGAG
>Ga0335078_10011997_pt1 | contig 12854 bp, 12 predicted proteins | sample Lox_Sample_32_FD_206711 | JGI IMG/M metagenome (GOLD analysis project Ga0335078, IMG submission 206711) | Soil microbial communities from Loxahatchee National Wildlife Refuge, Florida, United States - Lox_Sample_3.2 | ecosystem: Environmental > Terrestrial > Soil > Wetlands | place: USA... | reverse complement strand
TGCAGCGCGTCAGCCGGCCAGACGGGCCCGGCGTGCCCGGCGGACTCGGCGTGCCCCCAGTGCCGGACATGCCCGCGGCGGACATGCCCGCGACGGACGGGCCCGCGACGGACGGCGGGCTGGCGAGGGAGGCGGCGCATGGCTAGCCACCGGCGGACGGCGGCCGCGGCGTGCGCGGTCATCCTCGCGTCCGTCTCGCTGTACCCCATCTTCATCGGCACGGGATGGTTCTGGGCCGGGTGCGGGTCGGTCCTCGTCGTCGCGCTCGCGGGCACGGCGACCAGGCTGCGGCGGCTGCCGGTCGCGGTGACGCTGCTCGCGGGCGTTCTCGCGCTGCTGCTCTACCTCAACCTCGCCTTCGCCAACGCCAGGTCGCTGTATCACCTGCTGCCCACTCCCGGGTCGCTCGCCGCGCTGTCGCACACGGCGGGGCTGGGGTTCAACCAGGCGTCGATCTACGCTCCCCCGGTGCCGGAGCTGCGCGGCATGGTGCTGCTCGCGGCCGCGGGCATCGGCATCGCCGCCCTGCTCACCGACCTGATCGCGGTCAGGCTCCGCAGCGCCGCGCTGGCCGGGCTGCCGCTGCTGCTGCTGTTCACCGAGCCGTTCACGCTCAGCGTGTCGCGCGGCATCGCCGGCACCACGATCGCGTTCTGCGTGGGCGTGGCCGGGTACCTGGCGCTGCTGTCGAGCGAGGGCAGGGACCGCATCCGCGCCTGGGAGCAGGCGGACGCCGCCGACCATTACGCGCCGGACACGCGGCCGCTCGCCGCCGCGGGGCGGCGGGTCGGCACCGCCTCGGTGGTGCTCGCGCTCTGCCTGCCGCTGTTCATCCCCGGGCTGCACACCACCCGGCTGTTCGGCGGGCAGCCGGGGATCGGCGGCAAGGGCGGAAACGGCGCCGCCACGCTCGGGTTCCCCGACCCGAATGTGCAGCTGTCGCAGGAGTTGCACGCGTCCAAGGCGTCGACCGTGCTCACCTACACGTCGACCGACCCTGGCTACCTGCAGATCTACGTGCTCGACAAGCTCACGGACAACGCGGGCTGGCAGCTGTTCGGCCAGCCGGAGTCGCTCGTCCCTGTCAGCCCGCGGCTGCCCGCGGCGCCCGGTCTCACCGAGACGTCCGGGGTGTCCGGCGTGCGCACCATCATCAGCATCACCCCCGGCGTGGGCGCCGACGAGCTCGCCGCGCTGCCCGTGCCCTACCCGGCGACGTCCGTCACGGCGAAGGGGACATTGCACGCGGACCGGACCACGCTCATGGTGTTCGACGCGGGCGTCGCCCTCAGCGGCCTCACCTACACGGTCACCAGCCTTTCCGAGACGCCGGGCACGCAGGTGCTCAACGCCGTGCCGCGGGCGGCAGCGTCCATCACGTCGCATGACCTGTCGGTCCCCGCCGGTTACGAGCCGCTGCGCGCGGTGGCGCAGTCCGTGGTGCGCGCCGCGGGCGCGAAGACCCAGTTCCAGGAGGCCGTCGCGCTGCAGGACTGGCTGGCTGCGGGGTCGTTCACGTACACGCTTAACGCGCCAACGGTGCTCACACCCGCCGGGCTTACCAGCTTCCTCGAGGTGACCAAGAAGGGCTACTGCCAGCAGTTCTCCTCCGCCATGGCGGTGCTCGCCCGGTTGCTCGGCATCCCGTCCCGCGTCGCCTACGGGTTCACGGCGGGGTCGCCGAACGGCACGGGCACCTTCAGGGTCACCACCCATGACTCGCACGCCTGGCCGGAGCTGTACTTCCAGGGGTACGGCTGGCTGCGGTTCGAGCCGACTCCGTCCGGCACCGCGGGGCAGGGCACCGCGTACGCGCCCGCCTACTCGGTCACGCCCGGCGGCGTGAGCGGGCCGCCTGGTCTGTCGACCGGGCCGGCGAGCAGCCCTGGCGCCTTGCCCACGGGCCGCGCGACCGGCCTGCTCCTCCCGCCGAACCTGCGCCAGATCCTCGGCAACGAGGGCCTCGGCGGCACGACGGCCGGCCCCGGCCGCGGCGCGGTCAGCCCGTGGGAGATCGCCGGCCTCGTGGTGGCCGGTCTTGCGGTGCTCGCGCTGATCGCACCGTGGTGCGCGCGGCTCGTCGTCAGGCGGCTGCGCTGGCGCCGCGCCCGGCGCCCACGGGCGACGACCCGGCCTGTCGCCATCGGGACTGACGGGACCGCTGGAACCCCTGGGATAATGGGAACCTCTGGGACGGGCGGTGCGATCGGGACCGCCGTGGCCGTCCGACCGGGGCTGGCCGCCTTGCCCGGCCTGTCCGCCAGGGAGGCCAGGGCCCGGGCCAGGGACATCGCCCAGGCGCACGCGGCGTGGCAGGAACTGCGCGACGACCTCATGGACTACGGCGCCGGCTACCTGCCGAGCGAGTCACCGCGGGCGGCGGCCACCCGGGCAGGCGAAGGGCTGGTCCTCACCGGGAGCGCGCGGGCGGCGCTCGGCCGCATCGCCATGGCGGAGGAGCGCGCCAGGTACGCGCCCGGGCCTGCCGACGGGTCGGGGCTGCGGGCGGACAGCGTCGCGGTACGCCGGGCGATCGCCGCCGCCGTGCCGCGCGGCGCCCGCTGGCGGGCGCGGCTGCTGCCCTCGTCCGTGCTCGGGCCGGTGCTTGCCACGGTCGCGTCGGCAGCCAACCCGTACCGCGGGAGGATCGGCATGGAAGGCAGCCGCCGACTCGAGCTTGAGTGGCCCGGCAAGTTCCGCCGCCGGTCCTAGAGGCCGCCCTCCTGCCGCCTGCGCCAGCGTTCGTCCAGCCGCTCGCCGAACGAGGCGCGCCCCGCGGCTCCCCGCTTGGAGCGCTTGGCGCGGCGCTTGCGCGGCGACTGGCCCGGCGTGGCGCCAAGCGCGACGGCGGCCATCTGCCGCCAGCTATTGAGCACCCAGATGCTGCACAGCAGCATGACCACAAATCCCGCGACCGCCAGGCCGATGACCGGCAAGACGATGCCGGCGGCGATCATGGCCGCGCCAAGAGCCAGGCCGATGAGCGCCTCTGCCACCCGGCGCCGGTAATGCACGCGGGGATCGCTAGAGCGAACAAGCCGCGCTAGCCTCCGATCCTCCCTGTAGAGCGCTTGCTCGATCTGCTCGAGCTGGCGCTGCTCATGCTCAGAGAGCGGCACGACGCCTCCCATAGAACCCGGGGGGTGGGGTGACTTTCACCTCACGTTAGACACCTGGTTCATTTCCCAGGATACGAGGCGCATCACACCCCTTGGAAGGGGCGTCTGGCCGCCCGTCCGCAGAAGAATCGTCCGATGGCGTAAAAAGTGCCGCCGGCCGTACCGCGCCGGCCCCGAACCTGCTGGTGATCCTGTCCACCGCCTGCTCCGCTTCCCGCCAGCCCGCCGGACGGTCGCCGAACGCCAGCTGCCGCGCGGACCAGGCGGCGGGCCGCAGCCCGGCGGCGCGGACGCCGACGAGCCGCAGCCGCGCCGTGACGTCGAGCCCGGAGCCCTCGTACAGCGCGCACGCGGTCGCGTAGATCTCCCTGGCCACGTCGGTCGGCTCGGCAAGCGTTCGCGACCTGGTGATGGTCTTGAAGCTGGCGAGCCTGAGCTTCACGGTCACCGTCCGCGCCACGCACCCGGCGGCGCGCAGCGCCGCGGCGGTCCTCCCGGACAGCCGCAGTAGCTCCCGCCTGATGACGTCGGGGTCATCGACGTCCACAGGGAACGTCTCCTCGGCGCCGACGCTCTTCTCTTCCCGCCGCGGGACGACAGGGCGCTCGTCCCTGCCCAGGGCGAGGGCGTGCAGGTGCTCGCCCGCGACGCCGAGTTCCCTGCGCAGGGTGGCGGCGGGCACGTGCGCGATGTCCCCCACGGTCCGCAGGCCGAGCCTTGCCAGGACCTCCTCGGCATGGTCACCGACCCCCCACAGCGCGCTCACCGGGAGGGGGTGCAGGAATTCGAGCAGCCCGTCGGCCGGGACCACGAGCAGCCCGTCCGGCTTGCAGCGCGCCGAGGCGATCTTCGCGACGAACTTGACCGATGCCACCCCGACCGAGCAGGTGATCGACTGCTGCTCGCGGACCTGCCGCCTGATCAGCTCCGCGATGCCCGCCGGCGAGCCGAGCCGCCGCGTGGCGCCGGACACGTCGAGGAACGCCTCGTCGAGCGAGAGCGGCTCCACCGCCGGGGTAACGGCGCGGAAGATGGCCATGACCTCACTGGAAACCTCGCCGTACAGCCCGTGCCTTGGCGGGATGAAGACCGCCTGCGGGCACAGCCGCCTCGCGCGGCCGACGGGCATCGCGCTCCGGACGCCGAACGCCCGCGCCTCGTAGGTCGCCGACAGCACGACCCCCCGGGAGCCGAGGCCGCCGACCACGACTGGCCTGCCCCGCAGCCCGGGCCGGTCGCGCAGCTCCACGCTCGCGTAGAACGCGTCCATGTCCACGTGCAGGATGCGGCAGCCCGTGTCGTCAGGAAGCCCCTTGTCGTCAGGAAGCCCCTTGTCGTCAGGAAACACAGTGTCAGCGGTGGCCAAGTACGTGCAGCCTCGTGGCGATGTCCCGCAGCGGCGGGCAGCTGGCCGCGGCCTCCTCGAGCTCGCGCAGCGCCTCGACCGCGGCCAGGTCCGCGGGCGCGCCTGGCAGCAGGCCGGAGAAGACCCTGATCCCGTGCGCGTCCCCGACCTGGAGCCCGGCGCCCTCGATCAGCGCGGCGAGCTCGGGCAACGTGAAGCGCCGCGCCGGCCGCGCCATCCCGCGGGACTGCGTCGCCCTGGCCTCGGGCCCTGGCGCGGTGCCGGAGGGCGGCACGCCGGGCAGCATCGCGCGCGCCTCGGCGTACTTTCCTGCGAGCGCGCGCTGCAGGACCGCCGCGACGGTGTTGGCGGCGAGCACGCTGACCGTGCCGCCTGGCCGCAGCACGCGGGCGGCCGCCGCGAGCGCGGCGGGCGGCGAGTCCACGTACTCAAGCACGTTGTGGCAGATCACCAGGTCCACGCCGGCACTGTCCACGCCAGCACCGGCCGCACCCGGCACGCCGACCAGGGCGGGCAGGTCGGCGGCCTCGCCCTGGACCTCGGTGAGCGTGACATGAGCCTCGCCCGCCCGCCATCGCGCGGCGGCGAGGGCGTCCGGGCTCGGGTCCACCACGGTGACGCGGTGCCCAAGCGCGGCGATGCTCACCGCGAACCCGCCGGTCCCCGCGCCCACGTCAACGATGTCAAGTGCGGTACGGCCCGTCTGCTCGACCCGCGCCGCGATAACATCGGCCAGGACGTCCCAGACCAGCGACGACCGCGATCCGTCGCGCTTGCGTCCGGCGTCCGGGCCGCGCATACCCGGCACGGCTCTCGCGGGAACCTCTGCGGTCACTCTTAACCACTCCCCAGGTTGCCCGTCCAGGCTAACTGTGCAGTCTCACTGTAGTGCGGGCGGCCGGGCCACGCGCCGTCCGCCTAGGGGGCGCGCCTTTGCTACCTTACGTATTTGTAACGTAACCAATTAGTGATAGAGGGATTGAACCCGGGACTGTAGCGTCCCGTTCTAACGATCGTGGGGACGTCATCGGAACGGTTCGCCAAGCGGGCGAAAGCGACACGCCGCGGGTAAGCGAATGACCCCACCTGAACCATCCAGGACACGTATGCTCAACCGCATGCCAGCCGCCACCGAGCACCTCGAACTCCCTCATCCCCGGCGCCTGCTGTGGACGTCCGCGTGGACCATGGCCGAGTCAGTGGGGCTGCCCTTCGGCACGTACGTCGCGGTCACCGACCTGGTGAGCCCGGATGCCGGGCTGCTGGCGGGCACGGCGGTGGTCTGGCTGCTGATCTTGCTACGCAAGGTCGTCACCGGGTCGGTCACGGCGCTGCTGATGATCTCCGCGCTGGTGCTCACCGTGCAGACCGCGGTGGCGATAAGCACCGGCTACATGTGGATGTTCCAGCTCCAGTTCCCCCTGGGAAACCTGGCGATGTGCGTGATGTTCGCCCGCACCGCGCCCACCCGCAAGCCCCTCGTCGCGCAGCTCGCCGAGGAGGTCGTAGCGCTCAAGCAGCCGCATCCCGGGCTGCACCGCTTCTTCCAGGGCGCGACGTGGCTCTGGGCGGGGGTCTTCCTGCTGCTGACGCTTGGCATGGCGGTCATGATGGAGACCGAGCCGTTCAAGCTCTTCATGCTGCTGTCCTCGGTGGTGACCGTCGGGCTGACCGTGGTGGGCGCCGGCATCTGCGTGCTGTGGTTCCTCGCCGTCATCCGCCGCCTCGGCCTGCGGCTGCACTTCACCGCCGCGTAGGCGCTCTCATTCCGGCTGTCACCCGGGGGACAGCCCGGGGGCCGCTTCGTCGTCCCAGTCGTCCTCCGGGTAGTCGTCGTCCTCGTCGTCCTCGTCGTCCGCGTCGTCCTGCGCTGCTTCGTCCGGGCCGGCGGGGAAGGCGGACGCCTCGGGGTCGAGGGAGAGGGCGGGCTTCTCGGCCTTGATGCGGGCGAGGAGGCCGTTCACGAACGACGGTGAGTTGTCGGTGGACAGGTCCTGGGCCAGGGCGACGGCCTCGCTGATGGCGACGCCGTCCGGCACGTCGTTGGCCCACAGCAGCTCGTAGACGCCGATGCGCAGGATGTTCCTGTCGACGGCGGGCATCCGCTCCATGGTCCAGTCCACGAGGTTCCAGGAGATCAGCTCGTCGATGCGCTCGCTGTGCGAGGCGACGCCGCGGACGAGCTCGGCCGCGTACGGCCGCACCGGCACGTCGCCGAGCGACTGCCTCATCGACAGCAGCTCAAGCGTGGGCAGGCCCCGCAGCTCCGCCTCGAAGAGGATATCGAGCGCCCGCTTGCGCGCCTTGCTGCGAGCGGCCATTAAGCGCGGCCGAGGTAGGCGCCTGAGCGGGTGTCGACCTTGATCTTCTCGCCAGTGGTGATGAACAGCGGTACCTGGATCGTGGCGCCGGTCTGCAGCGTGGCCGGCTTGGTGCCGCCGGTCGACCGGTCGCCCTGCAGGCCCGGGTCGGTCTGCGCGATGACCAGCTCCACCGCGGCCGGCATGTCGACGTACAGCGGGGTGCCCTCGTTGAACGCGATCGTCACCGTCTGCTCCTCGAGCAGGTAGTTCGCCGCGTCGCCGACCACCGCCGCCGGGATGTGCGGCTGGTCGTAGTCGGTCAGGTCCATGAACACGAAGTCGCCGCCCTCGCGGTACAGGTACTGCATGTCGCGCTTGTCAACGTTGGCGATGTCCACCTTGATGCCAGCGTTGAAGGTCTTGTCGACGACCTTCCCCGACAGCACGTTCTTGAGCTTGGTGCGCACGAAGGCGGGCCCCTTGCCCGGCTTGACGTGCTGGAACTCCACGACATTCCACAGCTGCCCCTCCAGGTTCAGCGTCATGCCGTTCTTCAGGTCATTGGTGGTAGCCACGCGTCGTCTCCAGGTACAGGACCAGCGGTTCCCTGGTCGTCAAAGTCAGGATCCGGGCTCGGTCGCCCGCCGTCACGACCAGTACGTGCTCGGAAACGCCCGCGCTCCGGACGCCGCCCGTCGCGGGCGGGCAGGCAGCAGGCTCGGCGGTAACAGGAACCCGATCCGTCAGTTTACCCGCTCCGCCGCGGTCACAGGACGAGCAGTTCCCTGGCGGACGTGGTCAGGGACCTGGCCTGGCCGCCCGCGGTCACCACGAGCACGTCCTCGATCCTTACCCCGCCGAGATCCGGCAGGTACACGCCGGGCTCGATGGTGACGGGGACCTGGCCGGTCAGCCTGCCCGTCCTGCCGTAGCCAAGCATCGGCGCCTCGTGGACCTCCAGGCCCACCCCGTGCCCGAGGCCGTGCTTGAAGTGCCCGGAGTGCCCGGCCGCCTCGATCACGTCGCGCGCCGCCGCGTCGACCGCGCCGGCTTCCACCCCGTCGGTGAGCATCGCGATGCCCGCCTGCTGTGCGAGCTCCACCAGGTGGTAGATGTCGCGCTGCCAGCCGGCCACCGAGCCGACGGCCACCGTCCGCGTCATGTCGGCGTGGTACCCGTCATGCAGCGCGCCGAAGTCCATCGTCACCAGGTCACCGCGCGCCAGCTCCCTGCCGGTGGGCGCGTGGTGCGGTATGGCGCCGTTGGGGCCGGCCGCCACGATCGTGTCGAACGCGGGACGTTCGGCGCCAAGCAGCGCCATGGTGTGGTCGAGACGGGTCGCCAGCTCCCGTTCCGACATCCCGGGGCGGATCTGCGGCAGGACCTCGGCGAGTGCCGCGTCGGTCAGCCGGCAGGCGACCGCGAGCTTCTCGATCTCGCCGGCGTCCTTCACCATCCGCAGCTCTTCGATCTTCCGTCCGAACGGGAGCGTGGCGATGCCCTCCGCCTTGGCCACCAGCTCGGCGTGCCGCTCGACGGTCATCTCGTGCGCCTCGAAGGCAAGGCGCCGCACCCCGCGGCGGGATGCCGCGGCGGCGAGCTTCGCCTCGATGAAGCGGTCGGTGACCAGCTCGAGGTCGGGTGCGTCGCGCAGCGCGGCGCCCGTGTAGCGTGAGTCGGTGGCGAGCAGCGCGCCCTCGCCGTCCGCGGGCAGCAGCAGGGCGGCGTTGGAGCTGGCCAGGCCGGTGAGGTAGCGGACGTTGGGCCAGGCGGTGATGAGGGCGGCGTCCGCCCCGGCCTCGCGGACGAGTTGCCTGGCGCGGTCGCGGCGGGCGGCATGGATCTCCGGCATGCCATGACTGTAGCCCGGGGCGGCAGGCCGCGGCATGGGTGCCACGTCAGGTCCGCGGTCGCGCTAGCGGGGCGATGGCGGCCGCGGCCGGCTTCCTCAGCCGATCTTGCGTACCCGCCAGGCGCAGGCGGCGGCGAGCAGCAGGGCGGCCGCGAGGAACACGCCGAGCTCCTCCCATTGCAGCGGCCAGTACCTGCTGGCCGGCTGGTAGGTCACCACCTCGTGGTAGGTGGCCGCGATGCGGGCGACGCAGTCGTGCATCGCGTCCACCACGCCCTGCGGTGCCTGTACGTGACCGGAACCGCCGGCCGGCCCGCCGCCCCGGCCGCGGCCGATGTCCGGGCAGGCGCTGGCAAGTTCGCCCGATGTCAGCGCGCCGCCCTTTCCGTTCACGATGGCGATCGAGGTGACCCAGGCGTTCGGCAGGTCCGGCGCGGCGGGCTGCAGCGACGGCGGCGGCATCAGGGGCAGGAACCCGGACGACCCGTAGCCGGTGGTCGACGGGTCGAGCGGGAGCGCCCAAGTCAGCGGCGGAAGCAGCGCCGGGCGGGCAAGCAGCCGGAACGCGAGGCGAGCCGCGGTGAACACGACCAGGGTCGCCGCGATCGCGGGCACCGCCGCGCGCAGCAGCGCGCCGAGTAGCACGCCAAGCGCGAAGGCGAACGCGGCGTAGCCGACCGGCACGATGTCCCGCGAGTCGAACGACCCGAACTTGTCAAGGCCAGCCCGGTCGAGCGGCCCGGCCCACCAGGTGACCAGCCAGCTCGCCAGCCCCGCCACCGCCATGGCCGCAAGCCCGGTGACCGCCAGCCGCCACGCCAGCCAGCGGGCCCGTGAGACGTCCTGCGTCCACGCCAGCCGGAACGACCCGGACTCCAGCTCGCCGGCCACCAGCGGCGCCCCCCAGAACGCCCCGAGAAGACCGGGAACTACGACGGCGAGAACCGACAGCCACAGCCGGATGGTCGTGTCCGACCGGCCCGAGGCGAACGCGGCAACGGCGACGGCGAGGACCGCCGCGAGGACGATCATGGTCTGCGCGCGGGACTGCCGCCAGGCGAGCCAGCTCATCGTGCAGCCTCCCGCAGGCAGGAAACCACCAGGTCATCAAGGGACCGGGCGTGGTTATCTGCGGCGAGCAGCGTGTCCACCTGGCCGGCGAGCCGCACCTGGCCGCCCGCGAGCAGGATCAGGTAGCCGCAGGTCCGTTCCAGGTCGGCCACCAGGTGAGAGGAGAAAACTACCGTCATGCCCTGACCCGAGGCGGTGACCGCCCTGGTCACCGAGTCAAGGAAGTCGTGCCGGGCCAGCGGGTCGAGGTTCGCGGCAGGCTCGTCGAGAACCAGCAGCTCCGGGCGCCTGGCGACGGCGAGCGTGAGCGCGAGCTGCGCCCGCTGGCCGCCGGACAGCCGCCCGGCCCGCTGCCGCGGGTCAAGGCCGGCCTCCTCCACCCGGCGCCATGCCAGCCTGGCGTCCCAGCGCGCGCTGAGCCCCTGTCCCATGCGCAGGTGATCGGCCACGGACAGGTCCGCGTACACCGGCGCGCCCTGGGCGACGAACCCTGCCCGCCGCCGGAGCCTGATCGTTCCCGTTGTGGGCCGCAGCAGCCCGACGGCTAGCTCAAGCAGAGTCGTCTTGCCCGCCCCGTTGGGCCCGACAAGCCCCACGACCTGCCCGGCAGGCACCGTCAGCGTGCAGTCCGCCAGGGCCCACCGTCGCCGGTACCGCTTGCCGAGCGCGCTCGCTTCTATCGCGTTGTCCACGGGCACAGGTCTACGCTCGTGCCGGTGTCACCGCGGTGCCAGCGGCTGACACCCGGCTGGCACCTTGGCCCTGGCATGCTGGTAGCGATGAGAGTGCTTGTCGTAGAGGATCACGAGGTGCTTGCCGCGGCGATCGCCGCCGGGCTGCGTCGTGAGGGCATGGCCGTGGACCTCGTGCTGCACGGGCGCGACGCGCTCGGCCGTCTTGGCGGCACCCGTTACGACGTGGTGGTGCTTGACAGGGACCTGCCCGGCGTGCACGGCGATGAGGTGTGCCGCCGTATCACCGCCGGGGACTCAGGCAGCCGGGTGCTGATGCTGACCGCGGCGGGCACCGTCCGCGACAAGGTGGACGGCCTCGCGCTTGGCGCCGACGACTACCTGGCGAAGCCGTTCGACTTCGCCGAACTGGTCGCCAGGATCCGGGCGCTGGCCAGGCGGTCGGCGCCCGCCGTGCCGCCCGTGCTGGAACACGGCGGCCTTTCCCTGGACCCGGGCAGGCACGTCGCGTTCCGCGCCGGGCGGCGGCTTGACCTCAGCCCGAAGGAGTTCGCCCTGCTTGAGTGCCTGCTGGCCGCCGCCGGGCGGGTGGTGTCCGCGGAGGAGCTGCTTGACCGGGTCTGGGATGAGGCGGCCGACCCGTTCACCACGGCCGTGAAGACGACGATGCGCCGGCTGCGCGGCAAGCTGGGCGAGCCGCCCGTCATCGAGACCGTCCGCGAGGCCGGCTACCGCATCGGCGCCGGGTGAACGGGAAGAGGCGCCTGCGCGCCCGCCTGGCCGCGCTCTACGCGTGCCTGCTGCTCGGATCCGGGTTCCTGCTGCTTGTCATCGCCGACCTGCCGCTGACCACGGTCGGCCGCGTCCAGGCGCACACCGCAGGCGGGAGATACGGCCCGGTCAGGTCACTGACCAACCTGCCCGAGGTCCTCGCCTATTCGGCTATCGCGCTCGCGGTGCTCGCCGCGGCGTCGATCGCCCTGGGCTGGCTGGTCGCCGACCGGGCACTGCGGCCGCTGCGGGTCATCACGTCCGCCGCCGGCGCGGCCTCCGCGAGCAGCCTGAGGGAACGGCTGAGCGTGGCCGGCGGCTACGAGGAGTTCAGGGAACTCGGTGACACGCTCAACGGGCTCTTCGCCCGCCTTGAGTCAGCGTTCGATTCGCAGCGGCACTTCGTCGCGAACGCGTCGCACGAACTTCGCACCCCGCTCGCGGCCGAGCGGACCGTCCTGCAGGTGGCACTCGCCGATCCCGCCGCGAGCGCGGAATCGCTGCGGGCCGCCTGCCGGCAGCTGCTGCAACTCGGCGAACAGCAAGAACGGCTCGTCAACGCGCTGCTCACGCTGGCCGCCGGGCAGCGTGGCCTGCGGCACCGTGAGCCTTTCGACCTCGCCGAGGTCACCTCCCTGGTCGTGGCAGGCCGCCAGCCAGACGCCGACGGCCGGGGCGTGCGCGTGGCCACCAGCCTCGGCCAGGCCGTCGTCACCGGGGACCCTGCCCTGGCCGAGAGCCTGGTAGCCAACCTGGTGGACAACGCCATGCGGCACAACGTGCCCGACGGGCACGTTCTGGTCAGCACAGGGACGCACGGCGGCCGCCCCCGGCTTTGCGTGTCCAATAGCGGCCCCGTCATCCCGCAGGGCGAGGTCGGCCGCCTGCTTGAGCCGTTCCAGCAACTCGACGGCGAGCGGACCCGCCACGATGGCGGCCACGGGCTAGGGATGGCCATCGTCGCGGCCGTCGCCAGTGCGCATGCCGCCGACCTCACCGTGCGGGCACGGCCCGGAGGCGGACTTGACGTCACGGTGACGTTCCGGTCTTAGCGCCCGTCGGCCGGGCCGGCCACCGGCGGGCGTCATCTGCGTTGCAACATTTATTAACCGTCTTTAACGCATCTGGGCCGATGCGGCCCGCTTACACTGAAGAGCGATTCAACCGGGACCGAGCCGGGAGGTGCAGCATGACGGGCCTTGCGGCGGATGACTACCCCGGGCCCGACATCGACACGTCGCGGCCGCACCCGGCACGGATGTACGACTACTACATCGGCGGCAAGAACCATTTCGCCGCGGACCGCGCGGTCGCCGACCGCGCGCTCGCGTCCTGGCCCGCGGGGCGGATCGGGCTCAGGGAGAACCGGCGGTTCCTCGGCCGGGTGGTCAGGTACCTCGCCGGCGAGGCGGGGGTCAGGCAGTTCCTCGACATCGGCTCCGGGCTGCCGACATCGAGCAACGTGCACGAGATCGCGCAGGCGGTCGACGCGTCCAGCCGGGTGGTGTACGTCGACAACGACTCGATGGTGCTCGCGCACGCCCGGGCGCTGCTCGCCTCCGCGCCCGAGGGGCGCACCGCCTACATACGGGCCGACCTCAAGTCGCCGCTCGACATCCTCAGCTCGCCGGTGACCCGGTCGGTGCTCGACTTCACCAGGCCGGTCGCGCTGATGCTCGT
>Ga0335078_10011996_pt1 | contig 12855 bp, 11 predicted proteins | sample Lox_Sample_32_FD_206711 | JGI IMG/M metagenome (GOLD analysis project Ga0335078, IMG submission 206711) | Soil microbial communities from Loxahatchee National Wildlife Refuge, Florida, United States - Lox_Sample_3.2 | ecosystem: Environmental > Terrestrial > Soil > Wetlands | place: USA... | reverse complement strand
GTCGCCTTGTTTCAGGAAAAACAAAAAGGTGAAACCGACGCGGCCCAGCGGCACCAGGGTAAGCAGCAACAATCCGAACATCAGGATCGCGCGCGGATGCCCGTGGAAGGCCTGAACCGTGAGCGCTTTCCAATCCTCGCTCGCCGCGCGCCGGCCCTCGGCGCGAATCTCATGGATCCGATCCACGTAGTACCCGGGCGCGTTCACCGCCATCACGAGCAGGCCGACTATCAGCAGAGCCGCGCTGAGCAGCACCGACGTGCGAAGAATGATCGGCGTCCACACGCGCAGAAATCGATCTTCGTCTTCGCGGGTTGCCATTCAAATGCCGCTCACCGCGCGCCATCCCATCTCGATCGCGATCAACAACAGCAGTATCACGAACACCAGTCGCAGCGCTTCGACTCGCGCATGCATCAGGATGCGGCTGCCGACCAGTGCGCCCGCGGTTACGCCCAGCGCGACTGGCGCCGAAATTACGACCGAGATATCGCCGCGCGACAGGAACACCAGCGCGCCGGCTCCGGCGGTTACGCCGATCATGAAATTGCTGGTTGCGCTCGACACCTTGAGCGGCAAGCCCATCACGCTATCCATCGCGACGACTTTGAGCGCGCCGGCGCCGATCCCGAGCATTCCCGACATCAGTCCGGCGACTACCATGATCGCTGCGCCGCCCGGCAGGTTGCGCACGCCGTAGCTGACGACGGTGCCGTCCCGTTCCGGATAAGTGCCGCCGAGTTGCAGGCGCTTGGCGAGATGATCGCTGGTTGGCCGAACGTGTTCGGCGCCGCGCTTGGTCGCCGCGAAATACGCCGATAGCAGCATCATCGCGGCGAACAACAATTCCAGGCTGCGCGCGTGTAAAACTCCCGCGAGCGACGCGCCGACGATCGCGCCGGAGACGGTTGCGACTTCGAGCGCCATCGCCACCCGCAGATTGGTCCATCCGTCGCGCACGAATGCCGCGCTGGCGCCGGCGCTGGTCGCCACGACCGAGATCAGGCTCGCGCCGATCGCGACGTGAATCGAGATGTGGCCCAGCAAGGTGAGCGCCGGGACAATAAAGACGCCGCCGCCGAGGCCGGAAATCGATCCTATGAAGCCCGCACCGATGGCCAGGATCATAAGTTCGCCGACGATCTTCAGCACCGTTTTTCGCGGATAAAGCTGGCGACGATTCTCATACGGGAAGATGACGCCAAATGGCGGACTGGACGCATCCTCATCGTAGCCGGTTGGGGCCGAAAAACAATCTATTACTTGCGGCGGCGGTGATTGAATCAGCGCCGGATAAGCGTCGACTCCGTTACCGGAAGCCCGAGCACGTGACGGCGAATCCAATCGAGCGCGATTTGCGAGGTCAGCAGCTTGATCCAGTCGCGCGTGCCCCACAACTGGTATTTCCGCGACGCGCTCACGCCCTCGGCGTCGATCGCGATACATACCGTTCCCACGGGACGGCCGGGGCTGCCGCCGCTTGGCCCCGCGATACCCGAAGTTGCGATCGCGACATCGGTGCCTGCCACGCGGCGCGCACCGGCGGCCATTTCGATCACGCACTGCTCGCTCACCGCGCCATGCTCCCGCAAGGTTTCCTCGCGCACACCGAGCACTTTCATCTTGGCGTCGTTGGAATAGGTTACGAGGTCGGCCTTGAAGATGTTGGAACTGCCGGGGACGTTGGTCAGGCGATGACCGATAAGTCCGCCGGTACACGATTCGGCGATGGCCAGCGTGAGACGCTTCTCGGTCAGCAGGCGCGTGACCACTTCTTCCATCGAGGTCTCGCCCTCGGCGTAGGCGAAGCTCGAAATTTTTTCGCGCACGCGCTCGCTCAGTTCTTCGAGTTTTTTGTCGACCTCGCCCGGCTTGCCCTCAACCAGGATGCGCAGCGAGATTTGCGGAAAGCTCGCGCGAAACGACACTCGGGCCTCGTCGGGTGTGATCAGCCCGGCGACCGCTTCATCCAGGGCGGATTCGCTCATGCCGAAGGTTTGAAACGTGCGCGAGGCGAACACAGTATCGCGGCCGCGATTGGCGATAATCCACGGGATCACGCTCTCTTCGATCATCGGCTTCATTTCGCGCGGGACGCCCGGTAGCACGATCAGGTGGGAAGTATGATTTTCCTGCGGCACGGCGAGACGGAAGCCCGGCGCCGTCCCAAGCGCATTCGGGATGATCTCGGAAGTTTCCGGAAACATCGCCTGCTTGAGGTTGTTCTCCGGCATCCTGCGGCCCATCGACTCGAACAAACGCCGAACGCGCTCGGCGGTGGGCTCATCGAAGATCAGTTTGTGTCCGGTCAAACGCGCGACGGTCTCGGTGGTGAGGTCGTCTGCGGTGGGGCCGATGCCGCCGGTCGAGATGACCACGTCCGCCATCGCCATCGCGGAGCGCCAAGCCCACTCGAGGCGCTCCGGCACGTCGCCGACGGTAAGCACCGCGGCGAGCTGAACTCCGGTCTCGACGAGTTTGTCCGCGATATAGTTGGAGTTGGTATCGACCACTTTGCCGGTCGTTAGCTCATCGCCGGTGGAAAGAATAACCGCTCGCTGAATCATGGCTTACCTATACCTCAATTCGCGGCTCGCTCGCGCGGATATTTGAGTTCTCGAGCTGCCGGTCAGATGAATCGAACGATCAGCCGCAGCACGATATTGGCATAAATCGCCGCCCCAAGGTCATCGAGCATCACGCCCGCGCCGCCGCGCATCCGCCGATCGATCAGCCCGGCAGGGAAGGGCTTGACCACGTCGAACAGCCGGAACAGCGCGAAGCCGAGGAACATATGACTCCAATCGGACGGATTTTGGAACATCGTCGCGATCATGCCGAGCACTTCGTCGATTACTATGTGCGAGCTGTCGGGCTGGTTGAAGATTTCCTCGGCGCGTCCGGAAATCCAGCATGAAGCGGCGAATATCACCGCAAAGGCGGGCACCACGATATGCCACGGCAGTTGCCATACGTCGAAGATTGCCCACGCCGCGATCAGCCCCACAACCGAACCGGCGGTTCCGGGCGCAATCGGGGCGAACCCGGCGTAGCCGGCGGTCGCCAGAAACACGATCAGTCCACGCATCACGGATTTGGCTTCGGCGCGGAGCTGCCGGACTCAGGCGGCGCGTGGCGGAATCGGAGGCTCTTCAATATCCAGCTCGACTGAGACCACGCCTTCGACCTCGCGCGCAACCTTTTCCGCGAGCTCATCCCATGGCGGCACCAGCGCGGAGCTATCGAGCCTTACCACGCCGTTGGTGGTGGCGACGCTTATCGGAGCATGGCCGATCTTGGGATGAGCGAACAGCGCCGCACGGACTTGCGCCGTGATCGCGGCGTCGCGCACCTTCGTCCACGATTCGGCGCTGGCGGCGCGCTCGGCGATCTGGGCGCTGGCGGCGAGCACTTCCGCCAGTGTCGCCATCGGCATCGCGGCCGTGTTCAGCACCAAGTCGTAGATGCTCGGTTCGTCGACGTCTGCGTTCAGCATCGTCTGCAGGCGAGTGCGAACCTCATGCCCGTAGTCGCGAACGCGACGCGCGGCTGCGGCGGGCTCGAGCTTTTCGTCGATCGCCACCTGGCGGCATCGATCGTCCAACGGCGCGACGGTGCGCACGCGAAGCACGTGAGCCGCTCCTTGCGGAAGGAACAGCGGAGTCGAGCGGCCGACGACCACGGTGCGATCGACGGTGAGCTCGGTCAGCAGCATCGCGCCGTAGTAGGCGTACAGCTTCACCGCATCGGTGCGCAGGCGTTCCCAGAAATGAGGCGTGCGCTCATCGACGAGCTGAAGGTGTTCGGGAGTGACGTGATAGCGCTGAGCCGCGGAGGCCAGCACCTCGGTACTGTTGATGCATCGATAGCCGAGTTTTTCCGCCGCCAGTTGGCCGAGGATAAGACCGCGGCTTCCAAGTTGTTGCCCGATTGCGATTAATGCCATGGCTGCCCTGCGCGCTCCGGAGACTTGACCGCGCCAATCTTAGGCACTCGCGTCGACGCTGGCAAACCGCAAATCAGACCAGTTGTCCCAAGCTTCAAGGCCCCTGACGGCATGCCCAACTCTGCCAAATAGGTTTCGCTATAGAAAAATACACAATTTGTAGCAAATTCGAGACATTCAATTTGTCAGAAAAACCTGCCGACAGGGCACGAATCCGCAGCAATGGAGCAAGGAGGTTTAGAACGCGTGCCGAGGCTCCGCCTCCTTGCCTGGCGAATTCCATAGGGCCTGCTCCCGAAAACACGATCGCGGGGATAGAAGCGATCGCCCGCGTCGGCCAGCTCTATTTCAATCTGCACACAGGCTCCGGGCTCCAGCACACGTTCCTATATGGACTGATTCGCGGACAGGTTTACGCCGTGCAGCAGCCGATCGTTCCGGGACTCGAGACCCTGGATTAAGCTTTCGAGCGAGCTGACAAGTTCAAATCAGAGAAGAGCCGCGTCCCGAGGTCGTGGCTCTTCTCTCTTTGCGCTGGCGTCGTGAAAACCCTTCAGCGGAAGATCCTCGGTTGTTCTCAACGGCTGTCGCACGTTCGATTTCGACGAACTTTAACCTGGATCATCATGGCTTGCGTTTGCTGTGGCGGCTAGACTGCTCGTGGCTCTCCGATTCGTGCTTGCCGAACGGTTCGAATACCGGAGCATAAACTTTCTTCCGATCGCAAAATGATTGCGCGGAAAACCGGCGCTGGTGAAGGAATGGAACGCAAAAAAAAATCGGCGTTGTTCAAGAGCAGGGCGATAAATCCCGAGCCGGTGCGCGGCGACATGACCGCGGCCGAGCTCATAGACACCGCTTTCCTGGCCTACAACGGCCGCCGCCTGCGCGAGGCGTGCCGATTGTTCGCCGACAAAATGCTGGAGCCGGACACCACCGTCGGACTCAGCCTGACCGGCGCGCTCACGCCCGCGGGAGTCGGCATGTCGTGCCTGATTCCGCTTATCGAGCACGGCTTTATCGACTGGATGGTCTCGACCGGCGCCAATCTCTACCATGACACTCACTTCGGCCTCGGGCTCAAGATGTTCCAGGGATCGGCCGAGGCCGACGACGTCGCGCTGCGCGAGGAAGGCGTCGTGAGGATTTACGATATCTTCTTTGACTACAACGTGTTGTTGTCCACCGATTCATTTTTTCGGCAGATCGCGCGCGGCGAAGAGTTTCAGCGCTCGATGGGAAGCGCGGAGTTCCACTATCTGGCGGGACGCTATGTGGCCGAAAGGGAACGGATGCTGAAGCTCGAGCGCCGCTCTTTGCTCGCCGCGGCGCATCAGCACGCCTTGCCGATCTACACTTCGTCGCCGGGCGATTCCTCGATCGGGATGAACCTGGCGCTGCTCGAGTTGGAAGGCGGCTCGCTCAGGCTGGATCCGCTGACGGACGTGAACGAGACCGCCGCGATCGTATACGGCGCGAAGCAGGGCGGCGGCAGGAGCGCGGTGTTCATCGTGGGCGGCGGTTCGCCGAAGAATTTCGTGCTGCAAACCGAGCCTCAGATCCAGGAGGTGCTGGGAGTAGCGGAAAAAGGTCACGATTACTTCCTGCAGGTTACGGATGCGCGCCCGGATACGGGAGGTTTATCCGGCGCGACGCCGGCGGAAGCGGTAAGCTGGGGTAAGATCGATCCGGATCGATTGCCTGATACGGTGGTCTGCTATGTAGACGCGACCGTGGCGCTGCCGCTGATAACCGCTTATGCGATGGCGCGGCGCAAGGCACGCAAGCCGCGGCGGCTTTACGAGAAGCGTGCGCAGATGACGGCCAATCTGGCCGCAGCCTACGAGAAAGTCCGCAAACGTCGTCTGAAAAGAGGAGAATCGTGAGCGAATTCGACGCTGAACTGGAGTTCGCGCGAAAAGCTGCACTTGCCGCAGGCGAGATCCTGACCCGCTACTGGAATCAGCGCACCTACACCGTCGGCTCGAAGGGCCGCGACAATCCGGTGACTGAGGCCGACCTCGAAGCCGATAGCGCGATCAAGAAAGTACTGTCTGCCGCCTTTCCCGAGTATGGATGGCTGTCGGAAGAAACCGCCGACAACTCCGATCGGCTTACGCGCCGGCGCGTATGGATCGTCGATCCGCTCGACGGGACCAAGGAATTCATCGGCGGTATCGACGAATTTGCGATCGCGATCGCGCTGGCGGAAGAGGGCGTCCCGGTAGTTGGAGTTACCTACAATCCGATCAGGCAAGAGATGTTCTGGGGCGCGCGCGAAACCGGATGTCATCTCAACGACAAAGAAGTAGGCGTCACCCGCAACGGTAAGCTGGAGCAGGCCACGATCCTTGCCAGCCGCAGCGAGCTCTCGCGCGGCGAATGGGAGGCGTTCAAGAGCACGATGACGGTCAAGGCGACCGGCAGCGTCGCTTACAAGCTCGCGCTGGTTGCGGCGGGGATGGCCGACGCGACGTTTACCCATTCGCCGAAGAGCGAATGGGATATCGCGTCGGGCGCGGCGCTGGTGGTCGCGGGCGGCGGGCGAATCTGCGATATCGAGGGGCGCGAGATGCGCTTCAACCAGCCGCAGGTGACGGTGAGCGGACTTATCGCGTCGAATGTGGAGCTGTACGATCAGCTGGTAGCGATGGCGCGGCAGCAGGGGCAGGCGGCGCGCGATCGCGCCGCCGGCCCCAGCTGCCTCTATAACTTCTGCTCGCCGCTGCCCCAGATCAGATAGCCGCACAGGCCGATCAGGTAAATCGCCGCCGTGAGGTAGAAAACCATCGCGAACGATCCGGTGGCCTGGAGGATCAGGCCGGTCACCGCGACTCCGATTATCCCCGGCACGCTCGCCGCCGTGTTGGAGATGCCCATCAGCACTCCCGCGTAACGCGGCCCAATGTCGAGATGGTTTACGCCGAATCCCGAGAACGCCAGCGCCGACGACATCGTCGACATCGTGAGCAGCAGGACCGCGGCGGCGGGCGTATGGATCGAAGGAAGGATGAACAGCGGCAGCGCGCCGAGCCCGAAGGCGATCGATTGCATCAGCTTGCGCAGCGCCGTGATGGACAATCCGCGCGCCAGCAGCCAATCGCAGCCCCATCCGCCGACGTTGCTCATGAAGAAAGTCGCGAGCCACGGAATCAGCGCGTAGTTTCCCACGCGCGCCATCGGTACGCCCATCGAGCGATGCAGGTAGGTCGGCATCCACAGCAGCAGTATGAAGAGTCCCCAGTTGTTGCAGACGTGGGCAAGAATAATTGCCCACACCGCCTTCTCGCGGAAGATTCCGCCCCACGGAATCGAACCGACGCGTGCGACCGTGGGCCGATCACCGACAATATCCGCGAGCTCCTGGGCGCTCACTGCGCGTGACTCCTCGGGGCTGTTGGCGGCGAGGCCGATCCACGCCACCAGCCATAGCGCACCGAGCGCGCCCGAAACGTAGAACACCGCCGGCCATCCCATCGTGAGAATCAACGGAGGTGTCGCCAGCAGCGCGAGCACCGTGCCGAGATGGATTCCGCTAAGGTTCAGCGCCAAGGTTCGCGCGCGCTCGCTCACCCGAGTCCATCGCGCGGCCAGGCTGTGAATCGCCGGGAAATTGACTCCCTCGCCGATTCCAAGCAGCACGCGAACCAGCAGTAGCGTCGAGAAGGAGGCCGAGGCGGGCGGCGTCAGAAAGGTTGCCAGCGACCAGGTCGCAACTCCGATCGCGAGGATGAGCTTGCCGCCGAAGCGGTCCGCCATCCAGCCACCGAGCAGTTGCGAAACCACGTAGCCCCAGAAGAAAGCCGACAGCACCACGCCTTGGGCGGCAGGATCGAAGCCGCGATCCCGCGCCATCGGGATGATTGCGACGGAGATGTTAACCCGGTCGATATAGCAGAGGACGGTCGAGAGGAAGAAAAGTCCGACCACGACGTAGCGGCGCGGCCAGACCGAGTCCTGCGGTGAGCGCGCGATTTGCCGAGCGAAGACCGACATGCCGTCGCGAGCTTAGTCGGAGCCCGACACAGAGCCAAGCCCAAGCCTGCTCCGCGGGCGAATTATTCGATGGGCGGTGTCTCGTGGGGCAGGATGAACCTGCCCCACGAGTTAAACCAACGCGTTGTAGCGGATAGCTGGAACTAGCGGCCCAAGGCCTGGCGGATGCTGTTGAGGATGTAGATGAAGTCGCGCTCGCTGCGCACGTCGCCCATTAGTGCCACTCGCGAAAGCATCTCCATCTCTTCGGGAGAGATAGAGTGGATGCGTCGCAGGCGATCGTCCTTGCGGAAGGATTCCCAAGTCGAAGCCGCGTTGGACTGGGTGCGCACGTGAAGCAGCTCGCGGGCGCCGGGGTTGGCCAGGAAGTATAGCTCGCGTCGATCGAGGCCGAGCACGTCGGCTAAGCGAGTGACGATTTTGTCGGATGGATGGCGCTTACCGGACTCCAGATGGCCCACGTACGGAGTGGACGTGTTGATACGCCGCGCGACTTCCTCCTGCGTCAGGTCCAACTGGCGCCGGCGGTCGCGGATTATCTGGCCGAAGGTAAGTCCTTTAGTCTTGCCCATGAGAAACTCCTATTCTGACGTCGCAGGCTCGATTGTTAAAAAATCCCGGGACAACCCACGGCCCGGAAGTCGAAGGTTGCGACAACCTGTTAGATACTTGAAGTAGCACTAACGTCACTGTTCGGCAACAAACCAGTCTTACAGTAGATTAGGAAAATGCCCAATTACGTAGGGGGTTTCTGAAGCGCGCCTCAACCGACGGGGCACGTGGAGCAAAAAAAGAGAAGCGAATTCTCACCTCGCTAATGTTTACAACTCCATCCAAATCAACTTTTCAAAAATTGTACATTAGATTTTTTCATACTGCTCCTTGTCAAATAGCAGCAGATCAGCAGGAAAATACTGAGAAAAATTTCGCGAGGTCCTAGCGATTCAGTTGCCGTACGGGTTGTGACCGCGGTCAAGTCGAAGCGAGTAATCTTTAACTCCCGATAGCTGATGGACCGGCATTTTGAACGGCATATCGGTGCCGCCCGGTAAACTCTTAACCTCGAGCGTGTCGTCACCGATTTTCCGCCCGCCTTTGTCGAAGTAGCTCACCTCGAGATTCAGCTGCTGCGCGTCCGCTCCGGTGTTCTTTAGCGTGCCTTCGACGAAGACCTGATCGCCCTGGCGCTCGATTCGATCGCCGACAACTTTTATCGGCTCGACTCGCTCCAGCGAGTAGAACACGAAAATGATGAAGACGATTGACAGCGGTATCAGCAGCGGTACCTGCCGAAGGACTGTCCTTTTGCCGGTGATTTTTCCGCTAAACATCGCGAACCCCAAGATCGTCTCGATCGGCTGACCGCCCCCCGTTCATAAGCAGGCACGCGCTACATCCGAACTCGGTCTGTCTGGCATTTCATAATGAGAGTTTCGCCGATTTTCAAATCGAAAGGCGCGGCCTCCCAGCTGACGCGTTCCTTATATGAATGGGCCGAGATTGGTGCTCGCAGTCGATGAGTAAACGGGCGGCAGATGCATCTTTTCCGGGCTATTCCCACGATAGCTGGTCAAAGTAGCGCACGCTTACAGCGTGACTATCTGATGTCTTGCCGCGCTGAAACGCCGGTACATTTCTTGAAGAGCGCTCCACGATCCGAATGTGTGACGCATTTAGCATCGCGGCTAATTAACTGTGTCATCGAAACCGGCGAAGAGGTGAAGATGAAGAGGACATCACGCCAGATATTGGCCAAAGTGAGACCGCTGGGTCTGTTGGGATTGCTGCTGGTTATGGGGGCTTTAACCGTAAGAGCAGAGGGCCCCGACACCACCACCACGACCACCACGAAAAAGACCAGGCATAAGCATAGGGGGACAACCACGACGACCACAACCACGACAGCGGTCGAACCTGCTCATCGTGATATCAGCGAGCTTCGCGGCGAAGTCGACAACCTGCGCCGGGAGCAGACCGATAATGTGACTGCGGTACAGAAGATCCAGCACGACATCAAGGTCGCGCTGCCGGCTGCGCCCAACGCCGCTCCTCAGACGATCGGCGAGCACGTGGCGTCGTTGGAGAAAGACTTGGCCGATACCAGGAAGAATATTGCCGACAACCTGGGAATTCACGTTCACGGCCTGGTGGATGCCACCTACGAATATAACTTGAACCATCCGGGGCTGCAGAGCGGCAATCGGGTCAACCAGTTCCGCGAGTTTGATACCGATGCCAACGGCTTCGAGCTGACGCAGTTCCAGCTCCATATCGATCGCACGGTCGAAGGCGGCTTGGGATTCGTTGCCGACATCAACTTTGGCAAGACCGCGGAAGTCCTGAGCACGGCGACCCGCTATTCGAGCGGAACAGAGTCGACCAACCAGGTCGATCCGACCCAGGCGTACGCGACTTATACGCTGCCAGTGGGCAGCGGGATCAACCTTTCCGCCGGTAAGTTCGTGACCCTGCTTGGCGCCGAAGTCATCACTACCTACAACAATCTCAATTACAACGAATCGCGCGGATTGCTGTTCACCTTGGGCGAGCCGCTGACTCACACGGGAATCCGGGCGAACTACGTCTTCAATGACAAGATCGCGCTGACCATGGGCGTCAACAACGGATGGGACGATCCAGACGACAATAACGACGGCAAAAGCGTCGAGGGCGAAATAACGTTGACGCCAACCTCGGCCATTTCGCTGCTGATCAATGGCATGTACGGCCCCGAACAGCTGAATCACGGCAATTCCAAGCGCGGGATAATCGATCCTGTGGCGACCTGGAAGACGCCGATCACAAATCTCACGCTGCAGGGCGAATACCTCTACGCGCACGAAGACAACCCAGTGTCGGTCACGCCGCTGGCAACCGGCGCCAATCAGGGTATCAATCCGCTGCTGCTGAATGCGCCATGTTCAAGCGGACCGTGTATTCAGCACGGCGTCGATTGGCAGGGTGCGGCCGGATACATCATCTATGACGTGAACGACAAGCTCGAGCTGGTTACCCGCGGTGAGTACTTCCGCGACAGCGACGGCGCGCGCTCCGGAATCCGCCAGAGCCTTGGCGAAGTGACCTTCACGTTGAACTACAAGCCTGTAAACGGGCTGCTGTGGCGGCTCGAGTATCGTCACGACGAATCGAACGCCAGCCCGTTCTACACCAACCGCGGAACGCCCGCGTCGTTCCAACCGCTGGTGGCGGATGGATTGCTCGCGCCGGTGTACACGATCTCCGGTCAGGACACGATCGAAGGCGCATTCATCTACTCGTTCTAAGCACGAGAGGCGTAAGCGTACGAGCGGGCTCGTCGGAAATTGGCGAGCCCGCTTTTTTCTCGCCGCGCGCGCAACCGGTTGCATAAAGTTCCCGCGCCGGGTTTGATCCTGCCGCTGATGCATCCGATCGTAGCATTGATCCTGTTGCTCCTGCTGCTGGCCGGCCCGATCGCGGCGGCGCCTCTCGAAAGGAATATCGAGTTCTATTTCCTTGGCCTCGGATTGCTGGCGATCGTCCTGGCCGGACGTTTGAACTGGGAAATTCTGTTCGACGCGACACGCGCGCCGATCCTGATCGCGGCGGCGGTTGCGGCCGCCGGCCTGATTTTCGGGGCAGTGCGAAATCGGCTCGATCGGCTGTTCGAGCGGCTCGAATCGAAAATCTCGCGCCCTTATCTCACGGCTCTGTCGGTGTTCGTAATCGCGATGCTGTCGAGCGTGGTGACGGCTATCGTCGCTGCGCTGCTGCTGGTCGAGACGATCGGGTTGCTGCGATTGCCGGAGCGCCCGCGAATCGGAGTAGCGGTCAGCGGATGCTTCGCCATTGGACTGGGCGCGTCCTTGACGCCGCTGGGCGAGCCACTTGCCACGCTGGCGGCGCACGCGATGGGACTTCCGTTCCTCGGCCTCTTCCGGCTGCTCGGCCTCTATACGATGCCGGGAATCCTTTTCTGCTCGGCGATCGCTGGCTTCTTCGCGAGGAAATGGGAGCTCGATCGCGCCGAGATCCCGCACGTCGAGGAGCGCTCGCACGACGTCCTGATGCAGACGATCAAGGTCTATGCCTTCGTGGCGGGACTGGTTTTGGTGAGCGACGCCTTCGCGCCGCTGGCGACGCAATACGTCAACCGGATGAGCGCGCCCAAGCTTTTCTGGCTCAATACGATTTCCGCCGCGCTCGACAACGCCACGCTGGTTGCGCTCGAAGTCCATCGGATGGACGCCGGGCGCGCGCGGGCGGCGATAATCGCGCTGCTGGTTTCGGGTGGGATGCTGATACCCGGGAACGTGCCCAATATCGTCTCCGCTGGGCTGCTGCGGATCGGCAGCCTGGCATGGGCCAAGGTCGGCATTCCGATGGGATTGGTGATGATGACCGCGTATTTTCTTGTGCTGAGCTGGCGCGGTTGACCCACGCGGCACATAGGATTAATGCTCAGAGCTTTGGAGCAACCGATAGTCGCCGGCCCAGGAATCCCCGCGCCGCTGTTGGCTGGAACGGCGCCCGATACATTGTGAACGTTTAATGGGCAGATGCTAGTTCCAAGGGCGTTGCGAGGCGGATGTTTCCGTGGCAAAAAGCAACAATATCCACATTTTGATGGATTTCACGATTCCGCAACTCAGGTACGGATCTTGAAAAACGGAGCGCGGGAGCGCACGCTTTCGCGACGGCCCAATTTCGCATAAGCACAATTACATAGGCTTGCCCCCTAAGCGGCAAGGAGGTTAGTGCGTCTGATGACTCCAAAACAAGTTCTGCAGATGATCAAAGAAAAGGGCGTGGGACTGATCGATCTCAAGTTCATCGATCTGTTGGGCACGTGGCAGCACTTCACCGTTCCGATCAGCGAGTTCCGCGACGAATCAGCGTTCGATGAGGGTCTCGGTTTCGACGGCTCGTCGATT
>Ga0335078_10011995_pt1 | contig 12855 bp, 9 predicted proteins | sample Lox_Sample_32_FD_206711 | JGI IMG/M metagenome (GOLD analysis project Ga0335078, IMG submission 206711) | Soil microbial communities from Loxahatchee National Wildlife Refuge, Florida, United States - Lox_Sample_3.2 | ecosystem: Environmental > Terrestrial > Soil > Wetlands | place: USA: Florida... | reverse complement strand
TGATCAAGAAGCACATTGCCAGCGCGAGCGTACGGCTCAGCACCGGTTGATCGCGCCGCATAGCCCAACGCCAGCTCGTGATGGCGGCATGTGGCCCGGAGCAGAATTCGTATCCCACGAACAGGGCCGGCAGGATCACCGCGATCGGCTTCGAGAGCACCGCCAACAGAACGCAAAGAATCGCAATCGCATGCCGGAGTCTCCACTGATTGGCGGTCAGCGCAGCTCGCGCCCACAACCATGCGAGGAACCCCAATTCGATGAAAATCAGCGACATCAAGTCCTTCCGCGCTGAAAGCCAGGCGACCACTTCGGTGTGAATGGGGTGCGCCGCATAAACCAGGGCGCCGAGCACGGCGAGAATTACAGGAATGCCGAGCCGCCGATACAACAAAATCAGCAAGGCCGACCCAGCGGACGCGTAGAGCAGCTGCATCAGGCGAAAGGGCACACCATCAAACGGACCGTTCTTGCTCGCCATGGTGCGATCCACGAGCCATGTGGTCGTGGTAACGGGGTGAAAGTTCGCAAAATAGGGTTCGCTCCACACCGCCCGCAAGCTCGAAAACGGCTCGCTCACGCTCACATAAGGACTGTGGGTCAGGTAGTAATAATCTTCGTAGTTGATCGGCGGAACATGCAGAGTCTGGGTGTAGATGGCAATCGTGCAGAGTGCAATGAGAACGATCCCGCCGATTGAAAGAAAGCGCGAACGCTCGCCCGGCCAGCCGGCCGCTGCAGGATCTATCCTGAAGTTACTCTGGGATCGAGCAGGTTGAACAGGCCGCTTCTGTAGACGCCTTCGGCGCCGGCTCTGCTTCATGAGAAAGCCTGATTCTACACTGGCAACTTTCCGCGTGAGACGGGTGTTCGGCGGTAAAGCAAGATTTACCGGTGAAATTCGGCGGGCTCTAATCTGTGCAGTCTTCCGCCGATCCCTGTCCGGCTGGGTTTGTTCTCAGCAGAAATTTTTCCCGTCCAATGGTGAAAAATTAACCTATAATTCCAGCTCGTTTCGGGTTGCGCGTTCATCTCCCAGGGGTCGCAATGCCCACAGACCAGTCCAGTAGCAACACCGCACCTCGTATCGCGGTCGTCACCAACGATCAATCGGTTCTGGAGGCCGCCCAGGAAGTCCTGGCTTCTGATTTTCATACGACTCTGCTCGATTCCTGGGACAGCATCGTGCCCCTGCACCGCGCCATGCCTTTGCAGGCATTGGTTCTCGATTTCGACGTGCCCAGTGGCTCTGATGCGCTCATCCAGGCGGTCGAGGAATTGCGCGATCTGGATCCCGATCTGGTGTTGGTTGGCCTTAGCCGCTCCATCAGCAAGACGCTGCAGCGCAAGCTTCGGGGCGCGGGTGTCGCTCGCGGCTTTATCGCTCCGGTGGATTTCACCCAGGTGCAAAGTTTTCTGCATTCCGCGCTTGAAGAGCGCCAGCGCGAAATTGAAGCGCGCGAACTGCGCGCCGAAGCGCAGAGCCGGTCGTCCTTCGGAGAGTTGGTGGGCGCCAGCGATGCCATGCACATGGTCTATGACGCCATTGTGCGGGTGGCGGCCGGCAACACGACCGTGATGATCCGCGGCGAGAGTGGCACGGGAAAAGAGCTGGCGGCGCGGGCCATTGTGGCGCATAGCGCAAGAGTGGGAAAACCTTTTGTAAGCGTGAATTGCGCCGCCTTGCCTGAGAGTCTCATCGAGACGGAATTGTTCGGGCACGAGAAGGGTTCGTTCACCGGCGCCCACGAATCCCGGCCCGGCCACATCGAAATGGCCGATGGCGGGACCCTGTTTCTCGATGAAATCGGCACCCTGAATCTTGCGCTGCAGAGCAAGTTCCTGCGGATTCTCGAGCAGCGAACCGTGCAACGCATCGGTGGAAAGTCCTCGCGCAAAATTGATTTTCGCCTGATCACCGCGACCAACGAAGATCTGGAACAGGCCGTTCACGCCGGACGGTTTCGAGAGGACCTTTACTATCGCATCAATGTCGTGCCCATCCTTTTGCCGCCGTTGCGGGAACGGCGCGGCGACGTGGCCCTGCTGCTCGATTATTTCCTTCGCCTTTATTGCGGCGCCAACGGCGTCGCGCTGAAGCAGTTGGATTCAGAGGCGCTCGAGATTCTCGAGGAGTACCCCTGGCCGGGAAACGTGCGCGAGCTCGAGAACCTGGTACAAAGGCTGGTCATCATGGGGCCTGCACCGGTTATTCTGGCGCAACACCTCCCCCAGCACATCATCCACAACACCACGGTGAAACAGGAAGCTCTTCTGATACCAGAAGAAGGCGTATCGTTCGATGAGGAGATACGGCGGATCGAAATGGCTTACCTATATGCAGCCCTGCGCCGGGCTGAGGGAAAGAAAACCCGGGCCGCGGCCTTGCTAAGGATAGATCCGCAGAAGATGAAATATCTTTGCCGAAAGTATGGCATCGTGGCCGGTCAATAATTAACCCACCAGCCGATAAATTTTAACCCTTCCTCGATCCGTGCTGGTTCTGTCCGGGCTCGCCCCAGGTGCCCGCGGTCCGCAAATTATTGAATCCACGTTATCGAGATTTGGAACTCGTGCCTGGACCGGTTTGGCACGGCATGTGCTTAAGACAAAAGCGTAAGAAATAAAGTTAAAATCCCAGCGGAGGAAACCTCAAATGCCGATCCAAAAGAAATCATTGATCAACGCGAGCAAGCCGGTAGCGAAGCCCATCAACCCGACCAACACATCCAACGAATTGTCGCAGAGGGTCCTGTCGCAAAAGGCCCTGACTGCGCTATCGCTGAAGACCATGAAGCTGGCTCCGACCGCCCCGAAAGTGCTGAAGACCATGAAGCTGAGTCCGACCGCCCCGAAAGTGCTGAAGACCATGAAGCTGAGCCCGACCGCCCCGAAAGTGCTGAAGACCATGAAGCTGAGCCCGACCGCCCCGAAGCTGCTCAAGAAGGCGTGGTAGTGTCTCACTGAATCGGCCTCAACGTCGAGGGATTCTCTGCTGGCAAGCGGAGTTGGTATTGAGCAACAATGAAGGCCGCACTGTCGGAGTGCGGCCTTCATCACTTCTTGAGTGAAAGCATTGGCGTGCCGGAGACTGGCGAGCCTATTTGAGCCGTCCCGCGTCACCAGATTTTACGCTGCAGAAATTCGCGGGCTATCTTCACGGCGCTGCCGACCAGGCTTCTCCGCTCCCCAAAAATCTTTGCGGTCCCGGTGCTTCCTACCTTCAACATTCCGGATGGATTTTCGATCAGCACGGTGGCCACATAGAAGCTCGCCGAACGCGTTCCCTCATAGGAAGTTTTCGCGGTTACGCCGCCCTCCATCGCCTGCGGATCCGGCGCTATGGACTGAATCTTCCCGGCGATGCCGCCCCACTCTGTGGAAGGATGCAGCACTGCCGAAGCCCCGACGTGAATCTTTGGCAGGTAGGCCTCCGGAACGTAAATTCGAGCCGCCAGTGTGGACAGGTCAGCGACCTCGGCCAAAGTCGTTCCCGGCTCAGCGTAGGACCCGACCAGATCGGCCAGGCGGGGCGTCATCACCGTGCCGCTGACGTCGGACACCAGGGTGGACATTTTTTCCTGTTCACGCAGAAGTCTGGCTTCGACGGCCAACTGCTGCCGCTCGCGCTCGACGGGCCCATATCCGCGGAAGCGCAGTTCCGCCTGGGTGGCGCGGGCGCTGGCATTGCTCAAGTCCGCCGTGGCCCGCGCCGAACTCGATTGCAGATCCAGGTTCGCCAGCCGGACCATGGGAGTTCCGGCAGTCACGCGCTGGCCCTCGCCGGCGAGAATTTCCGATACCACGCCGCCAACTTCGGTCCGCAGCCATACCCGGTGAGACGGCTCGATCACAAACTGCGCCTCGACGGATTCATGGCGCAGCGGTAGCACCAGCAGCAGAAAACTGAGACAGGCGGCTGCCACGTAAAGCGGACGCTTGTACAGGAGTTGAAGGCGCTCTTTCTTATCAAGGTAAACGGTTTTCATGAGTCTTCCCAGGTTGCGAATGCGCGACTTGAACACGGTCAACCCCAGGGCGATCGCCGGAAGGAACGCCCACTCGGGAGTGTAGGAATGAAGGATGTTGTAACTGAAACGTACGATCACAAGCAGCAGGGTGTAGCTGTACAAGCCCGAGAGCAAAGCGTAAGCCGCGTAAAACGGGCGCCGCTTTTTCGAAACATACTCCACTTCCACCGGAAGGCGCAGCAGGTTCTTTCGTGTCCAGGTGGACGTGAAATTCGTCGCAGCTTCCTTAAGATCGGCGATGCCGATCAACTCCGTGAAGATGTAATAGCCGTCCGTCTTGATGAGGGGATTGAAGTTGACGACTCCCGCTATGCCCGCAACCAGCACGAACATGTAGGAGAATTCATGGGCAAATGTGTCGGGAGGCGTGCCCCACCACACGATCGTAGCGACCGAGCAGACCAACATCTCGGACCACATGCCGGCGAGCACGGCGGTGATGCGCTGCGAGCGCCCTCCGTAAACATACGCTTCCACGATCTCGCAGAAGAAGGCCGGCGTGAGATAGATGAGCAGTAGTCCCATCTTGTTGGCATTTCCGCCGCAATACTTGCAACCCAGGCCGTGCGCCGACTCGTGAATCCCGGCCATGACAAAGATCAGGCCCCAAAATAGCAGCAAGTCTGCAAAACCTTTTTGCGTGAAATTGAAGAATCTGAGGGTATCGCCCGAGATTTCGCTCCAGCGGTCCACGAAGATGTACGCCATGAAGCCGAACAATCCCAAGCTCAGCAGAATGAACCAGCCACTGAAGACAAAGCTGAGCCGGTCATACAAGTAAGTCAGAAACTTATTGGGGTCCCAGGACAAAAGCTCGATCTGCGCCAGATCGGTAGCGTGGCTTTTTCTGCGAAGCTGCTTCTGCCGCTCGGCTGCGGTTTTCTCCAGGAAAGACAGGCTCTGCTCTTGCGGTGACTTGTACCAGAACCCGCTTTCCTCCAGGTTCTGGGCAAATGACCGAATCACATCCTCAGAGTAAGCCGCGCCGGTTTCAGCCTGGTAGAGTTCGGCAATCTCGGCATAAGAGCGCTCGCCATCAAAAAGCTTGATCAGCGCCCATTGTTCCGGGGGAAAGGTGTAATAGTTTCCACTTCTCGGAACACTGACCACGACGGAGGTCATATCGCCCGTGGTGTGCTCGCGAACCAGAATTTTGGGGTGAAGCCTTGGGAAGCCCTTGCGCTGGCGCCGGATGGATATCTCGGGCACCGCCACATTCACCGATTGCGCCAGGTTCATCGCGGCTTCTCGAGGCGCACGTTAGCCGTCATGCCCGGATAGAGGAACTCTGACGGCCCTTCCAATTGCACCGTCACATCAATCGTGCCGCTGGCGGGATCAACCACCGGACTCACCTGGACCACCTTGGCGTTGGAGTGCTGTTGAGGATTCTCGGGCGAGCTTACTTCGAGGGCTTGCTTCTTGCGGATGCTGCCTTCAAATTCCGCCGGCAATGTGAACTTGACCAATAGCGGAGCGGTCGCGGTGACCCAGAACAACCGGTCGCCTTTGGCTAAGCTTTGACCGACTCGTATGTAGCGCCGCGCCACAACACCCTCAAACGGCGCACGAATGCGGGTTTTTTCCAGTTCCAGCTCGAGCGAATGCTGTTCCGCCTGGGCGTTGGCCAGCAATTCCTGCACGCGCTTCACATCCCATTGGTCGGACTCCGCCTTATATTTCGCGTGGTCGTATTCTTCCTGGCTGATGATCTGCGCATCCCGCATCTTCTGTGCGCGCTGAAAATCGGCGTCCAGCACTTTGGCTTCCGCCTCCCAGTTCTTGAGGTCATCGGCCGTGCTTCGCGTCTTCGCGCGCGCCGCATCGAGGTTCGCTGCCAGTTGGCGGTCGTCGAGCGTGGCCAGCAGGTCCCCGCGTTTCACTCGCGAGCCGGTGTCGCTCAGAATGGAAGCCACTACGCCTTCCCGCTGGGCGGTGAGATCGAGCTGGTTTTCGACTACCACTGGGCCGGAGGCCGTGTAAACGTCAGCTTCTGACTGGCGGCTGGAGCCGGTCGCGGGCATCGTCTCCGCCGCCGGCTTCATTGCGGAGTTCGCCGGACTGGCTTTCCCGCCTTCGCATCCGAGCACGGCCACGAGCGGCAACACGCCCAAGCCGAGAATTGCTGCTAATTTTGTTCTCGTCACACGCACACTTCCTCTGGCCGAACTTTACCAGCCGGACTTCACCAGCCGGACTTCACCAGCCGAACCAGGACCACAGCTTGCTGTAGATCCACATGGCAGGACGGCGAAACAGCACGTAACCCACCGGGCGCCATCCCACATACAATTTTCCACGCCCATGCATGCCCGCGAGCAGGCGTCCGGCAGGATTGGGCACGGTCACGCGAGCGTAGAAAAACCGGTCATCGCCCTGCGCCTCAGCTTTGGGACTGACGATGGAAACCTTCCCGTGAAAAGTGCGGGTAGGCGAACTATCCAGCTTCAGCGCGCCGCTTTCACCCACGCGCAGCAGGTTCACATCCTGCTCCGGGATAGCCACATCCACGAGAGTTTCGGAGTTGTCCGCGACCTCGACCACCGTGTCCCCGGCCTTCACAGCACGGCCGACGAATTCCTCGATATGGGGGGTAGCGACCCAGCCATTGATCATGGTCCGCAAGTGCGTGCTCTCCAGGCGCCGGCGCGCGCGCTCGACTTCCGATCCCCAATAATCCGCCTGAACGCGCTGCATACCGGCTTCGGTCCCCTCGTTCGCGGCCAGGGCGCGGCTCATCTCGAGGTTCGCGGTTTCAAACTTCGCCTGTGCCACGGCCAGCGCCGCGCGGAACGGCCAATCCTGCAGGTCGGCAAGAATCTGTCCCTGCGAGACGTGTTCACCCTCATGCACATAAACCTTGGAAATCACGCCGCCGACCGCAGGCTGGACCTGAGACGAACGGAGCGGCTCGACCACGGCATCGCCATCCACTCTCATCGGTATGGGAAATACGGCGAGGAACAACACCGCCGCCGCGCAAACGACAAGCAGGAGCGCGCGTCGCCGCTTTTCCATGGCCAGGAACTTCTGCTTCTTCTGGAGAAACGGCTCGAGCACGCCAATGAAGGGAACTTCCGTGTACAACGATGCATTGCGCAGCGCGACCGTCGCCTGCCCCGCAAGCACCCGGATCATTTCCGTGTGGGCTTCGCTGAGGAAATCCGGGTCACTGCTTTCAAAGCACAACACTCCCACCCGGCCCTCGTCATCGGCGAGCGGAAGAGCATAAAAGCCACGCATCCCGCTTTCCGCGAAATAGCGTTCGAATTTGGCCCGCGTCTCCTCGCGATCGGCGTTGATTTCATTCTCATGCTGGCTGATGTGCAGCGGGCCGCTGGAAATCGAGACCCAATCCAGCAGTTCGCGTAGCCGCTCCACGTCCGGATCCCCGGCTTGAACTTCGTCCATGCCGGAGACGGCCCGCAGGCGAAGTTTCCCTCTCTCTTCGAGTGCGATCGCCGCGCGCTCGTAGCCCACCACCGCGCTCGGCATGGTGACCACGGCATGAAGTACGCGATCCAGATTGAGAGTGGAAGTGATCTCGGTGCTGACCTTCACCAGCGTCTCGAGGATCTCGACTTTGCGTTCTGCTTGCAGCAAAGCGGCATTGTTGAGGGCCGCTGCCGCGGTCTCGGCAACCGAAATCAGGAAGAATAGGTCGTCGTCATCGAAGGGGATGCCGTTCTGCTTGTTCAATACTTCGACCACTCCCACTTCTTCTTCCTTCACCATCAGAGGAGCGGCCATGAGCGAGAAGATTCGCGGTTCCTCCAGTCCAGCGTTGCGCTGGACCAGGTAAGGGTCAGCCGGATCGGCCGTGAACTTCGCCTCGCCGGAATCAGAAACCTCGGACACCAATCCTTCCCCGGCCCGCAAAGCTGCTCCCTCGCTTACCGTCGGATCCTCGCCTGCCTGGCTCATGAGCAGCAGTTCTGAATCGTCTTTGACCATCCAGATGTTGACCGCCTGCACGTCAAGCACTTCGCGGAATTTCGAGGCGATGATCGGGAGCAAAGCGTCCATCTCGAGCGTAGAGTTGAAGACTTTTTCCAGGTCGTAGAGTTGCGCCAGCCGCGAGATCGAACTGAGATGGGTGTTGCGCTCATCTTCGTAGGCCCGCGCGCTGACGAAGGCGGCGCCCGCTTGTTCCGCGATTTCCATCAGTTGCGTTACATCATCGCGATCCACGGCGCCGGAGAAGCTGAGGACCTCAATCGCTCCGATGAGTTCTTCATCATTCGGTATGGGAACGCAGGCCAGCGAAACAACCGTCCGGCTGGTGTGCAGATGGGCATAGTCTTCGCGCACCAAATTCGCGCTTTGGCGAAGCACCGGCTTGCGCTCCGCGCCCAAGACGCCCAGCGCTCCGGATTCGAAGGGCGCGAAGGCCTCTTCCATGTGAATATCGCCGATCAGCGCTTTCGCGACCCAATAAGGAGAATCGTCGAGAGTTTCCAGAAGATAAACCACGGCGGCGCCATCGGGGACCACCGCCGCGGCGCGCTCCGCGATAAGATGGGCACGTGGCCGTACTTCGCGTTCGCGCAGCAGCATGTTGAGGAATCTGCGTGAAACATCGGCCAAATCCGGCTTTTGCGTGGCCATCGGAACCTTGATAAGGCGCTGGCTGCGTGGCGGGAGGGAGAAGTCAGGTTTTACACTTGCAAATTCTCAGCGCCTCCCGTAAGTTGAGCGCACACTTTAACAAAGCGCTGTCTAGGTGTCAATTTCGTTACTCGCGACCGCGCAAAGTTGCGGAGGTTTTTTGGAGATCAGCGTACGCAGGCGCTCGGACGTGGATATTTTTCAATTGCGCGGGGCCCTCCGACTGGGTCCACCCGTTGACGAGTTCCGGCAGGCGGTTGATGAGGCCCTCGCGCAAGGCAATGTTCAGCTGGTTGTGAACCTAGCGGAAGTTCCCATGGTGGATTCGAGCGGAATCGGCGCTCTGGTCAAAATCATGACCTCGATCAAACAGCGCGGCGGCGCGATGAAGCTGGTGAGCCCTTCCAAAATGACGATTCAGACTCTACGCCTGGTCGGCGTACTTCAGCTTTTCGAAGTATTCGAAGATGAGAACGCGGCAGTGGCTTCGTTTGGGTAGTTTTCTCGCAACCTTGTTGACTTCCCAACTTCTGCGAAGTCGAGTGCACGAATTTTGCGTTCTTTGGATCGCGTCCTAAAGTTTTTTTTTTGCGCTACGTCCTCCTGAACAACGCATTATCTTGCAGTCCGTGAGCCATTCAAACTGAACGCCTTCCCCCTTAATAATGAATGAAAAGGGCGGCTTTTCCACAAGCGTGCAAAGCTTTTCCTCTTGACACCATCCCGCGAAAGACGCCACAATGCCGCCCTCCCCTGTACCGGGCCGGAACGCGCGCCTGGTGCCGATTCCATTTGTTTGCTTTTGGGCCGAGCCATGGGTGTCCACTTCTCTGTTTGTTCGATATCAGGTCATTCGCAAATCCACAGAACGATCCCGAAGTCCCTTCAAGGGACTGAGAGGGCGAAGCTATAAGTGCCCGGTCTCGGCCATTTCACAGGTCTGATCTCCCAGCGTACCTCTCGAACCGTTCTTGCGGACCGAGCCGAGATTTTTTCAAGTTCCTCACATGTTGCAAAATTCATTCCGCTGCGAAATTCAAAGGCGCGCAGCAACCCCTTGCGCGGCGCTGTCATCGCTAGGATTAACGATTGAGAACCCTGCTCCGCGTGGGTAGTATGAGTGCCGCCAGTTTCCTGAAGCGCGAGGATGGCGTGAAGCGAATCTCAATGCATTTCGAATGGAAGTCCAAAGTTTCCCGTCTGCTGCTCTTCGCGCTGGCCTGTGCGCCAGTCGCGAACTGCCAGGCCGCCTTTCCTTCGGGCATCCCGGCGAACAACTCAGCCGTTTCCGCCAGCGCTCCCACGACCAGCCAGCCAACGGCGACGCATCCCAAAGCGCCCGTGCTCAGCATTGGCGTTGGCGATCTGTTAAAAGTCGGCGTTTTCGGAATACCGGATTCCGATCAGCAGGTGCGGGTCGGCAGCGAGGGCTACATCTCGCTGAATTTCATCAACTCGGTGCACGTTGCGGGCCTTACCACGGCGCAGGCGCAGCTCATGATTGCGGAGAAGCTGAAGGCAGGCGGCTTCTTCACCGATCCTCAGGTTTCTGTCTTCGTGATGGAGTACGCCACCCAGGGTGTTTCGGTGCTCGGCGAAGTGTTGAAACCGGGCGTCTATCCTCTGCTCGGGCCGCGCCGGATGTTTGACGTCCTATCGCTCGCCGGCGGCACCACACCCAAGGCGGGCAAGACGGTGACCATTACGCACCGGGACGATCCAGCCGACTCGATGACGCTGTCACTCGAAAAGGACCTGACCAAGGACACTGAAAGCAACGTAGAAGTTTTCCCGGGAGACACGATCGTCGTGTCGAAGGCCGGGGTTGTTTACGTGGTGGGAGACGTTCACAAGCCAAGCGGCGTGGTCATGGAAAGCGGCACCGAGTTGACGGTGCTCAAAGCCATCGCTATGGCCGAAGGGACGAACCCGACTGCTTCCTTGAACAAGGCCCAGTTGCTGCGCGAGACCCCCGCGGGACGCCAGGAGATACCATTGCGGCTGAAGGATATTCTGGCGGCCAAGTCTCCCGACCTGCGTCTGCAAGCCGAGGACATCCTTTTTGTACCGAGCAGTGCGGCGAAGAGTGCCGGCCGCCGAACCCTGGAAGCGATCGCGCAAGCCAGTACGGGGCTCGCCTGGCGCACTTGGTAAAGCTCGAAGCATTCGGTCTGAGAAACGCAATATAAAGTCACCATCCATTAAAATAGTCACAAGAGGACAACACCATGAAAGCTCCGTTGCTGGCCCTGTTTTTCTATGGAGGTCCGGATCAGCTGATGCCCTTAACCTCGGGCCTGGCAGCCATCCTTGCCTTTCTGCTGATCTTCTGGAATAAGACCGTGTACACAGCATGCAAGGTCTGGGATTACGTGCGTCGTCGTGGCAAGAGCCCGTCGCCGCGCGCGGTCGAACCTTCCGGTAAGCCCGACGAAGAAGGCATGCAAAGCTAGGCCGGAGTTCCCGACACCCATGAAAATCTGCGTCCTCGGTCTCGATTGCGCGGCGCCCGACGTCATCTTCCACGATGAGCGTCTGGCCAACATCCGGCGCCTGATGGATATCGGCCTGTACGGGCGCCTGCAGAGCGTGGTCCCGCCGATCACCGTGCCTGCCTGGATGTGCATGACCACCAGCCAGGATCCGGGCTCGCTCGGGGTGTATGGCTTCCGCAACCGCTCCGACTACTCCTACGACAAGCTGGGATTCGCCAACTCGGGCTCGATCAAATCGTTTGCCATCTGGGACCAGCTGGCCCGCGAGGGCAAGAAGTCCATCATCATCGGCGTGCCGCCCAATTTTCCGCCCCGCCGCATCAACGGCGTGAGCGTCGGCTGCTTCCTTACTCCCGACCCGGCCAAGGACGAGTTTACTTATCCGCCCCAGATCAAGAACGAGATCCAGGAACTGGTGGGCGAGTACCCGGTGGACGTGAAGAACTTTCGCACCGACCGCAAAGACTGGCTGCGGGATGAAATCTTCGCCATGAGCCGCAAGCAGTGGACGGTGGTGAAGCACCTTCTGACCAACCACGAATGGGACTACTTCCACTACGTGGACATCGGCCTCGACCGCGTCCACCACGGTTTCTGGAATTACTTCGACAAAAAGCATGTGCAGTACGAGCCCGGCAACCCGTATGAAAATGTCATCCCGGATTACTACCTCTGGCTCGATGAACAGATCGGCGGCGTGCTCGAATTGCTCGACAACGACACCATTCTGCTGGTCGTCTCCGACCACGGCGCGCAGCGCCTCGATGGCGGCTTCGCCGTCAATCAATGGCTGATCAATGACGGGTTGCTCGTGCTCAATGAGGCGCCCGCCCCCGGCATTCAGGCCTTCAACAAGCTCAACGTCAATTGGGAAAAGACGAAAGTCTGGAGCGAAGGCGGGTACTACGCGCGGGTATTTTTTAACCTTGAAGGGCGCGAGCCGCACGGGGTGATCGCGGCGGCCGAGTATGAAGCCTTTCAGGAGGAGATGAAGGCGAAGTTCGAGGCCCTGAAGACCGATACCGGCGCGCCCATGCACTCTCTGGTCTTCAAGCCCAAAGAAATCTACCAGAACGTGCGCAACGTGGCGCCCGACCTGATCGTGCACTTCGGCGGCCTGTTCTGGCGCTCGATCGGCAGCGTCGGCCATCCGGACATTTACGTCCAGGAAAACGACACCGGTCCCGATGCCTGCAATCACGCCCAGTACGGCATGTTTCTGCTGGCCGCGCCCAATTGCCCGCTGGCCGGGGAGTATGAGGGCGCGCGGCTTTTGGATATCGCCCCCACTCTGCTTGACCTCGCGGGCTACGACGCGGCGGAGTCCATGCAGGGAAAGTCTCTGGTGGCGGGGATGGAAAAGCGCACCCCCGCCAGTCATGACCCGAGCTCCGAGCAGGAACAGATCATCCATGACCGGCTGGCCGGCTTGGGTTATGTCTGAGCTGGCTTAGAGGTAAACCGGGATCCCTGGGCCCGCGGTTTGTGGATTCCTCTTGCAGGTTCTTGGGTCGGCCTCGAAGTCGCATCGGCGCCTTCCAGTTCGGGTGGCGAATAAGCTTGGGATGGTGTTGCGGGTGTACGTAGCAGTCCGGTACGAAGCGGTCTGAAACGATCGGGTGGAGAAGGGGGCGGTTTGAGCAGGAACTTCGAACTTTTGCGGCAAGCTGGCGATTTCAGCCGGCGCGATGTATTCAACCCGCCGATGCCGGGGAGCGGCC
>Ga0335078_10011994_pt1 | contig 12856 bp, 8 predicted proteins | sample Lox_Sample_32_FD_206711 | JGI IMG/M metagenome (GOLD analysis project Ga0335078, IMG submission 206711) | Soil microbial communities from Loxahatchee National Wildlife Refuge, Florida, United States - Lox_Sample_3.2 | ecosystem: Environmental > Terrestrial > Soil > Wetlands | place: USA: Florida... | reverse complement strand
GAACTCCGACACGTCCACATAAAAGGTAACGGCGCTGATGATGTCAATAATTTGTGCTCGGGCGTCGGCCGGAACGCCGGCGGCGGGCTCGCTACGGTTAACCATCATGGGTCTCCTTTGAGGTCACCGAAAGAACCGTGGATTTAGCCGGATCGGCGCGGGCTGCCGGGCGCCCACAGAATTCTGACTGATCCCGCAGACGGTATCTCACGATCAAAGATTTTCTCGGTTCTTTTGGTCGCAACTAGTAGCTGTATTGCAGATCGATCCCGAAGGTTCTGGGCTGATTCACCGACGCGCGGACATAGGAGGGAATGGCTACGGAGTACGCATAATTGTCGACAGTCAGCTCGGCGTGTTTGTCGGTGAGATTGTTCACGAACAGATACGCCGTAAGCGCACCTCGTGCCAGGCCGATTCGACTGTTCAGCAGAGTGTACGCGGGCAGCTCGTAGTAGTAGTAGCTCACATCGTGCACCGGTCCGACGCGACTGACCGAGAGGTTCCCTATCATGCGATATTCGTCGGTCAGGGCATGGCTATAGTGCAACATGAACTGGGTGGTGTAGCGCGGCACGTTCTCCAGGGGTGTACCACTCTCGATTGGAGCTCCGACTCCAATTACCAGACCTTGGACCTGCGGGCTCACGCTGTGGATGGTTGCATCGGTATAGGCACCACTTAGTGTTGCGTACAGATCGGGCGTGAGTTGGCCTGCGAATTCGAGCTCCGGCCCGTAGGAAATCGCCGTTCCGGCATTAGTCGTATACGGGATGCCGCAAGCCGGAAGATCCAGATACTGCTGAACATCGCTCCAGACGATGTAGTAAAAATCGCTGTTGATCATGAAACGGCCGCCGCCGGGCCTCGCCTTTTCGCCGATCTCATAGTTCCAGAGGTGATCCGTACCATACGTTTCAGGCGTGGGACCGCAGAAGCTGGGTATCGGAATATTCACTCCACCCGGACGGAAACCCCTCGAGACGGTGGTATACAGATTCAGCGAGTCGTTCGGCTGATACGAAAGGGTGAACTGCGGATTGAGGCCACTTGCGCTGATCGAAGTTCTGCCGTAGAGCTGCGAGGCATTTCCGCTATCGGTAAACACTCCGGAGACGTCGGTGTTCAACAGCGTGTCAAACCGGTACCAGCGCAGGCCGACGGTAGCCTTTAGGGCGCTCGTGAGATTGTAGGATGACTGCCCGAAGATGGCGTATTGCTTGACGTGATACGGATTGTTTCCCGTAGCTAGTATGCCGAGCGGGTTCGCCGCCGAACCTCCCAGCGAAAGGGGTGCATACGCCGGATTGGCTACGTACTGCTCATCCGTCGATTCGAAGCTCTCGTAAAACCCGCCTAGGAGCCACTGCCAGGGGCCACCCCCCAGAGACGCCAAGTGAAGCTCCTCGCTGAATTGTTGCGAGTGATCGTTCTCCGAATACGACGTCGGCACCAGCGTCGGAAAGCCCAAGGCGACCGCAAGCAGACTTTGCATTGTTTCTGCATTGTCGCCTGACCAGTAGCTGTCGCGAGTCCACCAGCCTGTCGCGGATGTGAGCTTGGCGAAGCTAAACGCGTAGTTGATCGTAGCCGAATCGAGCCTGAACGTATCGGTAAAAGGCTCTGGAATATTAAAGGGCTGATAGTGAGCCAGATAGTCGATACCAGGGGGTATGTCCGCCTGACTGAATCCACCCATGGCAATCCGTTGGTACATCGCCAACAGATTGATGGACAGTTCGTCGTTTGGCTGGAAAAGCAGGCTCCCGCGACCACCGCTGAGTCGTTCCCAGTTGCTCCTGGGAAAGCTCTCCGCGACGGGGGCAGATAGAACATCACCGCGCGTACATGAGCCATACCCGCAATTGCCACCCGGCCCGATGGGGAAAGGATTGAGGACGACTCGATCGATCCAGCCGTCAGTGTATTGATCACTGGCGACGAGGCGCAGCGCGAGTGTGGGCGCGCCCAAGGGTAGATTAAGCACGCCGTTGACGCCCCAGTTCAGTCCGCCGCCGTCCGTACCGGAGAGGATGCTCTGTGCCCCTGCCTCGAAGCTATTGAGCGTGGGCGCTTCAGTTACGAGCCTGATCGTGCCACCCATGTCACCGGAGCCGTAGAGAGTGCCTTGTGGGCCCCTCAGGACCTCGACCCGATTGAGATCGTACAGATCAGGGTCGACTGCGGCCTTGCCATTGAAGGAGTTAGCCGGCGGCGTAAGGGGAATATCATTTAGATACAGCCCGACCGTAGCAGATGATCCGCCCGAGCTAGACAGGCCGCGCATTTCGTATTCGGTCTCCCCAGGTCCGGACGAGCGCATGGAGATTCCCGGCACTTCAAGGGCGATGTCCTCAATGCTGTCCAAGCCTCGTGCCGTCAACTGCGCACCGCTGATCGCCGTCATGCTGATCGCGGTCTTCTGAACAGTAGACTCTCGCCTTTCCGCCGTAATAGTGATCTGCTTCAGTTCACTCACCTCGGAGGCAAAGACCGGTCGCTTCTGATCCTTGGAATCCGCCGGAGCCTGCCCCCATGCGAAGCTGTGGCCAAGGACGAAACATGCGAGAGCTGCGATCCGCGGCATCCCCTTGCGGTGGCGCGCGAGCATCTCAGGAACGCAATTCTTCATGTTATTTCTCCCGATGGAATCGGTTTAACCTGCTGCATCACCCGGCATGCGAGACTCTGCGCTGCCGTCCAAGACCCCTGGTTCAGTACTGTCGGATGGTCATGTGGATTCGTGGCGAACTCTGCTGCGCTCACGTGCGTTTCGACCTGAGTGTGGAATCCCTAAGCTACGGAAAGCACCGCTGAGGTCGCGTGAAATCATCGGCCGGCATGAACGCTCTGCGCCCCCGGGGGCCCAGATCTCAAACTACGAGGGTCCGTAAATGGATCAGCGGCCATCGACGAGGCGTGGATCCGATACTCGGCCGCAAGTCAATGTGTCACCAAACAAGCGCGTACCTTCGGAGCCCCCACAAAACCCCGACGACTGAACCGCCGTAAGGCGAACGTGACGTCACTTTCTGCATTGTCCGCAAAATAACCTGTTTGACGACCCAGATTACAAAAAGTGAAATCACTTTCTCTTTATGCAGTACAATAGCAACGCTTGTCAATGGGGGCAAGCACTTCGTTTAAAGCAAAATCGGAAGGTTCTTGCCGCCGTTTGCCACCTCGACCCACGCCCTCTTTTAAATCGTCGACGCGGAGGCAGCGCATTCAGGCCTTTGGGGCGACTCGTGGCCGCCGCTCGCTGTCCCTGTCCAAGCGCCCGCTGGACCTCGCAGGCTGGGATCGGCCTACGTTACAGTATGCTGCTCCGCAGGCGTTCTTGCGGGGCCTCCTCTTTGGCGGCAGTTTGCCCTTCAAACTGATGGATCGGTGGCACTTGCGCCTCTTTGCCTATGCATCTGGGATTGCCCGGAACTCCAACGATCGCGGAAGAACCCTTAAATGAGCGATACGACGATTTATCGCGCCACAAAGATCTTCACCATGAATCCGCATCAACCGGTCGCGGAGGCGGTGGCGGTGCGGCATGATAGCGTCGTCGGCGTCGGCGCATTCGCAGCGCTAAAGGGCTCGGGCAGAGTCGATGACCGCTTTGCAGATCAATTTCTATTGCCCGGTTTCGTTGAGGGTCATACTCACATTCAAACCGGGACGATCTGGGCGCACGTCTACGTCGGCTTCCACGACCGCCGCGCGCCCGACGGCAGGCTATGGGTCGGCCTCAAGAGCTTCGAGGCGGTGGTCGCGCGGCTGTGCGAGGTTGCGGCCACTCTCCCGGCCGACGGGCGTCCGCTTCTCGCCTGGGGCCTCGACCCGATCTTCCTTGGCGAAAGGCGGATGACCGTCGCCGAGCTCGACCGCGTGTCGACGACGCGGCCGGTGCTCATCATGCATCAGACGTTCCATGCGCTGAACGTGAATTCCGTAGTCCTCGACCGGGTAGGGATCACTGGCGGCGCCGATGTAGAAGGCATTGTCCGCGATGCGAACGGGACACCGACCGGAGAGCTGCGCGAAGTGGCGGTGATGAAGGTGGCACTCCACGGTGTCGGTGCGAACTTCAACGCCATCGCGGATATCCCGTTGGGAATTTGGGACTTCGGCCGGATTGCCAACATGACAGGCACGACCACTGTCACCGATCTCGCCAACGAGCTGCCTGATGCGATGGTGGAGGGGTATCGGACTGTCACCGCTCACGACGACTTTCCGGCACGCGTTGTGCCGATGCATGTTGGGTGGTTGATGCGCCCAAGCCAACTCGTCGAGCGCCTCGGCTACTTAACCACCCTCAATACCGACAAACTCCGCTTTGGCCGAGTCAAGATCGTGGTGGACGGGGCGTTCTCGGGGTTCACCGCCCGCCTGAAGCCGCCGGGATACTACAACGGCTTTCCCAATGGCCAGTGGAATTTTACCCGCGATCAGCTGAAGCAGCAGATGGAGTTAATCCACGACCGCGGCTATCAGCTCCACGTCCATACCAATGGCGACGAGGCGACGGATCTGGCGATAGACGTGCTGAGCGAGATTATCGCAAAGAATCCACGGGCCAATCACCGTCATACGCTGCAGCATTGCCAATTGGCCGACGCCGAGCAATATCAAAAGATGATCGAGCTCGGCCTTTGTGCCAACATCTTCAGCAACCACATCTATTACTACGGCGATGTTCACTATGCTACGACACTCGGCCCCGAGCGCTCCGCGAGGATAAATGCGGCTGCAACAGCGAAGCGCCTCGGTGTCAACTTTTCCATCCACTGCGACTCTCCCGTCACTCCAATGGCGCCGCTTTTCACCGCCTGGTGCGCCGTCAATCGGCTGACCGCCGGCGGTCGTGTGTTGGGCGCCGCCGAGTGCCTGAGCGTGACGGATGCGCTCTACGCGATCACCATGGGTGCGGCCTATACTCTAAAGCTTGAGCACGAGATAGGCAGTATCGAGACTGGCAAGCGCGCCGATTTTGCCGTCCTTAAGGGGGACCCTTATGCAGTCGATCCGGCGCGCCTTAAGGATGTGCGCGTTGCCGGCACGGTGGTCGGGGGACGGCACTTCCCGGCGATCGGGTTCAGCGTTTGAGCGCGGATACGCCCGCCGATGTTCGCCAGTTCGGGCCGGCGCTGCCGCTGACCGTGGTGGGGGGCTTTCTGGGTGCGGGCAAGACGACCTTGCTCAACCACATCCTGGCGAACGCAAAGGGCCGTCGGATCGGAATCGTTGTCAACGACTTCGGCGAGATCAACATCGACGAGCGTCTGATTGCGCGACGGACGGATCGCATCGTCAGCCTGACCAACGGCTGTGCCTGCTGCGATTTCGGCGGTACCCTGTACGATTCGCTGTTCCAGCTGCTCGACGCCGCCGGGCCACTGGAATTCATTGTCATTGAGACAAGTGGGGTGGCCGACCCGGACAAAGTAGCTGAAGTCGGCCGCGTCGGCCGATTCTTTCGCTTGAATCTCGTCGTAATCGTCGCGGATGCGGCGACCGTCCGCTCGCATGTTGCGGACCGATACCTTGGCGACACGATAATCCGACAACTCACGGCCGCCGATTTGATTCTGATCAACAAGACCGATCTGATGGAAGCAGCAGAAATACCCGAACTCGAAGCATGGCTCGAAAAAGTCGCACCGGGGATCCCCCGCATCGCGTGCCGTACTGCAGCAGTTCCCGTAGACATGCTGCTCGACGTGCCGCCGCCTGATCCTCGCGTCCGACGGGCTGTCGGCACGGGGCTAGTTCATGATCCTCACGGCCGACAGTTCGAGTCATGGTCTTTCGTCTCGTCCCGCCCATTTCGAACCGCCGCGTTGCACGATGCGCTTGCGCAGCTGCCGCGGACAATTCTGCGTGCCAAGGGGCTGGTGCGGCTCGATCGGGAAGCCGAGCGTCAGACGATCCTCCATTATGTCGCCGGCCGGTGGACGTTAGAAAGAGGAGAGCCCTGGCCGGTGATGCCGCAGACAGAATTCGTTGTCATCGGGCTCGCCGGTCGCTTCGAGAGAGCCGCGCTCGAGGCAGTGTTTACGAGCGCGTTACTATAGATAGGCTGGCCCCTCCGATGTCGAAAAGCTGTTGCTGCAACCCCATGCTTTCCGTCGAGCTCATGAGGGCGTAGCGGACAGAAAATGCGGGCCAGCTGACGCATCGCAATCGCCCTGCCGACCGCTCGGGCAGTCTATGGATCAACTACACCGGTAAAGCGTGGTGCGCTCCGCGAGCGGGCGCCCGATGTCTCGGGCGAGGGTACGCATCAGATCCGCCGACAACTCCTGTCCGTTCACGCCGCCGGCTGCGCGGGTGATTGATTCATTCATCAGCGTGCCGCCCAGATCGTTCGCGCCCGCCTGCAGGCAGAAGGCCGCTCCCCGTGGACCCATCTTTACCCAGGACGTCTGCACATTGATAAAGTGCGGATGCAGCACCAGTCTCGCGACCGAGTGCATTAACACCGCTTCCCGAAAGGTGGGACCCGGCCGGGCGAGCCCTTTCCGCCACAGCGGGGCTTCCATGTGAACGAAGGGCAGCGGCACGAATTCCGTGAATCCTGTGGTCTCACGCTGCAGCGCGCGGAGTCGCAACAGGTGCCGTGCCCAGTGATGCGGTTGCTCCACGTGACCATACATGATGGTCGCAGTGCTTCTCAGCCCTACTGCGTGCGCGGCGCGCATGACCTCCAGCCACTCGTCTGTTTTCAGCTTGTCGGGACAGATGATGGCGCGCACTTCATCGTCCAGGATCTCCGCCGCCGTCCCAGGCAGGGTCGCGAGCCCTGCGGTCGCGAGCTGACCGAGGTAGGTCTCAAGAGACAGGCCGAGCGTGCGCGCGCCGTGGGTGATCTCGAGCGGCGAGAAAGCATGCACGTGCATGTCCGGCACCGCGGACTTCACCGCCGCGACGATGTCGAGATAGGTCTTGCCGCTGTAGCCTGGGTGAATGCCGCCTTGGAGGCAGACTTCGGTCGCACCCCGCTCCCGCGCCTCGACGACTCGGCGCACGATCTCATCGAGATCGAGCCGGTAGGCGGCGCCGCGCAGCGATCTGGAGCCGCTCTTCGAGAAGGCGCAGAACCCACAATGATAGAGGCAGATGTTGGTGTAATTGATGTTGCGGTTGATGACATGAGTAACGTTCGATCCGACCGTCTCCTCGCGCAGCCGGTCCGCGACCTGGATCACCGCGTTGAGGTCCTCGCCCTCAGCGGCGAAGAGCGTTGTCACATCCGCTTCCGCGGGCTCACCTCCATTGCTCAGCAGTTGCAGCACGCGCCGAAGCGAGCGCGAAGGAAGCGAGCCGAGCGGCTGCAACCAGGCGTGGGCGTGCTCGGGGACCGGATCGCCGGCGCCCGCGCGCCATCCATCCTCGCGAGCCCGGCCGCAACTGTCGGCTCGCCGTAGCACAGCGGTCCGGATCGAGCTGTCGAGCCAAGTACCGCCCGCTGCGCGCGCGTAAGGAGGCGTGATCGCAAGTCTCTCGCGCAGTACTCGACCGGCAGCTGCGGTCTCGGCAGCAAGGGCAGCAAGATGCGGCCAAGGCGCCTCGGGGTTGACATGATCAGGGGTTACCGGTGAGACCCCGCCCCAATCGTTGATGCCCGCGCGCACGAGGGCGGTGAGCGCGCCTGGACGCAGGTTCGGAGGTGCCTGGATCGACATCCCGGGCCCGAAGAGGATGCGCGCCACCGCGACCGTCCAGAGCTGCTCCTCGAGGGTGGGCTCCGTAGCGCCAGCCATACGGGTATCGGTCTTGGCGCAGAAGTTCTGGACGATGATTTCCTGGATGTGACCGAACTGCCGATGCAGGGCGCGGATCGCGAGCAGCGCCTCGATGCGCTCACGGCGCGTCTCACCGATGCCGATGAGAAGCCCGGTGGTGAAGGGGACCGTGGCCTCGCCCGCGGCCTTGAGCGTCGCAAGGCGAACAGCCGGGGCCTTGTCAGGTGACCCCCAGTGGGGTCCACCGCGGGCCGACAGGCGTTCGGAGGTCGTCTCAAGCATCATGCCCATCGAGACGCTGACCGGACGGAGCCGCTCGATCTCGGTGCGACTCATCACGCCTGGGTTGAGGTGCGGCAGAAGGCCCGTCTCCACGTGCACTTCCCGGGCCACGGCACCGAGGTATTCCAGGGTGCTCGCGTACCCGTGCTCGGCGAGGAAGCGCCTCGCCGCCGCATAGCGCAGCTCAGGCTTGTCTCCCAGCGTGAAGAGCGCTTCCTGGCAACCGGCGGCAGCGCCGGCGCGCGCGATCTCCACCGACTGCTCCGGTGTGAGATAAGGGCTTGCGAGCCGCCGCGGCGCTTTGGCGAACGTGCAGTAGTGACAGACGTCGCGGCAAAGCTGTGTGAGCGGGATGAACACTTTGCGCGAGTAGGTGACCACGCATCCGTGGCCTTCGAGCGTTAGCGCCTCCGCCTCCTCGAGCAGAGCCGCAAGATCGAGACGCTCGAGGCGACCGACCTCCGCTGAGTCGACATCCCGATCGATTGCCAGAGGCGATACGGCGCTCATTCGCTCACGACCTCGGCTCTCGGCCCCGACCAAGAGTAGAGGTCATCCGGCTCATCGACATCGAAGGCCAGACCCGGCAGCCGAACCACAGCGGGCGAAAGGCCCCACGCGGCCGCTTGCGCTAGATGCTTGGCAAGGCTTTCGGGACCGAACTCGAAGCGGATGGTAGCTGGCCAGGTGAGACATAGGGCGTTCGTGCCCCGGCCGTGCCGATCCGGCGCAATGGCAAGGCCGCTCGCCGTGGACGCCTCGATGAGCGCCGTCACCTCTTCGGGCTCAAGCAACGGCAGGTCCGCATGTACGATGAGCAGCCGCTCGGCGCCCCTGCGCCGTGCCTCGACGGCCGCCGCGGTCAGGGCCTCATTGAGGCCTCCACCTGAGTCACGCAGCGCAACGACAGGCGTGGGCAGCGCGGGAGGGTCGGGGCTCACCACGGCGACGCGGTCCACGCCGCGGGCGCGACCCAGCACCGAGAGGACGTGGCCGAGCATGCTCGAGACGAGCTCGATCCTACGCTCCTGTGACAAATGATTCGCCAAGCGACTCTTGCAGCGGGAGAGCGGCCTGACGGCCGTGAGCGACCAGCAGCTCATGCGAGATCCTCCGCAAGCTCAAGTGCGCACCGCGCCACGCGCTCGCGATCTTCGAGCGAGCGCATCAGGGTGTCGCACTGTCGCACGGGTAAGCCCGCGTGTGAGGCGATTTCGGCATCTCGCTCATCCAGCACCATCCCATCGATGAGCCCATCATAGTGGTTGCGCACGGTAAGTGACGAGGGGGCGAGGCCGAGCTCTTTCATGATCTTCGCCGTCGGGCCTTTGACCGCCTCGCCGGCAATGATCGGTGATACGGCGATCACGGGGACACCGGGCGCGCGAAGCGCTGCGCGCATGCCCGGTATCGCGAGCACCGGATCGATACTGAGGTAAGGATTGGAGGGGGCAATGAGGACCGCCCGCAGAGATTCCTCGCGCAGGGCTTGCATCGCTCCCTCGGCGATGCGGGCGCGGTCGGAGCCGCAAAAGCGCAGCCCCGTCACTGCCGGGTGGCAGCGCTCGCGGACGAAGTACTCCTGGAATGCGAGCTCGCCGTTCGGTGTGCTCACCCGGGTGCAGACGGGGTCGTCGCTCATGGGGAGGATGCGCGATGCGACGCCGAGCCGGCGCGCCAGATCACCGGTAATCGAGGTCACCGTCTCGCCGGCGGCCAGGCGGCGTGTCCGCTCCACATGCAGCGCAAGATCGCCGTCGCCAAGTCTGAACCAGGTCGGCCCCCCCAAGCTCTCGAGGACGCTGAGAAAAGTCCAGGTCTCTTCCCGCCGCCCCCAGCCGAGATCGGGATTGGCAAGCCCCGCCAAGGTGTAGAGCGTGGTGTCGAGGTCCGGGCAGATCGCGAGGCCCAGGTGCTCGAAGTCATCTCCCGTGTTCACGATCACCCGCAGCGCCCCGGGAGGGAGGATGCGTTGCAAACCGAGACAGAGTTTGGCGCCACCCACCCCGCCCGAGAGAACGACGATGCTTTCGTTCAAGATGTCTGCACCCGTTCGACTCAACGAAACAGATCCTCCGCCAGCGGCCGGATGAGCCCGCTCGCCGGCACAAAAGACGCGCTCCAGGCGAGGCCACGAATCAACACCGCTGGCAGACCTTCGGCACCCTCACCCATCAGGAGTCCCGCCGCGCACGCCAACTGATCGGCCAGGGCCACTTCCGTGATCTCGAGCTTCCGGCCATTTCGGTCACGCTCACCCCGCCGGTCTAGAAGCGACGGAATACCGGCGGCGCCGAGGGCCACCTGCGTGACTCCCTTACGCCAGGGACGCCCGAAGCTGTCGGAGATGATCACACCGATCTCCTCGACCCCGAATCGCCGTGCGATGGCGCCGCGCAGTCTCGCGGCGGAGTCATCCGGGTCACGCGGCAGCAGCAGTACCCGGTTCGCGCCTTCGAGGTTGGAGCGGTCGATCCCGGCATTCGCCACGACAAAGCCCAGCCGGTGCCGCGCGATCAATACGTGGGGTTTGGCGCGCAGCACTTCAGTCGACTCGATCAGCACCAGCTCGACGAGGCGAGGGTCCTTGCGCGTCGTGGCGGCGAGCTCGGCGGCGCGGGCTGACACCCGCACCGTCCTAAGATCCACGTAGCGGTTCTCGGCCTTCGAGACCACTTTCTGGGTGATGACCAGCACGTCATGCCGCCGGGGAACCAACGCGCAGGCGGCGAGCGCCTCGCACAAGGCGGCGCCGAGATCAGAGTCCGGCTCAACCTCCCCGACCCCTCGCAGCGCTGTGACTGTCAGGGCGTGCAATCTTCCGGCCCGCTGATCCGGATGCCCGCACCGTCCAGCGAGTAATGCCGGTTGATGAAGATCAACACGGATGTCAGCGCCTCGGCGGCAGCGGAGTTGCCGAGTGCGCCGGCGTGGAGACCCCGCAGATCCGCGGCGCGACAGAGCTCGATTACCCGCTGCCGCTCCTCTCTTTCATCGCCGAAAACGAGCACGTCGCAGTCGATGCGCTCGCCTCTTGCGAGCCTGTGCGCGGCGACGTTGTGGAAAGCGGAGACCACCCTGGTGCCGGAATCGAGCAGCGCCTTGGCGCGCAGCGCCGCACAGCCCTCCGCGGGAAGCTGCACCCGCATCACTTTCGGCGGGACGAGCGGCACGGTGGTATCGACGACGAGCTTGCCCACAGCCGCCTCGCGAATCGAGCCCAGCACCTCTGCCTGAGCGGCGTAGGGTACGGTGACGACGATGATGTCCGCTCGTGCGGTGACCTCCGGATTCGTACCGCACTCGAGCGGTGGTCCTTGCAAACCTGCTCCGATCTCGCGGGCCGCCACGTTCGCTCTATCCGCTGTCCGCGACCCGATCAGTACGCAAAGTCCGGACTGCGTCCAGCGATGCGCGAGTGCCTGACCCAAGTGGCCGGTGCCACCGACGATGGCAATGATCGGTGAGCTCATGTCGTTGACGAAATGCCGATGCGAATCAAGCGGGCCATTACCGCCCCGTCCTCATCAAAACTTTCCGCAGCACCTAAGCCGTCCTTTTCCCCGTCACCACCTGAAACGTTCCTTGAGCCGCACGAAGTCTCTTTCGCCGCGATTATGCAACTTGACGCGGTCTTCGGGCAGTCCAAGAGTAGAGTCTCCTAGTAGTTGTAGCTGAGTGTCACCCCAAAGCTTCGCGGCTGGAATGTGATCCCGTAATACAGAGGCGATCCGACGTTGTCGTGGCTGTAAGACGTGTAGCCGTGGAAATTCAACGCGTTTTTGACGAACAGCGAGACATCGAGACTCTCCAGAGTCAGACCCAGACGGGCATTGACGTTGTTGGTCTCATCGAGTCGCGGAATCTCCGGGTCATAGCCGAAGAGCGTCGGATCTGGCGTAGGCCCGGCACCTGCAAACTGATAGTCGATCCGGGCATACCCTCCGCGCCCAAATGCGGGGAACCTGTATTCCGTCGAGACGCTCGCCTGCCAACGGCGATCGCCGATGGGATCGCCCTCATTTGCGATCACACTACTCCCCAAGACAAAGGCGTCCTTGAAATATGCGTCGGTATAACCCGCGGCGGCATAAACCCAAAACCGCTCGGTTAACTGCGCTTGGGCGGACAGATCAAAGCCTTTGCTTCTCACTACTCCCGGAGCGTTGGTGATGAAGGACTGTCCACACGTCGGCATGTTGATTTGTGTCTGCCTCTGGTTCCAGTCGATCAGGAACACGCTCGCATCAAGCTCTACGCGGTTGCCAGGCAGCCTGTTCTTAGAGCCAAGCTCATAACTCCAGACACTATCCGGATCGTATGTCTTCGGCACACTGCTCAACCCAAGGGCCGGAAGATCCGGGTCGCAGACTGAGGGCTTTTCCTGTGCGCCGCCCGGACGAAAGCCCTTCGCCGCTGTAGCGTAAATCATGTCGCCATCGTTGATCTGATATGACAGACCGATTTTGGGCGTGACTGGCGTATTCTTCTGCGCGCCCATAGTGCCGCCGCCCGACCCGAACGGACCGGCCTGGACGTCGACATAACTGAATTTGACCTCGGACACCCGTACTCCCGCGGTCAAACTCAACCCACCGACGATTCGGTAGTCCGCCTGAGCATATTCAGCCAGCTGTTTGTCATCCGTGGAGATATTCTCTGTGGAGACAGACTGATTGGCTGCCAACGGAGCACCGAAGACGGAAATATAATCGACACCATAGGCATTGTAGAAATAGGTCGGAAAGTCCGGCGTCTGAACCGCCTCGCCAGAGAATTGCCTCGTGTCTTGGTAGAAACTGCCGACCACCACGTGAAGCCGTGAGTCCGCG
>Ga0335078_10011993_pt1 | contig 12856 bp, 8 predicted proteins | sample Lox_Sample_32_FD_206711 | JGI IMG/M metagenome (GOLD analysis project Ga0335078, IMG submission 206711) | Soil microbial communities from Loxahatchee National Wildlife Refuge, Florida, United States - Lox_Sample_3.2 | ecosystem: Environmental > Terrestrial > Soil > Wetlands | place: USA: Florida... | reverse complement strand
CGATGGCCCGGAAGGCGTGCCATGGGGTATCCGTGAGAGTGACCGTGAGATCCACAAGCCGCCCGGTAAGAGCTACGACGCCGCTCATTTGTTCGCGGTACGGGGCAGAATAAGCGGAGCGCTGCAGGAGGCGCCGCAGCCTGGATGTCCCCAGCGTTCGCATCCGAACAATATCCCCCTTGGCTGCACGATCCGGCGCGCGGTCTTCCGCGGAGGAAACCAGAACACCCCGGACAGCGGCCAGCCGCTCAGCAACGGGCAGGACGATTTCGTTTCCGGGACGGGTGCGCGCAAAGACCAGCTCTATCACGACCGATACTGCCACTCCGGTCGCCGCCGCCAAAAGGATCCAAAGCGTCAATTCAACGTTCGTCTCCGCCGGCACAAGGCCGTCCCATACGGGAATTCCGATCACCATGATGACGGCGAAGATCAGCGACGCGATGTAGTTGGTGAGCGTATCAATCACGTAAAACGCCAGGAAGAAGGTGGAGATGTTCCAGAGGAAATGCAGGCATGGAGTGCTGATCACGAACCACGCGCCGATCAAAAGGTAAGCCGCGCCAACGCCGGCGGCCAGAAGGATCGTGCCCGCCGACCGCACACTGGCTCGGGGGCTCTCGCGGGAAATCAGGAGGGTATAGAGCGCCCCCAGAAACGCGAACGGAATGCGAAAATTTTCGCAAATAAGCATGACCAGAGTGGCGGCGAGCACCATGCGTCCCACGGTCGCCATACGGCCCGGGTACGGAGCCAACTCCTCCTGGAGGAACTCCCGAAGCCAGCGGGCCGGTGGAGAGGCCCCCATGCTTTGCGCGAGAGTGGCCATCTTCAGCGTCCTCGAATCGCCACCACCGCCGATTCGCTCACGCGCAACAGGTCCGGCGGGGCATTTTCGATCCGCACCCGGACGGGAAACCGGGAAGCCAGGTGAACCCAGCTCAGATTTCGCGTTACATCCGGCAGCCCGGTAGGCTCCAAACGGCCTACGACATCGGCATCCGGCGTCACGCCGAAGCCGATGCTGTCTACGATGCCGGAAAAGCGCCGGTTGGGCTGGGACAGAACATAGACGTCTGCGTGCATGCCTGGAGCGATATGTGATAGCTGGCCTTCCCGGAAGTTACCGATAGCCCACCAGGTGCGCGCGTCAATCAAAGTGAAAATCTGCTGACCAACGTGCGCGTAGGCTCCCTGCGAAATTGTCAGATTCGTTACCCGCGCATTAAACGGAGCATAAACCCGGCAGTTATTGAGATTGTAGCGGGCGGTTTCAATAGCCGAGGCTCTGGCGCCCCGCTGGTTCACAAGAGCTTCCAGGGTAGTAACGGCGTGCTGCGCCTGTTCGTGGCCGGCAATGCTTTGCCGCACCATAGCTTTGGAACGCTGCTCTTGCGCCAGGGCGGATTGCAATCCGGCTTTTGCCAGCAGCAGTCGAGATTCTGCCTGCTTCAAACCTTGCGCCAACGCGATTTGCGACGTCCGGGCGCGGTCGACTTGATCGACCGTGACAAACTGTTTCACCAGCAGCGGCTCGATGCGATGCAAGTTGTCGTCCGCGTAGGTCCACTCGGCTTTGGCGCGGCTGACGCCCTGCTCGGCGTTCGCCACGTCGGCGCGCGCCTGATCGGCAGCCGCCTCCCATCGGGCGACATCGGCTGTGCTGGCCTGAATATTGGCCTGCGCGACCGACACGGCACTCACCTGGGCCGCGATCCTGCGGCGCTCATCCGTAATCTGGCCTTCCAGCGTGGCTTGTTCGGAGATCGCTCGCTCCAGCGCATAGCGGTACGGCCGGTCGTCGATTTCGAACAGGAGATCCCCTTGCTTGACGAACTGGTTGTCGCGCACATTCAAGTGCAGAATCGGCCCTTCCACCTGCGGGGCAATGCCGATGAAGTTGGCAAAGATTTCGCAATCATCGGTTCGTGGAAAGCTCTGCTGATGATCGATGACCACCAGGCCAAGGGCGATCGCGCAGGCCACAATCGCACCGCTGACGAAGCGGCCCACGATTCTTCCTGTCTGTGACGTCATCGGAGTCTCCTCGCTATTGGAAAAAGGCGAGCCACAGCGCAAAAGCGAACAGCGCGGTGAGGCTCGGATAGGTCAGTACGGGGACTGCGATCACGAGGCCGAAGCGCAGGAACAACCAGCGCGCCAGGAACGTGAGCAGCAATCCTGCTGTAAGGCAGAGCAGCCAAGCCGGAAAGAAAGAACCCAGAATGTCAAACGCGGGAGCCCGGGCGCATCCGGTCAAAAACAGCACGGCCAGAATCAGGGTGGCGGCGTGGCGGCGTCTTTGGGCGGTCATCGCTGCAGTGTCCTTGTGTTGGCCTGGATTGAATCGGCGGCGCGGTAAGCCAGATCCGCCAGGGCAGTGAGCACCTGAGTTCGCGCCAGCACATCAGTCGAACGGGCCCCTGCAAGCACTTTTTGTGCGGCAGTCACATCCAACAAGTTCCGCACACCGTAGTTGTAGGATTCCAGAGAGGAGTTATAGGACTCGGTGGCCGCAGTCAAAAGCGCGGTTGCGGCTTGCCGCTGGCGAAAAGCCGTGGTCAGGTTGGAATAGGCCGTCCAAACCTCGTCTTCGATGCGGTCGGATACGGCGTTGACGCGCGCTTCGGACTCGCGAAGATCGGCCTCGGCCTGGGCCAGGCGGCTTTTGCGCGCGCCGCCGTCAAAGACCGTCCAGTTCAGGTCGAACGCCAACCCGCCCGTGAGATCCGCCGTGTGTCCCCACGGCAAAGCCTGCTGCTGGAAATATAGCGATTCGGCGGTCGGTGCGACCTGGAACTTCAAATCGGGATAGAACGCCGCGCGCGCCTGCTGACGATCGGCTTTGGCGGCGCGGACGTTTGCGGCTTGCCCCTGGAGGTCAGGCCGCTGAGCGAGCGCCCGTGCCATCACCTGGTCGACGGTTGCGGCGATCGATTCGGGCGTTGGAATTTCGTCCAGAGGCTGAACCGGAATCGTGGTGGCCGCCGGAAGGCCTAGAGCTGTGGCCAAATTACCCCGGGTGATTTGTTCCACTCCCAGGATTGCCTGGAGGTCGTACTGCGCCTGGGCGGTCGCGCTGCGCGCTTCCAGCACATCCGGCAGAGTCGCCAGGCCGTGTTGGAGACGCGCTTCCGCGGCCTGCTGCACCTGCTTCGCGTTGGCCAGGCTCGCCCGGGCAGCCGCCTCCTGGCCTGAGGCATTCAGCAGCCGGTAATAAGCCTGCTGCACCTGGAAGATCAGGTTGCGGTGGACGTCGTTGAAGGCTGAGTTTGCTGCCAGCAACCGTGCGCGCGCGGCATCGATCCGGCCGCGGCGCGCGCCAAAATCGAAGATCGTGTAGCTGAGATCGAGCGAGGCCTGAAACGCCGAGAGCGTATGGCGGTAAAACCTGGTGCCGAACGGAATCTCGTCCCGCTGCACGCCGGTGATGATTACGGCGGACAAGAGCGGAAAGAGTTCACTGCGGGCAATTCCCAGAGCTTCGCCTTGGGCAATGGCGCTTTCCCAACTCACACGGGTTTCCGGATTATGGCTCTCGGCAAAATCGATCAGTTGCTCCAAGGTGTAGGCGTTCACGGACGAAGGAAGGGGCGCAATTTGACGATAGCGTTCCCCCTCTTGCGCGAGGATTCCCGCCTCAGGTGAATGCCAGGGGCGATTCGCCGAAGCTGGCGGACTCTGTGCGCAAAGAGGAGGAAGCGAGAGGAGTATTACAACCAGAGGCAAGAATCGTTGCGCCTTTGCACAAGCAGGCTCGTATTGAAGTGTCATAGAGCCGAAACCTGAGTGCCTGCGTCGTCGATCCTGTCCGCCCGACCTTCCGCCATCCGGTGAAATTGAGCATCTCGCGTCAGCTTCAGACTGCGGTAAGCAGTGAAGTATTTATCTCGAACTATTTGCATACAGTTTCTTCTCCATGTATTTCTCCCATGGAACCGTCCGGCGAGCCGGACCTAACTGGGTGCGCCGTCTTCCGTTGTTTCTACCGCGGAGTTTGCCATAGTCACTCGCCTCGCTGCGTCCGGCTGATTTGCCCGTCAGCTCCGCCACTCTCGTACTTCGCCACCGCGTCAAGGATAATCCCGGTGGCCACTTCGTCACCCACCGCCGAATTCACCATCAGGTGAAAATGGTGCCTTCCCGGCCATTCCACGTGGAAGTATTGCTGTATGAAAGCTGCGCGATCGCGGTCGACGGTCTCGGCTAACTCGTTGGCATTGTGCGCGCTCTCGCCGGTTGCCCGCAGCCGCCTGACCCTCTCCTCGAAAGGGGCGTAGATGAAAACGTGGAACGTATCGGCGCGGTTCCCCAGGTAGAAAGCCGACCCGCGCCCCACGATCACACAATGGCCGCTGTCGGCGATCTGCGGCAGCAGCTTCCGGACCACTTCGCGCACGCAGTCCGTATCTACCATCTTCATGCGCGGAGCGTTCAGGCTGCCTTCGAAGCTCCCGCGCATGAAAGCTTTGAACAGCCGATAGTAGGCCGGATCTCTGCGCTCTTCGTGCTTCTCCACGGCGCGGCACTCGCACTCCAGCCGACGCGCGATCTCTTCGCTCAACGCATGGTCCCACAGCTTCCAGCCGAGGCGCTCGGCTAGCTTCGCGGCAATTGCACCGCCGCCGGCGCCGTACTCACGCTCGAGCGTGATAATCCGGATAGTCATAGGTGTTTCAGCCATTCCAAACTATCCCACTGCCACCTCTGCTCCCGCGCCCGGCGCATTCCGTTTCAGCGCAAAGGCCAGCAGAAACATGATCCCCGCTCCGATTGACAGGACCCAAAACGTATCGATATACGCGAGGGTGGTCGCCTGGCCGATCAAGAGCCGGTATAGACGGGCATAGGCCTGACTGGCAGCCCGCGATGCGTCCAAGCCGGCGATCGCCAGATGCGCGGCCAGGGCTTTCGCCGCCAGCGCAAAGGCCGGCCGGCCCAAGGTGGCGTGCGCAGCCAGGTATGTCTGGTGGAATTGAGACCGTCGCGCCACTAGCGTGGTCACCATCGATGTTCCGATGCTCGATCCAATATTGCGCATGAAATTCACCAACCCGGCAACGCTGTTGTACTTGTCGGCCGGAATACCGACATAGGAGGCCAGATTGATCGGAACGAACAGAAACGCCAATCCGAACACTTGCACGATGCGCAGCAGGCTGGCTGAGCCGAAACTGATGTCGAGGTCGAGACGCTGCGTGGAGTAAAACATGCCGAACGAGAGAGCCAGCCATCCGAACGCAATGAGATAGCGGGCCTGGACCTTGACCGAGAGTGCGCCGACCAGAGGCATCAGAAACAGCAATGTCAGACTGCCGCCGGAAAGCACCAGACCGGCCGATTCGGCAGTGTAGCCCATGAGTGTTTGGAGAAACAGAGGCATCAAGACCAGGCTCGAAAACAGCATGATGCCGAGAATGAACATCATGAAGTTGGCGCCCAGGAAGTTCAGGTTCCGGAAGAGGTGGACGTCGATAATGCGGTTCTTGTGAAACCACTCCCAAATAACCAGCGAAACCAGACCCAGGGCGGCAAGAATGGCCAGCGCGAGAATGAAGTGCGACCCGAACCAATCGTCTTCCTGCCCCTTGTCGAGCATCACCTGCAGGGATCCTACACCCAGCGTCAGCAGCCCGACGCCTACATAATCCATCTTGACCCCGGCCCCCGCCGCGCGTCGCGCCCAGGGCGGGTCCTCGACCAGTCGCAACACAAGGAAAAGAGCCAGTATGCCCACCGGAACGTTGATGAAGAAAATCCACCGCCAGGTGTAATTGTCCGTGATCCACCCCCCCAGGGTGGGGCCGATCGTGGGCGCGATGATCGTGGTGATGCCGTACAGCGCGAACGCCAGACCGCGCTGCTGGGGGGGGAACGTGTCGGCCAGTATGGCCTGCGACATGGGCTGCAATCCGCCGCCTCCCGCGCCCTGCAAGACGCGAAACAGAATGATCGCCCCGAGACTGGGTGCCAATCCGCACAGCACGGAGCTGATCGTGAAGACGGTGAGACAGATCATGAAGAATCGTTTGCGCCCAAACGCGCCGGCAAACCAGCCGCTGATCGGTAGCACGATGGCGTTCGAGACCAGATAGGAAGTGAGCACCCACGTGCTCTCGTCGTTGCTGGCGCCCAGGCTGCCCGCCATGTAAGGCAGAGCGACATTTGCGATGCTCGTGTCGAGCACTTCCATGAAGGCCGCGAGTGCGACCACGACGCCGATCAGCCACGGATTGACCTTCGGCGTCCAGGTCACCTGCGCCGGCGTATCGGCGGGTTGCGGATCGGGCAGGCTGTCACCCTCTGGCATGATGGAACCTCCTCGCAGGTGTCCGATCCGGACAGCGCAGACCAGGATTACTACCAGAATTACCCGAAATCGCCCGGTCCGGCGCCATCCGTGCCGTCCATCCGTGAGATTCCCCACCGACTCCGGTCTCGGCAATGTGCGTTTTCATCCAAATGCGTAAGCGGCAGAACTGATTGAGCGTGCAATCCCCGAAGCGCCTCCGACGCCTCGAAGTGCCCTATTGCCTTTAGCGGTGAAGAACACAGCAGCATCCGGTACCGTGCGAAGGCAGGACAATGCGACTGCCTTGACGGCCTGCAAGTTGCTGATTTCATCAAATGGCAAAAACGCCAGAATCGCTTCTTCCAACGATTTGAGGTACACGGCGGGTACACGGCTCAACAAAATAGACCATAGATGCGACCTACCCGCTACAGAACTTCCGGTCGTTCTTTGACGCCGCAAGGGAGTATATCGAGGCGACCAGCTACGATCAATTGGTACGGAGAGACGTCGCCAACGCCTTGAACGGGTTGACGGAGCGTCTCCGGCTAGAGAGGAAGCGCGTGCCGGGGAGAGTTCTTTCCGACGCTGACCGCTTAGAGTGCCTGTTTTTCGGGGGCTTCGATCCGCACTCCGAGGGAGACGAACCGCCCGGCTTATAGGTCGACGAAGCTCTGCAGCCGCTGCGGGGAATGCCGGCCCTCCGCGATTCCAGGTCAAAACGCCGGGCGATATGCCGACTTGCGGGTCGTAGTCCTATGGTCCCTGACCCGGCGCGCGGCAGCGGCGGCCTTTTGCCCAATGGCACTGCAGCGCGTTATACGACCACCTGGACTCGATAACCACCGTTACCGCCTTAGGCTGCTTCCTTCGTTGGAGGAACCCGCCGGAACTCTTATCCGGTCGCGTTCATTCCTGCCTGAGTACAGCCGCGGGGTCGATCTTGGCCGCGCGACTTGCCGGAACATAACTGGCAAGAAGGGTTACCGCGCTCAGCAGCGCAGCGACTGCGATGTAGACCGTCGGGTCGTTGGCCTGAACCTGAAACAGCATCGATTTCAGTAGTCGTGTGCCTGCAAAGGAAGCGGCGAAGCCGAAGCCCAGGCCAACTGCGGCGAGCGTCACTCCCTCGCGAAGGACTAGCCGCACAACGCCGCCCGGGCGGGCCCCAAGCACGACCCGTACTCCAATCTCATTGGTTCGCTGGCCGACCGCGTATGCCACCACTCCATAGACACCGGCCATGGCAAGACACACGGCCAAAGCGCCGAACACTGCCAGTAAAATGGTGCGAAACCGCGGCGCGGCGACTTCACCGGAGAGCATGGCTTCCATGGTCGTGAACCTCATCGGAGCGCCTGGGTTCGTCTCATGCGCCAGACGTCGCAATGTCTGCTCGAGTGCATGTGGGTTGCCTACGGTCCGCACCACCAGACTTAGAGCCGGCCCATTAAACCCGTGCTGTCCATACGGCATGTAGCACTCTGGCATCGGCTCCCGCTCTGGGCCACGTTGCCTCACGTCGCCGACGACACCAATGATCTTCATACCTTTCAGCGAATCGAAGGGACAGAAGATGGTTCTTCCGACCGGGTCTTGATTGGGAAAGGATTGGCGAACCAGTGCCTCGTTCACCACGGCTACAAAGGGCCTGTCTGGCGCGTCGCCGTTGGTGAAATCGCGGCCGCCCTTGAGCGGAATTCCGAGGGCGGCGAAGGTGCCGGGCGCGACCACGGAGAGCACTACACTCGGCGCGCGATGCCACTCGGATTGCGGAGGCGCCTTATCGATAAAGTAGACTCCGGTCGAATCCACAGATCCGGGTGGTGCCATCGTCGCCCCGGCCGCCAGCACGCCGGGCAACGCGTCAGCCCGAGCGATCATCTCCTCGAAGAACTGGCGTGTGCGTTCGATCCCGACGGGAAATGTAGGCGCCGGCACGGTTGAGCGCATTACCAGCACCTTTTCCGGCCGAAAACCCAAAGCCACATTGTGCAGAGCAATAAAGCTCTTGATCAGCAAACCTGCGGCACACACCAGCATCACCGCCAGAGCGATCTCGCCTATTACTAGTGCCCCGCGAATCCCGGCCATCCGCCCGCCGCTCGCGATGCGCGCTCTTCCCAGCTTTAGCGCATCGCTCAATTCGACCCTAGACATGTAGAACGCGGGGATCGAACCAAACAGCAGGCTCGTGATCGCCGAGATCCCCAGAGTGAATCCGAGTACCCAACGATCGAGCGCAACATCGGCCAGCTGGGGAACGTCGGCTGGCGCCAGCGCCACCAGCGTCTTCGATCCCCAATAGGCGAGCGCGAACCCCAAGCCGCCTGCGATCAAGGCTAGCAGCAAGCTCTCCGTGACCAACTGTCTCATGATGCGCCTCCGGCTGGCTCCCAGCGCAGCACGCACAGCGACTTCACGGGCGCGCGCGTTGGCTTTGCCGAGCAGCAGAGTCGCAGTATTGGCGCACGCGATCAGTAGCACCACGGCAACGGAACCCAACAGGAGGTAGAGCGTTTGGCGGACGTTGCCAACCATCTGATCGTGCAGTCTGGTCACGGTCGCACTCCGGGCCCCGTCGGTATCCGGATACTGTTGCTCTAGGCGACGGGCGATGGTGGTCATCTCGGCCTGCGCGTGTTCGACCGGCACGCCGCGTTTCAGACGGCCCACTGCGAGAAAGTTTTGTCCCCCGCGCGACCCGGCTGACCCGGTCGCTGACACCCAGATATCCGTGTTGTTGGGAAACCCAAAACCCGGCGGAAGCACTCCGACTATCGGTCGCGGCCCGTCAGCGCGCACGATCTGGCCCAAGGCGCGAAGATCGCCGCTGAAATGACTCTGCCAATACGCGTAGCTGATCATCGCGGCTCCGGTGGCGCCCTGCTTGGTTTCTTCAGGTGCGAAAGCGCGGCCCACCACCGGCTGAATGGCAAAGACGCGAAAAAAGTCAGGACTAACGCTGGTTACCAGGGCGTACTCGCCAGTGGAGCGCACGATCACCGCCGTCTCGCGCGAGGCGTAGTAGGCCATCGCCTCAAAGGAAGAACTCTGTCTCCGCCAATCCTCAAAGTCGGGGACCGATACTTGCTTTGAAAGCGCCGTGGTGGTCTCGCGGGTTGGCGAAGAGTTGGTGAGCGCCATGATTCGATCCGCATCGCGATATGGAAGTGGTTTCAACAGCACGGCGTTCACCACGCTGAAAACCGCCGTATTCGCGCCAATGCCGAGGGCCATGATTAGGACAGCGAGCGCAGCGAAACCCGGACTCCGCCGCAGATTGCGGCCGGCATACTGTAGGTCGCGCATCAGGTCATTGATATAGTTCACGCGGCGCATATCGCGGCACTCCTCCTGAAACTGCGTCATATTTCCCATCGTGAGCTGGGCCGTACTGCGGGCTTCATCCGCCGTCATGCCGCCCGCGACGATTTCTTCCGTGAGCTGGTCGAGGTGAAACCTCAGTTCGCTTTCGAGCTCGCGGTCCACACGCCCGCGGCGAAACAGGGAGCGGAGCCGTAGACGGAGCTTATCCTGCACACGCATGTCAAGCCTCCTCGATGACGAGATTGATCGCTGACGATAGCCGCGTCCAATTCGCCAACTCCGCCTCAAAGTGACGCCGTCCGGACCGGGTGAGCGAGTAGAACTTGGCCATTCGGCCGGTCTCCGTGGGCTTCCATTCCGAGTTAATCCAGCCTTGCTGCTCCAGACGGTGCAGCGCCGGGTAAAGTGATCCCTGCTGTATTTGTAGAGCCTCTCGGGAGACCTGTTGGATGCGCTTTGCGATTGCCCAACCGTGCTTGGGCTCGAGAGATATTGTCCTGAGGATCAACAAATCGAGCGTTCCTTGAACGAGATCGGTCGGCTTCGCCATAGACCTAGTTTATCATCAATTGTAGACGGTCTTGGCGTCTTATCGTTGGCAGAGCGCTTTCGGAAATACCGAACACGACGTCCGAATTGACGGGTTGTCGACTCGCGCATTGGTTCCAGACGGGTTCTGAGAAAGAAGCGGCGGTTGTCGTTCCGCGTTCGATCTTTCTCTCTACGCACTTCCAGCGGTTCCTCAGGCACGGGCGCGGATTGTGGGGCCTTTTCTGCCGGACATTCCTGCTTCTCGACAGCATCGAAGAGGCTCGCGGTAGCAACTGGCTCGCACGAGCCTTTGCTGCCGAACAATGGCTTACCATCTTTGATTTCTGGGCCAGGCGTCGCCTTCTCTGTAGGCGGCCCGATCTTGCTGCTCGCCTTCCTCTTCTCCTCCAGCTTCTTGCGGATCTCCGCATCCATGGCTTTGACCGCCGCGGCGCGCTGTGCCTTCAACTTTTCGAGGTTCGAGCCCGTCTTGATGACCGATTCGGTGTACCCGGCGAGCTGTGCCGGCATTTCGCGGTCCAATTGGCCGGGGCGCCCGGTGAACGATAACGCTATTGTGAGTATCGGGTCTTCCTCCGTGGTGCTGTCCCGTTTCTTCGGGATTACGCTCACGCAGACGCGTTCATCGTCGACACGCGAAATCGTCATCACAACGACCCGCTGCTTGAGGAGAGGCATTAGCTCTGTGAACATTGGTTTTCTTCTCCAGAATCATCGTTGGGTTGGGGAACGCGGCGTTTGGACGGTCGATCATTCGCCACATCCTCGCCGACAGATGCATCAGCCAAGCCAAATAAGACGCCGGAACTGGCGCCACTAGAGCCGTGCGCAAGCTGTTGTCCACACTGGCAGTCCCGCCATCCATTCGCAGTACTGGATGAACTCCGCGACACGGTCCCGCTTCTCCAAGGCGCCTTCCAGATATGTCGCCAGAGCCTGATCGAGCCTCCGGCGTCAGGCCCACTTCTTCCGCGGATTCTGCCAATAAGGCGATGCTCTCCTCTATCTGAAACAGCGTCAACTCGTTTGAGACATCCGTTGCGGCTGGCGTGGCCACCGCCATACAGAAGCTCCCATTACTGCTCTGCATGGATTGTCTCCGCCATGTAATTGAAGACACGGGCCGCCTGCTCCGGGCTCAACTTCGCCTTGGAACTGAATCGAAGTGCGCGCAGGATCTTCTCGTACTCGGGCTCACCAAGCTTCCTACGTGCCTCCCGGTACCGGGCGCGGAATGGTTCAAGCAGTGCTCGATAATGCTGTCTCACTTGAAGCGTATAACGACCGGGCTTTGAAGCATAGAGGGCCGAAGTCCGCGCCCTCGGAATGGAACACTATCTCACCCGACCCAGTCGCTAAAGCCCGTCCAGAGCCTTTGCAAGAAATCGCCGCTTGGGAAAGGAGCACAGCCAATACGCGGAAGTCTCGGCGACCGTCCATTGATTGTGCTCAGCGGGGAAAACACTGCCCTGCCATCTGAATATCGCAATGTGTGGATGGAACTTCAGGCCGATTTGGCCGATTGTCCGCGCTGGGAAAACTCGTAGTACTTCCGGAGAGCGGCCCGAGAAAGACAGCCTTATTCGACGAACAAGGCGTTCGGACCATCAATCGCGTTACTGCACGGCCCAATAACCCGCGCGCGTGGTGACTTCGAGCTCCGGCCGGTTCTTGACCGCCACCCGGATCGTATGAAACTTGCCCGCATCCGTAATCCGCGGTTGGAAGCTGAGGACGTATTGGCGATGCACCTCCTCGCCCACCTGTTCGATCGCATGTTCCAGGGCCCTCTTCTTCAGGAAAGCCTCCGTACGGCCGCCGGTCGTGCTCGCGAAGAGCGCCGCCAGGTCCGGCCGATGCAAGCGGAACAGCTCCTTGAGGGCATAGAGATAGCCGCCCGGTCCCAAGTCCGGCGGCACCGGCGTATCGTCCGGAGCCGGGCACCATGCACACTTCGGCACCTTGATCCGCTCTGCCTCGGGCTTGGTATCCTCGGCCGTCTTGGGCCGCACAGAAAACGGCTGCAGGAACGGCGAGTAAGTCAGCCAGAAAACCTGAATATTGACCCGCTCGATGCGCTCGACCACGTCCGGCAATTTCGATTCGCTGCCGCGGTCGCGCTTCTCCGCCACCATCAGAATGATTCGGCGCCGCGCCGGCGGCTGCTTCTCCAGCATCGCCGCCGCGGCGGATAAGGCATCGAGGATGCTCGCGCCATCGCCTTCCGTGCGCAACATCTGCAGGGCATGGGTCACCTGGTCCGAATCGGCCGTGAACTCCTGGTGGACCCTCACGCGGTCGCTAAACGAGATCACCGCCGTCTTTCCGGCGTGCGCGGCCAGGAGCTGCGTCAGCAGAATACCGCTCCCGCCGAGTTTGTCGATGACCGCTCCCGCGTTGGGACCTGTCTCGATCGCGACCACCAGCGAGATCGGATACAGCATCCAGTCCATCTGTATCGCCTGCGCCACATTGTTGTCGTAGAGGGCCAGGTCTTCGCGCGTCAGGCCGTCGACGAACCGGCCTTTTGCATCCCTGACGGTGGTTGGCGCGACCACTAGAGGCACGGTGCTTTTGAATTGTGCCCAGCCGGCCGAAGCCGAAATCAGTAGAAGCACGGCAGCCCGCATCGAGCCAGTTTCAGCAAATCCAGGGCCACCCGCACCGGCCCGTGCATAGCGA
>Ga0335078_10011992_pt1 | contig 12856 bp, 9 predicted proteins | sample Lox_Sample_32_FD_206711 | JGI IMG/M metagenome (GOLD analysis project Ga0335078, IMG submission 206711) | Soil microbial communities from Loxahatchee National Wildlife Refuge, Florida, United States - Lox_Sample_3.2 | ecosystem: Environmental > Terrestrial > Soil > Wetlands | place: USA: Florida... | reverse complement strand
CTTTGGCCAAATACTCGTTCGGTTCATGGGCGCCTCCGCCGGCCATGGTCACCAAAGCACCTGTGACACCCGGACCGGTTGGCTTACCGCTGACGCTGTATGCCGGCTATGAATGGATCCAGTTCGCCAATCCCAGCAATCCGGTGACCGGTTCGTTTCCGGACGATGGGTTCACATTCAACTTCACGAATACCACCGGTTCGATTGCCAGTCTCAACGGCACTTCGATCAACAACAACGCGTTCAACGCGGCGTGCGGGACCGGCACCGGTTGCACCGACAAGATTTTCCAGGTGGCGTGGACCGGCTTCAAATACGGCATCACCAGAGACCTGGACCTGGTCGGCGCCTACTATGAATACTTCCAGAGCCAGTATGTGAATGGCGCGGGCATTTGCGCCAACCCGACCGCCCACGGCCAATGCGCCGGTACCGAGACCATGGCTTCGGGCCTGCTCGACTGGCGGTTCATGCCGAAGTGGGATGCCTATCTCGGCACCTTCTGGACGCAGGTCAATGCCGGCTTATCGAACGGCTACCTCGCCCGCAACAACGTCGCAACAACAGCGGGCGTCCGCTTCCGGTTCTAAAAATCCAACATCAGGATTGCGAAATCTGACGCCGGGCGCTTTAGCGCTCGGCGTTTCCGCTTGTCGCCATCGCGACCAAATTTCCTAGGCCGCCGTTAGCCACCCGGCGTTTCCCACAAAGCGCTTTGGGAAAGCGACTGTGGCCGGAATGACACATAACATTGCTTCTTGGCGTCAAGTCCTCCGAACAATGGGCGTCATATATTGCCATATATAGCGACCAGTATATGGTTCCGATAGTAACGGCGGTCGGGATTCGCCGACTCTGGGGGGCTTCTCATGGGAATTCGTCTAGGTTCTGCGGTCTTTGCGGCCGCAATATTGCTCGCACCGCTTGCTGCATACGCTCAAAGCATGGACCTTCCGGTCAAGGCACCGCCTTCTAACGGGCTGCCTGGTACCGGAGGATATCTGTGGGGTACGTATTATCCGCCTAGTGATCCACTTCAATCCTGGCTCGGCATGGTCTCGGCCAGCCAAGCGGCGCAGCCAAGCTGGATGACTCCCCTCGTGACCGTTACACCGCGTCTCGAGCAAGAATTCCGCTTTGATGCGTACTCCCAGCAAAACGCAGCCGCGACGAGTCCTAATGGGAACGGCCAACACCTCGACAATTACGGCGGACCTGGTGGCGCGAGGGTCGAGTTTATTCCGGCATATAACTGGGAAGTTATCGTAGCGCCCCCACCCTACGTGACGGCTTCCGGTCCCAAGGGAACTGCAGCGGGCTGGGGCGACTGGCCCGCCTTTCTCGTCAAATACCGGTTCATTTCCGCGAACGCGCAGAACGGCGACTATATCGTCACCGCCTTCCTTCAAGAATCGACGGCGCTCGGCACGCTTGGAAAAATCTCTACTAATGTCGACGTGCTTCAACCGACCTTGGCGTTTGGCAAAGGCTGGGGCGATTTCGATATTCAGATGACCCTCAGCGAACAATTTCCGGTGGGCGGACTTGCTGCCTACGGCAACACAGCCAGCGTGAATATGACAAACTTCGGTGATCCGTTCTTGTGGAATACCACCTTCCAATATCATTTCCTGCAGTATTTTTGGCCGGAGCTCGAGGTCAATTACGAGTACTGGCCAAACGGCGAACACCAAGGTTTGAGCCAAGTATTGCTGACGCCGGGCATCATATTCGGCCGCTTCAAAATCGGACAAGATACTCCAACTCGGCCAATAAATCTGATCCTCGGCGTGGGTTATCAGGTTGCAGTAACGCCCAATCCAGTGATTCAAAATAACTTGGTGGCAACGATCCGGGTCACGTTCTGACGCCAGTGTTTCGGTGGACGCGGCGATCTGATCCAGTCTATTAACGCGCTGATGAATTGGCGCTGCATCGGCGGCGCCAATTCGATTTTTGGCCACCCCAATTCCAGCAGCTTCGATCTTCCGATTGGCGGGCCGCGCGATGCTGCCCAGGCCCGCATCCCCGAAGCTTTAAATGTGGCTCACCAAGATGAGTGACATGGCGCGCCGCCTTGGTCGGCCCATCGCGCCACCCTACCTGGTTCGCCCAGGTTCTCGCCCGACAAAGTTCTCGCCTGTTAGCAACGGTTGCACCGCGCCATCAAAACCGAGGCCAATTCTTCGGAACGCGGTCTCGACTGGCCCTGCGACCTCGCAGCGCTTGAGCGCCCAGCCCGAGCGTTAAGGTTGAAGCGGCTTACCGTCGCGGCCGAACCCCTTGTTATTGCATCCGAAGTTAATGCAAAGCAGAGTATCTGCGGAGCCGGCCGCCTGGGGCTAGGGGCCGGCCAACGAAGGGTGTCTCCAAAGGGACACCTAAGCTTTGGGGACGGAAACGATGACCATTGAATCGCCGGCGGTCGCGCCACACGCGACAGTTGCGCAGCCAACGGGCCGCTGGGGGCAGCTCGTTACCGGCGTGATGTGCATGGTGATGATCGCGAACCTGCAGTACGGCTGGACACTTTTCGTCAATCCGATCGATCAGAAGTATCACTGGGGCGCAGCCGCCATCCAAGTGGCATTCAGCGTCTTCATCGCCACCGAGACGTGGCTCGTGCCAGTGGAAGGCTGGTTCGTCGATCGTTTCGGGCCGCGAGTCGTGGTCGCGCTCGGAGGAGTTTTTGTCGCCGGCGCCTGGACGCTCAATTCCGTCGCGAGTTCGTTGTGGGAGTTGTACATTGCCGCGGCGCTGTCTGGGATCGGCGCCGGCGCGGTCTATGGGACTTGCGTCGGCAACGCGCTGAAATGGTTTCCCGATCTGCGCGGGCTCGCCGCCGGCCTGACTGCCGCCGGCTTTGGCGCCGGCACTGCGGCCACCGTTATCCCCATCCGGGAAGTGATCCTCGGCTACGGGTACGAGCATGCTTTCCTATGGTTCGGGCTGGGGCAGGGTCTCATCATCGTGCTGTTGTCGCGGCTGTTACGTGCGCCGCAGCCGGGCGAAACCCCTCCGCCCTCGATGCGGCTCACCCACTCGCTCCGTGATTACACCCCGCTCGAAATGCTGCGTTCGCCAGTTTTCTGGGTTCTTTACCTCATGTTCGTCATGGTCGCGGCGTCGGGCTTGATGGCCACCGCCCAGGTCGCGCCGATCGCCAAGGATTTCGGGCTCTCCGACCAAAACGTCGATTTGTTCTTCGTCAGCGCCACGACGCTAAGCGCGGCACTGGTCATCGACAATATCCTCAATGGGCTGGCGCGGCCTTTCTTCGGCTGGGTCTCCGACGTCATTGGCCGAGAGAATACGATGGGGATCGTATTCACGCTCGGGGCCGTGGCCTATTGGTGTTTGAGCAGCTTTGGGCACACCCCTTATCTCTTCATCCTGTTCGCGGGCTTGATCTTCTTTACCTGGGGCGAAATCTTCAGCCTCTTCCCCGCCATCGCGACCGACACTTATGGCGTGAAATACGCCACTGCGAATGCGGGGTTGCTCTATACCGCAAAGGGCACTGCGGTCTGGGTGGTGCCTGTTGCGAGCCTGATCAAGGGCTACAGCGGCAGCTGGCATTGGGTCTTCGTCATCGCCAGTGTCATGAATCTCTCAGTAGCGGCGCTGGCCTTGTTTGCCCTGAAGCCGATGCGGCGGCGGATCACCAAGCACGGCTAAGCAGCGAAGAGATCGCCGCCGGCTGAGATAGCTCCAACCTTTCGCTCTGGGCCATCATTCCGCAGAAGGCCCTTTGACGCCTTGCCGCTCTGGAATAATGTATACCAGCCATGACAGCGCGCGTCGCCACCGTCCGCCCAACACACCTGGAACGACCTCCGGTCGAAAGGCGGCCCCGGCCCAGCATCGAGCCGCTGCCTAGCCCGCAAAACTTCAAGGGGCAGGTCTACGCCGCGCTCAAGAACGCCATCGCCGCCATGGATATCTACGGCAGCGCTTCGGAAATCAGGCTCGATGAGCGCGGCTTGGCGCAAGATTTTGGTGTCAGCCGAACCCCGGTGCGCGAGGCCATGGCGCAGCTCGAGCGCGAGGGCTTTGTCCGCTCGGTCCCCCGCCGCGGTGTTTACGTGGTCCGCAAAACCAAGCGTCAAGTCATTGATCTGATTGTCGCCTGGGCGGCGCTGGAAGGGATGGCGGCAAGGTTGGTCACGCAGGCTGCTAGCGACGACGAGATCACCGCGCTGCGCCGCATGTTCGCAACCTTCGAGGACGGTGAAGTGCGGGCGCATCTCGACGAATACTCGGAGATCAACATCGGATTCCATCAGGCGCTCATGCGCATGAGCGGCAACGCAACGCTAGTCGATCTCGCTGAGAACCTGTTCACCCACATGCGGATGATCCGGCGAAAGACGATCGGCGAGAGAGACCGCGCCGATCGCTCGATCCGCGACCACATGCAAATCATCGAAGCGTTAGAAGCGCGCGATGCGGCCCGCGCCGAAATTTTGGTGCGCGATCACGCGCTCGGTCTTGCCGAGCACGTCGCTAAATATGTGGATTATTTGGATTGAAAAATGAGTTCTCAATGTCGTTTGGAGCGGGATCGCCCATGTTGCTGCGCCTTAAGAGCATAAAGATCATTAGGGAGACGTCTCATGGCTGAGGCGGCGGCAAAAGCAGAGCGCGGCGCCGACGTTGCAATGCAGGCAGAGGCGGAAAAAACCGACGGTTTTTCGCTGATCATCGACGCACTCAAACTCAACGGCGTGACGACGATCTACGGAGTGCCGGGCATTCCGATTACGGATTTTGGCCGCATGGCGCAGGCTTCCGGCGTCCGTGTGTTGTCGTTCCGCCATGAGCAGAACGCCGGATACGCCGCCGCCATTGCGGGTTTCCTTACCAAGAAGCCCGGCATCTGCCTCACAGTATCGGCGCCCGGCTTCCTTAACGGTCTTACCGCGCTGGCGCACGCTACGACCAACTGCTTCCCAATGATCCTGATCTCGGGTTCCTCCGAGCGCGAGATCGTCGACTTGCAGCAGGGCGATTACGAGGAGATGGACCAGCTCGCCATCGCCAAGCCGCTTTGCAAGGCGGCGTTCCGGGTGCTGCATGCCGCCGATATCGGCATCGGCGTAGCGCGAGCGTTCCGAGCCGCTTTGTCCGGACGGCCGGGCGGTATCTATCTCGATCTGCCGGCAAAGCTATTCGGGCAGGTCATGGACGCAGAAGCTGGGCGCAAATCGCTGGTAAAGGTCATCGACGCCGCGCCCGCTCAAAACCCCGCTCCTGAAGCGATCAAGCGCGCGCTCGATCTGCTCAAGGGCGCCAAGCGTCCGCTGATCATTCTCGGAAAGGGTGCGGCCTACGCGCAGGCCGATGATGCGATCAAGAGCTTCGTCGAAAAGAGCGGTGCACCGTTCCTGCCGATGAGCATGGCCAAAGGCCTCCTACCCGATACGCATCCGCAATGCGCCGGCGCCGCGCGGTCCACCGTGCTCAAGGAGTCCGACGTTGTCATGCTGGTCGGCGCGCGGCTGAACTGGCTCCTCTCGCACGGCAAGGGCAAGGCCTGGGGCGAAACGCCGAAGAAGTTCATCCAGATCGATATCGAGCCGAAGGAAATGGATTCGAACGTCGAGATCGCCGCGCCCGTGGTCGGCGACATCGGCTCGTGCGTAGCCGCACTCTTGAGCGCTATGGGTGCCAACTGGCCGGCGGCGTCCGCGGATTGGATCAAGACCATCACGTCAAAGCGGGACGAGAACGTCGCCAAAATGGCGCCGCGGCTCATGAACAATAATTCGCCGATGGACTATCACGGTGCGCTCGGCGTGCTGCGCACCATAGTCAAGGAACGGCCGGACGCGATCCTGGTCAATGAGGGTGCCAATACGCTCGATCTCGCACGCGGCATCATCGATATCAACCAGCCGCGTAAGCGCCTTGACGTTGGCACCTGGGGCGTCATGGGGATCGGCATGGGTTATGCCATCGGCGCCGCTATCGAAACCGGCAAACCGGTGCTGGCGGTCGAAGGCGACTCTGCCTTCGGCTTTTCCGGCATGGAGATCGAGACGATCTGCCGCTACAAGCTGCCAGTCTGCATCGTCGTCTTCAACAACGATGGCATTTATCGCGGCACGGATGTGAACGGTGCCGGCCCCGATCCGGCGACAACCGTCTTCGTCAAGGGATCGCGCTACGACAAGATGATCGAGGCCTTCGGGGGCGTCGGCGTCAACGCGACCTCACCGGATGAGCTCAAGCGCGCAGTCAATGCGGCGATGGATTCTGGCAAGCCTACCCTCATCAACGCGGTGATCGATCCGGCGGCCGGAAGCGAGTCGGGCCGCATCGGCAACCTCAATCCGCAGAGCGCGCTACGCAAGAAGTGATTTTCATTGCCGCGTGATTGCTGCGGCCAGAAAGCCAAGATTCAAGGAGCAAGGGAATGGCAAAGCTGACGAAAAGCGCCCGCAGGAAAACCAAAAAAGCTGCCAGCAAGACTAGCCAGTCGAGAGAGAAAACTGCAGCAAAAAAATCCGCAAGGAAGGTCGTCAAGCTCAAAGCCGCGCGCACTTCGAAAACACCCGGGATAAACGGCGCGCCGCGGCCTTCGTCAAAGGCTTGGGGTCAAGCGGGCAGGGCGCTCGATGGCGTGCGCATTCTCGATTTCACCCACGTGCAGTCCGGCCCGACCTGCACCCAGCTCCTCGCCTATATGGGCGCCGATGTCATCAAGGTGGAGCGGCCCGGAATCGGCGATATCACGCGCGGGCAATTGTGCGATGTCAAAGGGGCGGACAGTCTCTACTTCACCATGCTCAACGGCAGCAAGCGATCGATCACAATCGACAGCAAGCATGCCAAGGGAAAGGAAATCCTCGACCGCTTGGTGACGCAATGCGACGTGCTTGTCGAGAACTTCGCACCTGGCGCCCTCGACCGCATGGGTCTTACCTTCGAACACATTCACAAGCTCAATCCGCGCATGATCGTTGCGTCGGTGAAAGGGTTTGGGCCTGGACCTTATGAGGACTGTAAGGTCTATGAGAATGTCGCGCAATGCGCCGGCGGTTCGGCGTCGACCACCGGCTTTCGCGAGGGTCCGCCGCTCGTCACCGGGGCGCAAATCGGCGACTCGGGTACCGGACTGCATCTGGCGCTGGGCATTGTCGCGGCGCTCTATCAACGCACCCGCACCGGACGCGGGCAAAAGGTTTTGTGCGCCATGCAGGACGGGGTGCTCAATCTCGCCCGCGTGAAGTTGCGCGATCAACAGCGGCTGCGGCGCGGCCCGTTGACCGAATACAGCCAGTACGGCGAAGGCATCGCGTTTGGTCAGGCAACACCGCGCGCCGGCAACGATTCCGGCGGAGGTCAGCCCGGCTGGATTCTCAAATGCAAAGGTTGGGAGAACGACCCCGACGCCTATGTTTACTTTATCACCCAGGCCCCGGTCTGGGCAGCGATTTGCGATTTGATCGGCAAGCCGGAATGGAAGACGGACGCCGATTACGCGACGCCGAGCGCGAGGTTGCCGCGGCTCAAGCTGATTTTCGCGACCATCGAAGAGTGGACCATGACCATGACCAAGTTCGAGGTCATGGCGCTTTGCAACAAACACGACATTCCGGTCGGCCCGATCCTTTCGATGAAGGAGCTCGCCGAGGAACCGTCGCTGCGCGCCACCGGCACCGTGGTGGAAATCGATCATCCCACGCGCGGGCCATATCTGACGGTGGGCAACCCGATCAAGCTGTCCGACTCGCCGGCCGATGTCCGCCGTTCGCCGCTCCTTGGCGAGCACACCGATGAAATCTTGCGTGATGTGCTCGAATATTCTGCTAAGGAGGTCGCCGAACTGAAAGCTTCCGGCGCGCTCAGCGCCTCGGAAAAGAAAGCCGAGGCGGCGTAGTGATCTTTTTTTGAAAAGTTATAGCGGCAATGCGTATCGTTGTTCATGGGCAGCAGGCGTTCGGCAAGGCCGTGCTGGAGGCGCTGGTTAAGCGCGGCGAGAATGTCGTCGCCGTCTATGTTGCTCCGGAAAAGGATGGCGCCAAGGTCGATCCGCTCAAAGAGACGGCATTGGCGGCAGGATTGCCGGTGTATCAGCCGACATCTTACCGGCGGCCGGAAGTGTGGGACGAATTCCGCGCGCTCAAGCCGGATCTGCAAGTGATGGCCTTCGTCACCTTGTTCGTGCCCGAAGAGTTTTTGAAAATTCCGACCCTCGGCTCGATTCAATATCATCCGTCGCTTTTGCCCGCCTATCGTGGGCCAAGCGCCATCAATTGGCCCATCATCAAGGGCGAGACGGAGACCGGCCTGTCGATTTTTTGGCCGGACAACGGGCTCGATACCGGCGACATTCTGCTGCAAAAGAAAACGCCGATCGGTCCTACCGATACGCTGGGCTCGGTCTATTTCGATCGTTTGTTTCCGCTGGGGGTGGCGGCGATGCTCGAAGCCGTTGATCTCATCAAAGCCGGCAAAGCGGCGCGTCATAAACAGGACGAGAGCAAGGCGACATACGAGGGCCGCTGCGGAGCGGACAACGCACATATTGACTGGGGAAGGCCCTGGCAGGAAATCGATCGGCTCATTCGCGGTTGTAATCCGGCGCCCGGCGCCTGGTCCGAACTTGACGGCAAGCGGATCAAAATCTTTGAAGCGAAGCCGCTGCCGGCTAAGGATCCAAAGGGCATCGGCGGCAAGATGGGAGAGATCGTCGTCGTCGACGCCGATGGTTTTTTAGTCGTCTGCGCCGACGGACGCTTCAAAGTCACGCGCGTACAGGCCGACGGCCCGAAAATCGCGGGCGGTGAATTCGCCGCCAATGCAAAGCTCAACCCCGGCATGAGGTTTTCATGAACCCGTCTCCCGCCGCCGCGGCGAAGGCTCCGGCCGTCGCCTCGCAACACACACGACCGAAATCCGACATTGAAATTTCGCAGGCCGCGAAGAAACGTCCGATTCTCGATATCGCGCGAGAAAAGCTGGGCATTGGACCGGAAAACCTTGAGCCTTACGGCCACTTCAAGGCCAAAATATCGATGGACTTCATCCGGTCGATCCAGGGCCGTCCGAACGGCAAGTTGATCCTCGTCAGCGCCATCAATCCGACTCCGGCCGGTGAAGGCAAGACAACGACGACAGTCGGACTCACCGACGCGCTCAATCACATCGGCAAAAAGGCGATGCTGTGCATTCGCGAGCCGTCGCTTGGTCCGTCATTCGGAATGAAGGGTGGGGCGGCCGGCGGCGGATACGCGCAGGTCGTGCCGATGGAGGACATCAACTTGCATTTTACTGGCGATTTTCACGCCATTACCTCCGCGAACAATTTGCTCGCGGCGATGCTCGACAACCACATCTACTGGGGAAACGCTCTGGGTATCGATCAACGCCGCGTGGCTTGGCGCCGCGTCCTCGACATGAACGACCGGGCATTGCGCTCGATCGTGTCGTCGCTCGGCGGCGTAGCCAACGGATTTCCACGGGAGGATGGATTCGACATCACCGTCGCTTCTGAGGTGATGGCGATCTTCTGTCTGGCACGCGATCTCGATGATCTGAAGGAGCGTCTTGCCAATATCGTCGTGGCCTATACGCGCGACCGAAAGCCCGTGCGCGCCGGCGATCTGAACGCTCAGGGCGCAATGACCGTGCTGCTCAAGGAGGCGCTCGCGCCCAATCTCGTGCAGACGCTCGAAGGCACGCCCGCCTTCATTCACGGCGGGCCGTTCGCCAACATCGCTCACGGCTGCAATTCGGTGCTGGCCACCACAACGGCGCTCAAGCTTGCCGATTACGTCGTCACCGAGGCGGGTTTCGGCGCCGATCTCGGCGCGGAAAAATTTCTCGATATCAAATGCCGCAAGACCGGGCTCAGCCCCGATTGCGTCGTGCTCGTGGCCACTATTCGCGCTCTGAAGATGCACGGCGGGGTGAAGAAAGAGAATCTCAAGCACGAGAATCTCAATGCCCTCGAAGCCGGGATGAGCAACTTACAGCGTCACGTCGAGAACATGCGTAAATTCGGCATCGTTCCGGTGATCTCGATCAATCGTTTTTCGTCGGACAGCGACGCCGAAATCAAGCTGGTGGAGGCCAAATGCAAGGCGCTCGGCGTCGAGGCACTTATGGCCGACCACTGGGCAATGGGCGGTGAAGGCGCTGCCGACGTGGCGCGCACTGTCGTCAAAGTCTGCGAGAGCGGCCAGAGCAGGCTCAGACTGCTCTATCCCGACGATATGCCGCTTTTGGAAAAAATCCGCACCATTGCCCGGGAGATCTATCGCGCCAAAGATATCTCGGCGGACAAGCCGGTCCGCGATCAGCTTGCCAGTTTCGAAGCCATGGGGTGCGGCAAGTTTCCCATTTGTGTTGCAAAAACACAGTATAGCTTCACAACCAATCCCGACGCCAAAGGGGCGCCGGCCGATCACGTCATCCCGGTAAGAGAGGTGCGACTTTCCGCCGGCGCCGAATTCGTGGTCGCCATCTGCGGAGAAATCATGACCATGCCGGGCTTGCCGAAGGTCCCTGCCGCGGACTCCATCAACATCGGAGCGGATGGCAAGATCGTCGGATTGTTCTAACGGTCGTTGCGCGGAACGATGTACAACCCGTCAGCCTGGGTCGAAGCAGGGTTTGATTGGGGTGATCCCCGCGATGACGGATTTAAGGAGAAGACGAATGTTGAAGTTCTACTTTAGCGGTGCCCCCAATCCTACCAAGGTTGCGTTATTCCTGGAGGAAGCCGGGATGCCCTACGAGCCGATTCCAGTCGATACCCGGCGCGGCGAACAGCACAAGCCGGCCTATCTCGCCATCAATCCGAACGCCAAGGTTCCCGCGATTGTCGACGGTGATGTCACGGTATTCGACTCCAACGCGATCCTGCTCTACCTTGCCGAAAAGACCGGCAAATTCCTGCCCGCGAAAAGCGACAAGGCGCGCGGCGAATTGCTATCGTGGCTGATGTTTGTTGCTTCCGGCGTCGGCCCGTATTCCGGCCAGCTCGTCCACTTCAAAGTCTACGCGCCGGACAAAAACGAATACGCCATCAACCGCTACGCGTTCGAGACCCAGCGCCATTTCGCCATCCTTGACGCACGGCTCGCCAAGCAAAGGTACATGATTGGCGATGGCTATACGATCGTTGACATGGATGTGTGGGGCTGGGCGCGGCTGATGCCGCTCGGTGAGCCGGCATGGTCGAAGTTTCCCAATCTGAAGCGTCTCGTCGACGAGATCACCGCGCGGCCTGCAGCGCAACGAGCCGTGACGCTTAAGGACAAGCACAAGTTCAAGACCGAAATGGACGACGAGGCGCGCAAGGCGATGTTCCGGCATATGACCGAGAAGGTCGCCTGACGGGGCTAGAAAAAGCCGGTGCGCTCGCTGGCCATATAGCCGGTGAGAAGGAGCGCGCCGAACGCCATGACCATCAGCGCGGCCCCGACCTCGATCCCGCGTAAGGCGAGCGAGCCATAGCCCGGACGCGTCGCGGCAACGCGCTTGGCCGCGGTCCTCGCGGCAACTGCAAGCGTTGCGATTGCGGCCACGGTGATCGCGGTGCCGAGGCCCATCACGATGGTCGAGGCAACGCCGGCGAGAAACAAGCCCTGTGCCAGCGCGAAAACGAGCACGATGATCGCACCCGAGCAGGGCCTCAGCCCGACCGCGACAATAGCCGAGACCCCGCGGTGCCAGCCGCCCGGGCCGGCCAATTCCTCTGGCTCGGGCCCGTGAGCGTGCCCCCAGGGCAGGACGTCATCATCTTGTTCGTCCTGATGGTAGTTGCGTGCGTGGCTATGCGCATGATTGTGCTCATGGGCATGCGTCGAATGGGATTGATGTACGTGATCATCGCATTTGTGAACTACGGCTTCACCCGCCTTGGATTCGGACCTGACCTCATGCCAGGTGCGAAGAAAGCCGCGGCCTTTGACCCAAAATAGCCGCGCGCCCAGGAGCACGATCAGTGCGTAGCTTACGATTTCGATCAAACGCACCGTGTCGCCCATCATCTTGGCGGTGACGCCGATCAGCAAAGCGGCGACGCCGACGATGACCACGGCGGTGAGGGCCTGCAGCAGCGCTGACGCAAACGACAGCACAATGCCGCGCCGCCAGGTTTCCTCGTTCGCGACGAGGTAGGACGAGATCACCGCCTTGCCGTGGCCCGGGCCGGCCGCATGGAAAATACCGTAGATGAAGGAGATGCCTATCAAACCCCACAGCGCCGACCCATCGGTCTTGGCGGCGCGGATCAATCCCGATAGGGCGCGGTAGAAGCGGGACTGCTCGGCGATGATCCAGCCGGTGAACCCAGTCGATTCTGGCGGCCGGATGCCGAATGGATGACTCTGCGCGAAAGCCGTCGACAAGGGGTTCAAGATGAGCACCATCGCCGCAGCAACTGCGACAATTGTGGCGCTGAATACGATTGAAGCGACGGTGGACTGCCTCACTGACAGAAAACCGAAATTTTGTTGGCAAAACTGGCGCCCATGCCGATGTTGGCTTCGGAGGTCGCAAAATTCTTGTCGAGCCGCAACTCGGCTGGAAAATAATCATCTTGCGGCTTGTTGACCGACAGGGTGCAGTCGGCCGGCGCGCCGACAAGCCGCACCGGATTTTTGGCGCTGAAGCCGAAGTCGATGAAGAATTCCGGATCGTAAATTTCGATCTCGATCGCCTTTGCCTTCACCGGCGTCTTGAACGGCAGCGTGAAGTGCAGTGTCAGCGCGGTGGCTTTCGGATCGTAGTCGAGGAAATAATCCCGCGGCGGTAGGAAGGCGTCCTTCTGCCGTTTCCCGTTGACCTTGGCGTAAGTGAAATACGCATACTCTTTCAGCGAGTCGATGTTCACTTGGGC
>Ga0335078_10011990_pt1 | contig 12857 bp, 11 predicted proteins | sample Lox_Sample_32_FD_206711 | JGI IMG/M metagenome (GOLD analysis project Ga0335078, IMG submission 206711) | Soil microbial communities from Loxahatchee National Wildlife Refuge, Florida, United States - Lox_Sample_3.2 | ecosystem: Environmental > Terrestrial > Soil > Wetlands | place: USA... | reverse complement strand
GAGCCGAACTTCTGGTACATGGCCGCCTTGAATACGAGCCGCCAGGTGGAGGCACGGAATTTTTCGGCAAAGGCGCTGAGCGACGTGAGTTCGAACCCGGTCGCCACCACTTTTGTAAAAGCCGTATTGAGCTTTACCCCGAAGCCGGGCCGAAACGCCTCGAACACGCTCGCCGTATTAGCATATTCATGGTCCACCCACGCTCCCGAGGCGACGCTGGCGGCAAGGGCAGGGTCGCCGCTCAGGCTCAAGATGTTCCCGTATTGGGCCACGAAGCCGAATCCGGCGTTGTTCACCGGGCTGGTGTAATACTCGAAACTGGTCGCGGTGGGACCGGACAATTGGTCGCTCTTTCCGGCATAATCGGACTGGATACGCTGGAATGCCGCTGCCTTGTACGCGAATACCTGGTAGATTACGTCCCCGGCGTAGATCTTCGAAACATAATGAGTGCCATAGTTCTCAAAAAACGTCAGGTAGCTTTTGGCGTCGTCAGGCTTTGGATCGGCGGTGGCGGTGAGGCCGGTAGCCAGCCTTCCCGTCATGAATTTCGAGGTCACGACGGCGCCATGCCGCAGTTTGGAAAGCGCGGACCGGTGCTGATCGGCGACGAATGCCGCGGGTTCCCGCTTGCCGACGAACACCCCTGCCTGAAAGGAAGCGTGCGTCCCGGCGCCATTATCGCGGACGATGCGGACCAAGGCGAAGGAGAGCGAGGGGTCCGACACGTCCACTCCCAACTTCGCCTTCAGTTTCTGCTGCACCTGCGCCCGGTCGCCGTCGCGGAGCACCAGGGGGCCAGCGGGAAACGCGGGCGCCGGATTCTCGTCGGACGCTGCTACCACGTTGTAATTGAACAGCGCTGTAATCAGCGCCTCTGCGGATTCGCAGAGGGTAATCACGGGATCTCCCCAGCCTGAAGACGTCGAATCGACAGTGGCGGCCTGCTCCCCGATCAACTTCTGCGCCGGTTGAAACAGGGGTGAGCTGTTCGGGTTTGAGTTTTCCCAATCAGGTCGATAGCCGTATATCAGGTTTGCGGTGGAACCGAGTTGTATCCCAGCGGCGAGGGTAATCGGTGTAGACATAATGCCTCATTCCTCCTGAAATGCAGAAAACCTCCTGGAGCGATCGGAACGTGCTTGATCATTATAACCACACAAAAATCGCGTGGGAAGAAGAATTCCGGAGAATTGTGCAGAATTTCGGAGGCAGTGCAGGAGTGCGTCGTGCCTTTGGTCACATTGGCGAGGGCTGGGCGCAGCGCGTCAGCACCGATGTACCCTTTCGCACATAGACCACCAAGCCCGCGGAGGCCTTCGTTGTCGAACCCCTCCCAAATCCTCGCCACGTTTACCCGATCGCCGCGAACCAGCCGACCTGCCGCAGGCCCATCGTCAGGCCGGGCATCACGTAGCCGCGCGCGGTGCCGGAGGTGGTAACTGCCGACCACCTAAAGCGCTTAGCCGGTCTGCATACCCAACATGGCCGCCCGGTGACTACGATGGCCGCCATACACAGGACCAGACCGGCGTGCGGAATGGTGTCTATGGCGATCGAAAGTAGAAGGCGATCCACACAAAGGGTCAGAGAGCGCCAAATCCGTGCAACGTCTAGTGGCTTAGCAGTATACTGCTGTGGAGCGAGTGGAGATTCTCTCGATGGAGGCCGAAGGCCAGGCAACCGATCAGGGTCTTCATTCCATCGGAAGAAAACAGTTGGCCGGGAAAGCGAGGATCATGGCGCAGAGAATGGCGTTTTGGACGTTCGCATCGATAGTCCTGTGGCTGGCGGCGGCCGGTGCTGGGCGTGCACAGGGCAGCTCAGGGCCTGCTGCCGATGCCGCCCCGCCAGCCCCGAAGGTGACTGGCGTCAGCGGAACAATTGAGGCCGACGACCTCATCGAGGTGCACGTCGATCATCTCGCCGAGTGGGCCTCCGCCACCAACGACCCCGGCAAACTCATCCCATACATTAATGGGCTCGGGCTTCACGGCAACTATCCCGACGAGGTGCATACGGCCAAGAACCACCTCCATTACCATCTGCGTATCACACCGGAGAACAAGGACACTTGGGTCAATCTTATGGGCGCGACGACCGGTCTCCGCCGCCCGGTGACCTTCAGCGTGGGTCTGGAGAAGCAGTCTCCGTTCGATACCGTCTTCGATAGCAGCAGACCGCTCTCGCTAGTCGTAGTAGACACGGTCTACGGTTTGATCGCGCTGGTTGTTGTCCTCGTTACCATGATCGTCTTTGTCCGTCTCGCCCGAACCACGAATCTCATCCGGGAGCCTGCCTCAGAGAGGGACGACGGCGGGCTGGGACCTTACAGCCTCGGCCGCACGCAAATGGGCTTCTGGTTCCTTCTGGTTTGCTTGTCATATGTCGTGATCTGGCTGGTCACCGGCGCGCTGGATACCATCACCGCCTCGTTACTGGGATTGATGGGAATCAGTGCCGGCACTGCGCTCGGAGAAGCGATGATCAAGGCGGATGCAAGGGATACCAGAGCGGATCAACTCATTACCTTGACCGCTCAGAAGCAGGCGATTGACCAAGGATTGGCGGAGTTGCAATCCCAACCGTCCGGGGGCGATCCCCAGCGACTGGAGGAGGCGCGCACCCGCCAGTTTCAGATTTCTCAACAAATCGCCAAGTTGACGCCGTCTGGTCCACCCGCGCGAAGCCGCGGATTCATGCGTGACATCCTGTCCGGCGGTGCGGATTACAGCCTTCATCGTTTTCAGATGAGCGTGTGGACGATCGTGCTGGGGATCATGTTCCTGTCGTCGGTCTACAACAACCTGACAATGCCCGATTTCAGTGCAACTCTGCTCGGATTGATGGGCATCAGCTCGGGTACTTATATCGGCTTCCAGTTCCCGGAGAAGAAGTAACATCGTGAACGAAGATCGACGGAACAAGATCCGGGACCGGCGCGACCAAGTTAAATGCTCTTGCTTTGCGGTCTCTCCTCCGCGACGTCGCGCCATCGCGGCGGACACCAAACAATGACAACGCGAACGGTCCAGTTGCCGGGTTAGGCGATCGCGTGATCACTGGTTCAAAGGGGTCCGGCGCCTTCTGCCGGATTTCCAGGCAGCCTTTCCCAGTCGGTAGCATCTAGCGGGGTTCAGACGGTTCTCAGGATCGAAGAGCCGTTTGAAAGCGCCCATCGTCTCCAGTGTTACCGGCTTGAACCGGTGTGCCATCGAACCTAGCGAACCTGGCCGGCACCTCGTAATCGGAACACGTGAGGTGGTAGACTTTGTGCTCAAGGGCGGATTTTGTTTGACCGGGGGTAGAATGGCCATCCAGCGACAGGTGTTAGGTTACGGAGTGCTAATGGCAGCGCTCGTGATTTTCACTGGTCACACTACAGCCCGGAAATTACCGGCGCTGAGAACGATATACAGATTCCGGAAGAGCGCGGACGGGAATAGTCCCTTAGCAGGTGTAACGATCGGCTCCAGCGGCTTGCTCTATGGCACGACCTCCCTTGGCGGGGCTTGGAACTCGGGCGACGTTTTCTCATTGACGCCGCCCGCATCCGCAGGCAGCGCTTGGGTTGAATCGATCCTCTACAGCTTCGCTGGCGGGCCGAACGACGGATTCTATCCCGAGGCAAGCGTGGTGATCGGCAGCGGCGGGGAACTGTACGGCACGACATACGACGGTGGACGTTCGAACTCTGGCACTGTTTTCTCTTTAACCCCGCCGGCTTCGTCCGCCGGCTCATGGACCGAATCGGTGCTCTACGAGTTCAACGCCACGGGAGTCGCCAAGGACGGCATCGGTCCGCACGGAGGTGTGGTCATCGGCAGCGGTGGAGTGCTTTACGGTGCCACGATCCTGGGAGGAAGCGCTCCACCTGGCTCCTGTATCCAGGGAGATGGAGAGGCGGGGTGCGGCACAATATTCTCCCTGACGCCACCAGCCTCACCCGGTGACTCTTGGACCGAAGCAGTGCTCTACAGTTTCCAGGGCGGTAGCGGAGACGGCGCAAATCCGGAGGTCGGCGTCGTCATCCGCAAGGACGGAGTGCTGTACGGCGTAACCCCGGGAGGCGGAACTGGTTCTTGCTTTGGTCTCTGCGGCACGGTGTTCTCATTGAGCCCGCCGGCATCACCCGGTGGCTCTTGGACCGAGACTGTGCTCTACAGGTTCACTGGGGGCATGACCGACGGGGATGATCCTACGGGCATCGCAGTCGGCACGAACGGAGAACTCTATGGCACGACCGATCTAGGCGGAGCCTCAAACATGGGCACGGTATTCTCCTTGGCACCGCCAACGTCCTCCGGTGGCCTTTGGACCGAGACTGTGCTTTACAACTTCACTGGTGGCACGACCGACGGGGCTGATCCTACGGGCGTCGTGGTCGGCAAGAACGGAGTGCTGTATGGCACAACTTCGTTTGGCGGGACTTCGAACTCTGGCACTGTTTTCTCATTGCCCCCGCCCGCATCTCCAAGTGGCGGGTGGACCGAGACCGTGCTGCACAGTTTCGCGGGCGGAAGCGATGGGGTGCTCCCGACCGCGGGCGTTGCCATCAGCAAGAGGGGAGTGCTCTGCGGCACAACTGAAGCTGGCGGTATCTCAAACCATGGCATTGTATTCTCGTTAGAGCCGTAAACGCTCGGCCTTCGCGAAATGCTCACTTGCGCCTGCGAGCCTAGCGACTTTGCTGGCTGCCGCGCAAAGATGCTTATCAATATCACCCCTCAACGGTCCATTTCCCGCGTTAGACGATCGCCTGACCACTGGTTCCATTGGGGTCCAGCGCCTTCTGCCGGATCTCCAGGCAGCCTCTCCCAGTCGGTAGCATCTTGCCGGGGTTCAGACGGTTCTCAGGATCGAAGAGCCGTTTGAAGGCGCTCATCGTCTCCAGCGTTTCCGGCTTGAACTGGTGCGCCATCATTTCATTCTTCTCCATGCCAACGCCGTGCTCGCCGGTGATCGACCCGCCCACGCTGAGGCAGTGTTCGAGAATCTCGGCTCCAGCCGCCCGCGCTTTGTCCAGGTCGCCCGGCTTGCGCGCATCGAACAGGATGATCGGGTGCATGTTGCCATCGCCCGCATGGAAGATGTTGCTGATGGTCAGGCCGTACTTGCGGCCAACCTCGCCGATCACGTGCAGGGTGGGCGCGATCTGCGTGCGCGGCACCACGCCATCCTGCACGTAGTAGAACGGGCTGACGCGGCCTACCGCGCCAAAGGCGTTCTTGCGGCCCTTCCATAGCAGCTCGCGTTCCTCGGCAGTCTTAGCCACGCGGAACTCGCGCGCGCGGCAGGACTGGCACACCTCGCGGATCTGCTCCACCTGCTCCTCCACCACTTCGCGCAGCCCTTCCAGTTCGATGAGCAGGACGGCGGCGGCATCCATCGGGTAGCCGGCGTGGGTAGCCTCTTCCACCATACGCAGCATTACGCCGTCCAGCATTTCGACGGCGACCGGAACGATGGCGCGCGCGGTAATCTCGGCGACCGTGGCTCCGCAATCCTCGACGCCATCGTAGATGGCCAGGATGGTCTTGACCATCTCCGGCTTGCGCATCAGCCGCACCATCACCTTGGTCATCAGCGCCATGGTGCCTTCCGAGCCGGTGAGCAGGCCGGTCAGATCGTAGCCCGGCAGGTCGGTTTCCTTTCCGCCCGTGGTCACAACGGTCCCGTCCGGCAGCACGAACTCCAAGCCCAAAACGTGATTGGTAGTCACGCCGTAAGCCAGCGTGTGCGGGCCGCCGGCGTTCTCCGCCACGTTACCGCCCATAGTGCAGGCGCGCTGGCTGGACGGATCGGGCGCGTAGAAGTAGCCCTGCGCTTGGACCGCCAGAGTAATATCCAGGTTGACCACGCCGGGCTCGACCACCGCGCGCTCGTTTTCCAGGTCGATTTCGAGGATGCGGTTCATGCGCGCGAAGCCCACCACTACGCCGCCTGCGCGCGGAATAGCGCCGCCACTCAAGCCGGTCCCGGCGCCGCGGCCAACGATGGGCACGCCATGTTCACCGGTAATCTTGACGATGCCGACTACGTCTGCGGAGCTGCGCGGGAAGACCACCATCTCGGGGCGGCCCTTTTCCACGCTGCCATCATATTCGTAGAGCGCCAGGTCTTCGGGGCGGTCGAGGTATCCGCGGGCGCCCAGGAGATCGATCAGCTTTCGCTTGGCCGCGGACGGGAGCATGTCTTCAGTTTGGCACATGCTGACCGCTCCCTGACGGTTCCACGGAAGGCTGGTCAGCAGGCGCGGCCGGTGAGGGATACGGGACGCATGCCGCGGCTGCCGGACTCGATGGTCACGCTGAGCGTCACTTCCTTCTTGTCGCGCACGACCACAACGGGGAACGTGCGCTTGCTGCGCGCGGCGCGCACCAGGCTGGAGATTTCGTGCGCGCTCGAAACCGCTTCGCCGTCCACTTTTACGATGACGTCTCCGGCGCGCATGCCTGCCTTATCGGCGGTGGAATCCTTCACCACGGAACGCACCAGCACGCCTTCCTTGACGCCGAAAAATGTAGCCAGTTGAGAGCCCAGAGCCTCGCATTCGATGCCCAGCATGCCGGTGCGCATGGAACCGTAGACGTGAATATCCGGCAATCTGACGTCGGGCATGGGGGGAATCTCGGGCATGGGTGGCATGGGTGGCATAGGGGGGATTTCGACCGTGAGATCGCCGTCGTCGCCATCGCCAGTGCGGAAGGAGAACTGTTCCTTGCGGTGGCCGATAGTGGCGGTCAGCGTTTGCGTGCCGCCGTTGCGCCAGACTAGAAGTTTCACCTGGCGATCGACGGGTGTTTCATGCACCAGGCGCACGAATTGTTCGGTGCCTTCGATGCGCTCGCCGTTATATTCCAGCACCACGTCGGATTCTTTGAGGCCGGCCTTGGCGGCGGGACTGTCATGATCCACGCTCTTCACTTCGACGCCGCGCACCTCTTTCAGGTTGAGCGCCTTGGCGCGCTCGGCATCGATTTCGGCCACGCCGATGCCGAGATAGCTGCCCCCCGCCTTGCGGATAAAGATCGACCGGTTGCTGGCTGCGCGCGCCCGCGGCGCAGTATCCTGCGCGAACGAGCAGGATGCCGCCGTCAGGCCCAAAACGGTGAAACATAGCGATGTGCGAATAGCGCGATTCATAAATCCTCTCTAGCGTTGCCTCTTAATAAATATGGTGCCGCCGGTGCCGGAGATCCGCAGGATGGGACCGCCGCCGTTGACCGGCCCTTCCGCGACCACCTGGCCGCCCTCGACGCGCACCGATATTCCAGGAAAATCGGATACGATTCGGCGGATATTGCCGGCCAATTCGTTCTGCGCCCGGATCGTCACACCCAAATTAGACGGGATGATTACGGTAATGTCACCGCCGCCCGTGGAAAGGAAGGAATCGGACATGGGCTTGCCCGCCAGCAGGCTGGCGATGATGCTGCCGATGGCGGTAGAGACGTGCACGCTGCCGGAGATCTTGTCGAGATTCACGCCGCCGCCGGCGTTTTCGCAGCGCACGCCTTCGGCCGAGCCGACCTTCACGGGTCCACCGGAGTTGCGGGCGGTGACCACGCCATGCGCCTGGCCCACGTCAATGGGGCCGCCGCCCGTGAAGGCAATCACCGCCGAGCCGGCGTTCGAGATGCGGATTCTGCCCGCCCCGGTGTTAGCACGTACCAGGCCGTGCACTTCCTGCGCGGAGATATCGCCGCCGCCGGTTTCAAACGTGGCTTCGCCGCGCACCAGCCTGGCGGAGATCGTCCCTCCGCCCGTGGTGCATCTGGCATTGCCCCCGATGGCGCCGAGAGTGATATCGCCGCCGGCCGTACGCACCGCGATGTTGCCGTTGATGCGGTCCGCGGTGACGGCTCCGCCGCCGGTTTCCGCCTGCACCCCGCCATCGAGGTCGTAGAAGGCCACCGCGCCCTCGGTGGTGGCGATGGTGGTATCGGCGAGGGTGCGGGGCGCCTTCACCTGTAGATCCGCCATGCCATCGCCGCGCTGGACCACCAGATACACGGCGTTGCCGGCCTGCTTAGCCAGGCGCAGGTTGAATCGCTTGACCAACAGCCGCGCCTGGGCCTCGCTGGGAGCCTTCACGCGTATTTTCAAGGCATAGGACAGCTCGGGACTGGGCGTGCCATTGAGCGTAACCGCGCCGCGCGAAACGATGCGCAGGTGACTGGCCGGCGCAAACGGTTCCGAACCAGAGCGGACCTCGACCCAATACTTGCCTTCGCGGGTGAGGGGCGGCTCGCCCGCCAGCGCGACGCTCAGGAGGCCGGAAACCAGAAGGGCGGGCCGGAGTATGGTCGTTGCTTTATGCATGCTTAAAACGTTCCGGCAGAGGCATTCATATCCTCAAGAGCCTTTACGCAGCGCCGCCGCACGTAGGTATTGTTTTCCTTTTCGACGACGCCTTGCAGAAGGCCCACCATGTTGTCGTCGGCATGCGCGGTGAGGGCATCCACGGCCGCGATGCGCACGCCGGGGTTGTCGTCGTCTTCAAGCACCCGCGCCAGAACCTTGCGCACTTCGGGATCGCCCGTGTAAGCCTTCAGGCCATCCAGCGCCTTCAAACGCACGCCGGGATTGGGATCTTCCGCGAGGCGGTTGAGCAGCAGTTCGCGGACCGGGGTAGAGTCCGAATGGCTGCGCAGCAGGTCCACCGATTCCCAGCGCACGCCGGGATTGTTCTCATCGTGCGCGGCGGCCAGCATGAGGCGCTGAATATTGCTGTCGTTCAACCGGCCGGAGACTACGCGGCGGCGGGTTTCATCGAGCACGATCTGCACCTCGCCCGCCCCGGCGCTTTCATGGGCGGGCTGCACGGAACGAATGGAGGAGACGACGTCCGGGGTAAGCGCAGCGAGACTGAACGAGCCGGCGGCGCCGGGCGCAGTCAACCGCGCCGCGACAAAACCGAGGGCCAGCAAGGCGCTCGCGCCCAGAGGCATACGCCATGCGCCGAGGGACGGGAGCCAGGCGGCGAAGCCGCTATTCCAACCGCCCCGGGACGGTGGCTGGAGGCGTCGCATCGCGGGCGCTTCCTGGCGATAGATGGCGCGCATCAGATCGTGCCGGCATTCGGCGAGCAAGGCGGCGGATGGCTCGGTGGCGCGCCGGTCGAGAGCGGCGGACAAAGCCCGCTGCGATTCCGCCTGGCGGGCGCAGGCCGCACAGGCATCCAAGTGCTGTTCGAGGCTGTCCTCGTCGTCTGGCGGCAATTCGCCGTAGAAATACAGCGGAATGAGTTTGGTTACGGATTCGCAGTTCATTGAAAATCTCCCAGCCCCGCGCGCATCTTTTGGGTGGCGCGGAACAGACAATTCTTGGCAGCTTCTTCGCTGGTGCCCAGGATCTCGCCGATGTTGCGCAGGCGCAGGCCCTGATAATGGCGCAGCTCGAAAACCATGCGCTCACGCGGCGTAAGCCCGCCGAGGGCGCCCTCGATGCGCTGCCCGAGCTGGCGGTTCCACATGTTGCGCTCGGGATCGGCATGCGCGGCTTCTTCTTCAAAATCGTTCATGCGGTCGAGGGGACCCTCGGGCGTGTCCACCACGGCCGGCTCCTCTTTGCGCACTTTGCGCTTGCGCAGATAATCGAGGCAAATGTTCGTCACGATGCGGTAGAGCCAGGTATGGAAGCTGCAATCGAAGCGGAACGAATCGATGCTCCGGAACACGCGCAAGAAAGCCTCCTGGAAGACGTCACGTGCGTCTTCCTGGGAACGCAGCAGGTTAACCGCGAGCCGGAGCACACTTTGATCGTAGGCGCGGACGAGTTGCTCGAAAGCGTCCTGATCGCCGCGCTGGACGGCCCGGATCAGGCCGGCTTCATCTAATTTGGGGCTCAACCTGGCACCGACGGCGCCAGGGGCGTCCTGCGCCATACGTTCCGGCTTTGCTGCAACTTCCAATCATTCTCTCTACGAATAGTTTGACGCAGTCGTGGCAATTCTGTCACGGTGTGCTGTTCAGATTCGGACAGTGTCCGGTTGTGAGCGGTGGGGCGGGTTGTGAGGCCGCAGGCGCAGAGCACCCGGCCGGGGGCCTAACCCGCTTTCCGCAGCAGGGCGCGCGCGGCGTCCACCGCGAGCAGTGCGGCGTGCTTGGATTCGGAGCTAAGGCCGCCGACGGCGTTCTCGACATCGATCGCGCGGAGGGCGGCGATCTCCGGCGCGGTTTTGCCGATCAGCAACCCGGTCAACGCGGAGCCCGCGGCGATGGAGGCGGTGCAGCCTCGCGTTTTGTAAAGCGCCCGGGCCACGCGGCCGTCCTGGAACTCGGCCGAGAGGCGCAGAATGTCGCCGCAGACCAGATTGGAGACTTCCACGGTCACCGCCGGCGGCGGCAATTCGCCCACGTTACGCGGGTTTTGGAAGTGATCGAGCAAGCGCGCGGAGTACATCTATGCTCCAATGATTCTAATGCGGCCGATACCCAAGGGCAACCCACCATATCTACAGGCCCCGGAACGAGAGCGGCCCAACCTCTGGAGCGGTCTGCGTTGACAACTGTGGTGGCGGGGCTTATTCGCCGCGGCGGCCGCATTCTGATTTGCCAGAGGGCGGCGGCACAGGCGCATGCGCTGAAATGGGAGTTTCCAGGCGGCAAGGTCGAAGCGGGCGAAAGCCCGCCACAAGCCCTGCGCCGCGAGCTAGAGGAAGAACTGGCAGTGCGTGCGCGGGTCGGCGATGAGGTGGAGCGCTACGAGTTCCGCTACGCCGGAAAGAGCGCGATTTTGCTGATCTTTTACGCGGTGACCGATTTTGCCGGCGAACCCCGCAATTGCGTATTCGAAGAGATGCGATGGGTGGCGCCCGGCGAACTGCCGGGGTTCGATTTTCTTGAAGGCGACGTGGAATTCGTGAAACGCCTGGCCGGCAGACCGGATGCCGGTTTCTAGGTTGTGTGCTGGTAAATCGGTTATTGCGGCAGTTGCACGTCCACGTTCCGCGCGCGATTCAACTGCGCGGTCAACTGTCGGTCCACCAGCGACAAGGACACCTGGTTGTGGACATTGCCGGTGGTGAAGTAGTGCAAGGTGTCGCCCTCGGTGTAATACGCCACCGCCGAGTAGATGGTGTGATCCTTGAAGGCGATCAGGTAGTAAGTGGAATCGCCGGGGGCGGTGTCGTCATTTGCAGGCGCCTGGTAGTAATGGAAATTCGAATCCGCGGCGTCCGCCGGCGCGGCTTGATCGGCGGCGGCTTGGCCGAAATATTGGTTGATGATGACAGGCGGCGTCGGCTCGGTGGCATTGGGCTGCGGCTGATCCGGCTGGTCAGGGCCGTAACCATTGCCGTAAGAATAGCCATACCCGCCGATGAAGACCGGGTAAGCGTAGATGCCAGTGGTGTTGCCGCGGCGATAGCCGTGGCCCGCGCCGTTGGCCGAGCGGAAGCCGGGGACCAAGCCGCCATAGCGGTTGCCTGACCGCGTGCCGGCGCCGGTCGCAAGCGCCGCGGCGCCTTGGGGGATAGCCGGCGTGACCACGTTGCCCCAAGGATTGACGCCGGCCGGAGCGTGCCCCAAGCCGGGGAATACAACGTTGCCAAAGCCGCCGACCGACCCGTATTGGGCGAGGAGCGGCGAAACCGCCAGACACGCGACGAAGACTGCGCCGGAGAATCTCATGGAACCCTCGATTCAGCTTACCACCGGCTTGCCGGCCATGCGCAATCCGGCAAGTTCCTGCCGATAAGCACATTCAGGGAGAGGCACCCGTGAAGCACTTGTGTGGGAGGGCGGGATTCACCGCCCTATGGGTCAGTATGTTGGTGTGGCATCCGGCCTTGGCCGCGCAGGGGCCGGGGCGTGCCCGGCCGGGTAACCGGGCATCCGGATTAACGGTGGAGGACGTCATCAAGCTGGCCAAGGCCGGTTTGAGCGAAGACATCATCGTACAGCAGATCCAGCGAAAGGGCCGGGCGTTCGATCTATCGCCGGACCAGATCATCGGCCTGAAGGCGGCCAACGTGAGCGACCGCATCCTGGAGGTCATGCTGGATCCAGCGAAGGCGGATGCCCCCGCGCCATTGCTGCCCGTCGCGCGTGTGGCCCCCGCGCCAGAGCCGCCACCCCAGCCGCCGATGCGCGCGGAGGCGCCGCCGCCCGTGCTGGCCTCTGGCGAGCCGGCGCTGCCCACCGAAGTGGGGGTCTACGCCAAAAAGCAGGATCAATGGGTCGAAGTCCTTCCTGAAATCGTGTATTGGAAGACGGCGGGCGCGCTCAAGACGATCGCGACGGCGGGCCTGCGGCACGGCGATGTCAACGGCCACGTGCCAGGCCCCGGCAGCCATGCCAGTTTCGGGACGCCGCTGGAGTTTCTCATCGTAGCGCCGGAAGGCGTGGCCCTGGCCGAATACCGGTTGCTGCGCCTGCGCCGCAACAAGGATAACCGCGAATTCCGCACGGTGACCGGTGGCCTGTTGCACTCCGAGAGCGGCGAGTTCCGCGACATGCTCACTTTCGACGGCAAGAAGGTCGCGAGCCGCGTATACGCAGTGAATTTCCCATCGACCGCCGGACCTGGGGAATACGGGCTGCTGCCCCCAAGCTCGACCAACGGTTCCGGGAAAATCTATTCGTTCCGGGTGATAGAATAGGACCGCGCATGTCTAGCTGGCGGATCATAGTTCCCGCGGTTCTGGCGTTGAGCGGCTGGGTCTTCGCGCAAAACGGCGCGCGGACTCCCGCGGCGCGGCAGACCGGACCGCACGCCCGCATGACGGTGGAAGACGTAGTCAAGTTGGCGAAGGCCGGGGTCAGCGAAGAGATTATCCTGGCGCAGATCCGCAGCAAGCACCAGTCGTTCGATCTCACGGCGGATCAATTGATCGAGTTGAAATCTGCCTC
>Ga0335078_10011989_pt1 | contig 12858 bp, 9 predicted proteins | sample Lox_Sample_32_FD_206711 | JGI IMG/M metagenome (GOLD analysis project Ga0335078, IMG submission 206711) | Soil microbial communities from Loxahatchee National Wildlife Refuge, Florida, United States - Lox_Sample_3.2 | ecosystem: Environmental > Terrestrial > Soil > Wetlands | place: USA: Florida... | reverse complement strand
GTGCGGCTCCGGGCGGGGGACGGGATGGCCAAGACGGTCCTAATTGTGGAGGACAATGAGCTCAACATGAAGCTCTTCCACGATCTATTGGAAGCCCATGGCTACAACACCGTGGCGACGCGCAACGGCATCGAAGCGCTCGACCTCGCCCGCAAGCATCGGCCGGATTTGATTCTGATGGATATCCAGCTTCCCGAGGTCTCGGGCCTCGAAGTCACCAAGTGGCTTAAGGATGATGAGGAGCTGAAAGCGATCCCGGTGGTCGCGGTGACGGCCTTCGCCATGAAGGGCGACGAGGAGCGCATCCGCGAGGGCGGCTGCGAAGCCTACCTGTCGAAGCCGATCTCGGTCGGAAAGTTCATCGAAACGATCCGCCAATTTCTCGGCAATCCGTAAGGATCGCGAATGATCGCTCGTGTTCTCGTCGTCGATGATGTGCCTGCAAACGTCAAGCTCTTGGAAGCGAGGCTGTCGGCTGAGTATTTCGACGTGATTACCGCAATGAGCGGTGCCGAAGCTTTGGCGATCTGCGAGCGCGCCGAATGCGACATCGTTTTGCTCGACGCGATCATGCCGGACATGGATGGATTCGAAGTTTGCCGGCGCTTGAAGACCAATCCCGCTACGCATCACATTCCGGTGGTGATGGTTACCTCGCTCGATCAGCCCTCTGACCGGGTGCGTGGACTCGAAGCTGGAGCCGACGATTTTCTGACCAAGCCAATCGCCGAGCCGGTCCTGATCGCCCGCGTGCGTTCGCTCTCGCGGCTTAAGATGGTGACGGATGAATTGCGCATGCGCGCAGTCACTACGCGTGAGATCGGTATCCGTTCGCCGGAACGCGAAGCGGTGGCCGATGACGGCCGCGGCGGCCGCATTCTCATCGTCGACGATCGGCGCTCGTCGTTTGAGCGCATCGCCGCGATAATCGGTCCGGAGCAGACCGTCGAAATCGAGGCCGATGCGCGGGAAGCCTTGTTCCGCGCTGCCGACGGCAACTACGACCTGGTGATCGTATCTCTAGGGTTGGAAGGCTTCGATGCGTTACGGCTGTGCAGTCAGATCCGTTCTCTCGATCGCACGCGCAATGTCCCCATTCTCGCGATCACCGAGCCTGAGGACAATGCGCGCATGCTGCGGGGGTTGGAGATCGGCGTGAACGATTATCTAATGCGGCCGATCGACAAGAACGAACTACTGGCGCGCGTGCGCAGCCAAGTGCGCAAGCGCCGCTACACCGAACGCCTGCGCGACAATGTACAAATTTCAATCGAGATGGCGATCACCGACGCGCTGACCGGCTTGTTCAATCGCCGCTACATGGAAAATCACCTCGCAGCCTTGATCGAACAGGCGACCGGGCGAGGAAAGCCGCTGGCATTGATGGAGCTCGATATCGATCACTTCAAGTCGATCAACGATACCCACGGCCACGATGCCGGCGATGATGTGCTGCGCGAGTTTGCGCTCCGCATCAAGCGCTCGATCCGCGGCATCGATCTCGCGTGCCGCACTGGTGGCGAGGAATTCGTGATCGTCATGCCGGAAACCGATTTGACGGTGGCCGCCATGGTCGCCGAACGATTGCGCAGGCGCATCGCCGCCGAACCTTTCTCCATCAATCAAGGAGAGCGCAGCATTCCGGTGACGCTCTCGATCGGACTGGCGGCTTTGCGGGGAGCGGATGATGGTTCGGCGAGCCTCCTCAAACGTGCGGACCAGGCGCTTTATCGGGCCAAACGCGAGGGCCGAAACCGGGTGGTGCCGGAAGCCGCCTAAACGGTAATTTTGACTTCCATCGGCTCTATTTGCCGATTGCTTTCGCCGGCCGTTACGATACGGTTGTCAACGGTAATCAACAATAATCGGCGATCGCCTCCCGGCGGCTCAATGGGCCCCAGGAAGGTGCAGCGCATCGGATAACCCTGCGGAGTGCTCAGGTCCGCCGCATCTCCTGGGTCCGTGGGGTTCGGCCGGCCTGGGGGGCGGTGCGAGTGGCCTCCTCATGACGCCACTCCGGGCCGGCCACCAGGCGATGCCGCATCGCGGCTTTTTTCAGCTGCGCCTTGAGAAGCAAAAAGCCCGGCATTGTCGGCCGGGCCATGCAATGCCGTTCGCCTTGCGATTATTTGATCTTGCTCTCGCGAAACTCGACGTGCTTCTTGGCAACAGGATCGTATTTCTTCTTGACCAGTTTGTCGGTCATGGTGCGCGAATTCTTGCGCGTCACATAGTAAAAGCCCGTGTCGGCGCTGGAAACGAGTTTGACCTTGATTGTAGTTGCCTTGGCCATGATCGGACCTCGCTAGTCGTTTATTGGCCGGCAAACTAGCCGCGAAGCCGGCAAAGTCAAGGAAGACCTGACCGTCACCAGCAGAAGCGACGCAGTCACAGAGTCTCCCGTACGAAACGCTTGTGCACCATGCGGTAGAACGGAACCGGATGATCATGGCTCATGCCGGTTAAGATGCGCTCCTGCAACTCTTCCAGCGCCACCGCGGTTATGGTGGGAATATCGAGACGCCGCGCTTCGGTAATCGGCAGCCAGACGAGTTCGACGAGCTCGGCCTCGGGCCCGACAAATCCGTCGGCGCGATGGGCAACGGCCGAAATGTCAGCGGCGAAAAACCGGCTGTCGAAGCGTCGCGGCCGTCGCGGCGGAGTGATTGCTCGCGCGACGAAATAGATCGCGCTCAAGTCCGGAAGCACTCCGGCGTCTGCAAAGGCCTGCCAATCTGCCGCCGGCGCCGCAATTGGCCCGCCAACCTTAACGCCGAGCATCAATCCGGTTTCCTCATAGGTTTCGCGCACAGCGGCGAGGGCGAAGGCCGCCGCCCTGGCCGCGCTCGGCCGCCGCACCCGGCGCGTCAGCCGCTCGGCATCGCGTTGGTGGAGCGGTGCCGCGACCGGCATTGAGCGGTCGGTGATCTCGACGCGTCCCCCCGGGAAGACGAATTTACCGGGCAGGAATTGATGGCGCTCGTGCCGCCGTCCGAGCAAGACTTTCGGTACCGTTTCACCGCGGTCGATGAGGATGAGCGTAGCCGCATCCCGCGGTCTTACATTGGCGAAGGATCGATCGCGGGCGGCTTCCGTCAGCCGACCGGTTCTTTCGGCCCCGGAATCGGCCGCTGCCGGCGGAGGGTCATCGATCATTTGTTTCTGCCACGCTTTCCATGCCGCTTCGCTCGCTGCGCGGTTTTCGGCTGCGGCGACGATTTATACTTTTTTCGCGGGTACGCCGAGGCGCTAGCGGCGCCGACGAGTTTAAATCGCAGCGCGCCGGCAACCGGTGCCGCCTCGACCAACTCGACCGTCACCGGATCGCCAAGCCGATACGTCGCCGAACGACCGACAAAGGCGTGACTAGATTCGTTGAAACGAAAATATTCATCGCCGATGTGGCGTGCCGGCACCAAGCCGTCAGCGCCGGTTTCGTCGAGTTCGACGAACAGGCCGGCGCGGGTCACGCCGGAAATATGCCCGTCAAAAATTGCGCCCACGCGGTCCGCCAAAAAGTGCGCAATCAAACGGTCCGCAGTTTCGCGTTCGGCCTTCATGGCGCGGCGCTCGGTGGCCGAGATATTTGCCGCCACTTCGGAGAGTGATCGAACATCGGTACCGAGGCCAAGGCCATCCGACCCGAGCTTGAGCCCGCGGATTAGGGATCGGTGCACGATCAGATCGGCGTAGCGGCGTATCGGCGAGGTGAAATGAGCGTAGCGGCGCAGGTTGAGGCCGAAGTGGCCGAAATTTTCCGCCGAATATTCTGCTTGCGCCTGGCTGCGTAGTACTACTTCGTTGACCAGCCGCTCGATATCGCGACCCTTCACACGCTGCAGGATGCGGTTGAATGCATCCGGGCGCAGCGGACCGCCTTTAGCGATGGAAATGTCGAGGGTTGCTAAAAATTCCCGCAACGCGACGATTTTCTCCGGTGCGGGCTCGTCGTGCACGCGATAGATTAAAGGAACATGGCCGCGTTCACAGCTTTCCGCCGCGGCGACATTGGCCAGGATCATGAACTCCTCAATCAGCCGGTGCGATTCCAAGCGCGCCGGAAGGACCACGCGATCGACCGTGCCGTCGGATTTAAGCAGGATTTTACGTTCCGGCAGATCGAGATCGAGTGGACCGCGTTCGTCGCGCGCACGGCGCACCGCGCGATAAGCGGCGTAAAGCGGCTCAAGAATTTGTGGGACAAGGGCGTCGGTCACTTCATCGGGCCGGCCGGACACCGCAAGCTGCGCCTGTTCGTAATGAAGCCGCGCTGCGGAGCGTATCAACACCCGATGGAAGGTGTGGGAGCGCTTGCGGCCATCAGCGCCAATCACCATGCGCACCGCAAGGGCGGGACGGTCTTCATGCGGTCGCAGCGAGCACAACTCATTGGAAATGCGCTCCGGCAGCATTGGTACGACGCGATCGGGAAAATAAACTGAATTACCGCGCTCCGCGGCGGTGCGGTCGAGTGCGGAACCTGGCCGCACGTAACAAGCGACGTCGGCAATGGCGACGCTGACGATATGGCCGTCTTTGTTGCGCGGGTCCGCATCTGGCGATGCGTGGACGGCGTCATCGTGGTCTTTGGCGTCCGGGGGGTCGATAGTGACGAAGGGTAGCTTCCGCCAATCCTCACGGCCGTCGAGCGTGGCTGGCGGACACGCCTCTGCTTCCGCGAGCACAGCGCGTGAAAATGTGTGCGGAATGCCGTGGGCATGAATGGCAATGAGGCTGACCGCCCGTTCGCTCTTGAGCGATCCAAGCCGTTCCACGACCGAGGCCGACGGCAAACCGAAACCGCCATGCCGCGCCACCTCGACCGCCACGAGGTCGCCGTCGATGGCTCCCGAGGTTTGGCCGCTGGCAATTGCGAGTTCGCGGCCGAGTTGCTTTTTGTCGATCGGCACCAGTCGTCCGCCCCCGCCGGGCAGTCCACGAAAAATCCCGAGTGCACGGTGCTTGGCGCGGTCGATCAGTTTGATAACCCGCGCTCTCGCCTGTTGATGGCTGCTCTGTTCGATACGCAAGAGCGCCCGGTCGCCGACGCCAGCCACCGCGGGACCGGCGCGACGCGCGATCGCAATATGGATAACGGGCGCCGCTCCGTGCGCGTCCTCGTCCCATTCGGTCGGGCGGGCCAAAAGTTCGCCGTCGTTGTCGCGGCCGACGATGTCGGCGAGCACTACCGAGGGCAGTTCGCCGCCGCGATGCAATCGCTTGCGGCGCCGTTCAATGTGGCCGTCGTCCGCGAGTTCACGCAGCATACGTTTGAGCGTCGCGCGGTCCGCGTTTTTTGCGCCGAATGCGCGTGCGATCTCGCGCGTGCCGACCTTGCCGGTACGCTCGCGGATAAAAGTGAGCAGTTCCTCGCGCGAGGGGAGGGAGGAGATGCGTTTCATGGGCGGCTCATTGGCCGTGTTGGCGGCCACAGCCGGTCGTTATTCGGCGGCAGGCGGTGACTTTCGTGAAGGCTTGGTATTGGCAGCTCTTTTCTTGGCAGTTGCCGCTCCGCGCCGTTTCGAGGACGCTTTAATATGGCGCGCCGTTCCCGGCGAAGGCCGTGGTGTCTTGCGCGGGCGAGCGTGCGGCGCCGGGCCGCGTGAAGATCTGGCGTCGAGGAGTGCGATCGCTTCTGCGAGCGTGATGGTCTCCGGCGTCTTGTCGCGCGGCAGCGTGGCGTTGACACCGTCATGACTGACATAGGGTCCGTAGCGGCCGTTCTTCGCCACGACCGGGCCGCCTTTGTCGGGATGGTCGCCCAACGGGCGGCCCGGATCGGCGCCGAAACGGCGGAAACGGGGTCCCTTCGCCTTTTTCTCGGCCAGCAGCGTGACCGCGCGATTGAGACCGATGTGAAAGACGTCGTCGCCCTCATCCAGACTGGCGTAGGTCTTGCCGTGCTGCACATAGGGCCCGAAGCGGCCAATACCGGCGCGAATCATTTCCCCGTCTTCGGGGTGGCGGCCGACATCCCGCGGCAAGGAGAGAAGCGCGAGTGCCCGATCGAGATTGACCTCTTCGATGGCGGTGCCTTTCGGCAGACCGGCGCGCTTGGGCTTTTCCTCACCATTCGCCTCGCCGAGCTGCACGTAGGGACCGAAGCGTCCGCTGCGCAGAGTAACATCAAGATTCGTCTCGGGGTCCACACCGAGCTTCTTCGTGCCGATATCGCCGGCGCCATCTGGGGACGACGATAACGAACGGATGTAACGGCATTCCGGATAATTGGAGCAACCGATGAAGGCGCCGAACCGCGAGAGCTTGAGCGTCAGCCGGCCGTTTTCGCAATTGGGACATTTGCGCGGATCGGTGCCGTCCTCACGCGGCGGGAAGAGGTGCGGCGCCAGCAATTCATCGAGCGCGTCGATCACCTGAGAGATTTTCAGCTCTTTGGTTTCATCGATTGCGCCGATGAAGTCGCGCCAGAAGTCGCGCAGCACATCGCGCCATGCCGCCTCGTTGTTGGAGATCAGATCGAGCTGTTCCTCGAGGCTAGCCGTAAAATCATATTCAACGTATTTGGCAAAAAAGCTCTCGAGGAAGGCGACGACAATACGGCCACGGTCCTCGGGGTAGAGCCGCTTCTTGTCGAGCCGCACATATTTGCGGTCCTTCAAAACCTGCAAAATCGATGCGTAGGTCGACGGGCGGCCGATGCCGAGCTCTTCCAACCGTTTCACCAGCGACGCTTCCGAATAGCGCGGCGGCGGCTCGGTGAAGTGCTGAGTTGCGGCAATCGAGCGCTTGGTCAGGGGTTCGCCTGCACTCATTGCCGGCAAGCGTCGCGTGCCTTCCTCGTCCGAATCTTCGTCCTGGCCCTCTTGATAAAGCGCAAGAAATCCGTCGAACTTCACCACGCTTCCAGTGGCGCGCAATTCGAGGCGCCGCGCTGCGACCTTGGCGGTAATGTCAACCGTCGTGCGTTCGAGCTCGGCCGATTCCATTTGGCTCGCAACCGTGCGCAGCCAGATCAGCTCGTAGAGCTTGGCTTGATCGGCATCGAGGAAGCGCTTGGCGTCTTTGGGCCGGCGGGCGACATCGGTCGGGCGAATGGCCTCGTGGGCCTCTTGCGCATTTTTGGCTTTGGTTTGGTATTGCCGCGGCGCGTGCGGCACGTAACGCGCGCCGTGATCGGCCTCGATGACGCGGCGCACGGCGGCGATGGCTTCACCGGCGATCTGCACGCCATCGGTTCGCATATAGGTGATCAGACCGATGGTGTCGCCGCCAACGTCGATGCCTTCGTACAGCCGTTGCGCGACGCGCATGGTGTGAGCCGGGGCAAAACCGAGCTTTCGGCTCGCCTCCTGCTGAAGCGTCGAGGTTGTGAACGGCGGCTGCGGGTGGCGCCTGACCGGTTTTGCTTCCACCGCCTCGACACGGAATGACGCATCGTCGAGCGCCCGCTTGAAAGCTTCAGCCTCGGCGCCGGAGCCGATATCGAGGCGCTGGAGTTTTTTGCCGTCGGCGCCGACAAGCCGCGCCTCGAACGTCTCAGCGCGCGGTGTCGCCAGCGTGGCGACCAGAGACCAATATTCGCGGCGAACAAATTTTTCGATTTCGAGTTCGCGGTCGCAGACGAGGCGCAGCGCGACCGACTGAACCCGGCCGGCCGAACGCGCGCCGGGAAGTTTTCGCCACAAGACGGGGGATAGGGTGAACCCGACCAGGTAGTCGAGGGCGCGGCGGGCGAGGTAGGCGTCGACCAGGGCCTGGTCGATGCGCCGCGGGTGAGCCATCGCCTCATTCACCGCCTGCTTGGTGACGGCATTGAAAACCACCCGGTCTATAGGCTGGCCGTTCAGCGCCTTCTTCTGCTTGAGCACTTCGAGCACGTGCCAGGAAATGGCTTCGCCTTCCCGGTCAGGGTCGGTCGCCAGAATGAGCCTGTCCGCTTGCTTCGCCGCACGGGCGATATCATTGAGCCGCTTTTGCGCCTTGGCATCGACCTCCCAGATCATGCGGAAATTGTCGTCGGGATCGACCGAGCCATTCTTCGCCGGCAGGTCGCGAACATGCCCAAATGAGGCCAAAACCTCGTAGCCACGGCCCAGATACTTGTTGATCGTCTTCGCCTTGGCAGGCGATTCCACTACCACGAGATTCATTCTATCTCACTGATTAGACGGCGCTTTTGGCAGTTTTCGGCATTTTTGGCCGGTTCCCGGCCGCCGGAACATGGGTAATGCCACCCCGCCTGTCAAATCGTTACCGCGCCCACCCTCGCGCGAAAAAGCGAAAAAAGGGCTGGCGAAAGGCAACAATCTTTCGCGATTGCCATCATAAGTTCCAGGGGGATTATAACCTTGACAAAGCACCCCCGACTGGTTGACATTTGGGCCGACAGGCCGACGCAGGGTTGCACCCGTTTGACGGACTATGCGACCCTCGATGCCTGTGAGGGCACTGGCGGCAATCCGGTCACGCAAGACGATTGTCGAGGGCGGAAAATGGGCAACGGGCAAGATGCCCCATACAGCCTTTCCGCTCTCGAAAAGTCACAACTACACCCTCGGCTCAGCTTGGCGCTGGAGAGTTTGTCGTCTCGTTTCGGGCGATAAAAACTTTCGGCTGCTTGTCGCCTATCAGGCGGCAAAAGCTCAGTATCAAGCTTGGCTCGGGTGTGAGTCGGGAGCGGATCAAGCCGTGCTCGCACGATTGGAATTTCACCCGTCACATCGTGGATGGCACTGCCACGTCAAAAAAGGTCCGCTCGATGAAGTCGCTTGTGGTGTCGTAAAGCAGCCCCAGTCACGCGAACGCGTGAAACTCTGCCGCGACAATAACCCATTTACTGTGACCGATCTCGACGCACTCGGAATCGCTTGCCGAGCGTTTAATGTTGAGATGGGCGAAGATGCGTTCGGATGAAAGAGTTACTCTGCCAAGCTTTTTGTGCTGCGCTCAATGTGCGCCCCGTACCCGCTGGCTTTGCGGTGGAAACGCCTTATGCCAACGCTGACGGCGATCCGCTGCTACTTTATTACATCAAAGGCGTGCCGGGAGAATGGCGCATAGAGGATGATGGTACCCAAGTTCCGTTCTTAGAAGCGAACGGTGTCGATCTAACCGGCAAGGCTCGCGGAAAGGCGCTTGATTTTTTGTTGACAGAATACGGTGCCTATTTCGACTCAGAGGAGCGCCTGATCCACACAACTTTTCTTCCTGAGAAAGAGATTGGCGAGGCGTCGATCAAATTTGTTGCTCTACTTTTGCGTTTGCAAGATCTCGCTCTCTTAAGCCCACAAATAGTCCGCAGCACGTTCAGAGAGGATGTCATTAAGGCAATTAAAGAAACGTTCGGGCCAGGAGTGAACGTCGAAGAGTCTGTTCCAATTAGTGACGAACTTGCCGCTTATCACGCTGACTGTGTTCTTTCGTCCCCAAGCCCCACGATTCCGCCGCTGGCCGTGTATCTCGGGGTGTCGGAAGAACGCGCACTCCAAGCCCTTGTGCTAAAAATGGAACTCGAAAAATATCGTCATAGGGCAAGCCGCGTTGTGTTGATACTCGAACGAGCTAAAGAGAATCCATTGAGGGAATCAACATACGCTCTGGCACAGGCTCGGCTAGATGATGTGTTATCATTTAGGGGAGTCGAGGCAGACGCGATGCAAGCTCTGCAACGCGATTTTGGAACGACATTGCAGTGACCCCGGACAAAAAAGAAAAACCTGAATTTCGCGCGGACGCGTGGGAGCGTTTCGAGCGCGCTATCGATGTTGTGGCGAAAAGCCCGCCACAACATCGGGTGAAAGCAAAACGCAAGAGCAACACTAATCCCACAAAGGCAAAATCAACTGCTTTAGGTCGCCGCGCCTCTCGCGCCAGCGAATGAAGCGCCTCGCTTCCTGCTTAATACGGATACGGTTGAGTGATTTTGTAAGGCCGTCGATAGGTCAGGCGCTTGCCGGAGATCGCCGCCGCTAACTTCTCCGCGCGGTCAACGTCGTTGTAGCCGAGCGCCGTGCGCGTGTTGTAGCGGAAATCAAATTCAGCGAGGTAGCGATGCAAATGATTCTCGCCGCAGTGCTGATAGATGCCTTTCATGCCGCGCTTGAACACTGAAAAGTAGCCCTCGACCGTGTTCGTGGTCACGTCGTCGCGGACATACTCTTTCTCTGAGTGTTTGACCGTTTCGTGCTTGTCAAAATGCCACGGCGCGACGCGGTAGATGAGGCTTTCGTCCGTGTGGATACGGCTCTCTTTCGCAATGTTCGCCTTCATGATCGTATGCACGGTGTTCTGGTCCGCATTGGCGATGTGGAAGGTGCGGGCCTGTCCGCCGCGCTCGACAAGAGCGAGCACGGCACGATAGCCGGGACGACGAATGCCCGCACGTTTGCCGACTTTGACTTTGCCGACGCCGATCTTGCGCGGCATCAATTCGACTTTCGGGATGGTGTGGAAATAGGTTTCGTCCGCTTCCACGGTTTTGCCAGTGCCGCCGATCGGCGGGAGCAAGCCGCCGGAGCGCATGGCTTCGCGAAGCCTGTGCATCATGAACCAGCTCGACTTGTAGGAAATTCCGAGCGAGCGATGCACTTGATGTGCGGAGATGCCTTTCTTCGAGGCTGTCAGTAGGAACAGCGCGGCCAGCCACCTCGACAAGGGAATCTTGCTGCGTTCGAAAACCGTCTTGACCGTGACCGTGAATTGCTCGCGGCAGGATGAACACTGATAGAGGCCCGGACGATGGGCCTTCCCGTTAAGCGCCGTCACGTCCTCGCCTGTAGCGCCGCAGTGCGGGCATACCGGCCCATTCGGCCAAACCCGTGCCTCTAGCCACTCCCTGGCCTTGGATTCGTCGGTGAAAATGGGGTTTTGGAGGTTGGCGGACATGGCGGCAGTTCCTTTCTGCCGCCCATACTACCTATAGGAACTGCTTTGTCAAGGTTATAATCCCCAGTTCCAGGGGCGCGGCGTGCCCTTATAAGTTGCGTTCATGCAATATAATATATAAAAACGGGCGATATTGTACTTGACAAACCCAAATGGGCTTGATACCGTTGATTTACATAAAGGAAACGGTGTCATGGCCAATTCAATCCTCTCCGGCAAAGTCCTGCAAAATGAGGCCGCCGCTATCGCTTGGGTTGAGGCCCGCGTGTGGCCGGATGGCCCAGTTTGTCCGCATTGCGGCGGGGTTGAGCGCATCGGCAAGATGGGCGGCAAAGCTACCCGCATCGGGCTGTGGAAATGCTACCAGTGCCGGAAGCAATTCACCGTGAAGGTCGGCACCGTTTTTGAGGATAGCCACGTCCCGATGCATTTGTGGCTGCAAGCGATGTACCTCCTTTGCTCCAGCAAAAAAGGCATCTCCAGCAACCAACTTTCCCGCACCTTGGGCGTCACGCTCAAAACCGCATGGTTCATGGGCCATCGTATCCGGGAAGCCATGCGCGTAATCGGCATTGAGCCGATGGGTTCTGGCGGCGGTATTGTCGAAGCCGACGAAACCTACATTGGCCGCAAGCCGGGGATGCCCCGCGTTCGCGGCGTGCAACACAAATTGGCGGTCATCAGCCTTGTGGAGCGTGACGGCAAAGCGCGCTCGTTCCAAGTTGACGAGGTAAGCAAAGAGAACGTCGAAAAAATTATCAACGAGAACGTCGCTAAGGACGCCCGCTTGATGACGGACAGCCACGGCATTTATCGGCACGGTAATTTCGACGTAGCCGATCATCAGATGGTGGATCATGAAGTAGAGTGGCGGAAGGGCGACGCTCACACCAACACGATTGAAGGCTTCTATTCGGTGTTCAAGCGCGGCATGAAAGGCGTTTATCAGCACTGCCAAGAAAAACATCTGCACCGCTACGTTGCGGAATTTGACTTCCGCTATAGCAATCGCGCCCGCCTTGGCGTAGATGATGTGGAACGCACCGCGCGCGCCGTAAAGGGAATCGTAGGCAAACGCCTCACCTATGCGACGCCTCGTCACTGAGAGGCTATATGGCAAAAGCCGCGAGAAAGACGGCAGCGAAGCCGAAAAGCAAAAAAGAACAATACGAACGGTTCGAGCGGGCCGTCCGCGATCTTGGCGCAGATGATGAGGAAAGTGCGCGGATATTCGAGCGTGCTTTCTCAAGAATCGTTCCACCAAAGCAGGCTAAGGCGCGTTCCTAATATCCATCGCCATAAGCGAAATCGCGCTTTTACAAAGATCGAACATCAGCAGCGCACCGTCCGCATCCAGATTTAATTCCGGGTGAACTAGTGGATTCCGGTCTTGCGCCCGAATGCTGTCGATCAACTCAATGGTTCGCACATTCGGTCTTTTCCCCGCAGTTCCGTTCAAAACATTCCGTAACTCTCTTATGTGAGTGCCCCAATCCCGACTGTTGCCGCTTGGTACAGCATTAAAATGCCGACAGTATGCCCGCAGCATAGCGTCGGTTGCCCGAAACACATGAAACGCGCACGCAGTTCCGGCATCGAAAGCTAGGCATTTACCGGCTTGCCTGAAATCTTCGATTGCTTGCGGTGGCATTTGTTCAAGCAAGTCTTTTGGAAAGGTATTTTCTGCCGATGAAAGCAAGAGGTCCGTCGAATATGCTCCGACTTCTTCGACATAGTAGGTTGGCAAACGACGCAGATCATCTTCAAGGCTCGCGTCGAAAGCCGTGAGTTGAGCGTCAATTTCCTCAACTACGCTTCTACTCACTGCGGAGCCATGTGCGCTCAGCACATGCTTTATTGCGGCGTCAAGAGAGGCTTCCAATGTTTTGGCTCTTTCGGCTGTACTCGGAAGCCACTTCCGAAAGTCGTCGGTGTCGCTCAATTCATGAAGTATGGCCTTAATGATGCTGATGGTTTCAAAGGCCCGTTCTGGCGAGTCTTTGACCTTCAATT
>Ga0335078_10011988_pt1 | contig 12859 bp, 9 predicted proteins | sample Lox_Sample_32_FD_206711 | JGI IMG/M metagenome (GOLD analysis project Ga0335078, IMG submission 206711) | Soil microbial communities from Loxahatchee National Wildlife Refuge, Florida, United States - Lox_Sample_3.2 | ecosystem: Environmental > Terrestrial > Soil > Wetlands | place: USA: Florida... | reverse complement strand
CGGTGTCATGGCAATTGCTCCTTCAACCAATCGGCAAGTGTGCGCTGCATCGGATCCAGTCGATCGGTGAAGAAATGATCGGCGCCCGGAATCAGAATGAGGCGCCTGGGTTCGGCTCCGGAAGCGGCAATCTGGGTCAATTGCGCAGCGGGCGCGAACTGATCGCGGTCGCCGCTCAAAAAAAGTTTGGGGATGTCGAGATTCTTGAGGAAGGAATACTGATACGCGGGTCCCAGCGCCGTGGTTGGCAGCCCGAGAGCGACGAGTGCGCGCACGTCGCGATGCGACGGGGCGGGAAGACAACAAGCCCGCAGCGCCATGGCCGCGCCGAAACTGAATCCCAGGACGATGAGGGGAAGATGGAACGCGCGCTCCAGCCAATCCATGCCGGCGAGAACATCGCCGGTTTCGGCTGTGCCGTCGTGCGCACCTTCGCTCCGGCCGGTGCCGCGGAAATTGAAGCGCAGGACGGGACAGCCTAGTCCCCACGCAGGATCATTGAGCACCTTCATGGCGTGGTAAACAACCTTGTTGTGCAGGTTGCCGCCGCCGAGCGGATGTGGATGACAGACGAGCGCGGCAAATCGCGCATCGGACGCGCCCTGGTTGAGAAGCGCCTCCAACTGGCCGGCCGGACCAGCAAGAGTGAGACTGCGAGCGGCGCCGGAGTGAGGATTTTGCGGACGGAGCTGCATCGGGGAAAGGTCCGAGCTCACGGGACTTGCCTGTGGCGCCGCATGCAAGCCGCAACCCTGCAGGGAAGAGATCGTTCTCTGCGAGGCCAGCAAAACTGGGCCGCCTCTATGTACATCAGTTTGGGCGGATGCGCTCGTCGAGTCCATTCCACTCCTCATTTTACGCTGATCGGGTGTAGGGTCAGCGAGGCCCGTCGCGGATGCGACTCACCAGAGCTCGTGCGAGGTTGCTGGGATATTCTGGCAACATCATGGCGAACGATGCTTTCGCACCTGCCCCCCTTGACCCGATCGGGCTGACACGCCAGTTATGCGAAATCGAATCAACAACCTACTACGAGGGATCGGTAGGAGATTTTTTGGCCGATTTTCTTGCCGGGCGGGGTTGGGAGGTGGAAGAGACGCCCGTACCGCAGCCGCCTGAAAGCGCATCAGCGGGGCCGCGTTGGAACGTGTATGCAGGGCCAAAAGGACAGGCGCCGGACCTGGTTTTCTCCACGCACATGGACACTGTGCCGCCGTACATCCCCTTTAGCGAAGATGCTGAGTTTATGTATGGGCGCGGAGTTTCCGACGCCAAGGGAATCATTGCAGCCCAGATTGCCGCGGCTGAGGTCCTGCGGTCGGCAGGCCTTCGGATTGGGTTATTGTTCGTTTCTGGCGAGGAGCGCGATTCGGCGGGCGCGAAGATTGCGAATCTCAAACCCAAGGGCAGCCGCTACCTGATCAACGGTGAGCCAACGGACAACAAACTCGCGCTTGCATCCAAGGGCGCATTGCGCGCAGTGTTTCGCTCCGCGGGCAAGATGGGGCACTCGGCGTATCCCGAGCTGGGCGAGAGCGCCGTGCACAAGCTGGTTGAGGTGATGGCGAAGCTGCTCAAGCTGGAGCTGCCGGTTACGGAAGACGTGGGACCAAGCACATTGAACATTGGGCAGATACACGGCGGGCACGCGCCCAACGTGATTGCCGACAAGGCCGAAGCGCAGGTGCTGGTGCGACTGGTGGGCGATTCGGGGCCAGTGCGCAAGGCGCTCATCGAAGCTGCCGAGGGGTTGGCGGAAGTCGACTTCACGCTGGAGATTCCCTTTGTGCGGCTCCGCGCGGTGGAGAGTCTGCCAACCACGATCGTGAAGTTCACCACCGATATTCCGCAGTTGTCGAGCTGGGGCGAGCCGCTGCTGCTCGGCCCGGGAAACATTCACGTGGCGCACACGCCTGATGAGAAGCTCGCGAAGAAGGAGCTACTCGAGGCGGTGGAGTTGTATGTGAAGGTCGCGACGAAGCTGCTGGCGTAGTGCGCGGCTTTCATCCGTGCAGGTTGCATCTTTATGGGCAGTTGCCAATGAGGACAAATGGCGCCCAGTGATACTGCCGTCTCGGCTGCCTGGATGCGGGCGCTAACGTCGCCGCTGGTGAGTTGCTGCTGGCCGCCGGGAGTGAGGTCGAAATCGACTGCAGCGGCTCCGGCGATGGTTTTGACGATGGTGTCCTCGTCCATGCTGGATTTGACCATGGCAATCACCTGCGTGTTGGTAAGCCCTTTGTGGACGGGGGAGGCCGGCTTTTTCGCTGCCTGCGTCTTCATCGCCGTCTCGACCTTCACGCTGACGCCGTTCGCCGTGAGGTCGTGCAGCCCTTTGGTGCTGAGGTCGAAGTCGACTGGGCTGGCGCCGCGAATGGCCTGGATGATGGTGGCATTGTCCATGGCGGACTTGACCATGGCGACAATCTGCGTGTCAGGGAGAGCCTTGGGAGCCGGCGGCGCGTTGGCGGCTTCAAGAGCGGCTTGCGCCTTGGCCTGCTCCACTTCCAGTTTTTTGTAATGCGCGATGGCGGTTTCAATGCGCTTTTGCAGCTCCAGAAAATACTTCTCGCTCGGCTTGGCGTCGATGGCCTTGCCGTAATTGATGGCTGCCTGGTCGAGGTATTTCATCGCCGTCTTTTCATCGGTGGTCTGGCAGGCAAGCGCCTCGTAGGTCACGCCGATGTCATAGAGGCGATACGCATCTTCTTCCTGCTTGGCGAACGGAGGGGCGGTCTCGAAGGTCTCCAGCGCGCGCTCCCACAAACCCGCCTCGGCAGTTTCATCGCCCTCGTCGAGCGGGCCGCTTTTCTGGGCCAGCAGAACCTCGATTTCTTCGTCGCAATCGACAAGGTGTTCGGCGATCTGCCGCACGGCGTCGGTGATGAGGTGCGTGCGCAGTTCCGAGGGCGTCGGCGGGTTCATGTCTTCAGTCTTTCCACCGCCTTTGAGCCGGTTGAACGTGCCTGTGACAGAGCCCATCACCCCGTGCTCGGTGGAATTTCCTGAACTATCGGACTCCCGGTCGTAAGTTGCGCCCACGTTGTCAGAGATGAGCATGAGGCCGGAGGCCGTCTTAGCTTGAAAGGAAACATTCAACTGGCCGGTGATCCGCGTAAATTCTGCAGTTTTTGTCCCCCCTTGGAGATGCCAGAAAGCGAAATACCCGGCACTTCTCTTTCCGTGACGATCGGATCGGGATGGGAATACTCGGTGATCTGACAGAGAATCCGCGTGGCCGCGTTATCGTCCTCGCGGAGATCGGGGGCGTCTTTGAGCAGTTCGGTCTCAAGCAGCGCCTGAAAGTCGTACAGAATCGTGCCGTCTTCGTCTGCCGTGGTGACCGTGAGTCTCATGGTGTTGCCGGGAAGATGAACAAGAGCAGGAAGTCTGCGTTGCAGCGTGACTTTTTCCTTGGAAGCCCCAAAACCCTGCGCCCGGGAAGGAATTGCCATGAGCGCTGCGGCGCCGAGGGACACCAATGTCAAAACCTTTGACGTGCGGCTCATCTGGTCCCTCCCGCTGACCAATTTAGAGCCTGTTATGAACTTCGGCAGGCGCGGCGCCCGCGAATGTTAACAACAAACTCTAGATTTGCCGCCGGCCACAAAACCGGTGGCGCACTGAGCTGAAATCGAACCAGACTAGCATTCGCGCAGCGCCAAGCCCTCGTTGTCCGAGTTTTTACCGCCGCAGAGCTTCTTTTCACGTCATCAGGTTTTCTTCTTGGTAGTCGACGCCGGGCACGATGGCGCGGGCGCGCAGTTGGGTTTACCTGCGACGGATTGCGCCGGCTGCACACTGATTCTCATCGTGGCATAGGTAATGCCGGGAACTGCGCTCTGCGCGCGCTCCACCAGCGGCAGGTTGGGATCGGCATCCTTGGCCACCAGGTAGCCCTGCGTCAGATCGAGGCTGGGCAGAGCTTTCGACAGCTCACCGACGTGCCTCTGCGGAACCATGAGATAGTCGCCGGAGGCGAGGCCAATGTAGGAGGGGTCGCGATCGGGATCGTCCAGGGCCTGCTGTGTGGCGACGGCGGTGGTCAGGTTGCCCGACATGACGAAGCGGGTGCGGTCCTCCCAATAGCTCAACGCCTCAGTGAACGAACTGAGTGCGGGAACGCTGATGGCGGGAAGGCTGACGATGGGAGCTGCAACTTTGGCGCCCTGGATCATGATGTTGAGTGCCTTGACAAAGATCGAAGTCTGGGCGGCCTTCGAAACGTTTACGGCAACCTTGCCCGTCCCGCCGGTGAGCAGGATTCTGCTGGTGCCCTGCGTGGCCTGCGGCGATTTGAAGCCGAGCTGATCCATCGAAACCTGGCCCGCCTTGTTGGGATTGAGCGAAGCAATGGCCGACCAGGCCAGCGGCGCCACGATTCCCATGATGGGGTGAATCTGCGTGGTGTCAATACGCAACTGCGAAGGATGCAGACTCGGTTCTCCGCTGGCAGGCCTGAATTGCGCCAGAGCAATGTTGACCGATACGTCGCCCTCGTGATCGAGCAACTCCTCGCGTTCAATGTCGGAGGCATAGCGGATGGCTCTCTTCGGCGCGCAATAACGCAGGTACTGGGTCTGCGCAGCAGGGTCGGGTAACTGATCCTCGGGTCCGCGCGACGCCGCCTTGTTGCCGTAGTTGGGGCTGTACGGGTTCACAGAATCGAAGAAGCCGTTCCAGAAGTCGTACGAATCGTGGGGCAGATCCTCGGCAGCCGTCTCCGGCGATTGCCCTTGTGCCGCAGCAATCCCAGGCAGCATGGCGCTGAACAGGCCGAGGATGGAAGCGTCAGCGAGAAAGTTACGTCGTGAAATAGACATCGTTCTACCTCAGGTGTTGCCGGGAAACTAGGTGCGTGAGCCGCCGGCTGCTCAGTGGATGCATGAAGCCCGAATTCGCATTACGAAATCATTTTGCCTCATTGCGGGATTTTGGGGCACTATGCACAGTGGTCAGGCTGATGCCCCAGTTGGTCGGTACCGGTTCGCGGATGCCGCGGGTTCCCCCGCTGGTATCATCCAGAAGTTTTTCAAGCGGCGACGTTGCGCCGCGCGTGCCGCGCGAGGCCACGCCCTCGAAGTTCAGTGCAAAAGGATCGGGCAACGGCTGCTTGGTCGAGAGCAGGATCAACGTATCCACGCCGTACGGCTCCGCGATGGTGAGCGGCCCAATTCCGGGCAGCGGAAACTGCAGATCCTCGTCGCCTTTGTTGGGAAACTGGTTGCCCGTGTAATTGCCGGGGTAAATCAGCGTTCCCTTGCCGTGGCAGTCGATGTCGAGCACATACACCCAGCGCGGATCGCGGATTCGATCGGTGGAGGTGAGGGCCAGCCGGAATTCATCGTCCTCGTGGGTGAGCTGGTTGTCGGGAAGCGTAGCCGAGCCGGTCGGGTTGCCGTGCGAGGAGGGAATCAGCGCCAGCGAGTAGTACTCGGAAAGCGAATCGCTCGTGGCATTGTTGACGAGCTCGAACCAGCCGTGCACCTTGGCCAGGCGCAGCGCGAATTGGTTCAGCTTGTCGCTCGCATCATCGAGATCTGCGCCGGCCTTGATCGCCACCCAGTCGCTGCGCACGGGATACTGCGAAGTCGCCGAGCAACCCGGACTGTGCGGAGGCGCATCCGGCGATGGCGGACCCGCCATCAGTTCGGCCTTGTGATACCAGGCGTAGGCAACTCCTCTGTCCGAAAGTGTGCCAACGAGCACGTAGTGCGCGGTAGCCATTTTGCCCGCCAATTGCAGGGCGCTGTCGGCCGAGGGCGCAAGCGCCTCCGCCATCTCGTGGGGCGCCGGAAGATCGGCCCAGAGCTTCGCATTCGCGGGCAGATGCTGCTTGAGGGCGTCGGCAGTGAGTTGCGCGCCCAGGTTTACAGGCGCGGTGTCGCCCGCTTTTAGCAGCGTCCATTGCAAGCCGTCCCAGCCGAGAACATGTGTCCACGGCTGGTCGGCCGGATCGCCGACCAAAGTTGCGCCCGAGGCTTTGATCTCGGCCGCAGCGGCCAGAACCTGCTGCGCGGAAAGGTTGGAGGGCCCCAGCCAGATGCGCAGCGTCGCGGACTCATCCGGAACCCATTTGCTGAGATCGAAAATCTCGCCAGGCGCGACCGTGGCGCCGGCGGGGCTCACGACATCGGCCGTCGAGCGCGCAATGCCGTTGAGCTCTTTGATCCGCAGGACAACGGGCTTGCCATCCTTGCCCGGCTCCTCCGAAGTGAATTCCGTCCCGATGCCCAAACCGGCGACCTGGCCGATGTCCAGCGCGACAGTGCCATCGCTGTTGCTACCGAGCGACGTGGTGAGAACTTTGCCGGATTTCGCCGCGGAGCCACCGAAGAGCGGCTGCTGTCGGCGCACCTCGGCGGCGTCGAGATCGGGTTCCTGATCGGGCACACTGCTGCCCTCGAGGACGGCGCGGACCCGTTCGTAGACCAGCGAAGCAGGTGCATCGGCGGGCAGCACCGAGAGCGTCTGAATCAGCGCCGCGGTAAAGGCCCCGTGCGGCTCGGCGGCGGCATCGCACGTCGGCATCTCCTTGGCGGTCTCGTCCTGTTGCGCTGCAGAGAAGATCAGCGCTGGATTGTCCTTGCGCTCCGATGGAGGAGTTGCGGTGTCGGGCGCTTCATTGATATCGCGCGGGTCGAAGGCCAGCATCCGCTCCACGTAATTGGGGCCAATGCCGCGCGTAATGCCGCCCGAGTGACAACTGTCGAAGATCACCGTGAGATGGACGCCTTTCTTATCGATCGCCGCGTTGAAGATGCGCGTCATCTCGCGGTCGCGAACGTCGTAGCCGCCGGTGTAAGCGTCGGAGGGGACCAGCGTGCTGTCGGCGTGCACATATTTGCCGTTGACTAGCACGGTGAGCTTGTTGCCTTTGCTGTTGACGCGCAGCGATCCGTGGCTGGCGTCGTAAAAGACTACGGTGTCGCCTTTTTGCGGCAGATCGACAAGAACCTTCTGCATGGCCGCAAGAATGCCGTCGTGCGTGGTCTGGGAGGCGGGGAGAACCACGACGCCGGGCCGTGGATGCGGCGGCGCAGGATTCGTGAGGAGGATGACGTGGTTGGCCGGGAAGCCGAACTTGGGACTGGTAAGCAGGTCGGCCATGGCCCCGGCATCGTTCACCGAGCCGTCGAGATTTTGATATGCCTTGAGTTCGCAGCGGCCGTAGGTGCAGCCTGGAGGATGTTCGGCAGTGGTGCCCGGCGGCTGATAGGTATTGATGCCGATGAGCAGCGCCCACTGCGATTGCGCCGCGGCCAGCGGCGCGGCAAGCGCGGCGGCCAACGCAGAAAACAAGACAACGAGCGTCTTCATCGTCACTCCCGGTACTGCTCAATACGATTGCGCGCTTCTCCACTTGCCGCGTTTGTCTCCACGGTCTTGATGAATAGCCGCGCGTTGGTTGCTCAGGAAGAGCCGCATAGTTCGCGACGCTTCAATCGCGCTGTCCGGAGAAGTTTTTGTTTTACCGAGCCCCAAACTTCTGCAAAAGAAACCCCGCCTCGGGCGGGAAGTTGCTCCAACGTTACTGCTCAAGAAAATCTGCGTCTACAGCCATTTCTATCGACGTAGTGTAATGTGTCCAGATTTCAATCAAACTTGGGAAGCGGTGGGTCAAATAAGGGCAACTCTAATCGATGAAATCAGCGGTGCGAGCGGTCGATCGGGGGATGAGACAAGTATACCGCCTGGGCCGCGCAATGGCAGCGAAAAATGCGCGCCGCGGGACAGTTTCATGAGGCCGTCGCGTTCGGGTTCAGGCAAAGAGCAAAAACCAACGGCGAAGGTGAATACGAATCTCCGCGCGTACGCCCTTTTGGCATCGCCGCGCAGATCTCTGCGCACGCACCCACCTACTGGGACCGCAACGATTCACCCGGAAATTGCGCGGCTGGTTAGAATAGTTCAATGCCCGGAACGCACGTTGGACGCTCCTGAGGAGAAAACCCATGCAAATTCTGGCATTCGCCGCAGGCGTCGCCTGCCTGTTCATCGTCCTGCTCGACGCCTTCCAAACAATTATCCTTCCCCGCCGCGCCACAGGGCGTTTCCGGCTTACCCGCATCTTCTATCTCGCGACATGGAAGCCATGGGCGCTCCTTGCCAGCCGCATAGGCAACGCGCGCGGGCGGGAGACCGCATTCAGTTTTTATGGGCCACTCTCTCTGATCCTGCTCCTCGTGGTGTGGGCGGGTGTAATGGTCGTCGGTTTTGGCCTGATTTTCTACGCTCTCGGTAGTCCTTTCATCGATGCAGCGCACCAATCGGGCTTTCGCTCGGACCTCTATTTGAGCGGAACCACGATCTTCACTCTGGGTTTAGGAGATGTGACACCGCAAAGCGCGTGGGCGCGCGCGCTCGTGATTCTGGAGGCTGGAACCGGACTGGGGTTCCTGGCCGTGGTGATGGGCTATTTCCCCGTGCTCTACAGCGCCTTCTCACGCCGCGAAGTCAGCATCGCGCTGCTCGATGCACGCGCCGGTTCCCCACCGACCGCCGCGGAGCTGTTACGTCGCCATTCCTACCAGGGCGCGGAGATAGCGCTTTCCGTGCTGCTCACGGAGTGGGAACGCTGGTCGGCGGAGTTGCTGGAGAGCCATATCTCGTATCCGCTGCTCTGCTATTTCCGCTCCCAGCACACCAACCAGAGCTGGCTGGCAGCGCTCACCGCGATTCTGGACACGTCGGCCCTCATGATTGCAGGAATTCAGGGATACGAGGCGCGCCAGGCGCAACTCACCTTTGCCATGGCCCGTCATGCGCTGGTCGACCTTGCGCAGATTTTTTCTCTGCGGCCGTTGCACGATGCACAGGACCGTCTTCCGGCCGAACGCTACGAGAGACTCTACGAACGGCTTTCCACGAGCGGCGCAAAAGTCTGTTGCGACAGTCACGCCGACGATAGACTCCGCGAAATGCGCGTTTTGTACGAGGGCTACGCCGAAGCCTTGAGCCGTTACCTGCACATGCCATTGCCGCCGTGGATTGCCGATCGCCCCTTCAAGGACAACTGGCTCACCGTGGCCAAAGTGCGAGCCAGAACCGATGCGGCCAATCCGCAGCAGGCGGCCGACATCTCGCGCGCTTCGCCAGAGGCGACGTGGGCCGAGTCGGGACCGCACTGAACCCCCTGCCGGGGAGCTTGGCGCCAGAGACCGCAAGCAGAAAACTGAGTTGCGAGCGGATTTCACGGGTATCTCAGGTACACCGCCAAACTCTTCTGCCCCGGAGAGGCGCCGATTGGATGTTAACCTAGTACCGCCATGAATCGCAGAAACTTCGCCAAAACCGCGGCGCTTGCGCCGGTCGCTGTTGCCCTTCGAGGGGCGCTATTTTCCCAACAGACTCCGCTGGCAGCGCAGAGCGGAGCCACAACGCCGGCACTGCACAAGCCGAAACTCGTTACCGGACATAATGGCCATCAGCTCGCAGACGAGCCGGCGCCATTTGTGGACAAGCTCGAGTTTGAGCGCAAGGAGGTGCGGCCCAAGCTTCAGGCCTTCGCGCTTGTGGATGTCGAGCTCGAAACGGGGCCCTTGCAACAGGCGCGGGAATGGAACCGCGCGTATATGATGAGGCTGCCCAACGATCGCCTGCTGCTTACTTTCCGCTTGAACGCGGGAATCGCATCGGATGCGAAGCCGCTGGGCGGGTGGGAAGCGCCGAGCTGCGAGCTGCGCGGACATTTTGTTGGGCACTATCTCTCCGCCGCGGCGATGCTTTATGCCGCAACGGGAGATGCTGCCGTCAAGGCAAAGGCCGACCAACTTGTAGCCGGAATCGCTGAGTGCCAGAACAAGCTCGATAGCAATGGTTACGTCAGCGCGTACCCCGCATCATTTTTTGCCCGGCTCGACAAGCGCACGCCTGTCTGGGCGCCCTTTTACACGTTGCACAAGATCATGGCCGGTCTGCTGGACATGCACGTGCACGCCGGCAACGGTCAGGCGCTCGACGTTCTGGTCAAGCTGGCGGGCTGGGTGGACGACTGGACGGCCGGCAAGCCGGAAGAGCATATGCAAGAGATCCTGAACACCGAGTACGGCGGGATGAACGAAGTGCTCTACAACCTGGCGGCCGTCACGGGAAACGATCGCTGGGCACAAACCGGGGACCGTTTTACGAAGAAGGTTTTTTTCACGCCCCTGGCGCTCCGCCAGGATCAGCTCAAAGGCCTGCATGCCAATACGCACATGCCACAGGTCATTGGCGCTGCCCGCCGCTACGAGCTCACCTCCGACGCGAGGTTCGGCAATGTCGCCAGTTTCTTCTGGGAGACCATCGCCGAGTCGCGCACCTACGCCACGGGCGGATCGGGCAACACGGAGCACTGGCTGACAAACGCGAATCATCTTGCCATGGAATGGGCAGCAGCCTCGGATCACCAGGAGTGTTGCTGCGCCTACAACATGATGAAGCTTGCTCGCCATCTTCATCGCTGGACGGGCGATCCGCGCTGCATGGATTATTACGAGCGCAACCTCTTTAACCATCGTTTGGGAATGATTCAGCCTGAAACCGGATTGACGGGCTATTTCCTCTCCATGTCACCCGGCGCATGGAAGACGCCTTCGACGGAAGACGAGAGCTTCTGGTGCTGCAACGGAACCGGCCTTGAAGAATTCGCGAAGCTAAACGACACAATCTACTTTCATGGTGAATCCGGTGTGTACGTAAACCTGTTTGTGTCGTCGCGGCTTCACTGGAAGGAGCGCGGCATTCGCCTTCAACAGGCAACCAGTTTTCCTGAAACCGATCGCACGCTGTTGACCGTGCAATCGGCCCCTGCCAAGGCGTGGACGCTCTACCTGAGAGTGCCCAGTTGGACCACCGCGGAAAACAAAGTGCTTGTCAACGGCGCGCCGCTGCCCGTAACCGGGTCGCCTGGCAGCTACCTTGGCATCCGGCGCCTGTGGAGAGCGGGCGACCGGATTGAGTTCGCCATTCCCATGGCTCTCAGGTCGGAGGCCTTGCCGGACGATCCCGGAACGCAGGCATTCCTCTATGGGCCGATTGTTCTGGCCGGGCAATTTCCGCGCGGCGAAATCCCCACCCAGTTTAAGGACAATCATGGACCGGAGATGGGGAAAGCACCGCCGCTCGCAGTTCCGGATCTCAAAGCGCACGGCAGCAAGCTGGAGGATTGGGTTCGGCCCGTTCCCGGCCAATCTCTCACCTTCCGCACCACGGGCCAATTGGAAGATGTCACGCTCAAGCCATTGAACCAGAGCTGGGATCGCTTCGCCGTCTATTGGACGGTTTCGTGAAAGACCCGCGTATGCCGCCAACGCCAATTCCCTCGATGTCACAAGAATCTGCCGCACCAATGCACTGTCGGCGCCACTCTCAATGCAGATTGGGATAGGTCCTGAAAGCCACCGGCTGGGCATCGAAGAAGGTTCCACTGAGGCGCGAAGTCTTGAGGAGAACTTCAAAGTAAGAAAAGTGTGTCGCGTGGAACATGTCGCGGAGCCGTTCCATTTGATCTTGCGATGTCAGAAACGCAGCCGCAGCGCCTGTGGCATCGGAGTCGGTCCCTGCCAGGATGATGATGTTTCCCGTGTGACTCGGGTTCGGCAGGTAGGCGATAGCCGCATAGCCGATCAAACTAGCTGAGGACACAGAAACCGAATAAACCGCCTGCTCTCCCGGCTTCGGATTGCGGTTGCGCACAATCTGCAATCCCTGGGTGTAGTCGTAATCGGTGACAAAGTTCAGTTGATCGTCGAAAAGATAATCCCAAGGGACGGACTTCTTGCCCCCGATCAAGACCACGTTGTCGCGCTTGATCTGGTCTGCAGTAAAGTAACGGGCCAGAGTGAGGTAATGCGGATAGGTGGCCGGGATCTCGGCGAGCATGGCCTGAGCGGCGCGCACTGCGCCAAGCGTCACCAGGTTATGGTTCAGGACCTGGTTCACATCCTCCTTGCGGTCCGCGCTCATGCTCGAAGACTGAATCTGCCCGATGAATGCACGGTTCATGTAATCTCCCAGCGTGAGAGGATTGTGGGTGATGTCCTCCATCACGCTGGCCGAGTCGTCGGGCAGCACAAGGTCAGTCTGGCGGTGTGAGTCGAGAAAGCCGCTCCAGAACGCAGCCAAAGCCGGTTGGCCTTCCCATGGGTAGAGGGCTTTGCGCATGGTGTGGTTTTGCATATAAAGCAGCGCACAAACAACCGCGAGAGACACGCTCACGATGGGCCACGCCCAGCGCCGGATATTCCGAGAATGCCGGGATTCCACGCCATCTGCGTTTTCAGTTGCCGACGCGGATTCTTCCCCAAGCACCGGCCGTGCCACCGCGGCGTTCTCCAGTTGCTCGGCAAGCCGGCGGCGAAAGACGAGCCGGTAACCGCCGCGGGGAATCTCAAAAATGAGAGGCTCATGAGTGCCGGTCGATTCGAAATACGACTCGATGCGTTTACGGAGTTCTGTGGCATTCACCCGAACGATGTTATCCGCGCTCCGGTCGTAGGAGTCCGACCTGCCAAAGACCCTGATGCCGATCTCCTGTTCGTGGATCTCGGGGCAGCCTTCCTTGAGCGACTGTTTTCCGACGTAGAGCAGAAAATCGCGCAGGCGCGCCGCCCGGCTGAATTGTTCACTGGCGGCCACGCGTTCGATGAGCGCACGCCGTTCTTCGGTCGTGGGCCGTTCATCCGCGGCAGGTGCAGCCGGATTCTCCGCTAGGGTTCCCATTTCCTTGAATCTGCGTACGGCTCCAAGTTTACGCTGGCTTGCCGAGGACAGCAATGCAAGCGAAAAGGGTCTTAATCGTGACTCGAGTGCACTCCTTAACAGGCAGCCTTTGAGGAGGTTATAGGTCCTAGAAGTCATTGAAACGTCGTCAGTT
>Ga0335078_10011986_pt1 | contig 12859 bp, 13 predicted proteins | sample Lox_Sample_32_FD_206711 | JGI IMG/M metagenome (GOLD analysis project Ga0335078, IMG submission 206711) | Soil microbial communities from Loxahatchee National Wildlife Refuge, Florida, United States - Lox_Sample_3.2 | ecosystem: Environmental > Terrestrial > Soil > Wetlands | place: USA... | reverse complement strand
AATCAGCGGCCTGAGCTTCGAGGTGCACGCCGGTGAGGTACTGGGCATTGCAGGTCTCGTCGGCGCCGGCCGCACGAGACTCCTCAAGACCCTCTTTGGCGTAAGTCGCAGAACCGCGGGACGGGTATCGCTCGATGGGGTGCCGATCGACGTGACGCGAGCACGCGATGCCATCGCACTCGGCATTGGATTCGTCACCGAAGACCGCAAGCAGCAGGGCCTCGTACAGGACCTATCCGTCCGAGAGAACGTTTTGCTCGTGCACCTGAGGCAATATTCCAGATTCGGGATCATGAAGCCCCGCAGCGAGCGCGCGGCGGTGAGAGAGCTCATCGAGGAGCTTCACATCCGAACCCGTGATGCGGAGCTTCCCGTCAAGGCGCTCTCGGGGGGCAACCAACAGAAGGTCGTCTTCGCGAAATGGCTGGCCAAACCCCCTCGGGTGCTGCTCCTCGATGAGCCGACTCGCGGGGTCGATGTCGGTGGCAAAGCCGAGATCTATCACATCATCAACCGACTGGCCGCCGGAGGCACGGCGATCGTCATGGCATCCTCGGAACTTCCCGAGGTGCTCGCCATGAGCGATCGGATCCTCGTCATGCGTGAGGGGCATCAGGCCGGCATCTTCGATGCTCGAAGCTCCAACCAGGAACAAGTCATGGCGGCAGCGACGGAGGGACTGCGCATATGAAGGCTGCCGTGACGCTGCCCAGCAGAAGGATCTCCCTGGCCATTCCCAGCAAGGAGACGCTGAAGAAGCTCGGGCCCTTCCTCGCGCTGCTCGTGCTCTGTGTGGGGCTTGCCTTCCTCAGTCCCGACTTTCTCACGATCGCGAATCTCTTCGATGTCATGCGGCAGGTCTCGATCAACGCGATCATCGCCTTTGGCATGACCGTCGTCATCCTGCTGGGCGGCATCGATCTTTCCGTCGGCTCGATCCTCGCAGTCTCCTCCCTGGTAATCGCCCTCCTCATGAAGGCGGGCGATGCGACTGCCTTGGCCACCCTGATTGGAGTTCTTTGCGGCGCCGTCATGGGGGCTGCCAACGGGCTCCTGGTCACCAAAGGACGCGTGGCCCCGTTCATCGCGACGCTCGGAATGATGACCCTACTGCGGGGCGTGGCGCTGGTGCTCTGCCAGGGCAGCCCCGTCAGCGGCTTCTCGGGGCAGATGTTCTCCGCCCTGGGCGGAGGCTATCTCGCACGACTCATTCCGCTGCCGGTCGTGTGGATGCTCGTGCTGTTCGCGATCCTGTGGTTCGTTCTCGATCGGACCGTCTTCGGGCGCCACATCTACGCGACCGGCGGCAACTCCGAAGCGGCGGCTCTCTCCGGCGTGAACGTCGAGCGGGTGCAGATCCTCGTCTATACCCTCTCCGGCCTCACGGCGGCGATCGCGGGGGTGATCCTGACCTCGCGGCTCGACTCCGCGCAGCCGACGGCCGGGGCGGGCTACGAACTCGATGCGATCACCGCGGTCGTGCTCGGCGGCACCAGCCTCGCCGGCGGCCGCGGCTGGATTTTCGGCACGCTGCTCGGGGCCCTGCTCATCGGCGTGCTCAACAACGGTTTGAATCTCATCGGGATCTCCGCCTTCTATCAGCAGGTCATCAAGGGCTCGGTGATTCTGCTGGCGGTGCTCCTCGATCGGGCCCAAAAGAGCGAATGAGGTGCGCCCCATGAACCCAAGGCCTTTCGCCTCCCTTTGCGCCCTGATCGTCCTCTGCCTGGTCGCATGCTCGAGACAACCTTCGGGCACGAGCCCGCCGGCGGGATCTTCGCCCGACGGCGCAGCGACCATCGGGCTCTCGATCTCGACCTTGGACAACCCCTACTTCGTCGCTCTGCGGGATGGGGCACGCGCAGAGGCTCAGGCCCAGGGTCTTCATCTCATCACGGTGGATGCACAAAACGATGCGGCCCATCAGATCTCGAACGTCGAGGATCTGATCCAAAGAAGAGTATCCGTGATACTGCTCAATCCGACCGATTCCGACGCGGTCGCGAACGTCGTGCGGGAAGCCAACGCCGCTGCAATCCCGGTGATCTCCCTCGATCGGAGCGTGGATGGCGCGCCCGTGCGCGTGCGGATTGCCTCAAACAACGTCGCCGGCGGTGAAATGGCCGCCCGGTTTCTGCTGAAGCGCCTCGGTGACAAAGGCAATCTCGTCGAGCTCGTGGGCGTTCCGGGCTCGAGCGCCGCACGGGAGCGGGGCGAGGGATTTGATGAGGTCATCAAGTCAGACCCCGCCGTGAAAGTCATCGCCGAGCAGCCCGCGAACTTCGATCGCGCGCAGGGTCTTGCCGTCATGGAGAACATCGTGCAGCGCAACCGCGATATTCAGGGAGTCTTTGCGCAAAACGACGAAATGGCCCTCGGCGCGGCGACGGCACTCGATGAGGCGGGCTTGAAGGATGTCGCGATCGTCGGCTTCGATGCGACTCCCGATGGACTCGCCGCGGTGAAAAACGGGCAGCTCGCCGGCACGATCGAGCAGAAGCCGGCGCTGATCGGCAAGCTCGGCGTGGACGCGGCCAAGGCCCTCCTGGAGGGCCGACCCGTTCCAGCGAGCATCGCCGTGCCCTTGACGCTCATCAGTCAGTGACGTTAATCGCCGTCAGCGAAGCTCGTCACTGAGACAGCTCGTTGATGGGCGCTTTCGCCGCTTTCAGATCCACGGTGTTGAAGCCTTCCTTGAACCGGGCATCGACCCGCGTGAGTGCATCCCCGGCCGCATGGGTTTGTCCTTGCTCCCGGTACATCTGGGAGAGACTGATCGATGTCCGTAGTTCCCAGGAGAGGAAGCGATAGCCGCGTCCCGGGATATTCAACAGATAACGGTCGCGAAGTGCCTTCCTCAAGAGAGCCGTTTGCGTTCCGATACTGCCCTCATCGACGATGAGATCAGGACAGACCCGAGCGAACAAACTCGTCCTTGGTCACGACCCGATTCCTTTGGGCGGTTTCGCCTGCAGCCCCGGGCGTATCTGCTGCTTGAAGGAAAAAACACCCGCTCACATCGGTGCCCGCGCGCTCGAGCTCCTGATCGTTTGGTTGAGCACGCGTCGGCTAAGGAGCAATACGTCCGTCACCGGGCCAGTCTCGAGCCCCAAGAGCGCGGCACGCAAGTACGGTCGTGAGCGGGTCTCGGCGTGGCGACTGGCGGACTGCGCTATGGATCGATGCTTTTCTCGGCCGCTTGCCGAGCGCCACGCTCCGCCTCGAGACTCATGAAGGCGTAGGTTTCCAGCCACGCTTCCTCCATCTCCGCAGTGAAGCGTTCGCCAAGGGTCCGCTGGAACATCCAGATCAGCGCCGACCCAACTGGGGCATAATCATCGACCTTGACGCCATAGCCGCTGTGGCGCGCGCCCAAGCTGCGCATTTCTCTCGCCAGTTTCTCAGGATCGTCCAGATGCGTCATCACCCACGCCAGCATGTCTGAAAACTTCTTGGCTTGCAGGCCAATCTCCCGAGTGAACAACGGCCTGGTGTCGGGCGCGAGCTCGAACAAACGCCGATAGAACTCCCGGACCGGGGCGAGATCGTGCATAGGCAGGAGCGACACGCTCTCTTGCACTTGGGCAATCGTGACTGAGTCCATGCCGCTTACGCCTTCTTGCCGATATGCAGCGCCGCCGAGATGTCAGCGTGGATCTCCTCGGCCAACCGCTCTTGAGTTACGAAGACATCCGTCATCATGGACCGATAGATCTTGGAAAACCGTCCGGAGCCGCCGTCACTCAACTCCGTCAAGAGGAGCGTGAGCCTGACCTCCCCGCTAGCTCGCCGCACGCTCGCCTCCAACAGGAAGCGCGGCCTGGGTCTCGCTTCGGGTTCGATCCAAGCAGCGGCTGATTGAGTTATCAGCCTCAGTTGAGGCTCCTGGGCGAGCCTCTGGAGAACCTCCTCCGTCAGCCCATCACAGAAATTGTGGTCACCCGCTTCAGTGCTGAGGCTGCGGAACGGCAAAACCAGTATGGACAAATCGGAGGCTACGGGCGCGTTACCGACTGGAATAAACGTGGGAACGTAGTGGCCCTTGGGGATATCGATTCGTACGACTTCCGGCGGCGTGACCTCGTAGTACTCCCGCAGACGGGCACGTAACCTGGCGGCTTCGACTCGCACGATAGGATCCGTGCTTGGGTCGTAGTCTGGGCTGCGGTCGTATACCGCCGTGCCGATCTCGAATTCCTTGATGGTGGCTTCGGGAGACCGGAGCGCCGCATCCACGACGAAACGCAGAAATCGGGACTGTCGCTCGGCCTTGCGGAACAGAGGCGATCGCAATGCCTGATCGAGGTGACGGTTAACGAGGGCTGCATTCAGCACGAAAAGGCAGACTCCTCCGGGCCAGTCGTGTCCCGCATTTGGCTCAACTCAACCGGCCTTTACAAGATTATGTTTAATCGTACCACGGTGCCACCTCGGTATCCAGGCTCGCCCCCCGCTCGCAGTCCATCGGCAGTGGGCTCATTTCCAAGGTTACGTACCGTAAGTAGCGCCGCCGTTACTTATGGGCCCCCCGACCCCTCGGCTAGCCTCGTTTCACAAGGCGATCACCCAAACTGCCGGATGCGGCACGAGTTATCGCCCGCTTCCACGATTCAAAGCGGAGACGGATATGTCTACGACAACGCCGGGGCTGCAATTCCCCTCGACAGGGCGTCTCTGGAGTCGATCCTCATCGCAAGACTGCGAACCTCCCTGGGATGACGGGCAAAGAGCGACGGCATCTACGAGGTTGCCGGCAACATCACCCGAGCCATTCGTCAAATCGCCGCCCTCACCTTCCGTCGTCTTCGTCATCGAGCGCGATACCCCGCTGCGCCGATCGCTCGACGCCCTGCCCCCCGACGAGGACCGGCGAGTCGAGACGGTCGCATCGATCAGCGCCTTGCTCCCCCCTCAGCGGACATGCGGGCCCAGCTGCCTGGTGCTCGATGTGTCGCAGCCCGATTCTGAGCTTCCCCTGCCGCCGTGGCCCACGGACATACCCGTCATCTGTGTTGTAGATCCCACCGATATTTCGCGCTGTGTGCGAGCCATGAAGGCCGGCGCGGTTGACGTGCTGAGGGCGCCCGTTATGAGTGGGCCGTTGCTAGATGCCATCCGGCTCGCTTGGAGTTGTAGCGAGAAACGCCTCCGACGCGAGAGCGAGCTTGAGGGGATGCGCAAGCGCTATGCGTCACTGAGCCCTCGCGAGCGCGAAGTCATGGTGAGGGTCGCCTCTGGGTTCCTCAACAAGCAAGTCGCCGAGGACTTAGGGATCAGCGTGATCACCGTCAAAGCCCATCGTGGACGCGTGATGCGCAAGATGAGCGCGCGATCGGCTGCGAGTCTCGTGATGATGGCGATCATGCTTCAGTCTGCGCCATCCGAGCAGCTCGCCCGAGCCGCCCCGGCACAGTCGGCCATTCAAACGTCAGCCGATGAGCGTCAATCTCGGGACGTCGTCGGTCTGCGGCTCCGGGAGGGTCTCGCCGGCCGCCGCCGGTAACGCGCGAGGTCGTCGACGCCACCGAGAGAGCGGCTCTGAGGCTCAACTGATCCGTTCAGCTGCCGCGAGTGCCGCTCCAATCACACCGGCCTCGCCGATGAAGCGCGCCGCTCGAATGTCGGCTTCTGAGCGCAGGAGCGGGGCAAATTCCGAGAAGTGCTCGCTGACAGCGCCACCGATGATGAAAAGGTCCGGCCAAAGGAAAGCACTGAGTCGCTCGATATAATCATTCACGCGAGCGCTCCAGGCCGGCCAGTCGAGCTTGAGCGCCGTGCGAACGTGCGCCGAGGCCCAGGCTTCCGCATCCGCTCCGTGTAGCTCGAGATGACCGAGCTCGGTGTTGGGGAACAGGCGCCCCTCGATGAAGAGCGCCGTTCCAATGCCCGTTCCCAAGGTGAGCATGACGGCAGGACCCATGACACCCCGCCCGGCACCCCAGCGCACCTCGGCGAGCCCGGCGGCGTCGGCATCGTTGAGAAACGCGGTGGGGCGTCCGAGGGCGCGCGCGATGAGTCCAGCACCATCGACTCCAATCCAGCGCCTATTGATGTTGGCGGCGGTCCTCACCCGCCCCTCCTTGACCACGCTTGGAAAGGCGACGCCGACGGCGCCATCGGCCTGCGGAAGCCGCAGCGCGAGCCCCTTCAGCACCTCGAGCAGATGCTCTGGATCGGACTCGCGCGGCGTCGGTGCCGAGATGAGATCGCCCACCAGGCGAGCGTTCGCAAAATCCACCACCCCGGCCTTCACCGAAGATCCACCGACATCCATCCCCAGGAGGAGTTGCGTCACCGTTGCACCTCGCCTCAGAGTCCACCAGGACTCGCGGCTCAACATTGCCCTTGCGGTCACGGCGAGTCCATCCCCTCTTGGTATCGGCCGCGGGCGCGTGACTGACACGAAAGTATGATAGCCCGCGCGAGCGGCGCGCCCTATCTTCTCCCCAGCCCGCTGACATCAGAGCCCAACATGCCACGTTCAGGAAATCACGAGAATCCGCCACGGATCGCCCGTGACAGCCTGGAGCGACGATGAAGCAGCGGATGCGCATCGCAGGGAAACTCCGCCCGGCGCTGCTGGCCTTGAGCGCGCTCGCGACACTCGCCGGCTGCGGTCGCGGGCAGCTTCAGCCGGCGGGCCCGGTGAGCGCAGCCGAGCGTACGCTCCTTCTCGACTCCACCGTCATCATGCTGGCGATCATCATTCCGGTGATCATGGCCACGATCGCCTTCGCGTGGTGGTATCGCGCTTCGAACCGCCGGGCGCGACGCGATCCCGACTTCGTCTACTCCGGGCGCATCGAGCTCCTGGTCTGGTCCATTCCGACGCTCGTCATCATCTTCTTAGGCGGCATCGCCTGGATCAGCTCGTACGATCTGGATCCCGCCAAGCCTTTGCCCTCGAAGGCCCAGCCGCTTACGGTCGAGGTCGTGTCGCTCGATTGGAAATGGCTCTTCATCTACCCCGACCAGGGTATCGCGAGTGTCAATCGCCTGGTGGTCCCCGCCGGCGTGCCGCTACATCTGCTGCTCACCTCCGCGACCGTTTGGAACGCGTTCTGGGTGCCGCAGCTCGGCAGCATGCTCTATTGCATGAACGGCATGGTGACGACACTCAATCTCGAGGCGAGCCGACCCGGCGTCTATTACGGCGAATCCGCCATGATCAGCGGCGATGGCTTCGCGAGCATGCATTTCGACACTGATGCTGTACCGGCCGATCAGTTCAATTCCTGGATCGCCGCGACGCGCACCGCCGGTCCCGTCCTCGATATGCACTCGTATCGCGGACTGCTCGAGCCCACCGCATCCGTGAAGCCCTACACCTATCGGTCGGTGCAACCGGATTTCTTCCGCACCGTCGTACGAGAAACGCTCCCCAACGCAGCAGCGCAAAGCGGCGAGCTCCTCGCTCCGCATCCTGTGAGCTGACGTGACACTCCTCGGCAAACTCAGCTGGCAAGCGCTACCCTTGAACGAGCCGCTGCCGCTCTTCTCGGGCGTGGCCGTCTTCCTGATCGTCATTGCCCTCATCGCCTGGCTCGGCATCAAGGGCTACCTCCCCTATCTCTGGCGGGAGTGGATCACAAGCGTCGATCACAAGCGCATCGGGGTCATGTACTGCCTGCTCGCCTGGGTGATGCTGCTACGAGGCTTCATCGATGCGATTATGATGCGCGCCCAGCAGGCCGTGGCGTTTCGCGCGCCGGGATTCCTGCCGCCGTCGCACTTCGATCAGGTGTTCTCGGCGCACGGCACGATCATGATCTTCTTCGTCGCGATGCCGTTCGTCATTGGGCTCATGAATCTCATCGTGCCATTGCAGCTAGGGGTGCGCGATGTCGCGTTCCCGACCCTGAACTCCGTGAGCTTCTGGCTCACCTGCGCGGGCGCCCTCCTCGTCAACATCTCGCTCGTCGTCGGGGAGTTTTCCCGCACCGGCTGGCTCCCCTTCCCGCCTCTTGCGGAACTCAAATTCTCCCCCGGCGTCGGCGTCGACTACTACTGCTGGGCGATCCAGATCTCGGGGATCGGAACGCTGATGACCGGCATCAACTTCGTCACGACGATTCTCAAGCTCCGGGCTCCGGGCATGCATTACACGCGCATGCCGATGTTCTGCTGGACCGCGCTCGCTTCCAATCTGCTGATCATCGCTGCCTTTCCGGTGCTGACGGCAACTCTCGCCATGCTGTTGCTCGACCGCTACTTGGGTTTCCACTTCTTCACCAATTCGGGCGGGGGTAACTCCATGCTCTTCATGAACCTCATCTGGGCCTGGGGGCACCCGGAGGTATACCTGCTCGTCCTGCCCGCGTTCGGGATCTACTCCGAAGTGGTGTCGACCTTCTCCTCCAAGCCGCTTTTCGGCTACCGCTCGATGGTCTACGCGACCATGGCGATCTGTCTCATCTCCTTCATGGTCTGGCTGCATCACTTCTTCACGATGGGCGCGGGTGCCGACGTCAATGCCTTCTTCGGCATCATGTCCATGATCATCGCCGTGCCGACGGGGGTGAAGATCTTCAACTGGCTCTTCACGATGTACGGCGGCACGGTGCGCTTTGCCTCGCCGCTACTCTGGTCGCTCGGCTTCATCGTGAGCTTCGCGATCGGCGGCATGACGGGGGTAATGCTCGCGATCCCGCCCGCGGATTTCCAGCTTCACAACAGCCTCTTCCTCGTCGCTCACTTCCATAACGTCATCATCGCCGGGGTGCTGTTCGGAGCTTTCGCCGGATACACCTACTGGTTCCCGAAGGCATTCGGCTTCAAGCTCGATGAGCGGCTCGGCAAGTGGGCCTTCTGGCTGTGGGTGATCGGCTTCTGGGTCGCCTGGGGTCCGGGCTACGTGGTCGGGCTCGAAGGCATGACCCGTCGGCTACAGCACTATGATGTGGCCGCCTGGCACCCGTGGCTCATCGTGGCCGCGGGGGGTGTCGCCATCATTGCGGCCGGTGTCGCGGTGCAGATCGCTCAGTTGGTGGTCTCGATCCGCACCCGCGAGCGGCGACGCGACATCACCGGCGATCCCTGGGATGGCCGCAATCTCGAGTGGGCGACCGCCTCACCCCCGCCTTCTTTTAACTTCGCGGTGTTGCCGAACGTCACCGATCAGGAGCCCTATTGGGATATGAAAACGCGCGCGCGCGAAAGCGGGCATCTCGCCACGCCCGAGCCGCATTACGAGCCGATCCCGATGCCTCGCAACAGCCCCACGGGATTCGTGACCGCCTTCTTCGCCGTCCTCACCGGGTTCGCCCTCATCTGGCACATCTGGTGGATTGTGCTCATCGGGCTCACCGGCGCCTACGCCAATTTCGTCCTCTTCGCATGGCGCGATCACGATGAAGTGCTGATCCCGGCCGGGGAAGTCGCCCGGCTCGATCGGGCGAATCGTGCCGCGCGGACCGCGGCACTCGAGCGGGCCACGGCATGAGGGAGCGGACATGAGCGCGCCCTCCACGGCGTTGCGTACGGGAAAGGACCCCTACCATCTGGGTCACGCTCCCTCGAGCGGAACCCCGGAGTTCACCGGTCACGGGGCCGGTGGGCCTGCGCCGAAGCCGATCGTCGTCGGGTATGGTTTCTGGCTCTTCATCCTGTCCGATGTCGTTCTTTTCGCCTCGTTCTTTGCCGCGTATGCCGTGCTCGTGTATGCGCGGGCGGGCGGACCCGGACCACGGGATCTCTTCGACCTGCGCACGACGGAGATCGAGACCGCATGCCTGCTCCTCTCGAGCTTCACCTGCGGACTTGCGAGCATGGCGGTGGGCCGGCGGAGTCTGCTCTGGACGGAAATAGCGCTGGCCGTCACGGGTCTGCTCGGGGCGACCTTCATCGGCATCGAGATACACGAATTCGCGCGCCTCGTTGCCGCCGACGACGGGCCGAGCCGCAGCGCCTTTCTCACCGCGTTCTTCACGCTCGTGGGATGCCACGGCCTGCACGTGACCTGCGGTCTGCTGTGGCTCGCAACGATGATGGCGCAGCTTCGCGCCAAGGGCTTCACGCCCTCGGTCCGTCACCGCTACCTCTGCTACTCCCTCTTTTGGCACGCGCTCGATATCGTCTGGATCGGCATCTTCAGCGGCGTCTACATCATTGGAGTGCTCATGCAATGAGCTCACCCCCGGAAACTCCCGAGCACCCCTCTCCGCTACGCATTTCCTCCGAAGAGGACTTCGATCTGGGGTCCCGAGTCGGGGAGGACCGTGTGCTCGGGCAGCTGCCCTCGGAGCTCTCGAGCAGGACCCTGCGCGCGGAGCTTGGCGGCTACCTCATCGGACTCGCGCTGGCGGCGCTGCTCACTGCCGCCGCATTCCTCTCCGTCGGCACGCAGGCGATCTATGCCCCGGGCATCGTGATGGCAGTCGTCGTGTTCGGCCTTGCGCAGGTCGGCGTTCACCTCGTCTTCTTCCTGCATATGACCACCGCGCCCGACAACACGAACAACGCACTGGCACTCGCCTTTGGCTTTCTGATCGTGTGTGTGATCGTCTTCGGTACGATTTGGGTGATGCATCAGATGGATCACAACATGATGCCGACGAGCAGCTCCCTCACGATGCTCCACTGAGCACATCGCCTGCGATTCACCAAGCCTCGGAATCTCGCGCAGCGCCCGACCAGGAGCTACCGGTCGCTCTCGTTGCCGCTTGGCGCTCGCCGAGCCTCCATCTGGTAGCTGTCGCGCAGCATCCCCGACAAGAACGCCCCGGAGAGCGTGAGCAGCAGCACACCGTTGACCGCCTCGAGGCCGGCGAGGACTCGTAGCGCACCGGTCGGCACGAGATCGCCGTACCCGAGCGTCGAATAGGTTTCGGCGGCGAAATAGCAGAAGTCGATGTAGCCATGGACGCCGCCACCGGCCAGCCGGCCGAGGCGAAGAACGTCGGTGCCAAAGGCGTACGCGCCGGCATAAAGACCGATCTCGGCGCCGTGGATCACGACCAGCGCCAGCACCAGTCGCACCACCCAGGGGCGCGAGAGGTGGCGGCCGTAGAGCCGATGCAACAGCATCCGCAATGCCTCGTAATGAAAGCCCGTCGTCGCCGCGAGCAACGCGACTGCAAGCCCCGCCGCCTCCAGGTAATCCCCATCGGTAAACTGCAAGGCGCTCTGCACGCCCCATCCCCCCTATTCGCCGCCCGCGACCACGGCGCCCGAGGCGGGCCTGCGCACGAGCCAGCAGCAGCCGACCAGGATCAGGGTCGCCCAGCCCGAGAAATAAAAGAGATCGAGACTCGAGAGCAGAAACGCCTGGTTGACGACTTCGTGCAGCACGGCCGCGGCGGCGCTCTGCGCGCTCAACCCCAGGTGCCTCAAGGCCGCCGTGACGTGACGGAACTTCGGATCGAACACGCTCAATGACTCGACCAGCCTCGACTGATGGAACCTCTCGCGCCGATCCCAGTAAGTGGTGAAGAGGGACGTCGCGAAGCCGGTCGCCGTGATACGCAGGAAGTTATTGAGACCCGAGGCGGCCGGGATCCGCTCCGGCGGCAGCCCGTCGAGCACAATCGTAAAGAGCGCGACCAGGAAGATCCCCATGGCGACGCCCTGAACCGCCGCCGGCATGGCGAGCACCCAGAAACTCGCATCCGGAGGGTATGCGGCTCGCATGAAGAAGGATATCGCAAATATTACGAAAGAGGCCGTCGCAAACCACCGAGCGTCGTAGCGCGAGATCAACCTGCCCACGATCGGCGCCACGATCAACGCGGTAACGCCACTCGGCGCGGTCGCGATGCCCGCCCAGGTGGCCGTGTAACTGACGTTATTCTGCAGCCACAAGGGCATGAGGACGAGATTGCCGAAGAAGATCCCAAACACCAGACACAGCGCCACGGTGCCCAGCGTAAAGCTGCGCGACTTGAAGAGTGTCAGATCCACGATGGGCTCGCGGTCGGTGAGCTCCCAGATGATCCACGCCGCCAGACTCACGATGCACACGATGCAAAGCGTGATGATCGTGCTCGAATTGAACCAGTCGAGGTCCTTGCCCTGATCGAGCATGATCTGCAGCGAGCCCACCCAGACAACGAGCAGACCGAGCCCGACCCCGTCGATCCTGAGCACCTGCGTCGGACTCTCGCGGGACTTCAAGAACTGCCAGCACACGAGCGAGCAGATCAGTCCGACCGGCACGTTGATGAGAAAGATCCAACCCCACGCATAGTTGTCGGAGATGTAGCCACCGAGGATCGGCCCACAAATCGGAGCGATCAGCGTGGTCGCCGACCAGATCGCGAGCGCCGTGCCCTTGCGGTTCTCGGGAAAGAGCGTCAAGAGGAGCGCCTGCGACCCCGGGATCATGGGACCTGATACGCCCCCCTGCAGGACGCGAAAGAAAAGCAGCTCCGTGATGTTTTGCGAAACACCGCAGAGGAATGAAGCGATCGTGAAGAGCAGGATCGAGAGCGCGAACGTCCGCACGATGCCAAAGCGACGCGTCAGCCAGCCGGTGAGCGGCACCGATACGCCATTGGCGACTGCGAATGAGGTGATGATCCAGGTACCCTGGTCGGTGGAGACACCGAGATAGCCCGAGATCGTCGGGATCGACACATTCGCGATGGTCGTATCCAACACCTGCATGAAGGTGGCCATCGCGAGCGCGATCAGCAGGACGCCTCGAGCCAAGCCGACCAAGGGAGGCGCTTGAGCGCGCGTGGCGCCCTGGGCTTGCACGGCTAGTGCTCCCCGTAGACCCAATTCGCACTCAGCCGGACTGCGCCTTTCGCCTCTCCCATGTTATCGCGGATGATGCGCGCGATGCGCGCCTCCACCGCGGGGTCATTTGCGAGACTCGGCTGCGAGGGAATCGGCACGCGACGCACCTGACGTGAGACGA
>Ga0335078_10011985_pt1 | contig 12861 bp, 11 predicted proteins | sample Lox_Sample_32_FD_206711 | JGI IMG/M metagenome (GOLD analysis project Ga0335078, IMG submission 206711) | Soil microbial communities from Loxahatchee National Wildlife Refuge, Florida, United States - Lox_Sample_3.2 | ecosystem: Environmental > Terrestrial > Soil > Wetlands | place: USA... | reverse complement strand
CCGCCCGGCTCGGCTCGCGGTCGGCGTCGCGGGGTTGCCGCTCAACGCTCCGGTCGAGGTCGAGTTCCAGCTCGCCGTCGGGTAGGACCCCACCGTGGAGCCGACCGACTGGACGGGCGTCTACCGGGAGGGGCGGGACCTCTATACCGTCAACGCCGAGCCCGGCGTCCGCGTCTACGGCGAGACGCTCCGGAGCGTCGGGAGCGTCGAGTACCGGCAGTGGGACCCGTTCCGCTCGAAGCTCGCCGCGTTCCTCCTCCGGGGAGCGCCCGCTGACCTGTTCCGGGACGTCCGCTCGGTCCTCTACCTCGGCGGTGCCCACGGCACCACCGTGAGCCATCTCTCGGACCTGCTCCCGGACGCCACGATCTTCGTCATCGAGAAGAGCCCGACCGTCTTTGCGCCGCTCCTCGCGCTGGCCCAACGCCGACGGAACCTCCTCCCGCTGCTGGCGGACGCCCAGCTCCCCGAGCGGTACCGCGCCGACGTGGGGGAGGTGGACCTCCTGTACCAGGACGTCGCGCAGCGGAACCAGGCCGGGATCTTCCTCGAGAACGCGCGCGCCTGCCTCGCGGACGACGGGCACGGGGTCCTGATGCTGAAGGTCCGGTCGGTGACCCAGCGCCGGAGCTCGGCCCAGGTGATCCACGAGGCACGGAACGAGCTCGCCCGGGGGGGCTTCCCCGTCCGATCGGAGGCGCCCCTCGCGCCGTTCTCCCGAGAGCACGTGGCGTTCGTCGTCCGTCCGTAGCGGCTCCTTCCACCGTTCCGCGGGGCGTGCCCGGACCACCCTCCGCGCCCCGTGGGGACGCGGGGGGAAGCGACGTGCTCGGGAGGCTCGGGGCGTGTGCGGCGGGGTGGTTGATTCTGGTCGGGGGACTCACGCTCGTCGGGCCGGCCTCCGCCGGCGGGCCGCACGAGACCGCGTTGCCGACCCCGGTCGGACTCGCCATCGACCCGAACGAGTGGTGGGTCGTGACCGGCAACTCGAGTTCGCTCCTCGCCGTATGGACGGGCGTCTCGCCCTCGTGCTCGCTCACGCCGGAGTGGTACCGGTGGTCGATCGTCGGCGGCGCCCTCGGGGGTACGCTCGAGCCGACCAATAGTTCGGCCACGAACTTCTCGGCGCTCGCAGAGACCTCGACGGTCTCGACCGTCGAGCTCCGGGCGACGGCGCTGCTCGACTGCGCGGGACGAGCGTCCGCGGTGTTCCGAGTCGCCGAATCGAACGTCTCGGTGGAGGCTCGGCTTACCCTGGGTCCAGCGATCATCGCGCCCGACCCCGCGGAACCGGGGGCCATCACCAACCTCTCCGGGACGATCTCCGGCGGAACCGCCCCGTACCGGGTGCGGGTGGAATGGGGGGACGGAACGGTCGACGCCTGGAACCTCTCCACGTCGGGGCCGTTCCGGTGGTCGCACCGGTTCCCGTCGGGCCGGTTCCTGCCTCAGATCTTCGTCTCGGACGCGGAGGGGCTCTCGGCGAACCGCTCCGTCGCGGAGGTCGAAACGGTGAGCGGCAATCTCGCGGCATCGATCCTGCCGTCGACGCTGGAGGGCGAGGTCGGAATCGCGGTCTCGTACGTCGGCCGGGTCGAGAACGCGCCGTCCGGATTCGGTTGGGCGGAGTCCTGCTCGGGGGAGCCGTACCAATCCGTCCGCACCGAAAGCTCGAGCCCCTCGATCACCTGCACCTACAACCGACCAGGTCCCGAAAATGCGACGTTCCAGGTCGAAGGGCCTCCCCCCGTCAACGCGGGCGCACTGGCCGAGCTGACCGAGCCGATCGAACCGGCCCTCTCCGTGACGGTCGGCGTCCCCGCTGCACCGGCCGAAGTCGGAGTCCCGGCCGAGCTCGCCGTGACCGTCTCCGGCGGGGTGCCGCCGGTCACGCTGTCCGCCGAGGTCGTCGGAGCCCCGGGCGGCGACACCGTGAGGGCGGCGACCGACGGAACGATACTTCTGCCCGTCGACCCCGGCCGCGCGGGGGCCGACAATGTGACGGTCGTCGCGACGGACTCCCTGGGCGTCACCGCGTCGACCTCCGCGGCGTCGCTCACGGTCGATCCCCCGCTCGCCGTCGCGGATGCGATCGAGGGGAACGCGACCGAGAACGGCAGCGAGGTCGGCATCTCCGACACGGTCCTCGCGGGAGTTCCGCCGTTCGACTGGGTCGTCGTGGCCGCGCCGGGGACGACCAACGCGACGCCGAACACGGGCGCGCTCGACCGTCCCGGGACCTTCCGCTGGAACGGCACATTCGCCACCGACGCGCCGATCTCGGTCAGCGTCGCCGTCGCCGATGCCGCCGGGGCGGTCTGGCTCGGAAATCAATCCGCGGCCCCGGTCGCGGCGCTCCGGCTCGTCGCGACGATCGAGCCGGGTTCACCGGGGTCGATCCTGGTGAATCTCAGCGTCTCCGGTGGAACCCCCCCGTTCCAGGTTTGGGTGAACTCCTCCGGGGCACCCGCCTGGAATGCGACCCTCGTTACCGACTCCACCGCGACCTGGCCGGTGCCGACGACGTTCACCGGCAACGACTCGGTCTCGGTCGAGGCCGTCGACCGGTTCGGGGCGGTCGCGTCCGTCGACCGCGTGGTCTACCTCCCGGGGACTCCGCCGTCCGCGCCCGGGACCTCGGCGCCCGCCCCGGTCTCCCCGCTGACCGACCTCGCGGTCCTCGGCGCGCTCGCTGCGGTCGCCGCGTCCCTGGCGCTGGGTCTCGCCTGGCGGCGTCGCCGTCGTGCGCCAGAGCCTGCCCCGCCCCCCGATGCGCGCACGATTCTCCGAGGGATCATCCACCCTTCGGACGGGGTCGATCGGGCCACCGTCGAGCTCCTGGCTGAGGAGGCTGGAGTGCCGTTCGACGCGGCCCACGCCACCCTGGACCGGCTGATCGCCGACGGCACCGTTCGGTCGGAGGTCGGTTCGGGGGGTATCGAGATCCTGGCGTGGGCTCACCTGGAGGACCCGTGAACTCCGCGGTGGCGGCCCTCTTCGCCGTCGCGGTCGTCGCGGGCGCCCTCGCGGCGCCGGTCGGAGGGACCGGCGCCCCGCTCCGGGGCTCCACGGCGTCCCCCGCGCCGAGTCCGTCCGCGAACTTCACCGCCTCCGTCAACCGCCTGGTCGAGCTGGTCGCGGGGGCGGGCGGTGGGATCCTCGCGCTCGTCTGGGCCCGCGTCGCGCTCAGCTGGTTCTCGAACGACGTCACGAAGAAGGTCCAGGCGAAGGACCGCGCGCGCGACGCGCTGATCGGCACGCTGCTGTTCACGGCCGCGATCACGGGCGCCGTCTACGGGCTCGCCCACTGGGTCGTAACGGGCTCCTGACCCGGAGGCGGCCGTGCTCGCGAGCCTCGACATCCCGACGATCGTCCAGGAGGCGTTCTTCACGATCTTCGCGATCGTCACGTCGCTCGTCGCCGCGATCGCCGGCCCGACCTACGACAACCTCGTCGTGCCGGCGCTTCAACCGGCCGCGCTGTTCCCCAGCCTGACGTCGGGGGCCGGGAGCGGGACGAACTATCTGGCCCCGGCGGCCCACTTCTCCACCTACCTTCTCGTCAACCTGGTCGACCCCGCGGTCACGCTGGTCGCCGTCGGGGTCGCGCTCCTGTTCCTTTCGAAGTCCCTCGTCCGGCGCTGGGCCGAGCGGATCGACGACCTCCTGCCGCGGCTCGTGATCGCGGTCATCGGCGCCAACTTCACGACCCCCATCGCGGGAGCGGTCCTCGGGGTCGCCGCGAGCGTCTATCCCGTCGTCGCGGGGTGGGACGGCGGCTCCTGGCAGCAGTGGACGAATCTCGCGGGCTGGGGCGAGTTCGGGTACTCGTGGGATAACGGGACCCTGGCGTTCGTGCTCGCGTTCGCGGAGTTCGCCGCCGTCTTCGCCCTCCTCCTCGCGATCGGGATCCGAGACGCGCTGCTCGCGGTGTTGCTCGTCCTCCTCCCACCGTTCATGCTGCTCTGGCCGTTCCGGCCGTTCGCGTCGATCCCGCAACGCGCGTGGCTCCTGTTCGCGGAGCTCGCGTTCCTGCCGTGCGTGCTGGTCGTTCCGCTGGAGCTCGCGGTCGGGAGTTCGAACCCGGTGATGCTGGTCGCCTACCTCGGCGTCGCGGTCGCCTCGCCGTTCCTCCTCTCCACGGCCGGCACCCGCCTCGTCGCGTTCGGGTTCCCGAGTGCCGGCGGCGTGGTCAGTGGGGGGAGTGCCCAGGGACTGAGCCAGGCGCCTCGAGCCGCCGGCGCGCCGTTCGGACCTGTGGCCGCCTCGATCGGCTCGTCGAGCGCCGGGGGGCGCGCGCTCGGCGGAGGGGTCCGCGTCGCCGGCTCGGCCGCGGCGCCCGCCGCGGCTCCGCTCGCGGTGGGGGAACTGCTCGGCCACGCCGGGCTCGGCCTCGTGCGCCACATTCAGCGATCGGCCGACCCGTCGGGGCGGGCACCGCACCCGCCCGCCATGCGGCCGAGGGGGTCCGGCGGTGGGGGACGATGACGGAGGGTGGCCCACGGCTCCGGGGCCGGAGCGACTCGACCGGCGCGCCCGGCTTGGACCGTTCCCGTCGGGACGCGACGCGGTCAAGTTCGTCGTCTACGCCGCCGCCGGCGCGCTCGTATCCCCGTTCGTCGGGGCGCTCGTCTGGGTCCCCGTCGTGCTCGCGGGACTCCTCGTCGCCGTCTGGCGACCGGACGACCGGGCGCTCGACGAGCGAGCCCTCGCCGCGGCGCGCTGGGCGGTCCGCGTGGTCGGCGGGGGCGCCGCCATGACGTCCACTGCGACCGGCGTGCGGCATCGGCTCGTACGATGGAACGGCCAGTATGTGGCCGTCGTGCGGGCCGGAGGATGCCCGCTCGCGTATCTCCCACCGGAGGAGCTCGCCCGGCGGTTCGAGGCGTTCCGCGCCGTGCTCCGGGGGGCGGGAGAGAGGGTCGCCCTGGTCGCCGACGCCGCGCCGATCCACCTCCGTTCGCTCCGTCCGGCCCGGCCCGCTCCCGAAGGCCCGGAGCGAGAGGCGCAGGACGGGTACGCGCAGCTCCTCGAGCTGATCGCCCGGCGGCGCTCGGTGCGCCGGGTTCACGTCCTCCTCGCCGAGCCGGACCTCGGCCCCGAGGGAATCGGCCGTCTCGAGGCGGGGTCCAGTCGGGTCATCGAGGGACTCGCCGGGCTCGGGGTTCCGGCCGAGCGCCTGACCGGGCGGCCGCTCGCCCATGCCCTCCGCGGGCTCGACGCGGGCGTCGAGGGGACGAGCCCGTGACCGCCCGGCCCTTTCTCTCCGGGCTCGAGCCGTTTGGAGGGACCGTCGCGCTGACCGGAGTCGCCGCGGGCCTCGCGTTCCTCGCGCCGTACCTCTCCGGACTCGTCGCCGCCCTCGGGGCGCTCTCGGTCGCGGCGTGGATGGGGCGGCGCGCCCGAGCCCCCCGGGCGACCCTCCTTCGACGGAGTCTCGCCGGGGCGGTGCTCGTCGGCGTCATCTCGGCCGAGCTGCTGGTCCTGGGGCGCTCGGGACCGGCCGTCGCCACCGGAGCGGGCCTCCTCCTCTTCGGGTGCCTCGCGGCCCTGTGGTGGGTGGAGCGGGGCCCTCCGACCTCCTCGGGATGGGGGGCCGCGTGACGGCAAGACGGGACCGTACCGCGCCGGTCGAGGGGACGACCTGGCTGCGCCGCGGCCGAAGCTATCGGGCCCCGCTCCTGGTCCAGAAGTTCCCCTCCGAGCTCCCGTTCGGGTTCCTCGGCCGCGTGCTTCCGCCCCGCGGCGAGATCGACGTGACGGTCGAGGCCTACCGCATCCCCTCAGCCCGAGCGCTCGAGGTCCTCCAGGGGGCCCGGGCCGTGGCGGAGTCGGAACTCTCGGGAGGACACGGCGGCTCGGAGACCGCGGTGATCGAGGCCGAGCGCGACAGCGCCGAAGAGCTGGGGCGGGCGGTCGCCCGTCGTACCCAGGAGCTGTGGAAGGTCGGGCTCCGGTTCGTCGTGCGTGGACCGTCCCGGATCCGCGTCGAGGCCGAGCGCGTGCGGTTCGCGGACCGTCTCGCCGCCCTGGGATTCCGGAGCCGAGTCCCGCGGTTCGAGACCCGGGAGGCGCTCCGGTCGTTCCAGTTCACCGGGTCCGACGTCCGACCCGCGGGGTATTGGCAGACCCTGTCGACCGACGGGCTTGCGACCCTCTACCCGTTCGCCGAGGAGTCCGTCCTCGAGCCGGGGGGGGTCCTGGTCGGGATCGCGCTCTCAGACTCGAGCCCGGTCGTCCTCGACCGCTGGTCTCACGGCAGCTACTCCTGGGGGCTGTTCGGGATGACCGGGGCCGGAAAATCGTTCGCGGCCGCCCTGCTGCTCGCGCGCACCCACTGGATGCGGCCGGACTCTGACCTCCTCATCCTCGACCCGCTCGGGGAGTACGGCGAGTTCGTCCGGGGGCTCGGCGGGTCGGTCGTCAGCGTCGCCGGAGGTCGCGGCGGACATTGGAACCCGCTCGACCCCGCGACGACCGGCGGCGACCGGGAGGAGAAGGCGGCCCGGGTCGGCACGATGTTCCGCGCGCTGTTCCCGACCCTTCGCGATGAGGAGCGAGCGCTCCTCGACACCGCGACGAACCAGCTCCTGCGCCGCGGCGCGAGCGTGCCCACGTTCGACGACCTCGCGGCCGAACTACCGGCGGGCGACGGGACGGGCCGGCTTCGGACGTTCCTCGACGTCTTCCGGTCCGGCTCGCTCGCGTCCCTGAACGGCCCGACCACGGTCGGACCGCTCAACGGTCCGGTCGACGTCGACCTCTCGGGGATCCCGGACGACCAGATGGGGTTCCACCTGACGTACCTCCTCGACTGGCTGTACGGTCGGATGCGCGACCGCCCCGGGCCCAAGCTCGTGCTGGTCGACGAAGCGCACCTGCTCGCGCGCCACGAGGCGACCGCGGAGTTCCTCGACCGGGTCGTCCGCCACGTCCGGCACTTCGACGCCGGCCTGTTGCTGCTCTCCCAGGCGCCGGACGACTTTCTTCGCACCGCGAGCGGACGGTCGCTCCTGCGGAACCTGTACGCCACCGCCTTCCTCCGCCTCTCCGAGGTGTCGGCCGAGACCCGGGCGTTCTACGGCCTGACCCCGGCGGAGGCGGAGTGGCTCCCGAAGGCGCGCCTCCCCCGCGAGGCCGGGTACGCCGAGTCGCTGTGGCGGATCGGCGGCTGGCACCTCCCGCTCGCGGTCGTCGCGACCACGCCCGAGTACGAGTTCCTGGAACGCCGGCTCGGCCATCCAGCGCCCGCGACCGGGTAACGGCCCTGCGGCTGGAAGGGGAGGTTTATACGGGTCGTTCGGCCCGGCCCGGACGTGGGCGAACAGGCCACGCCCGAGGGCCCGGCGCGCCGTCGCACCAGCTGGAGCCTGAAGACGATCGTCGAGGACGTCGCCGGGCGCCCGGTCCACGAGCTGCAGGACCCGGACCGGCCCGTCCACCCGTACTGGGTCGGAAAGGTCGACCCGAACCCCCCGCCGACGCCCCGGCGCAGCCAGCCGCAGGCGCTCGACCGGCCCGAGGCGTACGACCCGGTCGGCCACTTGTACCCGCCACTCGTCGGGGCGACCGGCCGTGAGTTCCACGGGCCCGAGCTCGAACACCACCCGGAGACGCTCGCACGGCACCGGGGGGAGCCCTCGGCCGACGGGGGCCCTTCCCGCCCCATCGGTCCGTCCGGCAAGCCCGAGCGTCTGTACCTGCACTACCTACTGCTGCACCTGGACCGGCTCAGCGATTCGGCGCTGCGGTATCTCCGCCACGCCGTCGAGGAGGAGACCGCCCACCGGTCCGGCGCGACGCCCGACGCCCGACCGGCGCCCGCGACGGAACCGACGGCGACATCGGTGCCCCCCGTTCCCGAGGAGATGCCCCCTCCCGCGACGAGCGGCTGAGCACGAGCCGGCGGAACCGATCCTCGTCCCGCTCGACCCCGATCGCCCGCCGTCCGAGCGCCTCCGCGGCCCACAGCGTCGTCCCCGTACCGGCGAACGGATCGAGGACGGTGTCACCCCGCACCGAGTACATCCGGATGAGCCGGGTCGCGAGTTCGGACGGGAACGCTCCGGTACGCTCAGCGCCCGCCCGTTGCGGCGCACCGCGGACATCCGACCAGACCTGGCTGAACCAGCGGTCCCGTTCCGCGCGGGTGAATCGACTGGCCATTCTCTCCGGGTCGTGGGAGGGAAACGGCCGCAGCCGACCCTTGCGGAACAGCAGCACGAACTCGCAATCGAGGGTCACGTAGGCGTTCGGCGGCAGGAATCCCGAGCCGAGGAAGGCGTTCGGCTTGTTCGTCGGCTTCTTCCACAGGATGTACGGGAGGGGACGGAATCCCGCCGCCCCGGCGCCCCGGAGGACCGAAGCGTGGTTCGGCCAGAGGCGGAACTCCCCGTCGACCCTCCGGAGCGCGTCGCCGACCACCACCGCAAGGATCCCGCCGGGGACGAGGACGCGATGACACTCCCGCCACGCGGCGTCGAGCACGGCGTGCATCGCGTCGTAGTCCGACGCCCCCTGCGCCCGGAAGACGTCGTCCCACTGCGGGATCATCGGGTACGGCGGTGAGGTGACGACCAGGTGGACCGACCCGTCCGAGACCGCGTCCATCCGGCGGGCGTCGCCGCGGAGGAGCCGCACGAATCCGTCCGAGGCTCGCCCCACGGAGGCGGCCGAGCACGGGACCGTTAATACGCGGTCCGTCCCTCGCATCGACCATGCGGCTCGAGCGACCGATCCTGCAGGTCGCCCTCGACTTCGAGAACCTGTCGCGCGCCCTCACGGCCGCCCGGGAGGCCGTGGAAGGGGGAGCCGACTGGGTGGAGGCCGGAACCCCACTGATCAAGAGCGAAGGCCTCGACGCGGTCCGCGAGCTCAAGAAGGCGTTCCCGAGGCACCGCGTCGTCGCCGACATGAAGATCATGGACACCGGGGCCTTCGAGGTCGAGATCGCGGCGAAAGCCGGCGCGGACGTCGTCACGGTCCTCGGCGCGTCGGACGACGGGACGATCGCGGACGCGGTCCGCGGCGGCGAGCTCTACGGCGCCGAGGTGATGGTCGACCTGCTCGGGGTCGCCGACCCGGTCCGCAGGGCCCAGGAGGCAGCGAAGCTGGGGGCGGCCGCGGTCTGCTGGCACGTCGGGATCGACATGCAGATGGCCGGGAAGACCCCGTTCGCCGTGCTCGAGGAGCTGGCGAAGGCCTGCCCGGTGCCGGTGGCGGTCGCGGGGGGCCTAAATTCAGAGAGCGTGGCGGTAGCGGTCCGTGCGGGCGCCCAGGTACTGATCGTCGGTGGGGCGATCACGAAGAGCCCGAAGATCGTCGAGTCGACCCGCCAGATCCGCCACGCGATCGACTCCCGGACCGAAGTTGCGACGGAGCTGTTCCGGAGATACTCGGGGGACGAGATCCGCGCCGCGTTCCTCAAAGTCTCGAGCCCGAACGTCACGGACGCGATGCAGCGCCAGGGCGCGGTGCATGGGTTGTCCCCGCATCTTCCCGAACGGTCGACCCGGATGGTCGGACCTGCGGTCACGGTCGTCACGCGGGACGGCGACTGGGCGAAGCCGGTCGAAGCGATCGACCGCGCCGGCCCCGGCGACGTGATCGTCATCGACGCGGGCGGAAGCACGACCGCCGTCTGGGGCGAGCTCGCCAGCTGGTCCGCGCACGGACGGAAGGTCGCTGGGGTCGTCATCGACGGCGCGATCCGCGACCTGGACGCGATCCTCGACCTCGGCCTGCCGTCGTTCAGCCGGAGCGTCAGCTCGAACGCGGGCGAGCCGAAAGGCCACGGCGAGATCGGCGTCGAGGTGCAGGTCGGCGGGCAGAAGGTCCGGCCCGGCGACTGGATCGTCGGCGACCTGAGCGGTCTGGTCGTCGTTCCTCGTGAACGCGCCCAGGAGGTCGCGAACCGGTCCCTGGACGTCCTCGAGCACGAGAATCGCGTGCGCGAGGAGATCCAGCGCGGGTCGACGCTCGCCGCCGTCCAGAAGCTCGAACGTTGGGAGCGGGTCGGCTGATCCGTTCACGCCCGCGGCCGGTCCCGAACAGCTCCCCGAACGCGCCCAAGTGCACCCCCCGCGCGCCCCAGGATCGACGCTCGACCTCGAGCCACTGGACCTGGTGACGGGGCGGCCCGGCCCACCGGACGGACCACGGACGATGGTATCGAACCTCCCAGAGGAGGAGGGGCTCCGGCTCAGCGGTCGGAAGGGTGAGCCGTTTCTCCCCGCGCACCGCCGCCCGGAGGTCGACCAGGGAGAGACGGCCGGCGTCGACCTCCCGCAACGCCGCGACGATCTTCCGGACCATTCCCCAGACGAACGATCGGCCCCGAACGTCGATTCGCCAGCGTCCTTCCACCCTTCGGAGTCGGACCGACCCCACGTCCCTCCGGATTGGGAGGCCGGCGGGGAGGTCGCGCCCGAACGAGCGCACATCGATGGCTCCTCGAAAGATGGCCGCGGCTCGGCGGACCTGGCGAGGTCGCCTGTATGGTTCAGATTCGATGTAACGATACTCCCGCTCGACGGCGTCGCGGACCCGAAACTCCGAGCTCACCTCCGTGGCCGCGGTAAAGAAGAGATCCGGCGAGATCCCGTTGAGCGCGCGAAGGAGCGCCGGAGCAGGGAGGGGGCTTTCGAACACGAGGGCATTGGCCCGGGCGCTCACCCCGCGGTCGGTCCGGCTCGAGACGTCGACCCGGGCCCGGGCCCCCTCCGCGAGGTCGAGCCGCCGTAGCCCGTCGAGCAGCTCGCCCTCGACCGTTCGGAGTCCGGGCTGGCGAGCCCAGCCCGCGTACGGGCGACCGTCGTACCCGAACCGGAGCAGCCAGCGCGTCGTGCCCGGGCGACGGGTAGACAGGTAAAGGAGTCTCGGTGGTCTGACGCGGTATCTTTGGTGTCAATGCGTCACATACGTTCGACTATGTTATACTATATAGTCTAAATCGAGTGTCTATAAATTCAAACGCTCGGTCCCGCGACCGTGACGGATGCCTCCGGGTGCGCCTTGGTCCCGACCAGGGTCGCCGGGAACCCGCCGTCGCGGAACGCAATCGGTGAACAAGAATGAGCGCACAAAACCCAAGTGGAACGACCTCGAGTGAACAATTGTCGGGCCCCTCGCGCAAGCGATCGGGCCAGATGGGGATGGGCGTGGCGATTGCGATCGCCATCGTCCTCCTTCTGGTCGGGCTGGGCGGAGGATACGTGCTCGGATCCTCGCTGAACAAGTCCAGTTCGAGCTCGACCCAGATCCAGCTGACGGAGACCGGTTCGAGCCTGCTGTATCCCCTGATGAAGTCGTGGGGCCCGAACTACACGGCCTACAACCCCAACGTCGTGCTGAGCCCGGCCTCCACGGGCAGCGGCACGGGTCAGAGCTACGCGGAATCCGGACTCGTCAACATCGGCGCAAGCGATGGTTACCTCGCGAACGCGAGCCAGACGAACCTGATCAACCTCCCCGTGGCGTTCTCGGCCCAGTTGGTCTACTACAACCTCCCGGGGATCTCCGCGCACCTCAACCTCAACGGCACGGTGCTCGCGATGATCTACGGCGGCGCGATCACGGCCTGGAACGACCCGCTCATCCTGAACGCCCAGCCGCCCGCGGTCCAGGGGGAACTCAACAACCTCTCGAGCAAGACGATCTATCCGATCAAGCGGTCGGACTCGAGCGGGGACACGTTCCTGTTCTCGTCGCTCTGTTACATGTCGTGGTCCGGCTGGACCTACGGCTACTCGACGAGCGCTCTCTCGGGGTCCTCGTGGACCGGGGCGACCGGTAACTCGGGGGTCGTCGCGGCGCTCCAGAAGCAGACCAACTCGATCGGCTACGTCGGGATCAGCTACGAGTCGACCGCGACCGGCCTTACCTACGCGGCCGTCGGCGACAACAACACCCTCGCGAGCGGAACCTGGCCGGCCCACGCGGCCGACTACGTGCTTCCGTCCGCGACGAACGTGTCGTCGGACGCGAACCTGGGACTGACGCACCTCCAGTTCTCGCAGTACCAGCTCGCCGTCAGCCTGATCCTCGGCGGCAGCCCGGCCGGCGCGATCAACCTCACGCACGGCGGCGGCGGCACGGCTCCCGCAGCCGGCACCTCGCCGTACCCCCTCGTGAACCTGGAGTACACGCTGATCAAGACGGCCCCCGTGGGCAACACGGTCACGTCGTCCGCTCTCGCGGCGACGGTCCTGTTCCTGCAGTGGGCGATCTCGTACGGCAACTTCGCCCCGAGCGGAGTGCCGTCGTCCTACATTGACCTCGTGAACTTCATCCCGCTGACGAGCGCGGTCATCGGGCTGGACCAGCAGGAGCTGGCCGCGGTCCAGGCGTAGACGAGGCACGGTTGGGGCACTCTCCGTGACGACGCCGGCCGTCGGATCCTCCGGTGACCGGCAACCCCTTCCCCGGCGTCAGCTCTCCATCGGTCGGATTCTCGCGGGGATACCGGCCGTTGTTCCCGCGGTGATCCTGATCGGCATCATCGTCGCCCTGATCGGAGCGACCTCGTTCACGAACTTCGGCTGGCAGTTCTTCAGCTTCCATTGGGACCCGCCCCAGAACCAGTGGGGGATCGGGGTCTTCCTGGTCGGCTCCTTCCTGACGGCGGTCCCGGCACTCATCTTCTCGATGCTGATCGGCATCGGGATCGCGGTCGCGTCAACGACCTACCTCCCGGAGTACCTGACCCGGTGGCTCGACCCGTTCGTCGACCTCCTCGCAGGAATTCCGAGCGTGGTCTACGGGATCTGGGCCTTCGTCATCGTCGCCCCGATCTTCGGCGCGACGATCGAGCCGTGGTTGGTCGGGAACGTCTACTTCATCCCCGGTTTCGGCCCCCCCATT
>Ga0335078_10011984_pt1 | contig 12861 bp, 9 predicted proteins | sample Lox_Sample_32_FD_206711 | JGI IMG/M metagenome (GOLD analysis project Ga0335078, IMG submission 206711) | Soil microbial communities from Loxahatchee National Wildlife Refuge, Florida, United States - Lox_Sample_3.2 | ecosystem: Environmental > Terrestrial > Soil > Wetlands | place: USA: Florida... | reverse complement strand
CGCATAAATCCACGCGGTGCGAAAGATCAGATGAGGCGCTCCTGATTCCTGAATTGCGATTTCGCCTTCGAGCTTGGTTTTTCCATACACGTTTTGCGGATTGGTTGGATCTTCTTCGGTGTAAGGAGAAGTCTTCGATCCGTCGAATACATAATCCGTGGAATAGTGGACCAGGCACGCGCCGATCTTTTTTGCTTCCTCGGCCATTGCGGCAGGAGCTCCCGCGTTGACCGCTCGCGCCAAGGCCTCCTCCGATTCAGCTTTGTCCACGGCCGTATACGCCGCCGCATTCACAATCAGATTGGGGCGGAACGCGCGGATGGCGCGGCGAATTTCCTCCGCGTTGGAGAGGTCCAGCTGTTGCCGGTCAAGGGATTTCACTTCGCCAAGCTGCGGCAACATTCCCTTCAATTCTCGTCCGATTTGGCCGTTGCTTCCGATGAGGAGGATTTCAGGCTTCATGGCTTCGGATATCGCGGCAGGAATTCATGCGGGGTTGCAGCCAGCGTCGGATATTTTGCGTCCTTTTCGGAGATCACGGGATCGGAAACGCCCCAGGCGATGGCCAGACTGGGGTCGTTCCAAAGAATGCCGTGCTCATCGCTCGGATCGTAAAAATCGCTGCATTTGTACAGAAACTGGACGGAATCGGTTCGAGCCACAAAGCCGTGCGCGAATCCAGCCGGAATGTAGATTTGGTTTTGTTCTTCCGCGGTGAGGACCACGCTCGTCCATTTTCCGAAGCTGGGCGATCCCAGGCGGATGTCCACCGCGACGTCCAGGACTTCTCCCTCGACCACCCGGCAAATCTTGGCCTGCGCATGCTTTAACTGATAGTGCAGCCCTCGCAGCGTCCCTTTCATGGATTGCGAGTAATTGTCCTGGACGAAGTTTTCACGGATTCCGAGCTCGGAGAATTTTTTCTGGTGATACGTCTCCATGAAAAATCCCCGCGCGTCGCGGAATATTTTTGGCTGGAGCTCCCAGACGTCCGGAAGCGTTGTGGCGAGCCGTTGCATCGAATTCATTCCTTGCGGAATCAGAATGACCGATATTTACTCGGAATCGAAAGCAGTCATGCAACGCGTTCCAAAGCCGGCCGGACCCAGCCCGTTTTCAGCCACGAATTTTAGGCCCTGCCGGCGATAGCTCATGCAAGGAGGAATCCCGGTTTTCGTAATATTTCTCGTAATAGGAGCGATATTGCCCGCCGCGGACTCCAGCCAGCCACTCCGTATTCGTCTTGTACCATTGAATGGTCTCTCGCAAGCCTTCCTCGAGAGGAACCACCGGCCTCCAGCCCAGATCTTTTTCCATCTTTTCGCAACGGACCGCATAGCGGCGGTCGTGCCCGGGACGGTCCTTCACGGAGGTGAGCAGACTCTCCGGCTTGCCGATCAATGAGAGCACCTTGCGGACGATTGTCAGATTCTCTTCCACGTCCAACCCGCCGATATTGTAAACTTCGCCGATTCGCCCGCGCTGCAGAACCGCCAACAAGCCGCGGCAATTGTCTTCGACGTGCAGCCAATCGCGTTGTTGCCTGCCGTCGCCGTAAATCGGCAGCGCTTTGTCATCGAAGGCATTGGTGATCATCAACGGAAGGAATTTCTCTGGGAACTGATAGGGACCGTAATTGTTGGACGACCGCGTAATCAGGCCCGGAAATCCATAGGTGCGCACGTAAGAGCGAACCAGCAGGTCCGCGCTGGCCTTCGAGGCCGAATATGGGCTGCTCGGCCGCAACGGCGAATTTTCATCGGCGAACGCGCCCGGAGCCATGTCCCCGTAGACTTCGTCCGTGGAAATGTGCAGGAAACGCTCGATGTGCAGTTTCCGCGCCACCTGGAGAACGACGAATGTTCCGGTCACGTTCGTTTCAATGACCGGCGCGGGCTCGTAAATGCTCCGGTCCACGTGCGATTCGGCCGCGAAGTGGACCACGGCATCGCAGCCGCGCATCGCTTCCTCGACGGCCGCCGCGTCGCAAATGTCTCCGCGCACGAACGAATAATTCGCGTCATTGGCGACCGATTCCAGATTCGCCAGATTCCCGGCGTAGGTTAGTTTGTCATAATTGACGATCTTGAAATCTTGGTTGAGGGAGAGAACGTGCCGGACGAAGTTGGAACCAATGAATCCGGCGCCTCCGGTGATGAAGATTTTCATCGGGCTATTTCCTGGGGTACGACCCGGTGGGCCGCGGGATCGAGAGACATTTTGTTCGCGCCCGTCTCGGCGACGAGATTATTGGCGCGCAGCAGGGATTCAAACGTGCCCGCATCCGTCCACCAGCCGTCCAATATTTCGTAAGTGAGGTTGGCTTCTTCAATATAGAAATTATTCACATCCGTGATTTCCAGTTCGCCGCGGCCGGATGGCTTCAAGCGGCGAATCTTGCGAAACACGGTTTTGTCGTAAAGATAAATTCCGATCACCGCGTAATTGGATTTCGGGACTTTGGGCTTTTCCTGAATTCCGATCAGATGATCTCCGCTAATCTCCGCCACGCCGAACCGCTGCGCGTCCGTGACTTCCTTCAACAGGATCTTCGCGCCGTCGCCCTGCTTTTTGAAATCCTCGACCGCCTTGCAAATGTTGTACTCGATGATGTTGTCGCCAAGCACCACGCAAATGGGATCATCGCCGGCAAAATATTCAGCCAGGCCCAAGGCGTCCGCGATCCCGCCCTCTCCCTCTTGATAGGTGTAATTGATATGCTTCAGCCCGAAATCGCGCCCGTTGCCGAGCAGCCGCAGGAAGTCTCCGGCGTTTTTGCCGCCTGTCACCAGCAGGATTTCCTCGATTCCCGCATTCACCAAGGTTTGAATCGGGTAGTACACCATGGGCTTGTCATAGATGGGAAGCAGGTGCTTGTTCGTGACGCGTGTCAGCGGGTTTAGGCGGCTACCGCTCCCGCCTGCCAGAACGATTCCCTTCATAATTTTCTCTGCTCCTTCTTGGGACGCGGCCTCTCCCGTCCAAGCTTTCCCAGGGAGATTGTGGACCTCGATGATTCAAAAATCGAAGATATCACCAAGTCCCTTCAATTTTCCTCATTTAACAATCCGGCACACCATTCCTTCCACCGACGGAGAGCAAACGGAATGCCAGGTTTAGAATGATTCCAAGCATTCGATGGAAACCCAGATGAGGACCGAACTGACCTATAAGCAGCTTAGATTCAGCACTCTAAGAAGTGATAGCACGCTCGTGAGACGGGGGCAATCATTATCGCCGGGGGGATGCCTTCATGGTATAGCCCTACTACTATGTGGAAACAATTTTCACCAACTGGATGTTCCAGGCCTGCCGTCCCTGAGCAAAAGCGAAGCGGATAAATTGTCGATTGGAACGGCCATTTACGAGCTCTGAAAGTTAGAAGGAAATGGAAAATGTTTGCCCAATGATGGAATTGGGCTTGGATATGAGCTTCCGATTTACTGGTTTCACTATGCGTCATCACACTCCAACTCACTGAAAAACAGCATGTTATGGCTGACGTCGTTCCTCCGAGCCTTCCGCTCAAGGTGGCAACCGCCGTGCACTTCATCTGTTCGGGAAACCTTGCCGTTCCCCCATCCGTGTCACTACTCAGTCGATCGGGGGCGTAAGTAACCCAATTTCAATGGCTATCCACTCCCAATGTCGAACAGCGAGAACCAAAAGGGGGTTGGGTTTTGTTTCGCCGATTCTCCTGGCGATGGTGGCATTTGAGAAGGCCGCTTCAAAAATTTTCCCCACCAGCACCCCAGCGCTTCCGGTGGGCGAAATAGAGATAGGTGAACGGTTGCTCTAATGGCAATCGAGCGCGCTTCGACGGTGCAAATGGAAGCGAGAACCTGAGATGCTGGGAAAGAAGGCGGAATGAAGACGGAAGAACTAACTCCCCAAGATTATATCGCCATGTTCCGGCGGCGATGGCGGCTAATTGTTGCCTCAGCCCTGATTGGGCCGGTCCTTGCCTACGGAGTTTCACGGATCTTTTCCGATCGCTATAAGTCGCAGACCCTCGTTCTGGTGGAAGAGCCGACGGTATCCGCGGACTTGGTCAAGCCCACGGATACGTCGGACATGAGCCAACGCCTCGCCAGCATGCAATCGCAGATTCTGAGCCGCAGCCGGCTGGAACCGATTATCCGTCAGTTTGGATTGTTTCCGAAGGACGCCAATCGGAAGCCCATGGAATATTTGGTTGCCAAGCTTCAGAAGGCGATCGAGGTAACCCCGATCATGCCCATGGCGGAAACCCGCGCCAGGGACTTGCCGGGTTTCTACGTAAATGTGACGCTGGATAACGCCCGAACGGCTCAGGCGGTGTGCACCACCATTACTTCCATGTTTATCCAGGAGAACCTCCATCTCCACAATAAGCAGGGCGAAGAGACGACCCAGTTCCTCGCGCAACAGCTGACCGAGGCAAAGGCAAAATTGGATGACCAGGACAGCAAGCTGGCCATTTTCAAGTCTCGCTTCGAGGGCTCGCTGCCGGATGAACAGAAGACCAATCTGGATTTGCTGGCGGGTTTGAGTTCGCAACTCGATGCCGCGACGCAAGCCCTGGCGCGCGCTCAGCAGGACAAAAGTTTCGCCGAATCGATGCTCTCGCAACAAATTGCCACCTGGCAGGCATCGCTCAGCACCGCCGATACGTTGACCCCGGAGCAACAGTTGGCGCCACTGCAAACCCAGCTCACCACGCTTCAGGCGAGATATACGGACGATTATCCCGATGTCGTCAAACTGAAAAACGATATTGCGGCGCTCAAGAAGAAGATTGCCGATTCCCAAAAGCAAAAACCCAGCGAAGCCGAGCTAAACCCGAAATCGACGGTCGAGCCTCAACAGGTCGCGCAGTTGCGGGCGCAAATCCATAATTACGACCAGGTCATCGTGGAGAGGACCCGGGAACAAGATTCGATCAAGCAACAGATCAAGGTATTGCAGGAACGCGTTCAATCCAGCCCGGCCATTGAGCAGCAGTTCAAGCAACTGACTCGGGATTACCAGACGGCGCTGGAGTTCTACAACGATCTGTTGAAGAAGCGTGACGAATCCGCTATGGCGACCGATCTCGAGCGGCGGGAAGAGGGCGAAGAGTTTCGCGTGCTGGATCCGCCCAACCTGCCCGATCAGCCTAGTTTTCCAAACCGTCCGCTTTTTGCCGGCGGCGGTTTCGTTGGAGGATTGGCATTTGGGCTGGGACTCGCGTTCCTGCTCGAGATGCAGGACACCTCGCTGCGGGCGGAAAGTGACGTTGAGAATGCTTTGCGATTGCCTGTGCTCGCGATGATTCCGGCTATCAAACCGATCTTGGCGAAGAAGCCGGGAGAAATGGGCAAAATGCCGCCCCCCAGCCGAAACTTTGGATTGGGCGAGAGAGCCTGAAAAGATTATTTCGGCGCGTCCGATCCGCGCACTGCCGGTGGATGAAGTGGAGCGGACATTTGAGCTCGACGAGAGGCCCGCTGGGCTTCCGGCGAGAACGCCTTTGAAAGCGGAGCGATTCGCAAGCACGCAGCCATCGTTCCGGAATCTGGACCGGTTATTCGGACGCGTGCCGCGGATCGATCGGGCCCCGGCTATATCGAGGAAGAGGAAATCATGAGTCGCATTCATGAAGCTCTAAAGAAGGCCGAACAGGAGCGCGGCGGGACGGTGCAGGTGGATACCGCTGCGGCGCCGAGTGGACCGGCAAAGGCCGATTCGAGCCGCGAATATCGAGCCACCGTCGCCGCTGCAGAGGTTCCATCGCGGACCGGCGTCATTGCCGCTCCTGCCGCCAATTCCTTGATGTTTGACGATCTCGTATCGCGCTGCGCTCATCCGCATTGGCATCCCGATCCGAATGAAAACGTTTTTCTCAACCCCGATTTGAGTTCTCACGCCGCGGAACAGTTTCGCACCTTGCGCTCGCGTCTTTACCAGCTCAGGACCCATCAGCATCTCCGAAGGATGCTGATCACGAGTTCCATCCCCGCTGAAGGAAAAACCTTCATGGCCAATAATTTGGCGCAAGCGATTGCTCAGCAGCCGGATTGCCATGTCCTGATGATTGACGCGGACTTGCGCTGCTCCCGTCTGCACGTTCCTTTGGGCGCTCCATCTTCTCCCGGCTTGACCGATTATTTGCGCGGGGAAGCCGATGAAATGGCGATCATCCAGCACGGTCAAGAAGGGAACTTGTGCTTCATTGCCGGCGGCCGTGAAGTGACGGACGCCAGTGAATTGCTCTCCAACGGCCGGCTAAGAATGCTGCTCGACAGTGTTACGCCGGCTTTCGATTGGGTCATCATCGATTCTCCGCCTTGTCTCCCGGTTGCCGATTCGATCGGTTTGGCCGACCTCTGCGAGGGAGTTCTGCTTATAGTGCGGTCCGGGTCGACGCCGGCGCAGGCGGCCAAACGAACGTGCCAGGAATTGCAGAAAAAGAATGTTGTGGGCGTGGTGCTTAACGCGGTTTCCGAGGAGCATGCCTATTCGTCTTATTACGGGCACTATGGCTACACCCGCGAAGCGCGGAGCGCCAAAGGCTCTCGCAAGTAGCGGCCGAGGAGGTTCCCGCCTTCCCGGCCCCCGGTCCGTTCCGTCCTGATCGCCCCAGCCTCCAAAACGTCATTCCTCTGTGCTTTTTCGCACCCACTTCGGGCATATTTCCCAGATTGCCCCTCCTCTTTTCTGAGTGCACTTTGCGTCGAGGTATGGACGCCTGAACGCGGAGGATGCAGAGACGAGCGGAGAAGACCGTCACATCGCCGGCGGGCCCGCAAGTGAAAATGGAAATCACGTCTCAAGTCCTCTATCCTGTTCGGTGTGGATCGCGCAAACATTATCATCCTTGGAGGCGGCGTGGTGGGATGCGCCGTGGCGCGGGCGGTTTCGCAGCGCTGGAGTGACGTGTTTCTGGTCGAGCAAATGCCGAGGCTCGGCATGGGAGCGAGCACGCGGAATAGTGGCGTGATTCATTCGGGCATCTACTATCCCCCTGGTTCGCTCAAAGCGCGGTTGTGCGTGGCGGGTAACCGGATGCTATATGAATTCTGCGCCGCGCACCGCGTGCCGTTCCGAAATTGCGGGAAACTCGTCGTGGCTCAAGGCACGAAGCAAGAAGCGGCGCTCGAACATCTGGCTGAAAACGGCCGCGCCAACGGGGTCGTGGGCTTGCGCCTGGTGGACCGCGCCGCGGTGCGCGCCCGCGAGCCGCACATTGAAGCCACCGCCGCGCTCGAAGTTTCGTCCACGGGCATCATCTCCGCCGAGGATCTGATCAAAATGCTGGCGCGCATGGCCACGGATCAAGGCGCCAGCCTGCTGACGCGCACGCGCGTCGCGCGGCTCGAGCCGCGCCAGGATTCCATCGCTGTAACATTGGTCGAAGGGGATGCCGGCGAAGAAACAGAAAGCTTCGAGGAAACCGTCGAAGCGCGCTGCGTGATCAATTGCGCGGGGCTCTACTCGGATGAAATCGCCGCCATGCTGGGAAATCGCGATCATCGCATTTATCCCGTGCGGGGCGAATACTGCGAACTGGTTCGCGCCAAATCCTATCTCATTAACAATCTTGTCTACCCGCTTCCCCACGCCGACGGCCTCAGCCTCGGCGTTCATTTTACGCACACGCTTTGGGACACGGTGCTCGTCGGTCCGACGGCCGAATATGTAGACGAGAAAAACGATTATGAGCGGAACCGCTTGCCCGTCGAGGAATTCGCGCGGCGCGCAAAATCCCTGCTGCCGGAAATCGAAGCGTCCGATTTGCAGCTTGCCTATTCAGGAATCCGCGCCAAGCTCGTGCCGCCCGGTCACGCAGGCATCGCCGATTTCGTGATCGCGCGCGACGCGAATGTTCCCCGCGCCATCCAATTGATCGGCATCGAGTCGCCCGGCCTCACATCGAGTCTCGCCATCGCCGACCAGGTTGCTTCCTTGGCCGCTGAAATCCTTGCGTAAATCATCCCTCTTGCCCGCCCGATTTGTTGCCAAATCGCTATTAACGATAAAGGTACAAAATAGCCGTCCGGCATCTCTTCCGCGGCTCAATTGCCCGCTACGCCTGCCGGGGAGGCCGGAAACCTCCTAGCAATTCGTGGCAACACTTTTCTCTTTTTCCCCTAATCTGGCCAGCATTAGGGCAGGTTAATCTGACCATGCCCAACTAACTTACCTATTATCAATCTGTTCGGTGTAAGAGTCGCTGCATTTTTGGGCCATTGAGTGGCACATTAGATGCACTTTCGGAAGCGGGCTAAAAGTGTCTCACTTGAATTGGGACATTTTGGCGGTAGCTTTGGCTTTATCCGAAAGTGAGATGGAACGCGCATGAGTCATATCCGTCCGGCAGGGGGAGTTGTGGCAGGTTCCGGGAACGTCGAACACCCATGGTTTGCTCTGCAGGTAAGAACCCGGCACGAGTTAGGAGTCGCTGGCTTCCTGGAAGCCAAAGGATACAAACAATTTGTTCCTCTTTACAAGTCCAGGAAGCGCTGGTCAGACAGGATCAAAGTTACCGAAGCGCCCCTTTTCCCTGGGTATCTCTTCTGCCGCTTTGATCCCCAGCATCGGCTCCCGATTCTGAAAACCCCGGGAGTGATCCAAATTGTCGGGTACAACCGGATTCCCTCGCCCATAGATGAGGTGGAAATCAGCGCGATCCAAACCCTGATCGCGTCCGGCTTGCGGACTCAGCCTTGGCCCTTTCTGGCGGTGGGCGAGCGTGTTCGGATCGAGTCCGGCGCCTTACGCGGGGTGGACGGGATCGTGGTGAAAATGAAGGAGAATCACCGGCTCGTAGTGTCCATCACTCTGCTGCGCCGTTCGGTAGCGGTAGAAATCGACTCCGCACTCGTGGAGCCCTATGCCGCACCCGCTGTCCCGTCTGGAGAAAATCAGACTAAAATTCGCCAGGAAGTCGTTAGGAATCTGCTGGTTCCGGCAAGACTTACATAGGATTCAGGATCCCAGCGGGAAAAGGTGCGAGGAGAACTCCGAAAACCTTGGGTTTGACTCATAACCGGGTACAAATGGTTACATGGCCTAGCTCTCACAGGACTTCCGTTACGAACCAAAGTTAAGGCTACTGAGTGTTCCCAGCTAGTCAAAGAATAGTGTCCTTCATACGTTCCCCAACCTATTGAAAATGCATATGGTTATAATCGCAACAGGCCGTGCAAAACTCTCTCAATTGCTTGCTTCGCCTCGCTTTCCCGGACTCGTTGGGAATGAGTTTCTACGATTCGAGTAACCATTTTCTTACATTTCTCTGGGGACCGGATTGGCTCATTCTAATGAGAGTTGACCAAGCGTCGGATGCGCCGTCATATCTCGCTTAATATCAATATGTTAGGTTATAACGCAAAAGATCCCGACAAGAGTGTTTGCCAGGGTTATGTTGGTTCGCAAATTGCACTTCGAAGTCCTGCAACCATTTAGCGGGAGTTTCATGGCGGTAGCTCATTTCCTTCCACTCCAATGAGCTACGGTCGGCGTCATGCCCGCGAATGCACAGAAAGAGACCATGATCCTAACCGGCAAGACAACCTTACAAGACGAACCGTCCTACAAGGGCAATGGCCTTTCCCGGCATGATGCTGCGAGGACAACTTTCTCGGCTCCGCACTATATGCAGCAAATTTTGCCTGAAGATGTTTTTCTTGGAATGCTGGGTCTTGAAAGAAAACGGGCGGAGCGGTCCAACAAAAAATTTCTTCTTTTGCTCCTCGACGCGGATGATGCGACAAGTGTGGAGCGCCGCGCGGAAATTTTGGCTGGAATCATTGGGGCCACCGATTCAGTCCGCAGAGACACGGATCCGGCCGGCTGGTACAAGACCGACTCGACTCTAGGAGTTATTTTCACGGAACTGGGCGCGCTGGACGATACCGCGACCATCAACCGGCTCTTGCAGAGAATTCGCGAAGCCTTGCCCGCTCATGTGAGCAAGGCGAACATGCAGTACATTCATATCACGGCGCACATTTTTAGCGACGAATCCAACGGGAAGCCATCCCAAACCGCGGGCGATCCGGCGTTTTATCCGGATCTTTTCTACCAGCACAAAGCAAAGAAGCTTTCCTTCATGGTGAAAAGGGGCATCGATATCGTTGGCAGCGCCGCGGCGCTTCTGTTTTTTTCCCCTCTATTCCTGATGATTGCGGTGCTGGTGAAATTAACCTCGAAGGGCCCCGTCCTTTTCAAGCAGGACCGGCTCGGGCAATTTGGAAAAACATTCACGTGCCTGAAGTTCCGCTCCATGCACGCCAACAATGACCTCAAAATTCACCAGGAGTTCATGAAGAACCTGATTAGCGGCGCCTACGAAGGCAAAGGCGACGGCAAATCCAAGCTCGTTTTCAAGATGACCAACGATCCCCGCATTACGCGCATCGGACGAATTCTTCGCCGCAGCAGCCTGGATGAGCTGCCGCAATTCATCAACGTTCTCCGGGGCGATATGTCCTTGGTCGGTCCGCGGCCGCCGCTGGCTTACGAATATGAAGAGTACGATCTGTGGCATCGCCGGCGGGTTTTGGAAGTGAAGCCGGGAATAACGGGCCTGTGGCAGGTGAAGGGGCGGAGCCGTGTGAACTTCGATGAAATGGTGCGCCTCGATCTGCGGTACGCGCGCAGTTGGTCGATCGCGCTCGATCTTCAAATCCTGGCGCAGACGCCACTCGCTGTTTTGTTTGGCGACGGCGCTTACTGATTTCGTGGACTCCCTTTGAATCACGCGGTAGGATGCTTTTCCTTTGCCTTGCGCCGAATTTAATCCAATTCTCCGAAAGCAAATCAGGCAGGACCGGACCCTGAAGCTGAGAGGTGAATTTCCAACGCAAAAAATCAGCGGTGGATAAGGATCCGCGCCGAGAAATGAAGATTGTTTCAGCGTGAATGTCGAAGTCGATCCAGCTTTGCAACCCAAACCGGTATGGATACCAGAATGTCCGACACAACAATTAGCTTAAATCCGAATCTGAACGCCAGTTCGATCTCCATCGATCCCCCCGTATCCGTCGAAAATCAGCAGCCGGACCGTGCAACCCCTCAGGCCGCCTCCCCGCGGAACGGGAAAGCGAGAACAATCTGGATCGATATCGATAATTCTCCTCACGTTCCTTTTTTTCGTCCCATCGTGAACGAGTTGCAGAAGAGGGGTTTCGAGGTCGAGTTGACCGCGCGAGACATCTATCAGGTCTGCGAACTTTTGGAGTTTTTCCAACTGAAGTGCAAAGTCATCGGCGGCCATTACGGCAAACATAAAGTGCTGAAAGTTTTGGGCAACTGCATGCGCGCCCTTCAACTGGTTCCCACGGCCGCCAGTTTTCATGCCGATCTCGCGCTCTCGCACGGCTCTCGCGCGCAGGTCCTCGTCTGCAAAATCCTGGGGATACCGACCGTCATGATGCACGATTACGAGCACAGCACGAAGACGGGATTCATCGAAGCGGATTGGGTTTTCATGCCGGACGTGATTCCGGGCAATGCCATGAGCAGCCAAGTGGATCATGTTTTCAAATATCCGGGCCTGAAGGAAGATGTCTACATTCCTGGTTTTGTGCCCGATCGCTCTAGTTTGAGTGCTCTGGGAATTTCCCCCAATCAGATCCTCGTAACGATGCGGCCTCCCGCCACCGAGGCCCATTACCACAACCCGGAGGCCGAACTACTCTTCGCGGAAGCGCTTCGTTTCCTTTCGGAGAACCGGTTGGTGCGTGCCGTCGTCCTTCCGCGAAACCAAAAACAGGGCGACCGATTACGGGCGGACTGGGCCGACCTGATTTCCTCCGGCATGATGATTATTCCCACCGATCCCCTGGATGGACTGAATCTCATTTGGTACTCCGACCTGGTGATCAGCGGAGGCGGGACCATGAATCGGGAAGCGGCCGCGCTGGGTGTTCCCGTCTACAGCGTCTTTCGCGGCAAGATCGGCGCGGTTGACCATTACCTGGCAAAGAATGGCCGCCTCACTTTGCTCGAAAGCATCAAGGATGTCCGCACGAAGATCGTCCTGGAACAACGGAATCGCCCCTCCCAACCCGAGAACAACGTTCGCCCGGCTTTGCACACCATTGTCGACAATATTATTTTTCTATTGGAGAAAAAATGTCCAGCAACTGGCCAAACGCCTCGATAAGCTCCACGGAACCTACTCTAGTGAAACGCCCGGACAATATTCAGGGGGTGATTCAGCGGCTGAACACGCTCGCTGTGAATGGATTGGTCCCGATGTTCGATCCCGAAAAGCAGCTCTTCTGCTTCAAGCTGAAGCGGACCCCGGCCGGCTTGGTTCGCGAAGGGATTTCGCCGCGATATACCGCCATTACCTTGATGGGGCTTCATCGGCTGGAACAAAGCGGAGGAACCTCGCCGATCGACATCCAACAAGTTTTTAACGTTTTGATGGCGGATACGAAATGGATCGACAATATCGGCGATCTGGGCATGCTTCATTGGCTTTGCGCGCTCGTGGCGCCGGATCGCCTCGAGGAATTTAGCCGCCAGCATGACGTCAAGAATGCCCTCACTCGTTTTCCAGAAGCTGCACAGCGCCACACGATGTACTTGTCATGGTTTCTTACCGGGCTCTCCCACCAGGGCTTGGCGCGTCCAGAGATGGTGCGAGACACGAGAGATCTCGCGGCGGAAACCTGCCGGACGATTTTGCGAAACCAAGGCAAACAAGGCATCTTCGGGCACCTGGCCGCGGACAAAGGCCTCTCGGGCATGACCCGGGGCAGAATGGGCAGCTTTGCCGATCAGGTCTATCCCATCTACGCATTAACCAAATATTCAGTAGCCTACGGTGATGAGAAAGCCACCAAGAGGGCGCTGGACTGCGCACTCACCATTTGCGAAGCTCAA
>Ga0335078_10011983_pt1 | contig 12861 bp, 15 predicted proteins | sample Lox_Sample_32_FD_206711 | JGI IMG/M metagenome (GOLD analysis project Ga0335078, IMG submission 206711) | Soil microbial communities from Loxahatchee National Wildlife Refuge, Florida, United States - Lox_Sample_3.2 | ecosystem: Environmental > Terrestrial > Soil > Wetlands | place: USA... | reverse complement strand
CCGGGCTGATCTACGAGGCGCTCGGGATGCCGATGGAGATGTTCCCGGTGCTGTTCGCGATCGGGCGCACGAGCGGCTGGATCGCCCAGTGGCTCGAGATGATCGACGACAAGGAGCAGAAGATCGCCCGCCCGCGCCAGATCTACACCGGCGCCCGCGGCCGCGACTACGTCCCGATGGACAAGCGGTAGGCCAGGCTGGCCAAAGAGACCTGGACGCTGACGATCCGCGCCGAGGCGCGCGTCGAGCACGAACGCTACGAAGCGCTCGATGCGGCTCTCGACGCGCTCCAGGATCGCGTAACCAAACTCGCCGACGACACCGCCCGCCACCCGGCGAAGACCCAGCTAAAGCGCTACACCCCCGACGAACAGGTCCTGGCCAGGCTTGAGCTCGCCGGTCCTCAAAAGCGGCTGGCGAGCGTGCACGCCGGGATCGACGTCCACGGAGACGGCTCGACGGAGCCGTACGTGGGCCGTGTCCGGCGAAGGGCAATAACGCCGGAATCGGGAGAAGACGGAACTTCGGCTCTCCGCAGGGCCTTGCTGAATCGGTGAGATACCCTTCATAAATATGCCGAAGCCTGATTTCAGTCCGGTGAAGACCGCGCTCCGCTTCGTGCTTCGCCCGTTCGGCTATCTCGCGTTCGTACTGGCGCTCGCGTCGCTGTCCGCCGCCGCGAAGCTGCTCGGCGAAAGAGATGAACTCGGCTTCTTCTCCGACCGACTGGCCGCGATGCTCTGGCGCTACCCCGAGGTCACCCGGAAGGGCGTCCAGACGGCGTGGGTGGTGTGGGCGGTCGCGTTCTTGATCGCGCTGCCGCCGCTCGACCCGTTGGCTACCCCGTGGGACGAGGTTGTGCTTGGGGCAGCTGCGATGGCCGTCCTCTGGCGGAGGACTGTCGCCGGGCGCCGAGTCGAGCGTTGAGGTTCTCGAGCGCCTGCTCGAGGCCCACTTCGGCGGGGTCCAGCTCGCGCATCGCGGCGGCGAGCCGGTACTCGGCGAAATAGTCCGGGTCGACGTCGCAGGCGGCTGCAATCAGCTCCATCGCCCGCATCGACGGCTTGTCGTGCCCGTTGGCGAGCATGTTGATGTGGGCATGTGTGATGCCCTTGCCGTCGAGCTTGCGCGTCGCCTCGGCAAGCCCGCGATAGGTGAGGGAGCGCGCGTCCATCAGGGCGCGAAGCGACTCTCCGAACGGTTTGGTGCTTGGAGATGTCATCGAAGATCCTGTGTTGACTCCCGGAGGGTACAGCCCTCCCCAGCGGTGGCGCCGTCGCACGCTTGACAGCGGCGTCTATCGCTTGGTAGGTTACCTAACACTGACGTCGCAGGCAAGACTCAACTACCAGCGGCGCATCCCTCGCGCAGGCGATAGACCGGCAGGCAGGCGCTAGGGATTCACCGGGCCGAGACCTCAGACCTCGCAGGGGGTCACAGACGCGAGTCTGAGCGAGGTCCTCGGTCCGGCCTATTTCTCTGGTCCCTACCGACATCCACATGCGGTCGCCACCCCGGTCGCCGGCTGGTCTCGACAGCGCGCGAGCGTACCAGCGCTCGCCGGGGAGGCGCAACGCTCGAGCGTTGGTGTCCGGTTACAGCACCAGGGTTGCGCCGTTAGCGCGCAGCCACCGCACGTGCTCGCGATAGCCCGGGCTCCGCGCCACCACCAACCGCCAGAAGCGGGGCGAGTGGTCCATGACCTCGAGATGGCAGACCTCGTGCCAGACGACGTAGTCGAGCACCGCCTCGGGCGCCAGCAACAGCCGCCAGTTGAAGCTCATCGACCCGGTGCGCGAGCAGCTGGCCCAGCGGGTCCGCTGTCCGCGGATCGTCAGCCCCGAGTACGACGTGCCGGCCAGCGCGCACGCCCGCTTCAGGCGCGGCTCGATCTCCGACCGGGCCGCGCGGCGATACCAGCGCTCGAGCGCGGGCGTCTGCGCTTCGCCGACCGGCACGAGCAGCACATCCCCCCGACGCGTCACCCGCGTGCGGCCGGTCTCGCCGGACAAAGACAGCGTCCGCCCCAGATACGGCACCGTTTCGCCGCGAGCCGCGATCACCGCCCGCGCGGCCGATAGCTCGGCCATCCGGCGCTCGATCCACGGCCGCAGCTCGCGGATCGCGGCGGCGGCCTCGCGCTCGGGCGCGCGGCGGGGCAGCACCACCTCAACGCCGCGCGCCGGATCGACGGTCACCCGGACTCGCCGGGCCCGATCCGAACGCCGCACCTGATAGACAACGGGTTCCACGGCGAGACAGGGTACGGTCCGTTTCCGACGGCAGGCTGATACCCCGTACGACCCATGAGCTCCCTTCCCCTACTTGCCGAGCCGCTGACCGACGGCCAGGTCGTGCTGCGCGACTACGCCGAGCGCGACATCCCAGAGATCCTGATCGCCCACCAGGACGACGCGCGCCTGCACCTGTTGATCGGCGAGGACCGGCCGCCGAGCGGCGCCGAGCTCGGACGCGCCGCCGAACGCGAGGCGCTCGAACGGTCCGCCGGGCAACGCGCCACCCTCACGATCCTCGAGCCCGGCTCCGACACGTGCCGCGGCCAGGTCCGTGTGCATCCGGTCGACTGGGATCAGTCCCGGGCGGAGATCGGCATCTGGCTGGCGCCCCAGGTCCGGGGTCGCGGGCTCGGACAGGGCGCGCTGAAGCTCGCCGGCCAGTGGCTCCTCGGAACCTGCGGCCTCGCGCGCGTCGAGCTCTTCACCGATCCGGGCAATGCGCCGATGACCCGCGCCGCGCAGGACGCCGGGTTCGCCCGCGAGGGCATCCTGCGCGAGTATCTGCGCCGGCGTGGCACGGGCGTCGATGTAGTCGTAATGTCCCTGGTCCCAGGCGACCTCTAGAACCATGCGGTACTGGCGCGTGAAGCTTCCTCCCGGGATCCGCTCGCCGTTTCAGGTGTACGTCAACGGCGTGCCCCAAGAGCTCGGGGTCGACTACCGGATCTCCGAAGGCGAGCTGCTGTTCGAGCGCGAGCTCGTCCGCCAGAAGCTGAGCGCCTGGGCCTGGTTCATGGGCTTCTGGGGAATCGGGACCTACAAGCGCAACGACGAGATCGACGTGCGTTACGAGGTCGACGGCCAGCCCCGCGTCGCCCAGGGCCTCGAGGTCATCCCGCCTACGTGATCAGTTGGCCGTGTCGGCGGTCCGGACGACTTCGCGCCGCACCCACGGGCGCATCAGCCGCAGCGCCGCCAGGATCGCCCGCGTGGCCGGGGAGCGGTTCAGCGTGTAGAAGTGGATGCCCGGCGCCCCGCGCGCGAGCAGCTCGGCGCACTGAAGCGTGGCGTAGGAGACGCCGAGCTGGAGCACCTCGCTCGGGAACGGGGCGCGCTGTTCGAGCTCGCGGAGCAGCGACTGGGGGATCGAGGCGCCGCACATGTCCGTGAAGCGCTTGATCTGGGCCACGTCGGTGATCGGCATGATCCCGGGGATGATCGGGACGTCGATCCCGGCGGCCCGCGCCTCGTCGACGAACCGGAAGTAGACATCGTTGTCGAAGAAAAGCTGGGTGATCAGGAACGAGGCACCGGCCTCGACCTTCTGCTTGAGGAAGCGCAGATCGCTCGCCAGGTCGGGCGCCTCGGGGTGGACCTCCGGGAAGCAAGCCGCTCCCACGGACGCCGCATAGCGCTCGGAGATCAGCGCCGCGAGCTCGCTCGAGTAGCGCAAACCGCCGGGGTGGGGTTGCCAGGAGGTCTCGCCCCGCGGCGGGTCGCCTCGTAGCGCGAGCACGTTCTCGATCCCCGCGTCCGCCAGGCTGTCGAGGATCACGCACAGCTCATCGCTCGTCGCGCCGACGCAGCTCAGATGCGCCATCGCCTCGATCCCGAGCTCCTGCTTGATCCACTTCGTGAGCTCGAGCGTCAGGCCGCGAGTCGATCCGGCCGCGCCGTACGTCACCGAGACGAAGTCGGGCGCCAGCTCTCGCAGCGCCCAGAGCGCCTCGCGCAGATTCCGCTCGCCCTCGTTGGTCTTGGGAGGGAAGAACTCGAACGAGAAGATCGGTTCATCGGCGGTGGCGAGGATGTGATCGATTCGCATGGTGGCGGCACTGTACCAACCTTGACAAGATCGTGTCAAGGTTTAATTCGACGGGACTCCCCAGCGGTCCAGGTCGCCCTCTGACTCGCGCGAAACCTGGCCCTCCAGCTCCAGGTGCTGGAGGTAGCAGAGCGTCTCCGGCAGCCACCAGCTCGCGTTGGTCTCGGTCACCGGTTCGCCGTGGATGCGGGGCGTGATCTCCAGGCCCGTCTTGGGCCCCTCCCGCACGGCGTCCAGCACGGCATCGAGGCGTTCGCGCACGAGCCGCCGGTTGCCTTCGACGTGGCCATGGACATCGATGAACGGCTTGCCGTGGCCCGACAGCGCCAGCCGGGCGTCGAGGTCGTCCACGACCTGTAGCGAGTGCAGGAACTCGCCGATCGGATCGGGTGTCCAGCCGTAGTCGAAGTACAGCGAGATGCGGCCGAGCAGGTGGTCGCCCGAGATCAGCAGGCGCCGCTCGGCCTGGAACAGGCAGACGTGGGACGGGGCGTGGCCCGGCGTCTCGTGCACGGTCCAGACGCCCAGATCGGTCTCGATCTCGACCCCGGGCAGCAGTGGCCGATCGGGCTCGACCACCCGCGCGATCCCGGACGCCATCCCCCGTAAGCGCTCGGCATATCGCTCCAGAACCGCTTCCGGCACCCCGCTCTGGCGGCCGATCTCGATCCGACGGGCGAGCGCCAGCGCGGGATCCGTCGCGCCGGCGTACCCGTGCTCGTGGTTGGGGTGCATCCACATCTCGCAGCCTGTCCGGTCGCAGATCGTCGCCGCCTGGCCCCAGTGGTCGACGTGGGCATGGGTGATCAGCACGAGCGCGACCTGGTCGATGCTCAGCCCGACCTGGTCAAGTGCCCGCTCGAGCTCGGTCATCGACCCCGGCTCGTGCATGCCGGTGTCGACAAGCACGATCCCGTCGCCGGCCGCGATCGCCCACGCGTTGCAATGCGGCACGCCGGGGAACGGCAGCGGCAACCGCAGGCGCCACAGTCCCGGTATTACGCGCTCCCCACGCCCGAGCTCGCGTCTGCGCGGCATGGCACTGCACGATATTTGTTCGCCTCGGCCTAGACTGCCGCGAGATGCCGAGCGAAGACGTGGCCAGGCGCTACTTCGAGGCGATAGCCGCACGGGACCTCGATGCCGCGCTCGCCCTGTGGGCCCCCGGAGGGATCGAGCGCATCGTCGGACAGCGCGAGATCACCGCCCCCGACGGGGTGCGCGAGCTTCAAAACGAGCTGAACGGCGCATTCCCGGACCTGAACTGGGAGGTCCTCGACGTGATCGGCCCGGCCGACGCCCGCGTCGCCGTGCGCTGGCGGGCCCGGGGCACGTTCGCCGGCCCCGGCACCTTTCAGGGGTTCACCGCCAACGGCGCGCACCTCGAGATGGAGGGCTGCGACGTCCTCACGATCAACGCCGAGGACAAGATCGAGCGCCTCGACGCCTACCTCGACAGCGGTGACGTGGCCCGCCAGCTCGGCGTGCTTCCGCCGGCCGGGTCGCGCGCCGAGCACAACCTGACCAAGCTCGCCAACGTCCGGACGCGAGCGCTCGCCTGGATGAAGGGCGGCGAACCCGAGCGGATCGCCGAGGGCGTATGGCTCGTCCGCGGCGGCATCCCGAAGATCATGAACGTCTACCTGATCGAGGACGAGGGCGGCGTCACCGTGTTCGACGCCGGCGCGTCCGACATGACCGCGCCGCTGGCCGCAGCCGGCGCGCGCCTCGGTGGGATCAAGCGGGTCGTGCTCGGCCACGCCGACGCCGACCACCGCGGCGCGGCCGCCGGCCTGAACGCGCCGGTTTATTGCCACCCCGCCGAACGCGACGCCGCTGAGTCGCCCGAGCACTACCGTCCCTACTGGGACCGTTCGAAGCTCGGCCCCCGCGGCCGCACCGTCCTCTGGCGCCTGATCGCCAGGTGGGATGGCGGTCCGGTGAAGATCGCCGGCACCGTGAACGAGGGCGACCACATCGCGGGCTTCAAGGTCGTCCACCTGCCCGGCCACGCCCCGGGGCTGATCGGGCTGTTCCGCGAATCCGACCGACTCGCACTCGTCTCGGACACGGTCTATACGCTCGATTCAGAGTCAGGACGCCCTCGGCCCGCGCACGTTCCGAACCCCGCGTTCAACCAGGACACCGAGCAGGCGCGGGCCTCGATCCGCAAGCTGGCGGCTCTCGACCCCGCGACCGTCTGGGCCGGCCACGCCGGTCCCGTTACCGGCGACGTTGCCACGCAGCTCGAGTCGGCAGCACGCGCGTGATGGCCAAACGCAAACGGGAGAAGCTCGCGGCGCCGACATCCGAGTACCGCGACACCGATGGCAACGTCCTGACGCTGCGCGGCTCGCTGACTCCCGGTTCCCGCACGCAATACGCCGAGATCCTCGCTGGCGGCCTGAACCAGGAGGACGCGTGGCAGCGCGCCACCGAGCTGCTGTTCGAGCGCCTGGCGGTGTCGTGGACGATCTCGGGACTCGAGATCTCGCGCCAGAAGGAGCTGCTCGGCCGCTACCGGATGGCCACGACCGACGAGCGGCGGTTCGTCCGCGACACGCTCCGCGAGCACGTCGCCGAGAACTTCCCGGAGCTACAGGCGCCATGACCGCCCCCGATCCCGACGCCTTGGCCAACCTCCTCTGCGACTGGTGCCTCGACGTGCACGAGCGCGCGTATGTGCTCGTGTTCACGACGCCGCGGGCCGCCCCGCTTGTCCGTGCGCTGCACCGCGCGATGATCACCCGCGGGGCGTGGCCCCCCGGCGTCCGGATCGCCATCCCGGGAGTTGCCGAGGACTTCTACCGCCTCGCCTCCGACGACCTGCTCGACAACTACGCCCCGCAGGACATGGCCGAGATGGAGCGGACCGACGCGTACCTGAGGATCGACGCGCCCGAGAACACACGCGCCCTGTCCGGGATCGACCCGGCCACGATCACCCGCGCCGGCCGCGCCCGCCAGCCGATCCAGGAGGTGAGGATGGGCAAGCGGTGGTGCGGCACGTTGTGGCCGACGCCGGCGCTCGCCCAGGACGCCGGCATGAGCGACGACGACTACGCCGCATTCGTGGAGCGCGCCCTGTTCCTCGACCGTCCCGACCCGGTCGCCGCCTGGCGCGAGCTCTCAGACCGCCAGCAACGCGTGGTCGACCGTCTGAGCACGGCCAGAGAGATCCACATCGAGGCGCCGGGCACGGATCTGACCCTGCGCGTCGACGGCCGCACGTGGATCAACTCCAACGGCCGGCGCAACATGCCGAGCGGCGAGGTCTTCACCGGCCCGATCGAGGACTCGGCCAACGGGACGATCCACTTCACGATCCCGTCGAGTCCGCGCGGTGTTCTCGTCGAGGACGTGACGCTTACCTTCGAGGACGGCCGCGTCACCCGCGCCACCGCCGGCCGCGGGCAGGACTACCTCGACGCCGCGCTCGCCACCGACGCCGGCGCCCGCGCCCTCGGCGAGATCGGGATCGGCACGAACGCCGGTATCGACCGCCCGACCGGCTCGATCCTGCTCGACGAGAAGATGGCCGGCACCGTCCACCTCGCGCTCGGCCGCTCGTACCCCGAGACCGGCGGCCGGAACGCGAGCGCCCTGCACTGGGATCTGCTGTGTGATCTCCGCGCCGGCGGCGCCCTCACCGCCGACGGCGAGCCGATCGAGCCTACACGGGCGTAACGAGGCTCCGCCCGGCGTCCAGTAACTTCGGAGGGACAGATGCGCCGGACCAAGATCGTCGCCACCATCGGGCCCGCCTGCCGCGACCTCGTGACGCTCACCCGCATGGCCGAGGCCGGGATGGACGTCGCCCGCCTGAACTTCTCGCACGGCAATCGCGAGATGCACGCCGAGAACGCCGAGCTCGTACGCCGGGCGGCCTCGGCGGCGGGCCGGCAGGTCGCGATCCTCCAGGACCTTCCCGGCCCGAAGATCCGCATCGGCCGGCTCGCGGACGACATCGCCGAGCTCAAGCCGGGCGAGAAGCTCGTCCTGATCTGTGGCAACAACGTGGTCGGCAACGGAGAGCGGATGGCGGTCTCGTGGGGCGGCCTGGCCAGCGCGGTCGACCCCGAGGACATCATCTACCTGGCCGATGGCGCGATCCGCCTGCGGGTCAAGACCGTGCGCGAAGGCGACGGCGAGGTCGAGACCGCCGTCGAGATCGGAGGTACGGTCGCCTCCCGCCAGGGCCTCAACATCCCCGGCTCGACCCGCGGGCTGCCCGCCGTCCCCGAAGAGGACCTCGACATGCTCCGGTTCGGCGAGTCGATCGGGGTGGATCTGGTGGCGCTGTCGTTCGTGCGGACCGCCGAGGACGTGACCAGCGTCCGCCGGCACACGCGCCTGCCGCTGATCGCCAAGATCGAGAAGCCCCAGGCCGTCGACGCGGCCGAGGAGATCATCCGCGCCGCCGACTGCGTGATGGTGGCCCGCGGCGACCTCGGCATCGAGCTTCCGATCGAGGACGTCCCGATCGTGCAGAAGCAGCTGCTCCGCGTCGCCGGCAAGCTCGCCCGGCCGTCGATCACGGCCACGCAGATGCTCGACTCGATGGTCAACTCCTCGCGTCCCACCCGGGCCGAGGTCGCCGACGTGGCGAACGCGATCCTCGACGGCACCGACGCTGTGATGCTCTCCCAGGAGACCGCGATCGGGTCCTATCCGGTCGGCGCCGTCGAGATGATGGCCTCGGTCGCCGAGCGCACCGAGCACACGCTTCCGTACCGGAGCTGGAACGAGGAGCGGGTCCGGCGCGACGCCCGCGACCCGGCCTACACGGTCGCCTACAGCGCCTGCGCCGCCGCCCGCGACCTGCACCTGGCGGCGCTGGTCGTCCCGACGCTGTCGGGACGGTCGGCCCGCCTGATCTCGGCCCACCGCCCGCAGGTCCCGATCTACGCGCTGTCGCCGGGCAAGGAGACCGTCCGGCGGTGCAACCTCATGTGGGGCGTCCAGGCCGGGTCGATGCGCCGGCACGAGGTCACCGAGGCCCTGATCGCCGACTCCGCGCGCCGCGTCGTCGAGCTCGGCTGGGTCAAGCCGGGTGCGCGCGTCGGGATCACCGCCGGGCTGCCCAGCGGCCGCCCGGGGACCACGAGCCTGATGCAGATCCAGAGGGTGTAACTGGGCCGCGCCTGCGGCGCGTCATCCGTGGGGCCGGTTCCGCGCGGCATCCGTGCCGCGCGGGCTGGGCGCGATCCCCCGGCCGGGCAGGGATGCCCGGCCGCACGGCCCCACGGACGCCGAGCGTGCGGAATCCGGCCGCAGCGCGGGTTGAGCAGCGACCGCGGTCGAGCCGGATTCCGTGCGAGGCCCCTTCCCGGTCTCCCAACGATCCCGAGTTTCTCCACACTCGCCACCCCCGCCGGCGGTGAACGCAGATTCACTCGGCCCTGGTGCGAGTTTCGCCACACTCGCCTCGGTGGGCAGAGGCGGGTGTTGACTTATTCGGGGGCGAGGCTAGGCGGCCTTTTCGCCGTAGAACTCGGCTTCCGCGGCGCCGAGCTCGGTCGACGGACCGTCGTCGTAGAACCACTCGCGGGCGACGCGGTGGAAGTTGCCGCGCGCGTAGAGCTGCGACAGCACCGCGAGCGTCAGCACCTCCATCCGCCGGCCGAAGATGTGGTCGGGCGGCGCCGACTCGTGCCGGAGCTGGCCGAAGTACTCAGAGCGCGGATCGCTCATGTCGATCAGCACCTGGGTGGCGTAGTCCGGCGTGAGCTCGGTGTACTGGTCGACCGTGTACCACGAGGTGGCGGCGCGGAAGTGCGCGAGCACGCGCTGGGGATCGAACTTGTCGGGGTCGGGGAAGAAGCCGACCTCGGTGCCAAGGCTCATGATCGTGCCCGTATCGCCCTCGATGATCGCCCTCGCCACCTGGACCTCGAGGTCGACGGCGCCCGGCGGCATCCGCTTGAACAGGCCGAAGTCGTAGAACACCATGCGCCCGTCGTCGAGCAGCATCGAGTTGCCGGGATGGGGGTCGCCCGAGAACTGGTGGTGGCGGTACAGGCACCCGAAGTAGAAGCGGAACAGGATCTCGCCGATCCGGTCGCGGTCCTCCTGGTCGTAGGTCTTCAGGTCCTCGAACCCGGTGCCCGAGACGAACTCCGAGACCATCACGCGCTCGCGCGAGAGCGACGTCACCACCTCGGGGACCACGATGAACGGGTGGCCGCGGAAGATGCGGGCCAGCGTGCGCTGGTTCTGGGCCTCGAGCTCGTAGTCGAGCTCGTCGTGAATCCGCTCTGAGATCTCGCGCCCGATCGCCTGCGGATTCAGCCCCGGAGCGATCCGCTTGGCCAGCCGCAGGATCAGGCCGAGGTTCTGCATGTCCGAGCGGACGGCGGCGGCGACGCCCGGATACTGGACCTTGACCGCGACCTCGCGGCCGTCGTGCAGACGGGCGCGGTAGACCTGGCCGATCGAGGCGGCCGCCACCGGCTCCTCGTTGAACTCGGCGAACGTCTCCTTGAGCGGCTCGTCGAGCTCCTCCTCGATCACCTTGCGCATGTCCTTGAAGGCGACGTTCGGCGCCGCATCGCGCAGGACCGCGAGCTTGTGCTGGAACTCGTCGCGGTACTCGTCGGGCACCAGGCCGACGTCGAGGAACGAGAGCACCTGGCCGAGCTTCATCGCGGCGCCCTTCATCGTCCCGAGCGCGGCCACGATCTGCTCGGCCGCCTCGATCTGGCGCTTCTCGAGGGCGACCTTGCGCCCCTCTTCGTTGCGTGTCACGTTGGCCGCGCGGGTGCCCGCTTGCCGGATTGCCTGTCCCGCTGCGAGCCCCCCAATCCTTGCGGTACGCCCCACGCGCGACGTGGGGATCTTGTCCTTCGGCACTGACTAAATGGTAGTGCCGCGCTTAACGCGGGACCCAGGGACGATGTCGTCGGACCCGTCGGGCCAGCGGACCCAGGCCTTGTGACCGCCGTCGTAGTCGTCGCCGAGCAGGATCAGCGTGGCCGGCTCGCCAAGCGCGGTGCACGGCTCGTTGCCCTCGGGGTCGAGCCCGCGCCAGATCCGGACGAACCGGTTGTGCTCGAGCTCGTCGGCGACGGTCGTCGGGTCGGTGTGACCGGGGTGGATGTGGGTGGCCGGCGGCAGCGCCAACAGCTTGTCCATGATCGAGCTCTTGATGTCCGCGAAACCGGTGCTCCCGGGGGCATGAACGCCGCCCACCGATCCCTTGAACAGCGTGTCGCCGGTGAACACGTCGGTGCCGCCCACGAGCAGCGACAGCATCCCGGCGGTGTGGCCGGGGGTGTGGATCGGCTCGATCGTCAGGGCGCCGCTCTCGATCGTCGTCCCCGGAGTCATCGTGCCGGTGGCGGCCGGGACCTGGGCGCGCTCGAGCTCGTGGATGAGGACGGGCGTGCCGGGGTGCGCCTCGAGCACGGAAGCGACCTCGGACACGTGATCGTGATGGTGGTGGGTGAGCAGCACGTGCGTGAGCGTGAGCTGGCCGCGTCTCAGGTAGTCGAGCAGCGGCGCCACCGGGCCGCCGGCGTCGATCATCACCGCATGACCGCCCGGCTCGTCGGCGACCAGGTAGGTGTTCGACAGAAAGTCGTCGTTCATGGAGCGCTCGACGATCACTGTGGGCAGCCTACTCGTTAGCCTGCGCACCATGAGCCTTCTCCACACCTGTTACCGGATCACCGACATCGATCGCTCGGTCGCGTTCTACGAGGCGCTCGGCTTCGAGGAGCGGCGCCGTGCGCCGATTCGCGACGAAGCCGTCAACGTGTTCATGAGCCTGCCCGACGACGGCCCCGAGCCGCGGCTCGAGCTGACCTACAACTTCGGCGTCGACTCGTACGACCTCGGGACCGCATACGGGCACATCGCGATCTCGACCGACGACATGGACGGCACGCTCGCGCGACTTAAGGATCAGGGGATCGAGCCCGAGCGTCCCCCGTACACGATTCGTGAGGGTGGCAACCGCTTGTGCTTCGTCCGAGACCCGGACAACTACCGGATCGAGATCATCGAGCGCTAGCCTAGAAACCATCGATGGCGGATTCGAGCAAGATCGGCAAGCTGTTGCAGCAGGTCGCGATGGGAGTCGCGGCCCACGATCGCGAGAACCCCGATCACAACACGTGGGGGATCGGGATGGCTCACTTCGACATCGAACGGCTTGACCTCGAGGAGGGCGAGGAGCTCATCCCCGGCATCGTGCTCCAGGCCGACGGCGGGCAGACCGGCCAGTTCCGCATCCTGTGCGACGGTCAGCACGATCAGGGCAAGGTCGAGGAAGAGGAAGAGGTTGTCGACGCGGTCGCGAGTGAGGAGCTCGCCGAGCCGCTCGAGATGCCGGGACCCGCGCCCCGGATCAGGCCGCCCTTCTAGGCCGCGGGGTTCACCGGTGACATATTCGATCGTCGCGCGCGACCCCGAGACCGGCGAGCTCGGCGTGGCCGTCCAGTCGCACTGGTTCTCGGTGGGTGGGGTCGTGACGTGGGCGCGGCCGGGCGTCGGCGCGGTCGCGACCCAGGCCGACGCCGAGCCGGCGTACGGGCCTCACGCGCTCCGAGGGCGAGGGTGGCGACCTCCGGGGGCGCCAGTCCGCGGCGCTCCTCGTCGTCCCCGCCGTCGGGGAGCAGTGGCGGACCGCCGTCTCCTTGAGGGTCGAGGACCACCCCGAACCGCTACGCGAGCTGCGGCGCCTCGTCGCCCTCCACGAAGCTTATGCGCTCGCCAACGAGGCCGACGAGCTGTTGAACTCAGGTCGTCACGAGGAGGCCGCCCGTCTTTACGTGGAGGCGAGCGAACGCGCCCCCG
>Ga0335078_10011982_pt1 | contig 12861 bp, 8 predicted proteins | sample Lox_Sample_32_FD_206711 | JGI IMG/M metagenome (GOLD analysis project Ga0335078, IMG submission 206711) | Soil microbial communities from Loxahatchee National Wildlife Refuge, Florida, United States - Lox_Sample_3.2 | ecosystem: Environmental > Terrestrial > Soil > Wetlands | place: USA: Florida... | reverse complement strand
CGTACCTCGCGCCGCTTCGCAGCACGCACGCGGTCAATCGCCAGCCGAAACGCAATGCGCACCAGCCAGCCGCGAAACCGCGCGCGATCCCGCAAACGTTCAAACCGCCGGTACGCCCTCAGCAGCGTTTCCTGCGCCACGTCCTCGGCATCCGCGTCGTTGCGCAAAACGCCGCGCGCCACGCGGTACGCCAGCGGCCCGCATTCCGCAAGCCGCTCCTCAAATTCGCGGCGCATGCTGGCGTGCGCCAACTCGCGCTCGAATCCCTCCTCGACGCTGCGGCCCGGCTGGGTCAGAACCAGCTCCTGCATTGGGTCACGTTTGCGAGCCGCAACGCGCTCGCCCTCCCCGTACACTTGCCAGACGCCGCCGCTCGAAGATCGGTTCATTGCGAAATAGAGTGGAACACAAGGTGCGCCGCAAAGCATCCACCAGCGCTCTTTTTCACGCGAGTTCCGTTTTGGAACACACCGCTTTCCCCCAGTTCCATAAGGGGATGCGCCATCTGCTGATCCGGGATGTTCGCCCTTCCACCTGCCGTTCCTTCTCAGCGCGACGGCCCCTCAAGACCAGACCTATCGCTTCTTGTATCAGCAACTTAAGGCCATTCCGGCCCCACTGACCGGCCACCGCAAATCCGAAGTTCCTGCCGCAGCTTTCGCTGGCCCTTCGCCTGCATTCCGCCCGGCATGCGGCCTCCTCTCTCGCACTTCGAAATCGATACGAGTGGTCGCATTTCAACGATCACACACAAAAGCGCACTCGCATTGCTAGCGCTACAACTCCTGTTCTCCAATTTATGGCTGATAGGATGCGGCGGAGGCGGGTCCGCAACTGTCCCGCCACCTCCCCCGCCAACTTCGCCTTCGATCGCCGTAAGCATCTCGCCGTCGAGTTCCTCGGTCTTGCTCGGAAATTCGCTCGCCTTCACCGACATGGTAGCCAACACGACAAACACCGCCGTGACTTGGAGCGTGAATGGCGTCGCAGGTGGCAGCTCCTCCGCGGGAACGATTACCACCTCTGGAACCTTCACCGCGCCCGCCGATTTGCCTTCACCACTCATCGTGCAGGTCACCGCTACGAGCGTCGCTGACTCCACCAAATCTGCCACCGCCCAACTGGCCATCACCAGCGACATCGCGATCGCGCTTTCTCCTCCCAACGCCAGCGTCGAACTCGGCGCCACGCAAACCTTCCACGCCGCCATCACCAGCAACGGGCATCCCGACACCGCGGTGCGCTGGACTCTCAGCGGTACGGCATGCCCTGCTCTGTGCGGCAGCATCGACTTGAACGGCAACTACACCGCTCCGGGAATCCTCCCTTCCACCGCAACCGCAACCGTGACCGCGCAAAGCATCGCCGATCCCTCCAAGCAAGCCTCTGCGGCCATCACCATCACCAGCAACTTCACGCTGCAAATCACCGCGCCGCCGAACGTTCCCGCCGGCGGCGCCGCGGCCATCGTCGCCACCATGACGCCCGTGCCCGGCTCGAACCCCAGCACAGTTCTTTCCTGGTCGCTTTCCGGACCCGGCTGCAGCTCTACTGCCTGCGGAACGCTCACCGTGGTCACCACCCAAGGCGCGGGCGGCAACGTCATACAGGACACGGCAACCTACACTGCGCCCAACACCGCGCCGAATCCCAACATCGTTACCGTCACCGTCACGCCGCAGGCCGACCCCACCAAAAAAGCCCAAGCCACCATGGCCGTCCAGCCCGGCGTGAGTGTCAGCCTCACTCCCTCCACCGGCACGCTGGCCATCAATCACCGCGTCGCCCTCACCGCGCAGGTCTTTGGCACCACGAACATGAGCCTGGGTTGGAGCGTCAGCGGCGTGGCTGGGGGCAATACGACCGTCGGCCAAATCTGCGTTGTTGGTTCGAACCCGTGCCAGAGCGTCGCCAGCGGAACACGCTGCAAGTGGACTATCTCGCTCCCGGCGCCATTCCCCAGCCGAATCCCGTGAGCGTCATGGCCACCAGCGCCGCGGACAGCACAAAAACCGCCAGCGCGCAGATCACCGTCATCCCGGCAACCTCGCTGTGCAGATCGAGAACCCCGACGGTACCAGATCCAACGTGGTGTCCCTCGTCGTCGCTGCCCCGAATGTAACCAACGACGCCATCGCGCTCAGCCGCACGTCTCCCGCGGCCACCGGCAAAGACATTGTCGTCGTAGATCCCACCACCGCCGGCGTAAGCGCGCAAGGCAATGACGTGGACCTGAACGTGGTCGCCCTGGGCCTCTTCTCCGTTACCAGTAATTCCTGCAATCTCGCCGGCAACTCCGTCCCGCTGCAGCGGCCCACCAGCGGCAACGCCACCTTCGATCTCTGCATATTTTCCGAGAGCGGCTTGGACACCAGCATGACCTATACCGTCTCCGGTCCCGGCGACGTCACGGTCACCACGAAGCAGCCTGCCGGTCTAGGGATCATCCATCTGACCCTGCAGATTCCCGCGAGCGCCTTGCTCGGCGGAACGCTAGGCCATCTGCATTCGCATGTGGACGAGGTTCCAGCGTTTCAACCCGGCGAAGAGGTCTACCTGTTCTTGTGGGCGCGTGACGGCGAGCCCTACCGCGCGCTCGGCTGGTCGCAAGGGACGTTTCGCATCGCGCGCAACGCGCTGACCGGCCTCGAAACCGTCACGCAGGATTCCGCTGCCACGCCAATCTTCGCCCTACAAACGCACGCGTTTCGCCGCGGCGGAATTCGCAATCTGCCCGTGGCCATCTTCCGCGAAAAGTTGCACAAGATTCTCCGGCAACAGGAGCAGTAAAGTTCTGCGAGGTGCGCAATGAGAAAAGGAAAAGCCGCAACGATTCGTCGATCGCTCGCCGTATTCTTCGTCGTCTTCTACGGAGTTTTCGACATTCCCGGCGCCCTCGGCTACACCTTCAACGAAATTGTTCCCGACGTGCGCCAGCCCGCCAACCTCTCCGGCGGGTCAGCCTGTCCCATCGCGTCGCACGACGTAATTGCGCCAGGCGCCATCGCCGAGCAGTGGAGCACGGTGCTCAACACCAACCCCGTAACCATTCTCACGCAGAATCAAGCAGCCGCGGCCCAACTGAACGAAATCGAGCAGGTCATCACGCAAGCGCTCGCCGTGTGGACTGGCGTCAGCGGCACCACGCTCGTGCCCGGAACCTTCGCGCCAATTACCCGTACGGCGAGGCAAAACGCATGCGGCTCCGACGGAATCAATTCCATCTGCTTCGACCAAAACGACGGTGCCTTTACGCCCGGCATTCTGGCCTTCACCCGCGCCATCACCGCCGATGTTATCGGTGTGCAAGTGGGCGCCGGTGCCGCCGCCACGCAAGTCGGACAAATCCTCGACGCCGACAAATATTTCGATCCCAGTGGCTCCCTGATCACGTTTGCGACGCCCGTTGCGCTCGCCACCAACCCAGGCGCCTACGATCTGGAATCTCTGCTCATTCACGAACTCGGGCACACTTTGGGATTCAGCCATTCCGCCGTGTGGGCCGCCATGATGTATCCCTTCGCCCCCGCTCCCGGAACATTTTCCGGTTCGCGCCCCACCGCGCAACAGCCCGATGCGCCGCTCGGTGACGACGACCGCACCGGCTTGCGCGTCTTGTATCCCGATCCCGCCGATACCATGAACGTAGGTTCCATCGCCGGACGCATCGTCCCTGCGAATCCGCTTTCGCTGCCCCTGTCGCCGCCCGGCGTCACGGGAATTTTCGCCGCGCAAGTGGTTGCCGTGGACAATTCCAGTGGCGCCGTCATTGGCGCCACTCTCGGCGGCTGGAGCTGCTCCGCGCCGGGCCCCGCGCAATTCGACGGCTCCTACCTGATCAGCCACCTGCCCATCGGGCACAGCTATCAGGTTTACGCCGAGCCTCTCGACAACACCGTTTTCCCCTCGCTGATCAGTCCCGCCATCATGTCGCTCTGCCGCAATCCCACCACTGATCCCGGCTGGCCTCCGCTGCAGGGCTGTGCGTTCCTGCGCCCGACACTAGCTTCACCACACGCATACGTCCTGGCTCGTAGGCCCTCCGCGAGGCAGCCCAGGCCTACCTGGGCCTCTCCCCTTGCAAGCCTAAATCCCGTAGATGCAACACTTACAAAAAAAGCTGGGGCCGCGCGGGCAAAAAAACAACCGGCCCCGGAGGAGTCGGGGCCGGTCGGGGTGCAGCGGTCGGGCTGCGTTTTACTGAGTGGGCAGAAGAAGCTGCGTAAAGCCCGTCGTATTCACGTCGCGGAACAGCGGCGTGCGCGGCGGCAACAGCGACGGAGTCAGGAACTCCGTATCGAAGTTGTAACCGCGGGTCGGCGGTGAATAAACGGTGGTGCAGCACTTGTAGAGGCCGGTCGCTTGGCGGTTGTAATACATGCTGATGATGGAGCCACGATAGTTGAGCGTCTGGCCGCCCCAGTTTTCGATGTAGCGCAGGAAGTTGTGCACTCCACCGTCGGTGCCGAAGTCCTGGTTGGTGGCAAAGCCAGTCGGCTGCGGGAACGAGACACCCTTGCCGGCCATGATCGCGGTGCGGTAGTAGGTCGTCGCCGCGTTGCGGTAGATCGTTCCAGCGGCCATGTTGTAGGGCCCAATGAAGGAGTTGACGTCGTTCCAGGCATTGGACAAGAGCGTCACCGCGTCCGCGTTCACGGAAACCGCCACGTTCGCATCGTTGAAGCCCCCGCCGGCGGAGTTGGCGTTGAAGTCGCCCTGGATGTAAGCGGGGTTCTCCGTGGCGATTGCCAAACCACAGGGAACCGCGCCCGGGCAAGTGCCCAGCGCCGTCAGAAGATTGCCATCCACGATCTTAACGGCACGGCGGAAGAAGGGATTGGGGTTTTCGCGCGCTTCGTTCGGGTGAATCACCTCGACCATCGGCCAAATCTTCGAGGGCGCGGTCACGGTGCAGCCGGGGTTGGCGGCCAAGGCGTTGCTCGCCGGCGTGGTGCCGTAGAGGTTGCCGGGAGCAGCCAGGCTGTACATCCCGTACTGACCGACGAGCAGGCCCGAGTAGGCTGTGCCAGCCGCCATGATGTAGGTCGGATCCTGACCGTAGGTGTAGAAGCCGGTGGTGCCCAGCACGTCGAGGTCTTCGCCGGTATCCTGTGTGCCGTTCGGGCAAGCGTTTGCGCTGGCCGGATTGACGAAGTCGCTCCAGCCATATTCGCCGGTCTCATGCGTGCTGGGCGAAAGTGGCGGCCAGGCGTTGGTGAGCGTCGTGGCGGTGTAGTTGCCGCGGCGGTCGGAGATGTAGACGGTGAAGTCGTTCGGAGCGTTCACGGAGTCCTTGGACAACGGGCCCGATCCCGCCAGCGCGCCACCGAGGTAGCGCGCCACGTTCTTGGCGTCCACTTCGACATAGTCCATGACCCCGCCGATGGTGACCATGGAAGAGTAATTGATGCCGCTCAGGCTGCCGGTGGGGCTGACGTCGCGCACCGTGCCTTCGCGGACATCGAAGAGCGCGTTGGGCCAGTAATCCGCGGGGTTCTGCGGATAGACCTGGCTGGCCGGAACAGCGTTGTTAATCACGCCGCAGCGCGTATTGGCGTTGGTATTCGCATAATTCGCCGGGTTGTCGCGCACACGTTCGAGTCGAATGAGGGCGTTGGGATGCACGTCCTGGCAAGTCGAGGCCGCCAGCGCCGCGCCGGGCAAGCCCAACAGCGGCTCTGCTGTTCCAAAACCCGTGCCGGCGACAAGGCCGGCCTGAGGATAAAGGTTCCGGCCGGCATAGCCGTAACTCAAAACTTCCAGAGTCACGTCCTTCCAGGTGCCGCAAGGATTGCCGTAAGCGGTCTGCACTTCAATCTTGATAAAGCCCTTCACGATGGGCAGGCCGGAAGCGGTGTTGTAGGGTGCGGCATTGGGCGTGGGCAACCAGTAGCCGTTCGTGGTGCTGTACGCGGTCGCGCCCTTGGCCGCTCCCGAAGCCGCCAGCGGCACCGGGGGCGTATTGAGCCCCGCGGCGTTGTTGGCGGTCATGAGCGCCTTCAGCGTGGCTGCGGGGCCGGTGGTCGGCCAACTTGTTACTGGCAACGTGATTGTCGACAAATCGAAAGGCTGCGTCGAGGAATCGATGCAGGGAAGACTCGTGATGTCCTGAGAGTTGTCGGACAGCAGAATTTTCAAACTGGCCTGCGAAAAGTAGCGCAGGTTGGTGATCCCGGCGCTCTCGTTGGTATTCACAGGCCGGCGAATGAGATCGACTGGCTGCGTGGTGCCGTTGCCGAGCAGCACGATACCGAGATTCAACGCCTTTGCACCGGTGGCGCCGTTGCGCAGGTTGCCAGCATAGTTCGTGGCGCCCAGGGAGATGTTGGTCCAGTTGGGGTTCACTGAGGATCCGATGGTGCCCGTCAAGCTTCCTTCCGTATAAGCGAGGGCGCGATACGAGGAAGTGCCCGGAGAAGTGGTGATGTCCACAATGCCGGGATACTGTCCGCTCTCCGTCGAGTAACCGTTCGAGAGGTTGGTGCGAATGACGTTCTTTACCGCGGTCACGCGGTCGGCCAGGGTGAGCGTGTTGCCGGAAGCTAGGAACAAGTTGCCGTTGGTATGCGTGCGGCCGCCGAAGTTGAAGACCGGGCCAGGGAAGAAGCTGAGGTCGGTATCCGAGAAAATGCCGAACTGAAACATCGGGATGCCCACGGTCTGCGTGGTGCGCTCGAGCTTCACTTCGTTGCCGGCGGTCGTGCGTGCCGTTACCAGCAGCGTGTATTGGGTGGCCAATGCGGTCATGCCCTGGTAAGCGCCGGACTGCACTTGGCTGACCGTAGCGAGGGGATTTCCGTTGCCGTCCGTCTGGTAGTTGATCTGATAGCCGGAGGCACCATTGTACTGTAGGTACTGAATGCCGGGAATCACCGGTGGTGTCGCCGCCATCGCGTTGATTTGCGCGGCCGAAGGCGCATAGTTGGTGTCGAAGAGTGTGCCGATATCCGCGGTCATCTTTTCCATGCCCGCTTCGGCGCCATAGAACGCGCGGCTGTAGTCGTTGTTCGTGCCGCTGAGCTTCTGGCCTGAGCTAATCAGGAGCACGAAGCCCACCAGCAAGCTGGACATCAACATCAGCAGCAAGAGGGTCGTGAGAAGGGCGATGCCCGAATCGCGTCGCATCAGTTTTTTCATGACATTCATGAGTGCGCTCCTGGATTAGTCATAGCGGTTGACGTAGGCCATGCTGCGAAGACTGACCTGCGTCATGAAGTTGCTGCGTAGATAGGTGTGGTTCTTGCCCCAGGCGTTCGTAGAACGCGCCCCGAGAATGACGTCCACGGAGCGAATCTGGCTTTCCGAGAGGCCTGCGGGGATACTTTGTTGTCCGGACGGATTCGTGACGCCATCCACAAAGTTGTACTTGAACTGCAGGTTCTCGATGGTTTCGCCAACGGGTTGGCCGGGATTCCAATTGACGCGCCGGATGAGCCTCACGTGCTGCGGGTCGGTGATGTTGTCGAGGTAATAGGTGATCATCCAGATGCGCGTCGCGGTGGTCGGAGGGAAGGTGCCATTCGGCGCGCCGCTGGTGTTGGTGTTCTCCAGCTGAGTCATGGTGCCTTGCGGATCGCTGCGCCCGTTCAGGTTGAGCCCGTCGCCACCCACGAATTGCAGGGTCTGCCCGCTGACGCTGGTCACTTCCTGAATGGCGTTGCCCTTGGCATTGCTGAACATGATCAGGTCGCCGGCATTAATCTGCACGCCAGTCGGCGAAAACAGAATGCACGTCGAATCAAAGGTCACCGTCCGGCCGTTGTTGGTGATAGAACCGGCAGGGCAGCCCGGATTGGCACCGTTGGCGGGCTCGTTGATCATGCGGGCGTTCAGCGCCAGAGTATTGTCCGCATAGAGCACAGTAATCAGGTCCGTGTTGACTCCCGGATTCGAGTCCGGGCTGGTAATGGGCGGGCCCAGCTCCCAGCCAGGCTCAACGGCATTGAGCGAGACGTTGCAGACGGGAAAAGTCAGTCCGCCCGTCAAATTCGGACGGTTGATGGGCGCTCCGCCGCTTCCTAGGCAGCTTGCGGGACCGGGCGTGTAAGGGACGGGAATGCCTCCCGTGGGAATTCCCTGGCCCGCCTGGATCAAGTCCGCTTCGATGAGGTTCACGCCGGCGCGCAGATTGTCGGAAAGGTCGGACTTAAGCGTCACGCTCTGGTTGGTGGTGGTGGCGTCCCTGAACGCCAGCATGGTGGCGGCCAGGGCGACAATGGTGATGCCCATGGCCACCATAAACTCGATAAGTGTGAAACCAGATTGTTTTTTCATGGTGAGTTTCTCCGTCGTCCTCACGCGAATGCCGAGATGAAGCTGATCAGTGTATAGGTACGCTGAATCGTGCCGATCTGGTAGTTGATGGTAACCGTGATCTGGCGCAGGTTGGTTTCGCCGTTAACCGGGGCAATGGTGATGGTCCGGGTCATCCAGGGATTCAGGTTGACGACCACATCGTCCGCCGTCCCGAGTTTCCCGTCCGGACCCGGCCCGATGATGATGGAGTCCGGCAACGCGGCGTTGTCATCCGCCGTACCAACCAGGCCGTCCGCACCAGGATCAAGCAGAGGCTGCGGGCCGCCGAGAAAAACGCCGCCTTGCGCGGTGTTCTGGATCTGCGCCCAAGTCAAAACCTTCGTATCGCGCGCCGTGAAAATCGTTTCGACGGCCTCTTCCGCTTTCTTTTCCGCAATGTAATCGTATTGCGTCAGGCTGGCGTACATGATGCCCTGGGCGTACACGGCAGCCAGGGAGAGCACGCCGAACGAGAGCACCACGATGGAGATGAGCGCCTCGAGGAGCGTGAAGCCGGCGGTCTGGCGAAACTTTTTTCGCAGTGATTTCATGGAATCTCTCTCCCTATTCCTGCCAGGACGAACCCGTCCAGTAGTAGGAACGCACACGGCCGGTGGCGCCGAAAATCGTTACCGCGCGGGCGGTGTTGGTTTTGCCGGCGATGCCAAGAAAGATCGAAGCGTTCACAGGGTTGTTGTTGGTGGTGAGATACAGGCTGCTGGCGCCCTGGGCCGTGCCGACGAATGCGCCGGAGGTCGTGAACATCACCGTCCAGGCACCCCCTCCGGTGGGCTGCTGCAAGTTGATGGCGGTGGCGTTGCCGAAATTCATGGGCGTGTCCGGCAGTGATGCAAACACGGTGTAGGTCATTTGCGCGCCGGAGTTGTTCAGGTAGACCACGGGAAGCGGTGTAGGCACCGGTTCGCCCGGCAGGGTCAGCACCGTAGTTTGTATCTGGTTGGGAGCGGTGAATTGGATTTGGACGTTGCGGCGCTTGGCTATGGCCAGCTCGCGGGCTTGCCGGAGCTGGGAGATGAGCGTATCCATCGCGGCGTTGGCCACCGCGGCTGTGGAAGTGCTCATGGTGTTGATGACGGCGAAGGCCATGACCACGAACGCGAGCCCCACCACGACAACCATTTCCATGAGCGAGAAACCTTGCTGGGCCCTGCTGGTGCACTTTCTCATTCCAGAACTCCTCGAATTCCTCATCCGACCGCTTGCTTGGCGAGGGATAGGTAGCACGTGCGCAGCCAGGGTCGCCTTTCCATTAAGTACTTCTTTTTGTGTAGCTTATGTGACATTTGCGCGAAACGAGATGGGGTGGCGCGAGGCGGATGTAACGAAACGTTACAGGTCAATACCTTACGGCATCCTAGTGGCGGCTGCTGAACCGGACCCTTACCTCAAATCAGCCAGACACCGCCGTACAGCAAGCCCGGCCCGAGGGAGGCCAGGAAGATGGGGCTGGGTTCGAGCGGCCTCGCCGCCTTCGAGGATTGTAGGAGCAGGTCCAGAGCTACGCCGCACGTCGAAGAGCCAAGATTGCCGAACTGGCGAGCCACGGCAGGAAATCTCTCTTCGGCCAGAGCGCACTGTTTGGCCAGCAGAGAGACGAGCCGCGGATTGGGCTGGTGCGTGGCCAAACCGGCCAGCGAGGAACGCGGGATGCCGCTGCGCAGTTCCAGATCGAGAATCACTTTTTCAAGACGGGTGATCGCTGCGCGGGAGAGCGCTTCGCCGTCGAAATGCACGTCGAGTTGTTGTGTTCGGGAGTCGGCCACGCGAATGGCCCCGGCGTACTGCCCAGCGCAGCCGAAGAGGAACTTTCCGAATTGATAGGACGGTTGCGACTCGGAGAAGGGCGCGGCGCGCAGGAGGAAGGCGCTGGCGCCGTCGCCGAATAACCCGCCAAATTCTCCCGCTACACGCTCGGGGGTAAGGATCCGGCTGTGTACATCGGCGGTCACCACGAGGATCGTGCGTGCTTGCCCCGAAGCGAGCAGGCCATGCGCAGCCGCGAAGCCGTTCAGCAGGCCGAGGCACGCGCCTCCGACGTCGAGCGCGCCACAGGTTTCGCGCGCAAGAAGCCGGGAATGAAGCTGTGCGGCGAGCGAGGGATAGGCGCGATGCGTTTCACTTGTGGCGATAATCCAGTCGAGGTCCTGCACGGGGCATGCGGCGTGGTGCAGCGCGTGTTGCGCGGCGCGCGCTCCGAGGGCCAGTTCATCTTCACCATCTACCGCATACGCCAGGGATTCGATGCCCGCGCGCTTGCGCAATTTTCCGACGGGCATGCCAAAGGCCCGGTCGACCTCCTCGGAAGGAACCACGCGCGAGCCGGGGGTGGAAGACGAACCGGCAAGGTAGACAGTTACGCGATCTGTTCTGTCCTGCGGACTGGGCGAATTCATGTTCGCGCTTGAGTTTTCCCGGCGCGCGCGCTGTAGAGCTTCCACGATGCTAGCGTGTTTGGCAGGGGCGCGCTGGTCATGGGAAGGAGCAGCCAAGAGGACAGGCGTATTTTGCCGGAACGCCGCAGCCTCGGCAAGCGACCGGAAGAGTATCCGCCGCGTGCCCCTGTGCAGCCAAAAGCCCACTTGCGGCAGCGTCAACGCGGCCCGTCAAGCGCGCATCGTTTCGCGCTGTTCGTGTTAGTTTGGACTGGCGCCTCCAGCAGCAGCGAAAGTTGGGGACGGCTCAGCTTTCCGCGGGATGGCGCTTTCCATGAAGAGTGAAGACTTTCACGATAGCTACCGACTGGTTCCTCTGCGGATACGACGCGGGCACGGGGCGGCGTGGTACGTCGTTTTGACGCTCTTCGCCGCACTCTTCGCGCTGACGATTCCGGTTGCCTGGGCGCAACGCGAACGGGGCGAATTAGACGTGGAAGTGCGCGATGCGCAGGGCGCGGCACTTGCCGGTAGTGCTGAATTGCTGAGCAAGGCCAACCAGTTTGAACGGACATTTTCTGTCGGCGTGGAAGGCCGTTTCACGGCGCAAGATCTCCCTTTTGGCATGTACCGGTTGAGTGTCAAGGCGCAAGGCTTTGCATCATGGAGCGAACTGGTCGAGATTCGATCGGAAGTCCCCGTGCATGTTGTAGCCACGCTGGGCGTCGCTCCGGTTACGACGCAAGTGCAGGTGAACGATTCCGCCACGCTGGTGGATGGCAGCAGCGTCGGCACGGTGTTCTCGATTGGCCGCGAGTCGCTGGACGAGCAGATTGCTCCGCAGCCGGGACGTAGCCTATCCGACCTGGTGAACGACGAAGCTGGTTGGCTGTATGAAGCAAATGGGATTTTGCACCCGCGCGGCTCGGAGTATGACGTGCAATACGTGCTCGATGGTCTGCCGCTGACGCAGAACCGCTCACCGGCATTCGCGCCCGCCTTCGATGCGGACGACGTGGAATCGATGCGCGTGCTGACGGCAAGTTTTCCGGCGGAATATGGACGCAAACTCGGCGGAGTGATTGAAGTGACGACGATGAAGGATCAGCCCGCGGGATGGCACGGGCAGCTGGCTGCGGAGGGCGGAAGCTTTGCGAAGGCGTCCGGTACGGCGGGGCTTTCGTATGCGGCGGGATTGAATCATTTTTCGGCGAACGGCGACGCTTTTCATACGGACCGTTACTTGGATCCGCCGGTGCAGCAGAATTTCACCAATCGCGGGAATGCCGGCGGATTTTCGGCCGCTTACGAACGGGATTTTTCGGATCGCGACCGTCTGCGCGTGACGTTCTTTCACAACGAGGTGCGGTTCCTCGTGCCGAACGAACTGATTCAGCAGCAGGCGGGACAGCGGCAAGACATCGCAACCAGCGAAACAGGCGGGCAGATCTATTTTCAGCACACGATCTCGCCGGATCTGTTTCTTAGTTTTTCCGGCAGCGTACGCGATGACAGCGTGACGTTGGCCTCCAATCCCTTTTCTACACCGGTCATCGTGTCGCAGAACCGCGGGTATCGCGAGGGCTACGTTCGCGGGGACGTGGCCGGTCACCACGGCCATCACGACTGGAAGGCCGGCGCGGACACTATTTTCAGCCCGGTGCATGAAGCGCTGCAATACACGATCACGGACCCGTCGCAGTTCGATCCAGGGACACAACGGCAGCTTTCCTTTGCGGACCGGCACTGGGATGTTGAACCTTCGGCGTACGTGCAGGATCAATGGCACAACGGAAACTGGAATGTAAGCGGGGGACTGCGCCTGGACTATTACCAATTTGTGGTGAACCAATTCGCGGCGAGTCCGCGTGCGGGCGTTTCGCGTTACGTATCCTCATGGAATTTGCTGATCCACGCCTCCTATGACCGCGTGTTTCAGACGCCGGCGATGGAGAATCTTCTGCTGGCTAGCTCTCCGCAGCTTAATTCGGTCGATCCGATTGTTTTGCGTTTGCCGGTCGAGCCGGCGCACGCCAATTACTACGAAATGGGCGTCACGAAAGCCCTGTTTGGAAATTTGCGGCTGGATGCCAATGTGTTTCGCCGCGATTTTCACAACTATTCCGATGACGACGTGCTGCTCGACACGGGCGTGAGTTTCCCGATTGCGTTC
>Ga0335078_10011980_pt1 | contig 12862 bp, 11 predicted proteins | sample Lox_Sample_32_FD_206711 | JGI IMG/M metagenome (GOLD analysis project Ga0335078, IMG submission 206711) | Soil microbial communities from Loxahatchee National Wildlife Refuge, Florida, United States - Lox_Sample_3.2 | ecosystem: Environmental > Terrestrial > Soil > Wetlands | place: USA... | reverse complement strand
GGGTTGCTTGCACGCAAAATTGTGTCTGTCCGCGAATGCTGGCCATAAGCTTGTGTTGAGCCGGAATAGCCGCCGTCGAAGCCGCGGATCACGGCTGAGGAAGCTGCGCTTTCCCGTGTGGCGTTCTGGCTTTGGGAGGCGGCAGATGAATCCACGTCGTTGGTTGCGCTCTCGATACTTTGTCATTTGCTGCTGGCTGGTGATCCTATCCAGCTTCGGATCAGCTCAGAATCATCCCCGCCGTGCAACCGTAAACGTCCCATTCGATTTTTACATCGCCGGCGACAAGTTTCCTGCCGGACCGTATTCGCTGGAGATCATCGCGCCAACCTACGTGATGTTGCGCAGCGCCGATGGCAAGCTCCAGCAGGCTTTGTACTTTCTCCAAACCGCTGCAGGCGGCAAGGAGATTACGCCGAAAGTGCGCTTTGCATTGCGGGAAGGCAAGCACTACTTCTCGGAAGTCTGGAGCTGGTACGGCAAATCCCAATTGACTTCTTTCCCATCGCAAGCCGGTGACCAGCTAACCGACGTTCCGCTGACGCCATAGGAAGTAACTGGTTCAAACGATACCGATCTGTGGTGCCGGAAACGCTCTCGCGATTAGTGATTCCAATGCGCGGAAGGCTTCTGCCAAGCTCCGCCTCTGGAACGCGCAATCGCAAGCAGCCAACGGGCACCACTACCAGGAGGTAAACACGCATGTGCGAATTCTGTATCAAGCATGGTGAAGGCAAGAAGTGGTATCTCCTCATGAAGAACTATTCTCAGGAATTGCTTCATCAGGAACTGTCCGGCGAGCAAGCGGAGGAGAGCCGCGCCAAAACACGGGCCGAGTGGCTGACGAGATTCATTGAACTATTCTCGGCCGCCGCTGCGGCGGGCGGCGGAACATTGGACCCGCAACTACTCTCTGGATTCGTACCGACTAGCGAATTGACAGCCGGCACGGAAGCGCAGCAGCTTGAAGGTCGCAAAATCGTCCACTTCGGCCAGGTGCTGCCGATCGAAGACGTCGAGGAGGTGCTGGACATGGTCACTTCCATCACGCGGGTTCCGTGTGGCTGCCGCTTCGTAACCATCGGAAAAACGGACAAGCGCTACTGCTTCGGCATCGGCATTGATCCCTTGGGTGTCATGGGCCAGTATCCAGACTCTGCTGCTTCGCTAGAGACACTAGATCGCGAGGAAGCCAAGAAGATCATCCGCCAGCTCGATGAAGAGGGCCTCATCCATACGATCTGGACTGCGATTACCCCGTATGTCATTGGAATTTGCAACTGTGACCGTGACTGCCTGCTCTACCGAAGCTACATCGAGCAGCGCGGTACCCCGACTTTTTTCCGGGCCGAATACGTCGCTCAGATTGATCCCGACCTGTGCACAGGATGCAAGGAATGCCTGAAGCAGTGTCAGTTCGACGCCCAATTCTATTCGTCAGCACTAGGGAAGGTGGACATCAATCCCATGCGCTGTTACGGCTGCGGCGTCTGCCGCCCGAGTTGTCCTACGCAGGCCATCGGCTTAATACCTCGTAAGGACGAGCCGAAGGTAGCGAATCTCTGGTTGAAAGAAGAACCGGTGGCGCACCCGCAATGAAAACTGGCCAAGTCCGGCGGGAGTATTGTCGGCCTCGTGGGATCGGGGTTGGGCGCATGCATCACCCACGAAAAATACGATAGGCAGGAATGCCAATAATTTTCTCGAAGACATTTCACATCCTACGTCGCGGCGATCAATGCACCAGCCGATCTAGGGCGAATAGCGCCGCCACTCCCACGAAAACGACTAAAGCCATCTTGACCCCGGGCTCGCGGTTGACCTCAGGGATCAAGTCGGACGCCGCGACGTAGATGGTGACGCCGGCCGCCACCGGCAATCCAAAGCTCACAGAGTGCCTGCCGATCGCCATGGTCAGCACGCCGGCGAGGGTGCTCGCGCCCAGCAGGACCGAGGCGAACCACGAGCGGCCTTTGCTTAGACCGCTGGCCAGCATCACCGACGTCACCGTGAATCCCTCGGGGATCTTGTGCAGGAAGATGGCGAGGAAGATGATCCAGCCAAGCCAGGGCGAAACCAGGAAGCCGGCGGTAATGGCGATGCCGTCGAAGAAGGTGTGGATCATCAGGCCGAAGAGGATGGAGACGCGGCGATGCGAATGCAGGTACTCGTCAGAATGCGTCTCTTCGCCATAGTGGAAGTGCGGCGTGATCGTGTGCTCGAAGAAGTGGACCAGAAGATATCCCGCCAGTACCAGCAGCGCACCGGTGCGGCCGGCGAGTTGCAGGCTTTCGGGGACCATCTCGACCAGAGCGGTGGCCAGCATGAATCCCGCGCCCAGCGCGACGAAGTAGCGAAGGTAGTTGCGCTCCCAGTGCTTCTGGACGATCACCGCGCCGCCGAAGACGTTGGCCGCGGCGGCGGTGAGACCGAGCAGGACGCTGAGGAGGATGGGATTCATCGCAGAGGGCAGAATAGCAAATCAGTGGCCGGTGGTCAGTGGCCAGTCCTTCGAATTTCGAGCTAGCGACGCGAAGATAACGATGGGGGTTTGTACAATTAGCAGTCCGAGAATCGATGGGAGGCGCGATGAAGGCAGCCGTTCTTCACACCCTGGGCAAGCCACCGCGTTGTGAGGAGTTTCCCGAACCAGTCGCCGGCGAAGGCGAGGTCATCGTGCACGTGCACGCCGCGGCGCTCAAGCCGGTGGACAAGCAACTGGCCAGCGGCGCTCATTACGCCAGCGCGGGCACATTGCCTCGTGTCTGCGGCATCGATGGAGTGGGACATCTGGACGATGGGCAGCGGGTGTTCTTCGGCGGAGCGCGTCCTCCTTATGGAGCGATGGCAGAGCGTACTGTGGCGCGGAAGATGTTCACGTTTCCGCTACCGGAAAAGTTGAGCGATGAGACGGCGGCTGCGATCATGAATCCGGGCATTTCTGCCTGGCTCACGCTTGCTGCCCGCGCCAAGCTGGCGGCGGGCGATAACGTCCTGATTCTTGGCGCGACCGGCGTGACGGGACAGCTCGCGATACGGATTGCCAAGCTGCTCGGAGCAGGTCGCGTGGTTGCCGCCGGACGTCATCGCGAGATCTTGGACAAACTGCATCAGCTCGGCGCGGATTCCGTGATCCAACTCGATGTACCGGCGGATCAACTGAGCGAGGCCTTCGCGCGTGAAGCTGGAGCTTCGGGTTTTCAAGTTGTGGTCGACTATGTTTGGGGCAAGCCAGCGGAAGCATTCTTCGCAGCGATCACGCGCAAAGAGTTTGCCGCCATCGAGTCGGAAACTCGTTACGTCCAGGCGGGCGAAGGCGCGGGGGCGACCATCGCGCTTCCTGCCGCGGTGCTGCGCAGCACTCCAGTAACGATTATGGGGACGGCCGGGATGCCGCCGCCTGCGGTACTCATGGATGCAATGCAGAAGGTGATGGCACATGCGGCCAGCGGGGAGCTGAAGATCGACGCGGAGCGCGTGCCGCTGGCTGAGATTGAGGAAGCTTGGGGGCGCGAGCAGCAGGGAAAACGGTTTGTAGTGATTCCGTAGGGCATGCGCTTGACTCAAATGCGCCAGCCTAGTGTGTGTCTTCTGTCGCCCCTAAAGGGGCTCTGTTCTTATAATGACAGCCTACCCAGCGCTGAAGCGCTGGGCTATCTTGTCGCCGTCCCGCAAGCGGGACTGGATTCCTGCCCCTTCAACGTTAGACGAGCACCCACGGACAAACCTGACCAACGGACGACGTACAACCGACAACTGACAACTGACAACTGACAACTGTTTCTCACCCACTGTGCCTTATGTGCATGACGTCGCCGTCTTTCACGATGTAGTCCTTGCCTTCGAGGCGGAGGGTGCCGCGGGCGCGGGCTTCGGCTTCGGAGCCGGCGTCGAGCAGTTGGTCCCAGTGGATAGTCTCGGCGCGGATGAAGTGATGCTCCAGATCGGTGTGGATGGCGCCCGCCGCATTGACCGCCTTGGATCCACGCTCGATGGTCCAGGCGCGGCACTCGTCCTCGCCAACGGTGAAGAAGGAGATCAGGCCGAGCAACTCGTACGTCTTGCGGATGAGGCGGACCAGGCCGCTCTCGGTGAGGCCGTAGCTGGAGAGGAATTCGGCGGCGTCTTCGTCGCTCATCTCGGCGAGCTCGGCTTCGACTTTGGCGCAGACGGCGAGGGCGCCGGTGTTGGGTTTTGAGGCGACTTCTGTGATGCCGTATTTCGCTACAGCTTCTTCCAGGTCCTTGCCGAGCGTCGTACTCTCGTCGATGTTCAGGACGTAGAGGATCGGCTTCTCGCTGAGGAACATGAAGCCGCGCACGCGCTTCTTGTCCTCGGGCGTCATCTCCATTTCGCGCAGCGGGCGCTCGGTTTCCAGATGCGCCTTGGCGCGGAGCAGCAACTCGTGCTCGCGTTCGATCTCCAGCGACTTCATCTTCTTCAGATCTTTTTGCACGCGCTCCAGGCGCTTCTCGACCTGGCCGAGATCGTTGACGATGAGATCGAAGTCGATGTTCTTGATGTCACGCAGGGGATCGATGGGGCCGACGTGGGGGATGGAATCGTCTTCAAAGGCGCGGACGACGTGGGCCAGTGCGTCGACGTTGCGGAGGTTGGCGGCGAAGGCAGTCTCGTTCAGCGCTTCCTTCGAGAGCGCGGCGATATCGGCGTATTCGACGCTGGCGTGGACGAGCTTGCGCGGGTTGCATTGTGCGGCCAGGCGATCGAGGCGGTCATCGGGAACCTTGGCGACGCCGAGGTGAGCCTCGCGCGGGTTGCTGCTGCGCTGCGCGACCGACTGCTTGGTCAACATGACGAAGAGCGAAGTTTTGCCTACCTGGGGCAGGCCTATAATGCCGGTTTTCATAAGGAAGCGATTAGCAATTAGCCTTCGTGCAAACGATTGCCACGTTTCAGACTAAATGAAAATGGGATTTGGCGCTGTGATTGACGGTGCGGTTCTGTCGTTATAGGACGGACTAACTTTCCGCGCCTGTCGCATGGTGCTAACTTCGAGTGAGTCGGCAGCGTCAAACAACATACGTTGCGCCGCTTGGCTCTCGGCAATCTTATGAGTGAATACGATGGCGAATTGACGCGGCTGGTCGATCAGATCAATCGTTCGGCCAAAGAATCGAAAACGGCGGATGACGCTAAGCTGCTTGATCAGTTTTTGACGGTTGCAATCGAGCGGGGCGCGTCGGATGTGCTCATGGTGGCCAACTCGCCGGCAGTGCTGCGAGTGAACGGCGCGCTCACAGGAGGAATCGGGCAGAGTTTATCTCCGGCGGAGCTGCGGAACATTCTACTGCCGATTCTGACCGCTGAGCAGGTTGCCGAATTGCAAAAGCAGAAGGCGATCGATTTCTGTTTTGTGCGAAAAGCTATTGGCAGGTTTCGCGCCAACTATCACTTTCAGCGAGGGACCCTTGCGGCGTCCATTCGCCTGCTTCCCGAGCAGGTGCCCACGCTGGAGTCGCTGCATCTGCCGCCTGGGCTGGCGCAGTTGGCGGAGCGCCGGCAAGGTCTGGTGCTGGTGACGGGGCCGACCGGCTGTGGCAAGAGCTCAACCCTTGCCGGACTGATTGATCTGGTCAACAACCGCCGGCGCGGCCACATCATCACCATCGAGGATCCGGTCGAGTTTCAGCATGCAAACGCCAGCTCCATCGTGGAGCAGATCGAGCTGGGATCCGATACGCCGAGTTTCGCCCAGGCTGTGCGCTCGGCGCTGCGACAGGATCCCGACGTCATACTGATCGGCGAGATGCGCGACAGTGAGACGATGGCGGCGGCGCTGACCGCGGCCGAAACCGGGCATCTGGTGCTCAGTTCGCTGCATACCAATGATGCCGCGCAAACCGTTCTGCGCATCCTCGACATTTTTCCTTCCAGCTATCAAACGCAGATACGGCAGCAACTGTCGCTGGCGCTGCTGGCGATCATCTCGCAACGGTTGGTGCCGGCGGCGACCGGATCGGCCCGCTACCCCGCAGTCGAAGTCATGTTCGCCAACCACGCGATTCGCAATTTGATTCGCCGCGGCGATGACCATCAACTTCGCACGCATATTGAAACTGCGAGGTCCGAAGGGATGTTGACCATGGAACAGTCGCTGGCGGAGCTGGTCCGCAGCGGGCGCGTCTCGCGCGAAGCTGCTTACGAGCACTCGCACCATCCCGACGACGTGCGGCGGCACCTGGGGTGACGTCAAGGACCCGGAATTCTAGGCGAACCTGCGTGCGGTGAGGAATATCAAGGCCAGGCCCAGGACAAGCACGGTACCCTCGATCCGCGTGGACCAGTGATGCAGGCGATTGAATTCGACGCGGCGGGCGTCGTCTTGCGGGACATTATCGATTACCACCATCTGGCGCTTCAGGTCTTCCATCCTGGCGGCGACGCCGAAGATGCTGACCAGCGTCAGGATGATCATTAGATAGATGAGGATGTGGCGTGGAGCGAAGGGCTGTGCCGCGCCATTGACGACGCGGGAGTCGATCATCGAGGTGATTGCGAATACCACGCCGCAGGCGATGCCCATCCAATGCAGCGCGCCCAGCGTGCGGCTGACGACATTGCCCGCCAACTGCCGCGTTGGAAGGACCGCGGGATTGAACAGCGCGGGCGCCATAACGAAAGCGAAGAAGATGAGGCCGCCGATCCAGATTACGAGCGACAGCAACATGACAAATCGAAGGAAGGACATATGATGAGAACCTGCTGCCGGGATTTCGATGCGATTTTAACTCTACCGTAACGTTCTTGAAGTATCTATTTCAAACGAGCGCACATCGCACGGTTGGAGTATCAGGCCGCCGGCGGAAGCTTTGCGCGAAACTGCCGAAAACGGATCCGGCCAGTCCGAAGAACTCCTCGTGATAACAAGAGTGCGAGCTTTATCCGTATAACTGAAACCGTAGCCCGCCACAAACGTCGGCTGCGAAACCCTCGGCTCCCTGGCAGCGTCCTAACGACGGGACGCGAAGCTGGGGCACCGATTCTCGTCAACATTCAGAAAGGAATGACGGTCATGAAATTGCGCCCATGCTCGGTGGTTGTGATCGGACTGTTGCTCGGCTCGGCACTCATGCTCACCAATTGCACTTCCAGTCCGAGTTCGAAGGAAGGTGGAGGCGGCGGGCAGATCATCGGAGCGGGCAGCACATTTGTTTATCCGCTGATGAGCCGCTGGATTGCCGACTATCACGCCAAGCAGCCGGACGTGCAGATCAACTATCAGTCGATCGGCAGCGGCGGCGGCATTCAGCAGCTGAAGAAAGGCCTGGTGGATTTTGGTGCGTCGGATATGCCGCTGCCGGACGATCAACTGAAGGAGATGCCGGCGTTGGTGCAGATCGCTGAAACGGCAGGGCCGGTGTGCATTACGTACAACCTGAAGGATCTGAGCCAGCCGCTGAAGCTGAGCGGGAAGACGTTGTCGGGAATTTTCCTTGGCACCATCAAGAACTGGCAGGACGCGGCCATCAAAGCGGAGAACCCGGGCGTGAATCTACCAAGCCAGCCGATCTTTGTGGTGCATCGCTCGGATGGCAGCGGTACGACCAACATCTTCACCACGTATCTGGCGGCGGTGAATCCGGATTGGCAGTCGAAGGTCGGCAAGGGGCTATCGGTGAGCTGGCCGGTGGGGCTTGGCGGTAAGGGGAGCGAAGGCGTGACCGGGCTGGTGAAGCAGAATCCCGGTTCGATTGGATACGTGGAGTTGAATTACGCCTACGAGAACAAGCTGCCGGTGACGAGTATCGGAAACAAAGCCAACAAGTTTGTTGCGCCCACGGCAGCCGGCGCAACCGCCGCTATTGACGCGTACGCGAGCGAATTGCAGAAGGATGTGAGAACGCCGATAGTCGATCCTCCAGCCGCGGCGCCGGATGCATACCCGATCAGCGGATTGACCTTCGTGATGGTGCCCACCAACCCGCCGGACGCAACGAAATCGGCGCAGACCAAGGCATTCATCACCTATCTGCTAACCGATGGGCAAGGGATGACGGAGCAGCTGCACTATTCCAAGCTGCCGGCCTCGCTGCAAAAGGTGGATATGGATCTGCTGGGTAAGGTCAAGGGATGAGGCCGCCAAGGCCACACTGAAGACTTAATTCTTACGGGGCGAGCGGGCATCTCGGTCAGGTAATGTCCCATCCGAAAAGGAAACACGGCCAGTTTTGGCGTTCAACCCAGGGAGGGACCAAATGACGCGGAGATTGCTATTACTCATAAGTACTTTGTTATTGTGCGGATGCTGGGCGGTGGCTCAGGCAGGCGGCGCGGGCGCGGGAGCCGGTGCCGGCAGGGCGGGAGCCGGAGCGGGCGCTGCCGGTCAGAGTGGCGCGGGAGCGCAGAGCAACATGCCGGGCGCGAACTCGCAAATGCCGGGTGCAACAACTCAGACGCCGGGTGCCACGACTACTACGCCCGGCGCCACGACTACGCCTGGTACCAATCCGAACGAGGGTGGCGCAACGGTGACACCCAACCCGCCATCGGCCACGCCGCAGAGCTCGCCCAATCCGAGCACCATGCCTTCAAATCCGGATACGAACACCACGCCTCCAAGTGCCGGCACGGGAGCGACACCAACGCCTCCCAATGCCAGCAATGGATCGACAACAACGACACCAAGTGCCGGCACGGGAGCGACACCTTCTCCTCAAGGCGGTTCGACGGGAGCTCCGCCGCAACTGTAAACCCGACCACAGCAACAGCAGAGAAGGGAACCTGCAAAGGGTTCCCTTTCTTGTTGCCCCAAGGAGCGGGCACTGCCGCCGAAAAATACGACGGCTTGCAGATATCGCTTCGCAAATCTTGCGACGACATGCCATGATGCTGACAGACGGGGGAATCGTAAGACATCATGGTGAAAACCCTTCTGGTGGTGATGGCGTCGTTCTGTGCGCTCACTACAGCTGCGGCTGAGCCGCTCGAAGCATCTCCAACGTCGGCTTTTCAGTCCTCACGCACGCAGAGCGCCGGCAAGGACATCTCCGGCATGTACACGTTTCTGCGCGAAGGCGAATTTGTGCAGATCACCGTGGAGGAAGGCAGAATGTCGGGTTATGTGTCGCGATTCGGCGATACCGACACCGACAAGGGAGAGTTCATCGATCAGTTCTTTGACAAAGCGACGTTGCAGGGCGATCACCTGAGCTTTAACACGAAGACGGTGCATGGCATCTGGTACGACTTCAGCGGAACGATTTCTGTCGTGCCGGGTAAGAAGCCGGGTGAGGACGGCTACCGTGTGATCAAGGGGACGCTGACGCAACACGCGACCGACGCCAAGGGTGCCGAGAAGGCCATGCAGCGGCAGGTCGACTTCAAGTCTTTTCCTGCCGACCTGAGCCAGCCGTAAACGGGAACCGGTCTCTGGAGAAGAGGCGTCGTCGCTCCGGGATTCTCACCTGCAATGCGAAAAGCCGCCGGAGCGAGACGGCGGCTTAATCTTGACGTTATGCGGCTGGTGCACCGGAACGTCCTGATAAATTCTTGGATGCGGGATTTACGAACGCGGCAGTATGCCGGCAAGAAAGTTGACTTAAGATTTGCACAGATTTATGTGCAAGGCCTGCAATGCAAATGGCTTACATCTTCGGGCTTCCGGCGGCGCTGCTGGTGCTGGCAGTGGCGGCGAATCGTCTTTCCAAGCTCACCCGTGTGCCCGACATCATCGTCCTGCTGCTGATTGGCATCACCCTGGGGCCGGTTCTGCACTGGGTCGATCCGCATCACCTGGAAGGCGCGATTCGCGTCCTGGGCACGCTGGCCCTGATGTTGATTCTGTTCGAGGGCGGCCTGGAACTGCGATTACGTCAGGCCCTGCGCTACTTTCCTGCCGGGCTGATGCTGGTCGTCCTGAGTTTTGGCTTGAGCTTCGCGCTGATTGCGCTGATGGGACGCGCCCTGCTGCACCTCGAGTGGACGGACTGCCTGCTGCTGGGAGCGGCGCTGGGGTGTACCAGCGGCACCATCGTCATTCCAGCTTTGCAGCAGATCAACACTCCCGATCCGATAAAGATCACGCTGACGGTGGAAGCCTCGCTGGGCGAAATCATCGCCGTGCTGATGGTCGGCAGCCTGCTGCAGAAAGATCAGGGCCAATCGCTGATCGGAGATCTGGCTACCGATTTCTCGCATCACATTTTTTTCTCGGTGGTGATTGGATTTGCCATCGGCGCGCTGTGGTCGAAGATATGGCCGAAGCTGGCCGGCGCGCCCTATAGCAACATCCTGAACCTGGGCGTGGTGATGGGCGTGTACGCGCTCGGTGATTACCTTGGCAGTGGGATGCTGACGGTGTTGATCTTCGGTGTGACCCTGGCCAACTTGCCGCGCACGCCGCATATGACACGGCAGGGCGCGCGCATGCTGGCGTTTCATGCCGAGTTCAGCTTCCTGGTGCGATCGTTCTTCTTTGTGTTGCTGGGGATCGTCGCGCAGTTCGTCAGCCGCAAATACATTGTGCCCATTCTTGGAATTCTGGCCGCGCTGGTGCTGGCGCGCTTTCTCGCCGTGCAGGGCAGCCGCTGGATCGTGAAGGATGTGGAGCGGCGCGACACGGAGTTGCTGTTCTGGATGTTACCGCGCGGACTCGTCACGGCAGTGCTGGCTCTGGAGATCACGAATGATCGCGGAGCCGTCTTTGGCTTCCTGCCGGCGATGGCATTCACCGTGGTGATGGTGACCAATCTGTTCATCGTGTGGGGCTCGGTGAGAGCTGCGCGGCAGGGCGCGCCGCAGGTGAGTGTCGCGTTGCCGTTGGAAGACGCGAATGCTACGGAGATGCCTGACAGATCCGCGAAAGCTGTGGGCTCAGGTGAAGCATGAAACCAGCTCTGGCTGCGCGATTGTCAGAGTTGCAGGCGGCACGAGGTCAACACGGACCGGGTTGCGCGGCGCGCGTAGAGAGGCTGCTAGCGTCCCTGCGCGGCGCGCGATTTTCCGACGCCGAATCCTTACTTCATTTTCATGATGCGCTCCTGTTCCTGCGCGCGTTTCCGCAAAGTCGAAAAGTCATCACGCTGACGGAAGAGTTGCTGAAGGGGGTTGGAGCGCAGGCGCGACGGCTGCGCGAGTCCGGTGCGGATGTCGATTTGTTTGACGACGAAGAGTTTTCCGGAATTGCGGGAACGGCGATTCGCGATGCATTTACCTATGACGTGGCGCGATGGCTGGAGTCGAGATTTCCGGATGCGCTGCGAGCGGAATGGAATCTGGACGAGCAATATCGGCAGATGTGGAGCAGCCTGCCGCGATGCGTCCCGCTGCTGGCCGACGACACCATGGTCGAGCCGGATACGCCGTATCTGAAATGGCTGAGTGCGGCGAGCGGCGGCGAAGACCGGATTCTGAAGTGGCTGTTGCAGCGCGTGGAACAGTTGCCCGGCAACATGCTGGCGAAGACAGCGTGGTACGACGCGCTGAAGATCGAGATCGAGTGGGAGATGCCTAAAGCGGCCAGCCGGACACATGCGCGGCGTAATCCGCCGGCGTTTCACTTTCATCGCCAGCCGCTGATTCAGCGGAAGCAGGTTTCGATCGAGGAGGAGTTGAGATCGGGACGGCTGCCGGTGCGAAAGCTGACGAGCAGGGAAGGCGAGATGCTGCTCGATCAGGCGCGCGAGGTGCTGGCGGTGCGCTATCGCGAGTTGTATGGCACGACACGCGGCGACCCGAAACAAGTGATTGAAGCCGACCTCGGCCGCGGTGTTCAGATCTATCTTTGGGGCATGCCGCCGGAGCCGCGTCTGCCGCTGCGCGCGTACTTGGCCGGAATGACGGTGAAGAATGGCGTGCCCATCAACTACAACGAAGCGATCGGGCTGTTCGAGTGGATGGAGATCGGCTTTAACACATTCTATGCATTTCGCGATGGCGAGACGGCGTGGATCTATGCCAAGTATCTTCATCTGCTCAATCAGATCGCCGGAATTACTTGCTTCTCGGTGTATCCGTATCAGATCGGTCAGGACAACGAGGAGGCGATCAAGTCGGGCGCCTTCTGGTTCTATCGCAAGCTGGGATTCCGGCCGGGTAATCCAGAATTGCTGGCGCTGACGGAAAGGGAAGAGGTGCGCATTGCAGCCACTCCGGGATATCGTACGCCGGCACGAACGCTGCGGAAGCTCGCCGCGGAGCATGTGTTCTACGAGACAGGAGATGGGCCGCGGGGATTGTGGGACAGGTTTTCGATTCGCAACATCGGGTTTGCCGTGCAGCGGCAGATGGCGGCGAAGTTCAAAGGTGATCCGGAGGCGATGCGACGGAAGACAAGCGAGTGGTTGGCGGCGGTGTTGGATGTCGAGTCTAGTCTGGTCGAGCAGCCGGCGTTTGCGGATTTTGCGGTGGTGTTGGCGTTGACGCCAGAGATGACGAAATGGAGTGAGAGGGAGAAGCAGAGCGTTGCGGAGATCATTCGAGCGAAGGTCGGCGCGAGTGAGGCGAGGTATCTGCGGTTGATGCAAAGGCACGACAAGTTGAGGCGAGTGGTGTTATCACGAGGCGGGACAAAGCCCGACGAGGCATCTGCTTTTTTCCTGCTGTACTGAGCCGCACATCCCGCGGCTTGCAGCTCGAGACTCGAAGCTGAAACTCCTACACCCTATAATCGAAGTTTATGTCCTCATTCCCCGAGGTTGACGAGCAGTTCGCCTACTTGCGCAAGGGCGCGGCGGAGATCATCCGCGAGAGCGATCTGCGCGAGCGGCTGGAGAAGTCGCGCGCGTCGGGCAAGCCTATGCGCGTGAAGGCGGGCTTCGATCCGACTGCGCCCGATCTGCATCTCGGCCACACCGTGCTGATGCGCAAGCTGAAACATTTTCAGGACTTGGGCCACACCGTC
>Ga0335078_10011979_pt1 | contig 12862 bp, 6 predicted proteins | sample Lox_Sample_32_FD_206711 | JGI IMG/M metagenome (GOLD analysis project Ga0335078, IMG submission 206711) | Soil microbial communities from Loxahatchee National Wildlife Refuge, Florida, United States - Lox_Sample_3.2 | ecosystem: Environmental > Terrestrial > Soil > Wetlands | place: USA: Florida... | reverse complement strand
CGCCGTTGATGCGCCGTAGTCACACAAACCCTGGGTTAGAGTGACTACGGCGCATCAACGGCGCATCAACGGCGAGGCCAAGGAGGTATCAACGGGTGGCAGAAGACGCCATTCCACTGAAAACCGCGAAGAAGCCCTTCGTGCTGGCCAACCCGCTGGCCCACTTTGCTTTAGCCCTCTCCTCCGTTCCCTTCCGCCCTCCGTTCCCAGCGCCTTTGCGCGCGCTCCGGCAAGCTGGTATCCACCTTCGCGTAGTAAGTCTCCTCGCCGAACCGGTCGTCGGCGGCCTGCTGCAATGCCCGCGACGGCGCCACGGCGAACCGCTCATGCGCCTCCATGAAAATGACCTCGCCCCCGGGCCGCACGAAGCACAGGAACAAGGGGCACTTGCCTGGATGGGCGGCGATCAACTCCTGGACCGATTCGAGTTGCTCGGGCCTCAGGTGCGCGGTGTGCAGGCGCAGATGGACCTGCCTCGTAAAGCGTCCCGGTGCATCCTCCAACGGCATGATTTCCTGGGGAAACAGCTTCGGCTTATCGTCTCCGACGTTGACTTCCCCGACGACCAGGATGGCTTTGCCCGGCACCAGTAATTCGCGATACTTGTCGTAGTTCTCGTTGAAGCAGAGCACCTGCACCGAGCCTTCCAGGTCCTCCAGCGTCGCCATTGCGTATGGCTTGCCGTTCTTTTTGGAGACGCCATGCTGCACCGCGGCAATCAGGCCCCCGATGCGGGTCAGGCTGCGGGTCGGCAATTGTGCCAGCGTCGCCGTGTTGGCCAGCGCATACTTCTCCAGGATGGACGTGTAAGGTGTGAGCGGATGCCCGGTCACATAGAAACCGAGCAACTCCTTCTCGTGCGCGAGCAACTCATGCTCCGGCCATTCAGGGAGGCTGGTCTCGGACTCCGGCATTTGCGAAGAGCGGTCTTCCAACGCGCCAAAGAGCGAGGCCTGCCCGCGCTGCCGGTCGGCGATGATGCTCGCCGCGCGCGCTAACGTCCGGTCCATTTGCGCGAACAGCGTCGCCCGCGTCTGGCCCAGGCAATCGCACGCGCCCGACTTGATCAGCGCCTCCAGGACCTTGCGATTCACCGAGCGCCCATCAACGCGCTCGCATAGGTTCGCCAGGGTAAGGAACTTGCCCCCTTCCCAGCGAGCCTTGAGCACTGCTTCCACCGCAATCTCCCCGACTCCCTTGATGGCCGCCAGGCCGAAGCGGATGCCTAGAGCGGGGCGGGCGTCTCGCTTGCCCCCCTCTGAAGCTGGACCCGAGGGCTGTGCAGGCGGGACCCCTGCCCCGCTTTGCGCCGGCGCAAAATGCACCTGGCTCTCGTTAACATCCGGCGGCAGCACCTCGATGCCCATGCTGCGCGCCTCGGCGATGTATTGGCTGAGCTTGTCGGTGTCGGCCATGTCGTTGGTCATCATGGCGCAGAAGAACTCGACCGGGTAATTCGCCTTCAGGTAGGCCGTCTGATAGGCGACCATGGCGTAAGCGGCGGCGTGCGACTTGTTGAACCCGTAGCCGGCAAACTTCTCCAGCAAGTCGAAGATCTGATTGGCTTTGGCCGCGGGAATCTGGTTCACCTCCGCGCAGCCCTTGATGAAGCCCGCGCGCTGCTTGACCATCTCCTCGAGCTTCTTCTTGCCCATGGCGCGGCGCAGCAAATCCGCCCGGCCGAGCGTGTAGCCGGCCAGCACCTGCGTCGCCTGCATCACCTGCTCCTGGTAGATCATGATGCCGTAGGTCTCCCGGCAGATCGGCTCCAGCAACGGATGCTCATACTCGATCCGGATTTCCCCATGCCGGCGCTTGATGAATTCGGGAATCAGTTCCATCGGCCCCGGCCGATACAGCGCAATCAAAGCCGTGATGTGCTCGATGGAATTGATCTGGAACTTGCGGCACAAGTCGCGCATCCCCCCCGATTCCAATTGGAACACGCCCAGCGTGTTCGCCTTGTTCAGCAGATCGTAGGCTTTCGCGTCATCGAGCGGCAGGTCGTCAATCGGCACCTCGATGCCGCGCGTCTGCTTCACCATCTCGCACGCGTTGCGAATGACCGTCAGTGTCTTGAGGCCCAGGAAATCCATCTTCAGCAGCCCCAGATCGCCCACCGGCCCCATCGCATACTGCGTGACGATGGCCCCGTCTTCATCCTGCTTGAGCGGCAGCAGGTTCACCAGCGGTTGGTCCCCGATCACCACCCCGGCGGCGTGCACCGAAGCGTTACGCGTCAGGTCTTCAAGGATAAAGGCGGTGTCAATGAGTTCGTGCGTAACCTCTTCACTCTCGTAAGCCTGCTTCAGTTCCGGCGACTGCTCGAGCGCCTTCTCCAGTGTCATCTTCAAGTCGAACGGAATCATCTTCGCCAGCCGGTCGCACTCGCCATAGCTCAGCCCCATCACCCGGCCCACGTCGCGCACGACTGATTTGGCGCCCATCGTGCCGAACGTGATAATCTGTGCCACGGCCTCGCGCCCATACTTCTGCCGGACGTATTCGATGACATCAGCCCGCCGGTCGTCGGCGAAATCAATGTCAATGTCGGGCGGATTGACGCGTTCGGGATTCAGGAAGCGCTCGAATAGCAACCCGTAGCGGATCGGGCAGACATTCGAGATGCCTAGCAAGTAGGTGACGATTGAGCCCGCCGCCGAGCCGCGCGCGCTGCACGCGATGCCTCGTTCATGGCCGTAGCGGATGAAGTCCCCAACGATGAGGAAGTAGCTCAGAAAGCCCGTCTTCTCAATGACCTTGAGCTCAAGCTGTAGGCGGTCAATGATCGCTTTGACCGCTGCCGCCACCCCGGGATCGGTAAGGTCAGTTGAAACGGGATGCGTGAAACGTGATGCGTGATCCGTGACGGGTGATTGGGGATTGGTATCGAGTGGCCGATCCGCGGGACTTTGGACTTTGGACTCTGGACTTTGGACTTCTTGAAACGTCGGCAGCCGCCGAGCATCTTCTACGCGCTCGACGGTGAACCCGTGCTCTACGGCTCGCGCGTGGATGCCGTAGCGCTGGCACAGCCCCTCGGCCAGCAAATGCCGCAAATAGCCTTCCCGCGTGAAATGGTCGGGCGGATGGAACACCGGGTAATGCAGCTTCCCAAACTCGATCTCCAGGTTGCATTGGTCCGCCACCTCCAACGTGTTCTGCACCGCCTCCGGGACTTCCGCAAACCGCGCCCGCATCTCCTCTGCGGAACGCAGATAGAACTGCGCCTCGGCATACTTCAGCCGCTTGGTGTCGGTTAATTGGGTCTGCGTGCCGATGCAGATCAGGCAGTCGTGCGCGTGCGAGTGGCTTTTCTCGAGGTAGTGCACGTCATTCGTCGCCACCAGTTTCAGGCCGAACTCCTTCGCCCAGGCAATCAGGTGCCGGTTGACCTTGGCCTGTTCCGGCAAGCCGTGGCTTTGCAGTTCCAGGTAGAAGTTCTCCGCCCCGAGCGTCTGCTTGAACCAGTCAATCGCCTCGCGCGCCTTGGGCAACTGGTCCCTCTGAATCCACTCCGGAATCTCGCTGGCCAGGCAGCCCGACAGCGCGATCAGCCCCTCCTTGTGCGCCGCCAGCAGTTCCTTATCTATGCGCGGCTTGTAATAATAGCCTTCCAGGTGCGCCGCCGTGGAGAGCTGGACGAGGTTCTGGTAGCCGGCTTCATCCTTGGCCAGCAGGACGAGGTGGTGATACACGTCTCGCCCGCCGGAAGTCGTCTTCTTCTCAAACCGGCTGCCGGGGGCGACATAGACTTCGCAGCCGATGATCGGCTTAATGCCTTTCTCCCCAGCCGCCTTGTAAAAATCAACCGCCCCGTACAGCACCCCATGATCGGTCACCGCCAGCGCCGGGAACTTCAGCTCGTGCGCCTTGTCCATCAGCCGGTCCAGCCGGCACGCCCCATCGAGCAACGAATACTCGGTGTGCAAATGAAGATGGACGAATTCCGCGTGCGACATGAAAGCAATGTACGGCGGGCCAGCCATGCCGGGCAAGAAGCGACTCAGCGCGCTGCCACAAAAAAAGGCCCGACTCCCGTCGGGCCTTGCCAAATTGTGCGAAGCGCCTATTTCGCACCCGCCTTCGCGGGCGGGCCAGCCGGCGCTTGGGGAACCTCTATCGCCTTCAGCTTCTCATCCAGGATCTGGACTCCGGCCTCCTTCTTCAGCTTCGCCATGTAATCGGGGAATTGCTTCTGCACCGCCTGCTGCGTCAGCCACTCCTTGATGTCAGGCAGCGCCTTGGCGAACTCGATCTTCCGGGCCGGAATCTTCTCGCTCAGCTTGATGATGTGGTAGCCGTAGCGCGTCGTGATGATGTCGCTGACCTGGTTGGTGTTCAGCGAGAACGCCGCCGCCTCGAATGGCATCTCCATCTGGCCGCGCGGAAACGTGTACTCGCCCCCTTTGTCCTTCGAGCCCGGGTCTTCGGAATACTTCTTCGCCAGTTCGGCGAAATCTTCCCCGGCGCGGGCGCGCTTCAAGATGCCCTCCAACTCCTTGTGCTTGGCCGCTTTCTGGTCCTCCGTCAATTCGGAATTGGTCTTCGGGTCCGTCGTCAACAGCAGAATATGGCTCGCGCGCACCATTTCCGGCTGCTCGAACTTCGCCGGGTTGTCGTCGTAAAACTTCCGCGCATCCTCGTCGGTGATGTTGACCTTGAGTTCGCGTTTGAGCACCGCTTCCGCGGTCGCGGCCCGGCTCCAGTTGGTCAGCACCTCCTCGCGCGTCGTGTCCATCACCTTCAACTGCCGGTTCATGGCCTCTTCCGAGCCGAAGCGGGTCTTGGTCTCCTCCAGCCGCTTTTCGGCCACCGCCTTCCCCGCCGCCCGGTCCGCGGCGGTGGCTTTGGCGTCCAGGAGTTGGAGCTGGATCATCTGGTCCAACACCTGCCGGTCCACCATCTCCCCCTGCTCCGGCGGGATGGCTTGGCCGCGCGCCGCCGCTTGCGACTTGAGCCGGATGACCTCATCGTCCAATTGGCCGCGGCTCACTTCCACCCCTTTGCCCTTGGCCACAATGTCGCTCCCGAACAGGCTCATGGGATTGGTCGCGGGCGTTGCCGCGCCGGCCGGGTCCGTCGTGGCGGGTTTGTCCGGCGTCGCGCCCCAGACCGGGAGCGACGCTGCCAGCAGCAGCAGGACGGAGGATTCTAACCATCGGTTCATTCGTGTATTCATTCGTTCAACTAACTATAATTCGACCACCTTGACATTACTGATGTCCGGGTCCCTTTGAATCTCGTCCAACACTTCCTGCGGCGGCACGCTATCCAAATTCAAAACCGTTAAGGCCTGGCCTCCAGCAGTATCACGGCTCAGGCTCATGCTGGCAATATTAACCTTGTGCCGCGCCAGCAAGGTCCCCAGGTAGCCCACCATCCCTGGCCGGTCCTTGTTCGTGAGCAGCAGCACCACCCCGAACGGCACGATCTCCGTCGGCTGGCTGAACACCCGCACAATGCGCGGATTGTCGGGTGACCCAAAGAACGTCCCCCCGGCCGAGATGACCTTCTCCCCGTCCCGGAACGCCTGCACGTGCAGCCACTCGTTGAACGTCACCGGCTCGTTCGACCGCTTCTCCTCCACCGTCAATCCCAGCGTCGAGGCGATGCTCCGCACGTTGACATTATTAAGATCCTTCACCGAGGCCCGCGACAGAAACCCCAGCAGCACCGCGCGCGTCACCGGGTCAATGTTCGGCAACTCCTGCGCCTTGCCGCCAAACGTGACGTGCAGCCGGTCCACCTGCGCCGGCGCAAGCTGCGCCAGCAGCCGCCCCAGCTTCTCCCCGAGCACCAGGTAAGGCTTGACCTGCTCGTAAGTCTTCGCATCGAGATACGGCAGGTTCACCGCGTTCCGCACCTCGCCCGTCAGCAGGTAGCCCGAGATGACTTCGGCCACTTCCAGCCCGCACTTCTCCTGCGCCTCCTGGGTGCTCGCCCCCAGGTGCGGCGTCAGCGTGATGGCCGGATGCTTGCGGAACGGGTGCTCGGCCGGCAACGGCTCCGTCGCATACACATCCAGCGCCACCGCGGCGACCTTGCCCGAGTCCAGCGCCGCCAGCAGGTCGTTCTCCACCATGATCTCCCCCCGCGCGCAATTCACCAGGCACACCTTCGGCTTCATCTTCGCGAACGCCGCCGCGTTGAGCATCCCGCGCGTCTGGTCCGTCACCGGCATGTGTACCGTGATGAAGTCCGCGTCCCGATACACATCGTCCAGGTCGCCCAGCAGCTCAATGCCCAACGCCTGCGCCCGCGCCTCCGTCAGGAACGGATCATATCCCCGCACCCGCATCCCGAACGCCAGCGCCCGCTTCGCCACTTCGCTCCCGATCCGGCCCAGGCCCAGCACGCCCAGCGTCTTGCCCGCCAGCTCCGTCCCTTGAAACTGCTTCCGATCCCACTTGCCGGCCGCCATGGATGCGTAGGCCTGCGGCACCTTCCGCGCCAGGCTCAGGATCATCGCAAACGACAGCTCCGCGGTGGATACCGTGTTGCCCCCCGGCGTATTCATCACCACGACACCCCGCTGCGTCGCCGCCTCGACGTCCACGTTATCCACGCCCACTCCCGCCCGGCCCACCACCCGCAGCCTCGGCGCCGCCTCGATGACCTTGGCGGTCACTTTGGTCTCCGAGCGCACCACCATCGCCACCACGTCCTTGACCAGCGGCAGCAATTCCGCTTCCGACAACCGCTTCGGCAGCACCACCACCTCGAACTCCGGCCGCTGTTGCAGCAACGCAATTCCCTTCGGCGACACCGGGTCGCACACTAAGATTCTCATAATGAGGCGCGGAGTGTAGTCCCCGCCGGCTCGCAGGTCAAACCCGCAAGCGCCGGGAACAGCGCGGCCATAGGCCGCCGTGCCAATGTCGAGCGCCCGCTTGAAACCCGAAGCTCGAAACCCGACACCCGAAGGAAGCCCGAAGACCGAAACCCGAACAGGGCTCGACCCGGCAGCCCCCTCCCGTGCCGTTGCGGCTTCGAATTCGGCCTTCGCCCTTCGGATTTCTTTCGGCCTTCGGCCCTCGGATTTCGGATTTGAAGCGGACCAGACCGACTGCCCACCAACCCCACCGCCAATTCCTATCTCTTTGCGTGGCCCTGCTCGGCCATTCTTCATCCTTTATCCTTCATCCTCCCCCCCGCTCTCCCCCTCCCTCCCCCCGCCCGCGACCCTGGAGCTTTAACGTTACAGGTCTATATGCACAAGGGATGCACAAGGGATGTACAAGGGATTGCTCCGCCATCACCGCCAGATACTCCAGGGAGTCTCAAGCAACCTCCCCCAGTGGCCAAACACCCGTAAACTGCCCCCACACCCCATAACCCCGCTCCCGCCGTCAGTGCGAGTGCCCAACTCCCGGCATCCAGCCCTCCATGTCGGCGGGTTCCCAGGCCTACGCCGAATACCCCTGTGGACGCCCCATCCTGCTCCATGTCCAGAAACAGGACACTCAGCCCTCGTCCCCCCGCCTCCACCCTCTGGCCAACCCGACCCAGCCCGGGCTTCGATGCCGCCGAATCCTGCTGCTCGTCCATTGCCGTGCGGTATTCTCCACTACTGCCGCCCCTCCAGTGCGCCCGGACGCAGGCCGCCGCGGTGCCAACCTCCGTGGGAGCAGTATCTTCGTAGAACCCATGACCCCCAAATCCACATCTCCGCCCCGGAGCGGCGGCATAATATCGGCGACGGCTCATGGCGGTCCTACCGTGCTCGACCCCGGTCACTGAGTGGGCCGGAACCGATAACCCTGTCGCTCCTGCGCCGCGCGCGACCGTGGCCGTAGGCGGCCGCCGGACCGAGGACGCCCCCGCCAGCCAACTCCTCACGCCCGCCGGGTACGAGCAACTTGATCACGCGCCTCCGCAGCCGAGCCTCATCCTCACCCTCAACCCTCAACCAAATCACAAGCCTCAACCATCAGCCCCCAACCTAATCACTCTATGAGTTTGTCCTCTTACGACTTTCGCCCTAACAGCGCAAAGACAAAGTTGCCCCGCTCCGCCCCCGGATTTAAGGCTGCCTTTTGAAGAAAAGCAGATTCTCCTTGACCCCTTATCGTTAACGTCTATGATCGGCCCGTATGGTCAGGGTCAGTCCAATCTTTGTCTTTTCACAGGGGACTTTGTCCTATTTATACTGTTCGGCGGCACCGTGAGCCTCATGGGCATGGACTGTCTAAACAGGCATGGGCAGAAAACGCGGCACCGAGAAGGGATTTACTTTAATCGAGTTGCTGGTGGTGATCGCCGTCATCGGCATTCTGGCCGCCGTGCTGCTGCCTGCGTTCGCGAGGGCCAGGAGCCACGCCCATTCCACCACATGCAAAAACCACCTGCGCCAGATGGGGCTAGCTCTGCAAATGTATGTGCACGAGCACGAGAACCGATATCCCCATTACGTTAACCCATATGATCCCTCGTTGGACAGGACCGTTGGGCCTCCCAACACGCGTTATTGGTGGGCAAAGCTCCTGCCCTATTATCCGGTGGAATGGACAAACGCTGCTTATCACTGTCCGGGATACAGAGGGGTGATTGCGGGAGAGGAGTCCCCGCGTCCTCCGTTGGGCAGCTACGCCTATAATAAAGCGGGAGTTTCCTTTCCTTTGCATGGTATTCCCTACAATCCCGAGTTTGGATTAGGTCCGCCAACTTATGTTTCCGAGCCTCGGCAGGCAGTCCCGGAGTCGCGTGTGAAGGTGCCCAGCGAGATGTTCGCCATCGGTGAGTCCAGGTTCTTGAGTCAAAGAGTGAATGGAGTTCCGGGTGGCTATGACGACATGACTTGCGGCATGTTGAAGATTCGTCACGAATTTGCCTTTGACCCAGCGCGGCACGGAGAGAATTATAATCAGCTCTTTTGCGACGGGCACGTAGCGGCGATGGATCCTTGGGTTCTGTTCAATCCGACGAATACCGCCGCAATGTGGAACTCAGATCACCAACCGCACCCGGAATTATGGGCGTTGCCTCCGGGGAAATGAGAGTGCCGAACCAAGCGCTTCAGGCGACGCCGGGTTGTGCCTCTCTGTTTTTCCTTGCTCAGGGGCCCGGCGCGCCTGAGCTTGGGTGTTCGGCGTTGAGGTGCTATGACCACTGACCACATTCCCCGTATACTTCTTGAAGTGAATAAGAATGTCATATAGGGCATTGTAGCTCATGGCGCTTGCCTTGGGTTCAGCCGGGCGGTACAAGGGGTCTGGGTGAGAACATCACAAGCTCATTATCCATTTATGAAAAAGCGCCTGCCTGCCTTATCCTCCAAGTTTTATTGCCCCACGCTGGTCCTGCTGCTGAGCGCCGCATCGTTGAGCGCCAGTGATCCCGCCTTCTACGCCGGCCTCAAACCGGGTGAATTCATGCGAGACTGGCTCGTGCTCAAACCCATCCCCGTCTCCGCCGAGCCGTCTGGCGGGCCGTCCGAGGAAGCCCAAAAGAAGGCCTTCGCCGAGGATTCACTCAAGGGCGTGGGCGGCGAAGCGAAGGCGCACCCGCACCCCGGCCTGAAGCAAAGGATCGGCGACCGCGAACTCGAATGGAAGACAGTCCAGTCCAGCAGCGACGTCGTTGACCTGAAAGCCGGCGACAGCGAGGCCGATTATGCCATTGCCTACGCCTGGGCGGAAATCGAGTTGCCGGAGAAGACCAAGGGCCTCCTCGGTCTCGGCAGCGACGATGGGGTCAAGGTCTGGCTCAACGGCAAGTTGGTCCATGACAATTGGGTCGCCCGCGCTTGCGCTCCCGACGACGACCTCGTGCCGGTTGATTTCGCCGCCGGCAGGAACCAGCTCCTGTTGAAGGTGCAGAATATCCAGGGCGATTGGAGTTTCACCTGCCGGTTGCTGGGCCAGGAACTGCAAGCCAACAAGCTGATTGGCGCGGTCTTGACCAGTGATACGGGGACCGTCCAGAAGCTGCTGGCGCAGGGCCTGGATGTGAATGCGCAAGCCAAAGCCGGCCTGACGGCATGCCAGGCGGCCCGCCTGCGCGGCGACTCCGAGATGATCCAGTTGTTGGCCAGCCACGGCGCGATCACCAACGCCCCGATGCCTCCGCCGGCCAAACTCGCGGATGCGCTCTTCACTCGCGTGTTCACGAACGATGCGCCGGGCGCGGCGGTGTTGGTCGCGCAAAATGGGAAGGTTCTTTACCAGAAAGGTTATGGCCTGGCCGATGTGGCCCGCGGCGCCCCCTTCACTCCTGATACCAAGTCCCGCATCGGCTCCATCACCAAGCAGTTTACGGCCTCCGCGATTCTGAAACTGCAAGAGGAAGGCAAGCTCAGCGTGCAGGACAAGCTCTCGAAATACTTCCCCGGCTTCCCGCGCGGGGATGAGGTTACGCTGCGCCATCTCCTCACCCATACCTCGGGCATCCGCAGCTACACCGACAAACCCGGCTTCATGGACAAGGTCACTTCGCCCATCGCGCCCGATGACCTCATCCGGTCGTTTGAGAACGACGCCTACGACTTCGACCCGGGAAAGAAATGGCACTACGACAACTCCGGCTACTTCCTCCTGGGCCGCATCATTGAGAAGGTCTCCGGCCAAACCTACGGTGAGTTCCTGCGGAAGACTTTCTTCGAGCCGCTCGGCATGACCAATACCGGCGTGCACCGCGCCGGCATTCCGCTGGAGCACGAGGCGCTGGGCTATCAGTACAGCGGGACCACGTTCACCAACGCGCTCAATTGGGACATGTCCTGGGCCGGGGGCGCCGGCTCGCTCTACTCCACGGTCGAGGATTTGTTCCGTTGGAATGAAGGGGTATTCGGCGGCAAGGTCCTGAAGGAGGCCAGCCTGCACGCCGCCTGGACGCCGGTGAAGACGGAGGACAACCAGGACGACGATTCGGGCAACGGCTACGGTTTCGGCTGGTTCATCGCCCATACGCGCGGCGCGCAGGAGATCTCCCACGGCGGCGGCCTCAACGGCTTCAGCAGCTTCCTCATGCGGCTCCCGAGCCAGAACTTCACCGTCGCCATCCTCGCCAACGCGCTGCCGGTCGCTCCCGGCGCCGAGCCGGGTCAACTCGCCCACCTGGTCACCGAGATTTATCTCGGCGAGCAGCTCGGCCCGCGCCCCGCTCGCCAGGTCAACCCGAACGTTTCGCCAGCCGCCCTTGACGCGCTCGTGGGCCGCTACGACTACGGCATGGCGGTCATGACCGTGACCAAAGAAGGCCGGCACCTCTACGCCCAGCTCTCCGGCCAGGCACGCTACGAGATATTCCCCACTTCCGACACGGACTTCTTTTGGAAGGTGACGGATGCGCAAGTGACGTTCGTCAAAGACAAGCAGGGCAAAGTGATCAAAGCGGTCCACCATCAAGGCGGTCAGACCCTCAATGCGCCCCGCGTCGAAGATTTGAAGGAGGCGAAGGTAGATCCGTCAACCTACGATGCCTTCGTCGGCAAATACGATTATGGCGAAGGCAAGGCCATCCTCACCGTCTCCCGCGAGGGCGACCACTTGTTCGCGCAATTAACCGGCCAGCCCAAATTTGAGATCTATCCCAAGTCCCCCACCGAGTTCTTCTGGAAGGTGGTGGCTGCGCAAGTTCAGTTCGTGAAGAACGACGCTGGCAAGGTCACTAAAGCCATCCACCATCAGGGCGGCCAAACCTTGGAGGCCCCCAAGATCGAGTAGCTAATGTCAACCCGGAGGGTTGGCAGAAGGTAGCCGGTGGTCGTTCAGGGGCGAGGGGAAACGACCACCGGACAAGCGCGTCGCATGGTCAAGCACCCCGGACAGGGGTGCCAGACCGAATCGCGCGACTGAATAGCATCCAGACTACCGTAATGATAATAACAATTAGAATGAGCGTGGCGGCGGGACCTCTTCGCACCTTCTGGAATACAACCTTCATCTCGGTCTTCCGCCACCTCCTGCCGCTCTCACTGATCTTGCTCGCTGCTGCTTTGCAGTCAGCAGAAGTTGCCCCGCTCAAGCCCGGCGCCCCATTCGACTACTCGAAATTCGCCTTTCAACCGGAGTCCTGGAAAAAGCGGGGGCTCAGCTTGGAACTGACACCTTGGGCCGGCACCAACGTCATCTTCCTGACCACGGACGACAAGCTGGATCAGGGCTTAATGGGAATCTGGGTTTCCCGTCTCGACGCCGGCTGGCAACTCTACGCCGACCTGACCGGGCGCGTGCCCGATCCCTTGCATCAATTCGAGGGGAAGGTCACCATTGCCGCCGTTCCCGGATACGACCTGACCTGCGGCGCGGGTTGTGGTTACGTCGGGGCCACGGGGATTGAACTGGCGATGTTCTACGATGATAACTATCCCGAACTCAAGGCCCACCCCAACGCGATGCCACACTATGTGTTCTACGAGATGGGTCGCAATTACTATACCTTCGGCGACCGCCATTCCTGCTTCATTACCGGCTTTGCAGTCTTCATGCGCTACGTCTGCATGGACGCGTTGAAATGCGAGGATAGGGACGCTGAGACGCGGAAGGTGATCGAGGGAGTTGAGCCGCGGTTCCCCGCGAGCGGGCTGACCTTCCTCGATCTGTTTACCATGATTGGAAGGGATGAAAAGGAGAGCCGCATCAAAGACGAGAACGGGAAGCTAATCGAACCCTCCGACCAGCCGGTGTGTTACGCCTCCGCCATGCTGCGCCTGCGCCGCGAGAACGGCGGAGACAACTGGGTAAAGCGGTTCTTCCACGAATTGGCCGACTGTCCGTCCTTCAACCCGGACTCCAGCAAGGGAGCTTTGAACCAATCGTGGTATTGGCTGTTGTGTGCCAGTGTAGCGGCCCACAAGGACCTGAGCCCCGTGTTCGCCGGAGAGTGGAAGCTGCCGATTGCGGAGGAGACTCGCGCCGCC
>Ga0335078_10011977_pt1 | contig 12863 bp, 13 predicted proteins | sample Lox_Sample_32_FD_206711 | JGI IMG/M metagenome (GOLD analysis project Ga0335078, IMG submission 206711) | Soil microbial communities from Loxahatchee National Wildlife Refuge, Florida, United States - Lox_Sample_3.2 | ecosystem: Environmental > Terrestrial > Soil > Wetlands | place: USA... | reverse complement strand
AAGCCGTCTGTGAAGCCCGGCCACTCCTATACGAATGAAGACGTGACCCGCCAAAACGATAACAACGGATTGGTTCACTACGACAGCAAAACGGAGAAGATACAGTAGCGGATCAAGCTCACCCGCGCTTTAACGCGTGGCGTTACGATTTCGCTCCCGCTGGCTGAGCCCGGCGGAAGCCGTCGTTTTTTCGGAGCCGCTCTCTACAACCCGCAAAAATCCGCCATTCCCAAATCCGATCTGCTATCTTCTTGCGTTGATCCTCTTCACAAATTCACCGGAAAGCCTGGCGACGATCTGCCAGATAAATACCTGAATGGCCGAAACGGCTGGTTCCGAACCCTCCGCCCTTCGCTCAGTTACTGGAGCTGCAACTCTGGATTCCATTGGATTCTTCCATCCATCGCGACGTCCTTATCGCTTCACCATCCTGCTGTTCATCAGCCTGCTGATACTGGGAAGCTACTTTGCATACGACAGCATCGGCGCTCTCGCCCCGACGCTCATTGAGGCACTGCATCTGGACCGCAGCGACATTGGCAATCTCTACACTGCCTACTCCGTGGCCGCTGTTTTCATTGTTTTCTTCGGGGGCATGCTCTACGACAAGCTCGGCCCTCGCCATTCGAGCCTCCTGTTCTCCACGCTGGTCCTGGTGGGCGCCACGATTGTCGCCCTCGCCCACTCGCGGTGGGAGCTATTTGCAGGGCGGTTAATCTTCGGCGGCGGCTCCGAAGCGCTGATCGCAGTGCAAAGCGCGATCATCAGCCGCTGGTTCAAGCGTCATGAAATGGCACTCGCCTTCGGCATCGCTCTGACCGGCAGCCGTCTCGGAACTCTTTTCAGCTTCAACACTGAAGAGCTCATTGCCCGCTATTTTGGAAGTTACCGTATTGCACTTTGGGCCGCGGCAGGCTTTTGCCTGTTCTCCGTGCTCTGCAACCTGGTTTACAACGCCATGGACCTTCATGGCGAGAAGGTGCTCTCACTTCCCAAGCCGGCGGCTGGCGACAAAATCGTCTTCTCCGACATCCGGAAATTCAACTCTTCCTACTGGTACATTGTCCTGCTCTGCGTCACCTTCTATAGCGCCATCTTCCCCTTCACGGCCCTCGCCACCGACATGTTCCACGACAAGTGGGCCCTTCCGCTAGTCAGCGAATCTACGGGCGCCTTCCTGGCCCAGATATTCGACAACTTCCTGCACATGTTCTCGACGGCGCCGGGGGTGACCAGCATCATCATCTTCGCGTCCATGATCTTCGCGCCTTTCGCCGGTAGCCTGGTAGATCGCATCGGCAAGCGGGCCACGTTAATGATTGTGGGTTCCCTGATGATGATTCCCGCCCATCTCGTCATGGGCCTCACGCATTGGAACCCGCTTCCCAGCATGATCGTGCTGGGTGCAGCCTTTGTCCTGGTTCCCGCCGCCATGTGGCCGTCGGTGCCGCTGGTGGTCGAAGAGAAGCGTGTGGGCACGGCCTTCGGCCTGATGACCGCCATCCAGAACATAGGCCTTGGACTATTCCCCCTTCTCAATGGCGAGCTCCGCGACGTGACCGGCACCTACACTGCGACGCAGATCATGTTCGCGTCTCTTGGCCTGGCCGGATTTATCTTCGCCTTCCTGCTCCTCCAGTCAGACCGGCGCCATGGCGGTAAGCTGGAGCAAGGAAAGAACGAGCAGCCAGCCTGAATAATGGAGCAGCAATGTCCTGGGGGGATGATTTCCTCCACTCTCGGATTTCTTGGGATGCTCTTCGCCTTTTTGTTTCACGCGTACGCGAAACTGGACCGAACGGTCACGGGCTAGAAACCACAAAGGCGGGCAAGTCGTGGGCGGCAATAGCTGTCCTCGCCTGAGCCGTCATCGTTGCGTAACAATCCAGACTCATTTAGTCGGATTACAAACGTAATCAGGTGAGAACGTCCCCCTGACGCCAACATTTGCGTCCTTCGTATCGCTATGCTTTTTGGTATTCTTGAACCCTCAGAACTGGACCGGCAGGCCAAGCGCTGGCCTTGTGCAAATTAGTACAACGATTAGAGTTCAATGCCGCATCTGAATCGAGTAGCGGCCGGAAAAGGCGACTTGACCGACCCGAAGCAGAAGATCACCGAAACTGAGGCGATTGAGCGGGCGAAACAGGGCGACGAAGCGGCATTCGAAGTCCTTTATCAACTGCACAAACGCCGTGTCTATTCGCTATGTTTACGCATGGTCTCCAATCCTTCGCAGGCCGAAGATTTGGCCCAGGAAGCATTCCTCCAGCTTTTTCGCAAGATCGGCACCTTCCGCGGCGAGTCTGCCTTTTCCACCTGGTTGCATCGCATGACGGTGAATGTTGTCCTGATGCAACTGCGGAAGAAGGGCCTACCCATCGTTTCGCTGGAAGAAACGCTCGAGGCCGACGAGGAAGCGCCTCGCAAAGAGTTTGGAGGCGACGATGTAAGACTCGCCGGCTCGGTGGATCGCATGCAACTGGAACGAGCCATTAACCGCCTGCCGCCCGGTTATAAAACAGTTTTCGTCCTCCATGATGTGGAGGGATTTGAGCATAACGAAATTGCGCAGTTGGTTGGTTGTTCGATTGGAAATAGTAAGTCGCAACTTCACAAGGCGCGTTTGAAGTTGCGGGATTATCTGAAGTCCATGAGAGCCGAAAAGGCCAAGACCGGGTAAGCCTAGGTTGGGTCATTGGGGAGAGAGCGGTTATGACGTGTGCCGATGTACAGAGAGTTCTGCCTGAAATCATCGATGCCGGCGGGGACCTCGAGTTTGAGGCTCATCTGAAATCGTGTCCCGCTTGTTCGGAGTTAGTTAACGAACTGGAATGGATCGCTGCCGAGTCGCGGGAGTTGGCAGGCAGCGAGGATCCCCCCGATCGAGTCTGGGTTCGAGTTTCCAATCAATTGCGGGCCGAAGGGATTATCCGGGATCAGGTAGATACCTCCGCGCGGCCAGTAGTTGTGCCGTCTCCGGCCCGCCGATGGAATGCCTGGTGGTTGGCCCCCGTTGTCGCTGGCATTTTGGCGGTCGGTTCTTACGAGTTGGCTCATCGGAGCGCCCCCGCTTCTCCTCAGGTCGCGCAGCATCCATCACAGCAACGGCAAGTTATACCGTCACCTCAACCTCCTCAAAACAACCTGCAAGCGGCCAAGCAAGGCGAGGCGTCTCCAGCAACAAATCAGCAGACCCGGCTGGCCAGACATGTCCTGGCAAAATTGACCCCGAACCCGGCACCGACGAACCAGGCTGAAATCTCGCCTCCCGCGAGCGAAGAGGATGCGCAGTTCCTAAGCGAAGTTTCTCAGCGCGCGCCGACCATGCGGGTTACCTACGAAAAGCAATTGCGGGCGGTGAACGAAGAGATTCGTGAAACGCTGGAGTATATTAAATTGCATCCTGAAGATCTGGATGCTCGCCAGCATCTTCTGGAGACCTATCAGCAGAAAGCTCTGTTGTACCAAATGGCACTGGATCGAATTCAATAGAGGGTTGACCGGCATAGCCGGCCAAGGGGCATTTATGGACAGGCGTCAGCGTACCAACGTGGTGACTGTGGTCCTGGTGGCATTCCTGGTTTCGGTCGCCATTGCCGAGACCAAGAAGGAGTTCAAGTATACCGTTGGTCGTAACGCTAACGTCTCAGTCGATACGCAATATGGCGCCATTTCCGTAAGGCCGGGAAGCAATTCCGAGGTAATCGTTCATGCGACGGTTCAGTCGGACAAGGCCGAGATTGATAGCCAGCAGCGTGGTAACCGTATCGAAGTAATTTCGCATTTTGCACCCGGCCTTGACCAACAGACTGCCCGGGTCGACTACGAGATTCTGGTTCCCGCAGACGCCACCGTTAGTCTTCGCTCCTCCACCGGCCCCCTTTCGGCGGAACATCTCCAGGGCGATTTGAGCCTGGAAGGAACCGATGCCGTGGTCGATATCCGCAACGTAAGCAATGGGCATGTTCATGTGACTACCATGCGTGGTCCGGTCACGCTAACTGATGTCAGCAACGGCCATGTGGAGATCTCATCGATCAGTGGCGACGTCACGTTGAAGTCAGTTACCGGTCCTTTGGTTCAGGCTAACTCCGGGAGCGGCAAGATTTCTTATGATGGCGACTTCGGTTCCGGAGGTGACTACAAGTTCACCACCCACACCGGCGATATTGTCGCCGTCGTCCCCGCCAATGTTTCTGCGGACTTCAGCGCCCATTCTATGCTCGGCAAGGTACAGAACGACTTTCCTCTTGAGCCCCGTCATACCCGCTTATCGTTCGACGAAGGACGTGCTTTCTTTGGCACTGTCGGCAAAGCTGCTTCTGCCGTCGTATTGCGCTCGTTCAGTGGTAGAATCCGCCTCAAGCAACAAGCAGCACTGAAATAACAAAAAGCTCAATCGGGATGATTCGGCGCCAGAACCTAGGAGAATCTCCAATTCTGTAGCCGGGAAGCACCATGCCAATCCGCGCCGTCTTTCTTGTTGGATTCATGGGTTCAGGGAAGAACACCGTCGGCAGAGAGCTGGCAGGGCGCCTCGGCTGGCAATTCATCGACATGGATCGAGAGATCGAAGCTCGCGAAGGCCAGTCCATTCCCGATATCTTCCGCAACAAGGGAGAAGCTACGTTCCGGCAAGCCGAGAACGCGGCGCTGCGTGATTTTCTGGAGAGTTCGCCGGGACGAGACTGTGTTGTGGCGCTCGGCGGAGGGGCTTTCGCGCAGGAAAACAATCGCCGCTTGTTGCACGACTGGCCGACTATCTTCCTAGATGCACCGGTTGAAGAGCTTTGGCAACGATGTCAGCAGGATGATGTTGAACGTCCTCTGCGAAAAAACCTTGAAGGATTCACCCGGCTGTACGGGGAAAGACTGACCTTTTATCGTCAGGCATCGTTGCGAGTCGAAACTAGCGGCAAAAAGTTACTTTCGATTTGCTCAGAGATCGAGAATGCATTGCGTCTCCGAGGCGCTCCGAAGAAGCTTGAAGCAGGAGAATTCAAGTGAAGCAGTGTTGTTATTTCGTCACGTTGCTTACCTTGGCTGTAGTGTGGTTGAACAACCCTGCATATTCCGCGTCCAACAGCAAAGAGAAAGACAAGGAATCGGGAGAGCAGGTGATTGACTCTGGTTCCTTCGGCGTGTTCATGAGTGGGCACCGCGTGGGCACCGAAACATTCACCATCATGCAGACACACGCGGGCAGCGTTATCCGATCACAGTTCAAGACCCAGAACGCCCCCAATGGCGTCGAGGCGGTTCAATCCTCCGAGCTTCAGCTTAACGGCGCAGGCGAGATTCGCCGTTACGACTGGAAAGAACTGAGTCCTGATCAAGCCGCGTCGACGGTTACCCTAAACGATCAGTTCCTCAATCAAAAGTGGAACTCCGGTCCGCAAACCAAAGAAAATGAACAACCGTATCTTCTACCGGCCAGCACCAGTATTTTGGATGATTACTTTTTCGTTCATCGCGAAGTATTGGTCTGGAAGTTCCTGGGAGCTAGCTGCAGGAGCGACAAAGGTGCGGTGGAGTGCCCGGTGAAGCAGCGGGCTCAATTTGGCACGCTCAATCCGCGGCAGCATGCTTCCGCTCCTATGACTGCCGAATATATGGGCCGCGAAAAGATCTATTTCAAAGGCGAGCCGAGGGAGTTCAATAAAATCGAACTCAAGAATGACGCGGGGGTCTGGCAATTGTGGTTCGACGACCAGTTCAAGCTGATGCGGATTTGGATTGAAGGCGACAATACCGAGGTGATCCGCGACTAGCTCCCATCTGTTTCCGCGAAGAATACTCCCTTCGGGATCTAGCCGGTCCTTAGCAGCCTTCATTAAGATAAAGTTGAAGACGTAAGAATGCCGATCGCTGGTTTGGCATGAGGACCTGTGCCGATCGTTGATTCACGCACGTCGCGCGTTCTATTTACGGCCATCCTTTTTGCACTCGGCCTCGGTTTCCTCTACGCGGCCCGGCACACGCTTTTGCTATTTTTATTTGCGATCTTCTTTGCTTATCTGATTGATCCCGCTGTTGGCCGTGTGCAAAAACTCGTGCACAGCCGAGCTCGTGCCATTGCCGCCATCTATCTGCTCCTGCTGTTTGCGCTCGGGCTTTTTGTCTTTTTCGCTGGCCCCAGAATCAGCCGGCAAAGCGCCCGGCTTGGAGAAACTCTCCCGGGACTCATGGACAAGGCCAGCAGTGGTCAAATTCCAGGCCAAATCGGCCAACTTGTTTCCAACATCAGCAAACAGCACGGCTGGAGCGCGGCGACTCAGGATCGAATTCAGGCTTTCCTCACTTCGCATCGCCAGGATCTTTTCAAGTTCGCGCAACGGCTCGGGGTGCGCGTGGCAGAAGTCGCAAAGGAAATCTGGGTGCTGTTTCTAGTGCCGATTCTGGCGATTTTCTTCCTGCGCGACGGTGAGAACTTTCATACCGTGTTGACCTCCTTCGTCCAATCGCGCGCGCAGCGTGAATTTCTGCAGGACGTGTTGCGCGATCTCAATCAGATGCTGGCGCAGTTCATCCGCGCCCAGCTGATCCTGGCCCTTCTTTCGTTTGTCGTCTACTCTTCCGTTTTGGGCATCATGCGAATGCCTTACGCGTTGATGCTGGGCACCGTCGGTGGAGCGCTCGAGTTCATCCCCGTAGTTGGGCCATTGGTAGCAGGACTCGCCATGGTCACAGTTGCCGTCTTAACTGGTTATTCGCATTGGCCTCTGCTGATCCTGTTCCTTGTCGTATGGAGGATGGTTTTGGACTATGCCATCGGCCCTCGCATCATGGGAAGCAGCGTCGAACTCCATCCGCTGGCTGCATTGTTTGGAGTCCTCGCCGGGGCAGAGATTGCTGGCGTTCTCGGAGTCTATCTTTCGATTCCGGTGATGGCCAGTCTGCGGATCGTCTTACGTCGCTGGCGGATCTACGCGGAAAAGCGCAAATTCGGTCCTCTCAACGAGTATCTTCCCCACGAACTGGGCAGTGGTCGAACATGAATCGCCGGTAAATTCTTTCCCGCACGTGTGCGCGCCGTCACTCCCCCCGGAAAATTGGCTGGTATAAAATCACGGTTTACCCTATGTCTAATAAGCTTCCTGTAGGAATTCTCGGTGCCACCGGCATCGTCGGCCAGCGGTTTATTCAGATGCTGGAGCATCATCCGTGGTTTGAGGTGGCATGGCTTGCCGCCTCGGATCGCTCGGAAGGCCGGCCCTATGCCGAAGCCGCGCGCTGGCGTTTGAAAACTCCAATTCCGGCCCCGGTCGCCACAATGAACGTGTCTCCCGCCACCCCTGAAGGTGCCCCAAAGACCATTTTCGCGGCACTCGATGCCGCGATCGCCCGGGAACTGGAACCAAGGTTTGCCGCAGCCGGACACGCCGTGGTTTCCAACTCCAGCGCCCTGAGGATGCAATCCGACGTGCCTCTCGTGATCCCTGAAGTCAACAGCGACCACGTCGCTCTGATTGAAAAGCAGGTCTGGCGACGCTCCTCGGGTGGTTTTGCAGTCACGAATCCCAATTGCTCGGCTATCGGCTTAGTCATCGCGCTGGCCCCGATCCATCGGCGCTTTGGACTCGAGAGCGTCATAGCCGTCACTATGCAAGCCATCAGCGGCGCCGGCTATCCAGGAGTGGCATCCCTCGACATTCTCGGCAACGTGATCCCGTTCATCAAGAATGAGGAAGAGAAGATGGAAGAGGAGACGCAAAAACTGCTTGGAAGGCTCAACGGGGCCAGTGTTGTTCCCGCCCCTTTTGCTATGAGCGCGCAGTGCAACCGCGTCGCCGTTGAAGACGGCCATACGGAGTCGGTCTCAGTGCGCCTGAAGAAGAAAGCGTCGGCGGACGAGCTGATCGCCGCGTGGAACAATTTCACCGCCGAGCCGCAGCAACTACGTTTGCCCAGCGCACCGGATCGGCCGGTTGTCTATCTGAGCAGCGCCGATCGGCCGCAACCGCGCTTCGACTGCGATCTCGGAGGAGGCATGACAACCTCGGTCGGCCGCTTGCGTCCGTGCAATGTTCTGGAATGGAAATTCACCGTCCTGAGCCACAATACAATTCGTGGAGCTGCCGGTGCCGCTTTGCTTAATGCTGAACTACTCAAGGCGAAGGGCTACCTATCATGCTGACGCGGAATGCTCTCGCTGACGGAGACCGCTTGCTTGCTCGCAAGGAGCCTTGCCCCGCATGATCGTCATGAAGTTTGGCGGGACCTCCGTCCAGGACGCCAAAGCTATCGACCGCGTCGCCCAGATCGTTCAGGGGCGCCTCGCCGACCGTCCGATCGTCGTCGTCAGCGCGATGGCCAAGGTCACCGATTCTCTGCTTGCCATGGGGAAGGCAGCCGGTGGCGGCGACCGCAAAACTGCTCTCAAAATGGCCCGGGCCCTCCGCGAGCGCCACTACGACGCTGCCGGCGAGCTTCTCGGCACCGCACTCTTTACAGAATTCCATGGCGGCCTTGGCGCCGACTTCGAAGACCTCGACGAACTCCTGCGCGGCATCGGTGCGGTCGGTGAAATAACTCCACGCACTTACGATTACGTTGCATCTTTCGGTGAAGTACTTTCAAGCAAAATCGTGGCCGCCGCTTTTGCGGCTCGTGGCCTCAATGGCACCCATGTTGATTCGCGCCAAGTCTTGCTGACGGATAGCCAGTTCATGCGCGCCGTTCCGCAGTTTGAGGAAACCAACGAACGTCTCCGCAAGAGAGTGGCGCCACTCATCGAATCTGGACAGGTACCCGTCATGGGAGGATTTATCGGCTCGAATCGCGCGGGTGTGACCACCACGATCGGCCGTGGAGGTTCCGATTTCTCGGCTGCCATTTTCGGCGCTGGCCTCAACGCACAGCGCATCGAGATATGGACCGACGTTGATGGCATGATGACCACCGACCCTCGCCTCTGTCCCGACGCCCGCCGCATCAAGGTGATCAGCTTCGACGAAGCCGCCGAACTGGCTTATTTCGGAGCCAAGGTTCTGCATCCGGCGACCGTCCTGCCCGCGGTTCAGCAGAACATCCCTGTTTTTGTCTTGAACTCGCACAACCCGACTTGCGAGGGGACGAAAATCATTGCCCGCGCTCCACATTGCGTCAACACATTCAAGGCGATCGCGCTCAAGAAGAAGATCACTCTTGTGGAAGTCGCCGCACCTCGACGGTTGCTGGTCCACGGCTACCTTAAGTCCATCTTCGAGATCTTTGACCGGCACGGCCTGGCCGTGGATGTTGTCTCAACTTCTGAGGTCAGCGTCTCGGTCACTGCCGAGACCAACGAGGCTATCCCGGCCCTCGCCGCCGATCTCGCAAAACTTGCTGACGTGAAGTACGAAGGGCGCAAAGCCATCGTCTGTTTGGTGGGCGAGAGCCTTCGCGATACGCCCGGCATCGCCGCCAAGGTTTTCTCGCTGCTGGAAAACACGAAGATCCGCATGATTTCCCAAGGCGCTTCAGAGATCAATCTGACGTTCGTGATCGAGGAAGACGATTCGTCCGATGTTATCCGCCGTCTGCACAGTGCATTTTTCGCCAACGCCGACCCAGAGGTCTTCGCCTGAACTGATTTTCGAGCGCCAGCCCCATTCGGCTCTACTCTCCCCTCCCTGCAGCACCGTGATTACTCCTAGTATGATTGCGGCAGCTTTTGTCGGTGTCTTCGGCATCCCAGTGGACTACAAAAATGAACCTCCTCATTCTCGGCTGCGGAAAAACAGGTTCTCTCGTGGCGGATGTTGCGCGTGAACGCCGTCACCATGTGCAAACTCTTCGGGGCGCTGAAAATGCCGACGCTTCTGCTTTAACTTCGTCCTTCCTTGCGCCCTTCAACTGCGTCATCGATTTCACTACACCGTCAGCTATTGTTCCCAATGCGGAAGCGTGCATCCGCGCCGGCAAAGGCATCGTGGTGGGAACGACAGGCTGGCACGAACAGCTGCCGCGATTGCGCGAATTGGTTCTCTCGGCGAAAACTGGTTTTCTCCATGGCACGAATTTTTCCATTGGCGTGAATCTCTTCTTTGAGACTGTCCGGGCCGCAGGGGCTGCTCTCAAATATGACTATTCCGGCCAGATTTTTGAGCGCCATCATGCCCAGAAGAAAGATGCCCCGTCTGGAACGGCCCTGACCCTTCAGAAGATGGTTCGCGACTCGTCCGGCCAGAATGAGGACATTGAAATCGTCTCGTTTCGAGAGGGAGACGCGGTGGGCATGCACGAGGTCGTCTTCAATTCCCCAGCCGACCGCATCTATCTCTGCCATGACGCCAAGTCTCGCCGCGGATTTGCCGAAGGCGCCATTCGCGGCGCGGAATGGCTCAGTGGGAAATCGGGTTTCTTCGAATTCCGAGACATCTGGCGTGAACTGTAAGTGCGGCTTAGGGATCCTACGGAGAATCTAGCCTTCGAAATGTACTCGCATTCAGCTGCCAAATGCATCACCTCCCAATTGGCGTTATGCTTATGCCATGCAACTCAGAGGCTGTGGCACTGCTCTGGTGACGCCGTTTACCCAGGACGGCGCGGTCGACGAAACTGCTCTCCGAAATCTGGTTGCGTGGCAGGTCGAATCGGGTATCGACTTTCTGGTTCCTTGCGGCACCACCGGCGAAACACCAACTCTCTCGCACGACGAGTGGCTGCACGTGATCGACGTGACGATCGAAGTCGCCGCCGGGCGTGTGCCGATCATGGCCGGGGCAACATCGAATTCCACGCAGGAGGCGGTTGCCAAAGCCAAAGAAGTTGCGGGCCGACCTGGAGTCAACGCGATCCTCACCGCTTCGCCTTACTACAACAAACCGACACAAGAGGGCCAGTATCGCCACTTCCGAACGATTGCCGAAGCGGTCGACAAGCCGATCATTCTCTACAACGTGCCAGGACGCACGTCAGCCAATATCGAACCAGCAACACTCGCTCGGCTGAGCGAGGTCCCGAACATCGTTGGCGTAAAAGAAGCCAGCGGCAACATGACGCAGATCGCAGAAGTGTTGAATGTTGTCCCGGAGAGCTTCCAGGTTCTTTCCGGCGATGATGCCGTTACGTTGCCTGTTATTGCTCTGGGCGGAGTCGGTATTGTCTCCGTAGCATCGAACGAAATCCCGCGAGAAATGGCTGAAATGACCCGCGCCGCCCTCGACAACGACTGGCAGACGGCTCGCACCATCCATCGGAAGTATCTTCCGTTGATGCAGGCAAACTTCATCGAATCGAGCCCTCTACCCGTAAAAGCTGTCCTGGCTATGATGGGGAAGATTCAGGAGATTTATCGGCTGCCCTTGCTGCCCATGCGGCGCGACACGAGATCGAAGCTCCAGAAGATTGCCGCCGATGTTGGGCTACTTGCGCATCCAGCAGTTCCCTCGGCAAGCGTTGCGTTTTACGTGTACGAGAGTTGGGCCGCTGGTCCGCACAAGGTAATCGTCCATCGGTCGTCGTGTGGACAATGCAGCGCGGGCAAAGGACGCCCCTCGGGCCACGATCCCAATCATTCACGCTGGCACGGTCCTTACGGCAATGTCTCCGAGGCTCGGGAAGCTACGCATCAGATACCCGGGGTCTTGATCCGCAGCGAATGCAAGTGTGTAGCGTAGAATGTGGGCGCTCGAACTTCGATCTCTTCTCCTGAGGAAAGGGAATGAATCGCGCACATTGGCTTTTGTTTGTGTTGCTCACAACCGTGCTGCGCCCGGACGAATTAGCGGATTCCAAAGACTAGCCGATGGTGCGCTCCATTTCTGAGATCCGAGCAGCGATCGAATCTTTCGCCTCAAGCGAACCCATAAGGGACCTAGCCCGTGCCCGAGAAATATTCAACGACTTTCGCTGTCGTCTCACATCCGGAGAAATTCGTGCCGCTGAGAAACTAACGGCTCAGAACGGCAGGGAGTGGAGCGTCAATCCCTGGGTTAAGCAAGGCATTCTCCTAGGCTTTCGTCTCGGCGAGTTAAAGCAAATGTCCGATGGGGACGTTCTCTCGTTCATAGACAAAGACACCTTCCCTGCTCGCCGCTTTACCCTCGCTGACCGCGTTCGCGTCGTTCCAGGCGGGTCGAGCATTCGAGAAGGTGCGTATATCGCGCCGTCCGTCGTCTGCATGCCGCCCATGTTTGTCAACGTCGGGGCTTATGTGGATGAGGGGGCCATGATTGACTCGCATGCGCTGGTCGGTTCCTGCGCGCAGATCGGGAAGCGGGTTCACCTCAGTGCCGCCGCTCAGATTGGAGGGGTACTCGAGCCCATCAACGCCGCGCCAGTAATTATTGAAGACGACGTGTTGGTTGGCGGAAATTGCGGAGTCTACGAAGGCACGCTAGTGCGCTCGCGCGCCGTGCTTGGCGCGGGAACCATTCTCACTCGTTCCACGCCTCTCTACGATTTAGTGCATGGCGAAATCTATCGTGCCACGCCAGACCGTCCGTTAGAGGTCCCGGAGAATGCGGTTATTGTGCCGGGCTCGCGCTCTGTCACAAAAGGCAAAGGCCGCGAATGGAATCTGTCCCTCTACGCGCCGGTTATTGTGAAATACCGCGACGACAAAACGGATCGCGCGGTCGAACTCGAAGAGTGGTTGCGATGAGAGACATTCTGGGCCAGCATCAGTGTTGCAACGCGGTTCTAGGTAATCCTGACAGTTGGGCCTGTTCCATCGCCATTCTCGCCCTTACCTCCAGGTGCTTCTTCCGGAAATGCGCCAGCGCGCGCTGTCCCCATGCCCGCACGAAGTAGTAGTTCAGGGCGCAGCCAATGGCAGAACTGGCCACTGGAATTAGCCTCCCCGCCCACTTCTCGACAACCTCCGCGCTCGCCCGAGCTGCAATGCGCTGAATCACTTTGGGCACAAATCGATT
>Ga0335078_10011976_pt1 | contig 12864 bp, 13 predicted proteins | sample Lox_Sample_32_FD_206711 | JGI IMG/M metagenome (GOLD analysis project Ga0335078, IMG submission 206711) | Soil microbial communities from Loxahatchee National Wildlife Refuge, Florida, United States - Lox_Sample_3.2 | ecosystem: Environmental > Terrestrial > Soil > Wetlands | place: USA... | reverse complement strand
GATACAGTCCCGCATCATGATCGGATCTTGCTCCAGGGACTCAGCGCGGCATTCAGCGCACCAGCGTGAGCACTGCAAACACTCCTCGATACAGCGCTCAACCGTTTGATTTGAAATCGTCATCATCATCCTCCAGGAAAACTTGCGACCCCTTCCCAAGACCCGACAGGTCTGGCGGATAGTTGCGATTAAGCCAGAAAGGTGGAGATGAGTCCATTAGACGATGGTATCGATCGACACCTTCGCATAAGCCAAGGTTGGCAGCGAGCACACTGAGTCAAACTTCAGCTGACGCAGGCCGACAACCGGCACGGAAATAAGAGGGACATCGACGCTTTCACCCTTGTTTAGTTTTTCCATCACGCTTGTTCCACCCGTGGAAGCGCGAGAGGTCGCCCGCATTCCAGGCCTCACGCAGTCCAGGAGTGCTCAAGTCCCAGTCTGGGCGGATTTCACTGGTCACGGCGCGCAGGTCATGCCAAAGATCGATGACTGACGGACGCCCCCAGAACCAATAGCCGTTATAGATGCTGTAAATTACGAGGCCCGGCTTGAGCACGAGCGTATGCGGGATCATCGGATTGTGCTCAGGGTCGGTGTACTCCTGGATGTCGAGATCCTTCTGAACCGTTCGTTCGGGATCCGAAAGGAATGTCCACTGCGCTCCGACTGACGCTCGAAATTCCTGCAGAGTATGGTGGTCGTCGGTCGCGATGGTGGCGATCTGCGTGTAGGCCACCGCGATCTTCGGGTAGAACGCGGCGAGTTCCAAATGCTGCTGGTGCTCCTTGGGACAATAGTGGCCGCGCGCCAGCGTGAGGATTAGCGGATCCTCGCCCTGTAGCTCGCTGAGCTTGCGCGGTGTGCCCGTGTGGTCGGGCAGTTCGTAGTTGGGGAAAATGCCTCCGGGCACCATATCAGAACGCATGACCGGACTCCTCCTGCTTTAAAGATCTAGAGTGACACCCGCGTTGGGCTGGGAACAGCATACCAGCACGTTGCCGGGAGCCGGCCTCTCCAGCGGCTCGGGGTTATAAGTAATCGATCCGGCAATCAGACCAGTCATGCAAGTGTGACAGACTCCGGTACGGCACGACCATCGGACCGGAACGTCGCACGCCTCCGCCAGTTCAAGCAGGCTCGCGAATTTCGGATCCCAGGCGGCGGTAATCCCGCTACGCGCGAATGAGACTGAGGGGCCAGATCCGGGCGGCCCTTGTGGCAGGTGAGGAGTGTGAACCACCTGCGCCATGCCAGGGGTGATGCTCTCAAGCGCACCGAAGATTTCCGTGTGCACATTCCCGGCGGGCACACCCCAGTTTCGCAGCCCGTCGCGCATGTTCTGCAAGAATAAAGTGGGACCGCACAGGTAGAAGTCACTACCCTGGGACACGCCGATTTTCTCCAGCAGAGCTGCGTCAATGTGCCCGGGAGCATCGAAATCTGCCCCGACTTTATCGCTTGCGGTGGGCCTGCTGTACACGATATAGGCTCGTCCGCCAGAGAGCTGTTTCAGTAAGGAACGCGATTCTTCTGCAAATGGATGGTCGACGCGATTGCGCGCTCCATAGATCCACCAGATCTCGCGTTGCGATTTCTCGGCGGCCAGTGAGTGCAGCATCGACATCACGGGCGTTGCGCCCACTCCAGCGCTCAGGAGAACAACAGAACTCTGGCCGGGACGCAGAGTAAAGCTTCCGCGCGGCGCACTGACATCCAATACATCGCCTTCTCGCGCACGGTTGCATAGGAATGAACTTCCAATCCCGTTCAATTCGCTCTTGACGCTGATGCGGAAATGATCGGCTGCCGGCAGATCAGACAGCGAATAGCTGCGAAGGACGGGCGGTTTGCCAGGATCCTTGTCCGGATCCCCGTCCGGATCAATGCGCAGCCGCAAAACTACAAATTGACCTGGCTGGAAGAGAGGAAGAGGCTGCCCATCGATTGCAGCCAGAACGAAGGAAGTTACGCTGTCACTTTCCTTATGAATGCGCGCGACCCGCATCGGGCGAAAGCCGGGCCATGCCGGCGCCTGTTCCTCATAGGCGAGTCCCGGATTCCCCGCCGCGGTTTTGGAGCTCAAGTCCTGTTGGAGCATGGCCTGGAACGAACTCTGCCAACCCTTGCTAAGCGCAGGAATCCGCAGCGCGCGTTGCAGTTGCTCGCGGGAAGCTCCCGGCAAATACAGGAGGGCGTCAGTGTCGGCTACCGTAAGTTTTTCTGGACCGTCGGCGATTTTTACAATGTCATCGCCCGCGCCAACTTCTCCCTCCTGCAACACACGGAAGTAAAACCCTGGCCTGTGATGTGTTACGAGCAGGGCTGGCATACGAGGTTCATTCATTCGAATACCGACGCGGTAGCAGGTCACGCGTGGCTGGGTTACTTCAAATTCAGCGCCGCCGATGCGGTAGCGATCGCCAATGCAGACTTCGTTATCAGGAAGCCCGTCGACGGTGAAGTTTTCTCCGAACTGGCCGAAAGTAAAATCCTTGCGCCCCAGAAAGCTCTCCCAGTAATGGTAAGAATCCATCTGGTAGACAAATACGGCGCGGTGCTCCCCGCCATGACCGGCGAGATCGGCTTGCGCATCGCCATCGATATCGAGTTTGCGCACCATTCGCCGTCCCGTAACCGGAGACTTCCAGACTGCGGTTCGGACAGTTTTGCCGTTCCATGTCACGTCGCGCGGAAGGCCGACATTTATTGAAAGCAATCGGGGCATGCGTACCTTGTCGAAGTTCAGGGTGTGATTAGGATACTTTTATTTCGGTACAGCGGGGTAGCTTCTGCGTAGCCTGCGTTCAGAATAACCTGGGGAAAGACGGGACGTTCACTAGTAGTGGCCTCCCGGCCCGGGATCGCCGGGTATTTTATGAGGATAAAAACCTGGGATGCGTCCGGTCTGTCCCCAGGTTTCCCGAGAGGGTTGGGAGGGTATCGGCGAAAAGCCCCACTTCTCGCAAAGAACGCGAGAAATGGGGCACCCGGCAGGGATGGGGCACCCGGCTGCACGCTCGATGACGGTGTCACTGCGCCTTAGAAGAGTCCCCCAACCCATTGGTGTCCAATGGCACACAAGTTTCCTTGACTGATGGTGTCCAATGGAGTACAAGGGAAATGTGCAGACGGTGGTCGAGACGCCTACTTACCTCGCGATTGCCAACAAGCTCTTTAGCGAGGAGGAGCGTGCGGACATCGTGGCACTAGTTGCGGCTGACCCAGAATGTGGAGACCTGATCCGTGGAACGGGCGGATTTCGAAAGGTTCGGGTCGGGCGCAAAGGAATGGGGAAAAGCGGTGGTGCCCGGGTTGTGTATATCTGGCGCAACCAGAGATTTCCGGTTTTTCTTATTGCGGTTTTTCCGAAGAATGAGAAAGAAAACCTGTCCATGGCAGAGCGCAACGCGCTGAGGACACGAGCCAATAGTATTTTCGAGACCTACGGGAGATAGCATGAAAACGCAATTCGAGCGGATGATGGATGGCCTGAACGACGTTGAGGCTTTCCTGGCTGGGGAGCAAGAAGGATTCAAGGCACATGTGCCCCAGGAAGTTGACGTGAAAGCGATACGAAATCGACTTGGCATGACTCAAGCCAGATTCTCTAACACGTTCGGGTTCAGCCTGGACGCTATCAAGCACTGGGAGGGAGGGCGGAGGAGCCCAGAGGCGCCAGCTCGCACTTTGCTCACTGTCATCGACAAGAATCCCGCTGCCGTGCTTACCGCGCTGAATCCCGCCGCTTTCGCCGCCGCCGTTGGCTCTTCCAAATCCACCACTGTCCGCGTCAGGGCTAATAGAGAGCGTCAGAAGTCTGGCGGCGTCAAACGGAAGACTCATTCGGTCGCAGGCGGAAAGAGAATCGCGAGGTGAAAACAAAGGGCTTCCGATCGTTGGGACGGCGCGCAAATGCGAACAGGCCGGCCTTTTTCTTGCCCTTAAAGCTCGGCCCCCGGCAGAAAAGACTCCCGCCCAAGCTGAGCTTGGACGGGGCACCCTCAAGATATCGTTGGAATAGGCCTGGCCCTGGCCACCCGGCCCTCTGAGCACAAGTAAGAAGCTCTCTGGTAGAATTTCTTCAACGGTGGGGCGTCATCAGTCAACTGTGCGCAGGGGAGCATGACTTCGGCTGCGCGCACTTGGCCATGAGATGGGTGTCCGCCCATGTTGAACCTCACGCCGATCGTGTTCGTTGTTGACGACGACGTCTCCGTGCGCGAGTCGCTGGAATCGCTGATTCGCTGTGAAGGCTGGCGATCGGAGACTTTCGGGTCCGCGCAAGAATTCCTCGACTACCCACGAGTTCATGTTCCGAACTGCCTCGTGCTTGACGTTTCACTTCCAGGACTCACTGGTCTAGACCTCCAAAGGCTTGTCGCCGACGAACGGATGGATATGCCGATCATCTTCATCACGGGCCATGGCGATGTGCCGACAACGGTGCAAGCCATGAAGGCGGGAGCCGTCGAGTTCTTGACGAAGCCATTCAAGGATGATGTGCTGTTGGCCGCCATCAAATCAGCCCTGGAGCGTAGCCGAGTTGCGCTTAGCCTGGAGGCGGAGATGCGAGTACTCCGGGACCGTTACGCGTCACTATCGCAGCGTGAACGGCAGGTTATGGCGTTGGTGGTTTCCGGCCTGCTGAATAAACAAGTCGGTGGGGAGCTTGGTATCAGCGAGATCACGGTGAAGGCGCACCGAGGCAAGGTGATGCAGAAGATGAAGGCCGATTCTCTTGCCGCCCTGGTGAAAATGGCCGCGAAGCTCCGCCCCGCCGCAGTGATCACGGCGGCGTAACGGCTCTATTCACGGCCGCAATTATTCGTGAAGACGCGGAGTACGCAGCACCGGCAAAACGTTGGCACCGAATCGAGTGTCAAGTCGGCTATCCATGGAGGCGAAACATGACCGGGTACGGCGAATCGAGAATTGACCTTCCTGTTGAAGCTTCAATTCCGGCTAGCACGGCTCCTCTGGAGTCGATCCTTTGCACGGAAGAATTGCAACGCCGCCCATCGCGTCCGCCCGATTTTGAAAAGGAGAACCGTGCACTGGTGAAATTGGTGAGCGCGTTGGCTGACTCGCCAAGTACCATTTTTCAAACACTAGCTGAAACGATCCAGGATATTACCCAGTGTGACTCCGCCGGCCTTAGCCTGTTGACGAAAGACGGCAAAACACCACATGTTGAAGGCCAGAGATTCTACTGGCCAGCCATTTGCGGAATGTGGAATCCCCACGTGGGAGGTGGGACGCCGCGCAACTTCGGCCCTTGCGGAGATGTGCTCGATCGGAATCGTACTCTCCTGTTCACCCATTTCGAGCGGCGTTATCCCTATTTGGTACCGGTCAGTCCGGCCGCCGAAGAATGTCTGCTAGTCCCGTTTTACGTCGACGGCAAGGCGGTGGGAACCATATGGGGAATCATGCACAGCGACCGCCGCAAATTTGACGCAGAGGATGACCGGCTCATGGCCTCTCTGGGGAAATTTGCGTCTTCAGCGTATCAAGCGTTGGCACACATAGAAGATCTCAAGATTCAGGTGGCCGAGCGTGAAAAGGCGGAGGCCGAAGTCCGTGAACTCGCAAGTGGATTGGAAGTTAAGATCCGGCGTCTGGTCGAGGCCAACGTTGTGGGAATTGTGATGTGGAATCTCGAAGGCGCAATCACCGGAGCCAACGAAGCATTGCTCCGCTTGGTGCAATACAACCGCGAAGATGTCGCCTCCGGGCGCCTACGCTGGACAGACCTGACGCCAACCGAATGGCGTGGCCATGACGAAAGGGCAATCGCTGAGTTAAAGGCGACGGGCATCTTTCAACCCTACGAGAAGGAGTACTTCCGGAAAGATGGCAGCCGGGTACCGGTACTTCTCGGCGGCGCACTCCTCGAACGAGATGGCAACGAAGGGGTCGCTTTCGTGCTCGATTTGACCGAGCAAAAGCGGCAGGAATCTGCCCGCCTCTACAGCGAAGAGAGGTATCGCGTCGTGGTCGAAACCGCCAGCGATGCAGTTGTGAGCATCGATGATAAAGGCTTAATCGTGTTCGTTAACCCCGCCACTGCGACAATTTTTGGCTACGAACCTGCCGAACTGGTGGGGAAGCCCATGGCCCTCCTGATGCCTGAATACATGCGCGAACTCCACCAGACCGGCTTCACGCGCTACCTGGCTACCGGTCAACGGCATATGAATTGGCAAGGCACCGAGCTCACCGCGCTTCGCAAGAATGGCGAGGAATTTCCCGTAGAGGTCTCCTTCGGCGAGATAACCAAAGACGGTCACAAAACATTTACGGGCTTTCTCCGGGATATCAGCAAAAGAAAGCAGGCGGATCAGGCACTGCGGCGGAGCGAGGCATTTCTGGCAGAAGGTCAACATCTTGGTCAAATCGGAAGCTTTTCCTGGCGCGTGGCGAAAGACGAAATCACCTGGTCAACGGAGCTCTATCGCATCTACGAGCTTGAGATCGGCGTGCCCGTGACGCTCGAACTAATCCGTAGCCGAGTCCATCCGGAAGACATCAGTCTGATCGAGAAAATGAAGATGGTAGACCAGGCACGAGAGGGCGGCCACGAGTTTGAATGGCAGTTCCGCTTGCTGATGCCAGACCACTCGATCAAGTATGTGCATGCAGTCGCTCGCGCAATCCGGGACCAGCATGGGCAGCTGGAATACATCGCCTCCGTTCAGGATGTCACCGCACGCAGGCTGGCGGAAGAGGCACGCGACAAGGCTCGATCAGAACTTACCCATGTGGCCAGGGTGATGAGCCTGGGAACGCTGACGGCGTCGATCGCCCACGAACTCAACCAGCCGCTGTCCGGCATTGTCACAAACGCCAGTACCTGTTTGCGGATGCTGGCAACCGATCCTCCAAACGTCGACGGCGCACGCGAAACTGCGCGGCGGACGATTCGCGATGGCAACCGAGCCTCGGAGATGATCACACGATTGCGTGCGCTCTTTAGCAAGAAATCGGCCACGACCCAGTCCATGGACCTGAACGAGGCTACGCGAGAGGTCATTGCGCTGTCATTGAGCGAACTTCAGAAAAACCGTGTGATCCTGCGGCCGGAGCTTGCCAACGACCTCCCGCTGGTCACCGGCGATCGCGTCCAGCTCCAGCAGGTTATTTTGAACCTGCTTCGCAACGCTTCCGATGCCATGAGCACCATCGATGATCGTCCGAGGGATTTACTGATTCGAACTGAACGAGATGATAATGAGCGGGTGCGGCTCAGCGTGAGCGATGTTGGAATCGGCTTCGAACCTCAAGCAGCGGATAAGCTTTTCGAGGCCTTCTACACTTCGAAGAATGAGGGTATGGGAATCGGATTGTCGGTCAGCCGTTCGATTATCGAGCGTCATCATGGCCGCCTATGGGCGACGCCAAATAACGGTCCAGGAGTCACATTTGCGTTCTCTATCCCCTGCAGACCCGAGGGACTGATGAGCGACAGTACTCGCGACGGTCGAATACCTAATGTGCCGGATGCGGCATGAGATATCCGCCGCGGTCACTCGGCTGCAATTGATTTCGGCGGCAAAACCGATACCAAAGTCTAATGGACGCCCTCCCACGCGAGGCGCATTCTTACGCCATGGAATTGCGCCAGGAAAGGCGTGCCATTGATCGTCCACTGGTATCAGTCGTCGATGACGACGAGTCTGTGCGCGAGTCGCTGCCCGACCTCCTGGGCGAGTTCGGCTTTGCGGCTCGTGCATTTTCATCCGCGGAAGAGTTCCTTGCATCCGACTGCGTCGACCAGACCCGTTGTCTGATCCTCGACGTTGCCATGCCGGGAATGAGCGGACCGGAGCTTCAGCGGGAATTAAAGCTTTGCCGGCGGGAAATTCCGATTGTCTTCATAACTGCTCAACGAGAGGAGACTGTCCGCCCGCAAGTGCTCGAACAGGGTGCGATAGAGTGCCTGTTCAAACCATTCAGCGACACGGCTCTGCTTGAGGCTGTTAATTCCGCACTTCACCCGAAGTGAGAGTTCAAGCGCTGCCGGAGGCACGCAAGCGTGAGGGTATCCAGCCGCGACGGTCTTTCGATGGCTCTCTGATCCCAAAACCTACATCTTTCGGAAAACTTCCGAGTGCCGTGGTCTGTGAACTCATAACGATTCTCGGTGCAAGTGGTTTCGCGTGGCCGTGAAACCCCGGCAGAGTGGTGCGCACTTTACTCCACGCGGCCTCAATACCAAGGTATCGCCAATACCATGGTCCAATTGATTCGGCGGAGCACCTCGGGTGTAATCGCTCCATCGCAGCCGGTTCGGTCGGAAGTTAGAGAAAGGATGGTAAAGACATGCCGGAAACGACCTGGAAACCTCACGAGAAACACGGAGAACTGACGACGCAGAGCGACTTACCCGATAGCGTCTACGCATTTCCGAAACAGCGTAAAGAACCCCTGACTGACGCACAGCATGTGCGCAACGCGGTCGCGCGGTTCGATCAAGTCATCGACGTCTCCGATGCCGACCGTGCTCTGGCGTTCGCGAACATCGAGAAAGCCGCGAGCTACTACGGCGTCAACCTCGCGGAAACGTCATGGCACGACCTGGGCATTCATCCTCAAAAGAATAGAAGAGAGGCTGCCGCTAAAGGCGCCGCGACGCGCGAACGCCGAGTGCAAAGCTAAGAATCCAGTGAGTAGCGAGATCGATCCAATAGTCTTAAATCGAAAGGGGTACCCAATGGACGGCAAAAATGGACTGAAAGAGACCCGCGCGTGACCGCGCCTGTCGCCTCGAAAACGCCTGAGTCGAAGACACTAAGTGTGAACGTTTTTACCGCCCCGGGAAAGCCTATGGTCGGCGAGCGGCCAAAGCCCTTTGGCGAACCGCTCGGCTTTGACCCGATCACTTCGACTTTAATCTTTGGCGAGCACGACGCGGTGCTGGTAGACGCCATGACGACGGTGGCCGAGGCCGAGGCTCTCGCGGATTGGATCGCTCTGCATAACCGCAACCTGGAGACCATCTATATAACGCACGCCCATTTCGACCACTTCTACGGTCTGGGCATCCTGCTCGACCGTTTCCCGGGCGCACGAGCGATAGCAACACCTAAGACGGTGAACGCAATGCAGGTATCTTTCACTCCCACAGTGGAGCGGTTGGCCCGCCGGTTGTTTCCTGGGCAGGTAGCTACCAGGTTGGTTGCACCTCAGCCCTATGAGCCCGACACTTTCACGCTCGAGGGCCAGGAATTGCGCATCATCGAGCAGGGCCACACGGATAGTGCTGATACAACGTCTCTATACGTGCCATCGATCGGCTTGGTCGTCGCTGGCGACGTTGTGTACAACCAATGCCGCATGTACGTCGGCGACACCACCCCGGAGAGCCGAAAGAATTGGATCGCGGCGCTGGACCGGTTAGCGGCGCTGAACCCGACGATGGTTGTCGCCGGTCACAAGAAGCCGGGCGCGCCCGATTCTCCTTCGACGATCCAAGACACCAAGCGTTACCTGCAGGACTTCGATCGGCTGCAGAAAAGTGCGAAGTCCGACCAGGAGCTGTTCGATCAGATGACGGAGCTGTACCCGCATTGGGTAGCCAATCAATCGTGGTTGATGTTCGGATTCCCGCAGCCATAGGCGACATCAGCTGGTAAGTCGAGCCGGCCCGGGACAGGAAGGGTAGACATGAAACCCTGGAAAGCAGTTTCGCTGATTCTGCTTGCTCTTGTGGTTGCGGCCGCGGGATACGGGCTGATTCTCGTACGACGAGGCTTCAGCGCACTTGCGACGCCATCGGCCATTGAGGAGTTCGCGGCCACAACGGCACGCAGATTGGCCGTGCCATCAGCGTATCGCCAGCTTAGCAATCCCATCATGCCGTCGACGGAGAACATTCGGGCAGGCATGGAACATTTCTCCGATCATTGCGCCACATGCCATTCGAATGACGGATCGGGCCAGTCGTTTTTCGGCAAGGGCCTCTATCCGAAGCCGCCCGACTTGCGTGCGGCCGGGACGCAGAACAAGAGCGATGGCGAGCTCTACTACACAATTCAAAATGGAGTTCGCTTGAGCGGCATGCCAGCCTTCAGCGAAGTGCACACTCCCGAGAAAACGTGGCGCCTGGTTTTGTTCATCCGGCACTTGCCTCAGATCACCCCAGAGGAACTCAATGAGATGAAAGCGCTGAATCCGAAGAGGCAGGCGAATCCAGCGAATTGGTGAAGGACGGGGACACTGGAAAAGGAGCACACGATGGAAGAACCAGACGACAGAACGCGCCGTCGCTTTCTCAAGGCAAGCTCCATGTTAGGTCTGGCAGTCGCATTCAGCCCGGGGACGACCGGCGAGGCATTTGCAGATTCGAAATCCAATGCTGCTCGGAAGGAGAACGCCATGGCCCAAACCAGTGCTACACAGTTGGCCGACGAGACGACGATTCGTCCGTTTCAGGTGAATATTCCAGAAGCGGAACTCACCGAAATGCGCAGGCGCATCAACTCGACAAGGTGGCCTGATCGAGAAACGGTCTCCGATGAATCGCAAGGCGTGCCGCTGGCGACAATGCAGGAACTTGCCCGCTATTGGGCGACAGACTACGATTGGCGCAAGTGCGAGGCGAAGCTGAACGCCCTGCCGCAGTTCATCGCCGAGATCGATGGGCTGGACATTCATTTCATCCACGTTCGTTCGAAACATGAAAATGCGTTGCCGCTGATCGTCACGCACGGATGGCCCGGCTCAGTCATCGAGCAGCTGAAGATCATCGATCCACTTACCAATCCCACCGCGCATGGCGGGGGCACATCGGACGCCTTCCATCTGGTGATTCCGTCGCTACCGGGATTCGGGTTTTCAGCAAGACCCACCACTTCGGGCTGGGGTCCCGAGCGCACTGCGGCTGCCTGGGTCGTGCTGATGAAGCGCCTCGGATATGCAAACTTTGTGGCGCAGGGCGGCGATTTGGGCGCGGGCGTCTGCACCATGATGGCGAGGCAGGCACCTCCAGAATTGCTGGGCATTCACACCAATTTCCCAGGCTCTATTCCACCCGATATTGCGAGGGCACTCCAGTGTGGCGATGCTCCGCCATCCAGCTTGTCTGCCGAAGAACGCCGCGCGTTCGAGCAGTTGACCATTCTTTTCACGAAAAGACGCGCGTACGCGCAAATGATGGCGACTCGCCCGCAAACCCTGTACGGACTGGCGGATTCGCCGGTTAGCCTCGCAGCCTATATGTTTGACCACGGTGACGGCTGGGGCCAGCCCGCCGCGCCGATGACCGCGGCAGTACTCGGGCGTACGATTAATGGACACTCCGCAGGGGACCTGACACGGGACGATGTACTGGACGACTTCACACTCTACTGGTTGACGAACACGGCGGTTTCTGCGGCTCGTTTCTATTGGGAGCTTCGCCTCAATCTTTATAACACAGCCAATGTCTCCATCCCGGCTGCGGTGAGCGTCTTTCCCGGCGAGAACTATCAAGCCCCCCGGAGTTGGACAGAACGGGCGTATCACAAACTCATCTACTACAACCAAGTAGACAGGGGCGGGCACTATGCGGCCTGGGAACAGCCGAAGCTCTTTTCAGAAGAGATTCGCGCGGGCTTCAAATCACTGCGGTAGTGTGTTTCACAAGAGAGGAGAAGATGCGCCATGCCTGACTATTCGCAGTTCAACATCGACCGTGCCTATCCGGGCCGGTGGACGATCACGTTCAGCAACCCGCCAATCAATATGTTTGTTCCCGCTACGATCGTCGAATTGGGAGCGCTAATGACTGACCTCGAGGCGGAACCGTCCGTGAAGGTCGTAGTGTTCCAGTCGGCAAATCCCGATTTTTTCATCGCCCACCTCGATGTAGCCAAAGCAGCTGAACGGCCAGAGGTGTTGGGCCTTTGGCGCGAATTTGTACTGCGCCTTTCGTCCACGCCAGTCGTGAGCATCGCCAAGATTCGCGGCCGCACGCGCGGCATCGGTAACGAGTTCGTCCTGGCCTGCGACATGCGCTTTGCCAGCCGGCAAAGCGCCGTGTTCGGCAACCCCGAGGTCGGTGTCGGTCTGGTCCCGGGCGGCGGAGCGCTGGAATGGCTCCCGCGTTTGGTCGGCCGCTCTCGGGCACTTGAGATCGTGCTTAGCGGCGACGATTTCGACGCTGATATCGCCGAGCGCTATGGCTGGCTGAACCGGACGCTGGACGATGACGACCTCGACTCGTTTGTCGATACTCTCGTCGGGCGCATGGCGTCGTTCGAGCGTGAAACGCTAGCCGCGGCCAAGGCTCAGATCAATCGGTTCGGGACGCCGACAGCTGCCGAGCTCAAGTCGAGTACCGACCTGTTCTTCCCACTGCTGGCCTTGCCAGGTGCGCAGGCGCGCCGTGCCAAGATCCGTGATATCGGTTACGGCGCTCCGAGCGACTTCGAATTGAACTTCGGTCGGTACCTTCCTACGTTCGGACGGGCGGACGACAATGCCACCCGACAGAAGAGGTAGATGAAAACCTGGGGACAGACGGAACGTTCCCCAATTTCAATGGATGGGAATTAGTGAACGTCCCGTGTGTTTCCAGTTTTAGTTCCATATTTCAGGAGAACAGATCCGATTTCGATTCGATTTCAAAAAGGAGAACGAAATGACAACCAAAGGAAAAGTCTTAGTACTGGTCTCGAGCGGTCGCGGCTTGCCCTTGAAAGATGGTGGGTGTTACACCGGTGCAGGCTACTACCTCAACGAACTGACGGTTCCGGTTCGCGCCCTGATGAAGGAGGGCTACGAAATCACTTTCGCCAACCCTAAAGGCAACGCGCCCCAAGTGGATGTGCATTCAGAGGTCGCCGATTTCTTCGGCGGGGACGCGGCCAAGCTTCAGGA
>Ga0335078_10011975_pt1 | contig 12866 bp, 12 predicted proteins | sample Lox_Sample_32_FD_206711 | JGI IMG/M metagenome (GOLD analysis project Ga0335078, IMG submission 206711) | Soil microbial communities from Loxahatchee National Wildlife Refuge, Florida, United States - Lox_Sample_3.2 | ecosystem: Environmental > Terrestrial > Soil > Wetlands | place: USA... | reverse complement strand
TGGCCAAGAAATTGGTCAGCTGAAAAGCGTCGGGGGGGTTCTTCGCCCGTTCTTCCAATGACATCAGAGCGAGCTTCCGCCAAGATTTTTGCAGACAAGTTACGTCGTATCCAGCAGACTGCAAACAGCGAGTCACCGGGCTGGGCTGCGGCTGATAATCTTCGAAAATGATATCGCGCACGCAGCCTTCGTTGAGAAGCCGTGACGCGCCTTCGAGCACGGCCAACTCGTGACCTTCGACGTCGATCTTCATGAGCGCGATTTCGCGGCCGGCCGATGCGGCGTAATCGTCGAGGGTGATTAGATCGATCTCGTGGCTTGCGCCTTTAGAAGCGTTTTGGCGCGGCCGATTCTCTTGGTCTTCAAGCGAAAATCCACCAAGCTCAAAGGTCTCGTGAAGAATTCCGACACCGCTTCGCGAGCTCAGACCCTTACGCACGATGGTGATGGGCGCCAACTGATATGGTTGCCAACTTGCGATGTTCCTAGTCAGCAGGCGCGACGCCTCTGGGCCGGGCTCGAATGCGACCACGTGCCCACCAGGACCGAGTCGCAGCGCCATAATAGACGCGTTCTGGCCGATGTTCGCACCGATGTCATAGGCCAGCTCGCCGGGATCGAGCAGACGCCAGATGGCCTCGGGCACCACGATCTCGTGCACTCCGACATTGACGACATCTACACCGAGGTGCTCGTCAGGATTCAACTCGACAGGTAGGCCCCAAGCGAGCTGAACCGCATTTCGGGCCTTGATCGAACGACGCCGCAGCCTGCGCCACAGCTGCTGGGGATGAAACAAATATTCGGGACGCTGAAGGGCGCGGAGAATATCGCTACGAGGCTGGTCCAAGAATCAGTATAGTCAGGCCAGTACTCATGCGCGCGCTTTGCGAATAGATTCCCGCTTATACTGAACTAAATGTCTGGAAAGCCGCGCGTATTGGTGGCGAACCCGGCGTTACGGCCGATCGGCGGCGGCAACCTTGTCGCCGCGTGGGTACTCCAAGCCTTACGCGAGGATTTTGAGGTATCTCTCGGCACTTTGGAGCCGGTGGATTTCGCGCAGGTGAATCGGAACTTCGGCACGGATTTGCAGGCGGAAGATTGCAAGGTTGAGGTTGCCCCGCGTTTTTACCAAACCGTGTTACAGAATATGCCGACCCGCGGCGCATTGTTTGAGATCTGCACAACCATGCGCTGGGCGCAGAATTTGGATCGTCAAAACCGTTATGACGTCCTATTCAGCACCACGAATGAGTTCGATTTTCATCGGCGGGGCATCCAGTACGTGCATTATCCCTGGCTCTATTTGCCGCGGCCGGAAGTGGAGTTGGGCTGGTATCATCGACTGCCGGGCACCCTTCGGCTTTATCGCGCAGCGTGCATGAGAGTAGCGCGCCTGACTCGCGAAGGTTTGAGAAGAAACCTGATTCTGGCGAACTCGGAATTTGTGGCGGGGCGGGTTGAAAGCGCGCAGGTGAATGGAGCGCGAGTAGTTTTTCCTCCAGTTGTTGGCGATTGGCCCGACACTCCCTGGGCGCAAAGGCGGTTGGGTATTGCGGCAGTCGGCCGCATTCACACCGGTAAGCGGTGGGACATGGCTGTGGATATCGTCGAGAGAGTGCGTCAACGAGGTCACGATCTGACTCTGACGCTGATCGGCCACAGCGACATGGCTGAATATGGGCAGCGATTGGACGCGATGGCGGCCACGCGTCCCTGGTTCCGCGTGCTTCGAGATGTCGATCGCCATCGATTGGTGGCGGAAATATCGGCGAACCGCTACGGAATTCATGCGATGGAGGAGGAACATTTCGGTATTGCGCCCGCAGAATTGCAACGTGGCGGTTGCATCACCTTCGTGCACAATTCCGGTGGACAGGTTGAAATCGTCGGGCGAGACCGGCGCTTGACCTTTGAAGGAATCGAGGACGCGGCGGCGAAAATTGCCACCGTGATTGAGAATCCGGCGCTGGAGCATGAGCTGGTAGGCGAGCTGAGGGAGCGCCGAGACTGGTTTTCCGCGGCAAGATTTTGCGAATCGATTCGTGAGGTGGTGGAGGAGTTCCTGGGAAGGCCGGCACCGGCGGTGGCGCGGCGCCAAACGGCTTAGCTTTCGCGAACTGCGGGCCAGTAGAGCTCACGTCATCGAATCGGGATGTAAATGACTTGGTTCGCTACATCGATTGGTGTGCAGGCCTTGGCGATCAATTCTAAGTCTTCGACGCACTGGCCGAGGGTGGCGCGGAACTGGCTTAGTTCCTATATCGCTGATCCGCCGAACGAAAGAACGAATGAACTAAGGAACAAAGAACACAAGGTACAGAGTAAGGCTCAACTTGTTTTGAGCGCAAGAAGCTTTTTGTGGAGGGCAGATTCGCGTTGATCGGAGGCTAGGCGCTCCACTTCACGGCGCTGGCGATCGATCTCGGCGTCCATTCTGAGCTTATTTTCGTAATAGTACGAAAGCGCCGCGTGGATCTGCCCGAGCGAAAGTCCAGGGTGTTGGGAGTGGATCTCCTCGGGACTCCAGCCATACGCGAGCTTATCCAGCACTACCTCGATTACCTTGACTTTGGTGGAGGCGAGCCACGCAACCCCTTGCTGGTCAACTTCGATGAGCCTGGAGACTGGGACCACTGATGGTCCCATTATAACCCGCGGTTATTTCGGCCTAATTTTCGCGATACTCGCCGAACACCGCGCGCAGCCGATCCGAAATCTCGCCCACCGTGGCCCGAGATTCCGCGCAGGCCAGGATGTGCGGCATCAGGTTGTCGCTGGAACGCGCAGCCAGCTCGAGAGCCTCTAAGCGCGGCGCAAGCGTGGCATTGCAGCGGGAAGCACGCAGATTGCGCAAGCGCGCCACTTGTTGTTTCTCCAATTCCGGATCCAGACGGAACGCTGCAAGCCCATCGGTTTGCTCCTGTTTGAACCGATTCACACCAACCACAACGGTCTCGCCATGCTCCACTTTCTGTTGATATTCGTAGGCCGCGTTTTGGATCTCGTTCTGAATGTAGTTTCGTTCGATGGCGACCAGCGTGCCACCCATGGCGTCGATACGCTCGATGTATTCGCGCGCGCCACATTCGATTTCATCGGTGAGCTGCTCGATGGCGTAGCTACCGCCGACCGGATCGGCGGTGTTGGTGACGCCGGTTTCATGGGCTATGATCTGCTGCGTGCGCAGAGCCAGGCGCGCGGAATCCTCGGTTGGGAGCCCGAGTGCTTCGTCTTTGGCGTTGGTATGTAGCGATTGCGCGCCTCCGAGCACGGCCGCCAGCGCCTGCATGGACACGCGCACCACGTTGACATCGGGTTGTTGAGCGGTCAGGCTGGATCCAGCCGTCTGAACGTGGAAGCGCATCATCATGGAGCGCGAGTTCTGGGCGCCAAAACGATCGCGCATGATGCATGCGTACAACCGGCGTGCCGCACGATATTTGGCGATCTCCTCCAGAAAATTGTTGTGGGCGTTAAAGAAGAACGAGAGGCGCGGAGCGAAGGCGTCGACTGCAAGGCCGGCTTGGACGGCGGCTTCGATGTACGCGATGGCGTTGGCAAGCGTGAAGGCTACTTCCTGAATTGCCGTGGATCCGGCCTCGCGAATGTGATAGCCGCTGATGGAGATGGTGTTCCACTCGGGTAGCTCGCGTGCGGCCCAGGCGAACAGGTCGGTGATGATCCGCATCGCCGGGCGCGGCGGATAAATGTAGGTGCCTCGCGCGATGTATTCCTTGAGGATGTCGTTCTGAACCGTGCCGGAGAGCTTGCGCAGATCGGCGCCTTGGCTGCGCGCCTCCAGGACGTAGAAGCTCAGCAGGATCGCGGCGGTGGAATTGATGGTCATGGACGTGGTGATGTCCGCCAGGCGAATTCCGTCGAAGAGGCGGTGCATATCTTCGAGCGAACAGATTGCCACGCCAACGCGTCCCACTTCACCGGCGGCCAGCGGATGATCGGAATCCAAGCCCATTTGGGTTGGCAGGTCGAACGCAACCGAAAGTCCCGTGATGCCCTGCGAAAGCAAATAGCGGTACCGTCGATTGCTCTCCTCAGCCGTCCCGAAGCCGGCGTATTGGCGCATGGTCCAAAGGCGGCCTCGGTACATGTCTGGATATATCCCGCGGGTATAGGGGTATTTCCCCGGAAGCTCCGAAGCATCGCTCATGACGAAAGACGGCTCATGACTTCGAGATTTTCCGGGCGCGCCAGAAGGAGGAGATTCCGAACCAGCCCATAATCAACACGAAGGAAAGGGTGAGAAACATGTATCCGCCGCTGCCTTCCTTACCGAACTTGCGGATGGCCGTGGGAATTGGTACCAGCGCCAGTACGATGAAAAAAAAGCCGATCATCTGATTCCAGAGAATGTGGATCGGACGGGCAACGGCGGGCACGACGTGCGCCACGAACTGCCGTACTTTGGAGAACGTCACAGTTTTTCCCACAGCTTATCGCCTTCCCGTTAAAGCGGAACCAGTACTAGTGTATCGAACCGCTAGCGCGCGCTACTGAGAATTTAGCTTTTGCCGATATATTTATGGGGAGCGGAATGCTCGCCAAAGGGCACTTCTAAAATGGATGAAACGGTGCTCGCCTTGACAACATCCAGATGGTAGAGTGTTATGCTGAGAGTGGCCCGCAGAGAAAGGGGCGTAGCTTGGAAGAAAAACTGAAAGAGCTGATGCAGGAGTTAGGCAATGCGATCAATGAATCGTTGTCCGACTCCGATCGCATTGCGGCCGCCATCGGGGAGATCAAGCGGGCTGGATACGACGTCTTTCTAGTCCTGGAAGCCACCATCGGGTTCAACAAGCGCGATGAATCGGGTGACTATGAATCCGAGGAAGCGGAAGTGGAACCCGAACGCGAGGCTCCTCCGAAGCGCCGCTTTGAGTCAACGGGAAAAATCAAACTAACCTCGCAGGATCACAAATTCCTGAAGGCATTGAAAATAGCGATCGACGAAGATAAGAGCTGAGAGCTAGGTGTGGCCGCGCCCGCGGCCGAGCAGTTCCTGATAGACATTCCAGGTTTCCCCAACTGCCTTTCCCCAGGCGAATTCCCCGGCCCGCTTTAAACCCTTCTGAACAAGTTCCGTTCGAAGTGCCTCATCGTGGACCAGCCTCGCGAGACCCTCGGCAATGGAGGAGACATCGAAGGGGTCCACCAATAACGCCGCGTCTCCGCTGACTTCCGGCATGGCGGAGAGGTTCGACGTCAGGACCGGGACTGCGTGCGCCATGGCATCGAGAATCGGCATTCCGAATCCTTCGTCGAGCGATGGGAATGCGAAGATGGATGCCCGGCGATAGAGGCTATGTAATATCGGATCGCTGACGTAGCCGAGAACCTGAATGTCGTTCTTGCGCGGGCTGCGCTGGATGCGATCGAGCGTTTCCTTCGCACCGAATCCGAGCGAGCCGGCCAAGACGAGTTTCCAACCGGCCGGCGTTCGTTCAAACGCTTCCACCAGGCGAGTTACATTCTTGCGCTTCTGGATGGCGCCGACAAAGAGGATGTTCGGTTCGCGCGGCGCGGGTCGCGCGTCAGACGGGGCTGGCCGCACGCCGTGAGGGATCACCCGGATGCGGCCAGCTTCCACGTTTAGGAGCTGTTCCACCTGGCGGGCCGTGAAGGCGGAAACCGCGATGATGAGGTCGGAACGTTCGGCTGCGGCGCGTGCCTGCGCCGCGAATCGAGTGCGGAAATCGGGCGTGGAATAATCGCCGCTCAGCACGAAGAGATCGTGGAAGGTGGAGACCGTCCAGCGGTGACGCGCATCAATGCGCTGATTCAGGCCGTGAAACAGCTCGGCGGAACGGGGCGCGTCGCTCCACAGCAGCCTACGCGCGGCGTTCTTCGCGAGCGAGAGGGAGAAGGAGCGTAAGAATCGATGCGGCCGATAGCAATACAGGAACCGCGCTTCCGGATGTGCCGCCGCAAGTCCCGTTAGAATCTCGCGCGAGTACACGCCGACACCCGATAGATTGGAGCCTACGCTGTACGTTGCGTCGAGCGCGATTTTCAATCTGCCAGCATAACGGTTTTTGCGCGCCGGTGGGTGTGCTCGGCGAATTCGTCGCCATTATGACCGAGGATTTCTTCGAGCCTGGTTTGGCGATCGATCTCGGCAACCGAGAAACGGACGGTAACCGGATGCCCGTCGCGTCGCGCAGCTTCTTCCATCGCAAGCGCGGTTCGATTCAACAAGGCTTCCATGGTGGTTTCGGTCAAACCAGCGGTGATGAGGCCAAAACGAGCCGGCCCGAGGCGTCCGATCAAAGTAGGTGGTTCAAAAGCCGCCCGCAGGAGTTCTGCTGAGCCGAGCAGCGACATCTCGCGCGCTTCCCGATCCTTGTAAATGCCGTTCGTGATCTCGAGCGACGCCATCAGCAGAGGAGTGCGGCTGAGGTGCGCAAGCTCGATGTAGTGCGTGGCGATGGCGACAAACCCCTGGCGCGTCAAAGGTCCCGATGGTGAATAAAGGGTGGTGATGCGGCGTTGCCGCTCGACGGCATACCGTAGAGATCGCGCCAGCGGCGCGCATTCCAGCTCCTTCTTGAGTACGACATCCTGTGCTCCCTCACGCAGGAGCAGGTTGGCGAGATTTTCGTCATCCTCGTCCGCCAGCACAATGATCGGTGCGTCACCGGCGACCGCCTGGACTTCGTGGAAGGAATCGAGCAGCGCGGGGCTATCGGGCAGGCTCAGATTCAGCAAAATGACGTCGAACGATTCCGCGCGCAGGCAGTCGAGCGCTTCCTCGAGCTGTTCGACGTGGAGTACGCTGGCCGAGCGCCAGTTGCACCACTGGCGGTTCTCTTCGATCTCGAGAAAGGCTTCTGCGAGAAGCTGTTCGTCCTCGAGGTCGTCTTCCACGAGGAGGAGCTTTAAAGTTTTGGAGTCGGGCACCAGTGGTGTAGTGGCGCTCCGGAGTGTTTCGTATCAGACGAAATGGTGACTAGACCGCAAGTTGATACTCTTTGAGCTTGCGGTACAGCGTGGTCCGGCCTATGCCCAGCAGATTCGCGGCAACGGCGCGATCACCCTTGGTGTACTCCAAGGCTTCGATGATCGCATTTCGCTCCATTTGCACCAGTGGAAGAATCGGCGGGCGGCCGTTTTCGGGAATTTCACGATGCTGATGCGATGTGGCTTCGACGGGCGGCTTGGCCAGATTCGGAGATCCGACGGCAACCGACATATACTGCGTCTTCTTGGCGAGCAGGTGGTTCTGCAACATGGAGGGCAGCTCGCCAACGTGTAAGAGCGGGCCGGAGTTAATGGCCACCATGTGCTGAATGCAGTTCTCGAGTTCCCTCACGTTGCCCGGCCAATCATAGGAGAGCATCGCTTCCAAGGTTTCTTGCGTGAGCGTGTGATTGCGGCCGTGGCGCGTGAGAAAATGCGCCAGGAGCGACGGAATGTCTTCTTTACGGTCACGCAGCGGCGCCAGGCGAAGATTGACAACGTTCAAGCGATAGAAGAGATCGCGGCGGAAGGTTCCTTTTTCGACTTCTTTCACCAGATCGCGATTGGTGGCCGCAATCACGCGGAAGTCCGACCGTCGCTGCATCAACGATCCTACCGGCCGGAACTCCTTCTCCTGAAGCACGCGCAACAGTTTCGCCTGCAAGTCCAGCGGGAGTTCGCCGATCTCATCGAAGAACGCCGTGCCTCCGTTGGCCATCTCGATCAAACCGGTTTTTTGCCCGATCGCGCCGGTGAATGCGCCTTTAGCATGGCCAAAGAGCTCGCTCTCCATCAACGGGCCAACCAAAGAAGAGCAGTCGATGGGAACGAAGGGGCCTACCGGGTTTACATTATGGATGGACCGCGCCACTACTTCCTTGCCGGTACCGGTCTCACCGAGCAGCAATACGGGCCAACGGCAGCGTCCGAGTTTTTCCACCATTCGCAGAACGTTTCGGATCCGCGGCGACTGGCCGACTAAAACATGCGTTGATTCTTCAACTTGCGCAAGCATTCCAAATCCTTAGGACCAACTTTGGCTCTCTTAGGTGTTAGTGCGCTCTACCAACATAAACTCTACGGGTACTTTAGGATTTCAGCAACACCCCAACGTACTGGAAGCCGGGGTCATTTGGGGTAGAGGCGCACCTCATTTGAGGGTAGCGGCTTTAGTACGGCGGTTGCAGCGCAAGCAAGCGCATCCGGGGGACGCCTTAGCCTCATTGCTCGGAGCCTGAGGGCGAGGGCCCGCCGATGTCGGCTGACGGCTCATCCAATCGCACTACGAATCCCGAGCCATGGGCAGCCTGAAGGCGGCGCGCGAGAACGTTCGCGGCATCCTCGGTGGGCACTTTTCCGACCAGCACGCGCCACATTGCCGGATACCCTCTTCGCAGTACCAGGCGCGTGGGTCCGAACTCGGGTTCGAGCGACGAGCGCAGACGCTCGGCACGATCCTTATCTTGGAACGCGCCCACCTGCACCGCGTACCAGTTTTGATCCGGCGCGAGCGCAGGGATCGAGACCACATCGATCCGAACTTTTGCGACTCCGGGTCCGATCAGGTCGATGGCCTGCGCGGCGGCGTGCGAGAGATCGATGATGCGGCCATCGACGAAGGGACCACGATCGATGATGCGCACGTCGACGGTTTTTGCGTTGGTGAGGTTGGTGACTCGCACCCAAGTTCCGAACGGAAGCGTGCGATGTGCCGCGGTGAGCTTCTCCATGTCGTAGATCTCGCCGTTGGCAGCCTGGCGGCCGTGATAGGGATGGCCATACCAGCTCGCCACGCCGGTTTCAGTGGATTGAACCCGAACCGGAGCAGACGGTGCGGTGGAGATCCGATGCTTCTTGGCGCATCCGGTGAGCGCGAACGAGGCCACCGCGAGAGCAGAGGCGGCCATGGCGGCGCGTGGTGCCATTGGTCTGATCGTAACGCGCGCGGATCGCGCGATCAAGAACAAATTCGCGTGTTTCTGGCGTTTTGGTGTCCGAACAATATGACCCAGAAATGGTTTTGCAGCTTACAACCCCGCCGAGGACCACCCTTCGACGGTACCCGATGTGCATTTTTTTCTTGACTTTCTGCTCAAAGAACCTTATATATGAATCACACTGCGATCTTGAGATCGCAAATTTGATGTTAGGGAGAATCAATCGATGAAGAACGCAACAAAGAAAGCTGCGAAGCCCAAGAAGAAAGCAGCGCCCAAGAAAAAGAAGTAAGATTGGGTGCCCCGAGAGGGCAAGCAGTTTAATAGGGTTCATGCAATCGGCCCCGAGAGATCGGGGCCTTTTTTATTGGGTTCCAACGCTCCTGTGCGCTACGATGCTCTCATGCGCAGGCGAACCTTCCTTCAAGCAGCAACCGCGGCATTCGGCGCCGCGTCCGCCTCCGCCGGAGGTGATGTGTCCACGGTTCCCATCCGACTCGGCTTCGATACCTATTCCATCCGCGCTTTCCGATGGAAGGCGATTGAGCTTTTGGATTATGCAGCCGGTCTCAAGCTCGACACCATTCAGATGTCCAGCCTGGACGATTACGAAAGCCTGGAGCCACCCTATCTAGCGGGCGTGAAGGAGCACGCGGCGCGTGTCGGCGTGGCGATCGACGGCGGCATGGGATGTATCTGCTCGCTGTCGTCGAGCTGGAATCCGAAGAATGGCGATCCGAAGCAGAACCTCCTGCGCGGCCTGCGTGTGGCGAAGGCCGTGGGCGCGAGTTCGATGCGCTGCTTTATGGGTCGAGCGGATGACCGGCGAGGTTCGCGGCCGCTCGAAGCGCTGATGGAGAATACCGCGCAGGTTTTTCGGTCGGTGCGGAGCGAGGCGCAAGATCTGGGGGTGCGCATCGCGCTCGAGAATCACGCCGGCGATATGCAGGCGCACGAGGTTCGAACCATCATCGAGGAGGCCGGCAAGGATACGGTGGGCGCTTGCCTGGATACAGGCAATCCAATGTGGGTGGTGGAGGATCCTCTGGTGTCGCTCGAGATATTGGGCCCGTATGTGGTGACCAGCCACGTGCGCGATTCGGCCGTGTGCGAGCATTCGCGCGGTGCAGCAGCGCAGTGGGTGGCGCTCGGCGACGGGAGCATCGATTTCCACAAGTTCGTAGAGCGCTATCGCGAGCTGTGTCCCAAGGCGGCGATGCAGTTGGAGATCATCACCGGTCGTCCGCCGACCGTGCTTCCTTACTTGGAGCCCGAATTCTGGAAGGCCTTCCCGAAGACGCGAGCGGAGGAGTTCGCGCGATTCGTCGCGCTCGCTAAGCGCGGGCATCCGTTCGAGGGATTCATGGTGGTGGAAGATGGCGCGACCGCACACGTGCAGGAGTATCAGGCAGCGTTACGCGAGCAGCAGCGGGTAGATTTGGAGCGGAGTTTGGAGTACGCGAAGAAGTCGCTGGGGGTGGGGGTGCGGTGGCGGGGTTAGCCTAACGTATTGATCGCCGCGCGGAGTTCCTCCAGCGTCAAGTTGCCGGGGTGATACACCCGCACGATGCCTTGGCGGTCGATCAGGACGATGGTAGGAGTCGTGCTGGCGCCGTAGTTCTTGAAGTTCGCCTCGCTGATCGGGGCCGAAATGTTCAGCCCATCCACAGAATAAAACCGGCGACGAACCTGATCGATATATTTGGTCTCTTCCGCCGGTCCCGCCTCGTCGCCCTGCGCCACGTATCCATACCGTTGCGTAGGCGCTATCACCACCAGACCTTTGTTAACATACTCGTGCTCGATCTCGGCTAGGATCGGCGCTTCCTGCTTGCAAGTACCGCACCAGTGCGCCCAGAAGAACAAAAGCACCGGCTTGCCTTTGAGCGCCGCGAGCGATGTCGGCGCCGCACCCACATACTCTCGCTCTTCGAGCGCCGGCGCAGGCTTGCCTTCCAGCGTCAGCAGATTGATGTTCTTCTGTATTCGAGTGCGAATGGAAGTGGTTCTGTACGCCGCGAGCTCGGTGCGCAGGAATTCGACAGCCTGATTGTGCTCGCCCTCCTGGTTCATCACCTGCGCGTGGACCTCGATCGCAGCGCCCAGCGCGATGGGCAAGTGCTCCTCGGCGTCCAACCGCCGCTTCTTCAACTCCTCCAAAGCCAACCGTTGAGTTTCTTTGGCATAAGCGTCGGCTTTATCCAACTGCTTCGCGCCGAGCGCGCCACGCGCCATCCAGGACAACGCTTCGAGCATTTCCGGCGTCACACCGTTCTCCGCGCGATATTTCTGAATCGCCGCGTCGCCGAGCGCAAAATTGTTATGATCGACCGCCTCCCGCACGTCGGAGATGACGTTGGCCCACGCGACCGCGGCCAAAAGACCTGCTGGAATCAGTTTCGACAGCATCTACATTGAGGATAACAAGCGGCCGCCATCCACCACGATGGTTTGGCCGGTCAGATAGGATGAAGCGTCGCTCGCCAGCAGCAACGCGACCTCGGCGATCTCCGCCGGCTGCCCCAAGTGGCGAATGGGCTGGTGCGACATCAAATGCTGAAGCTTGGCGTCGTCCTTCCAGTAGTACTCGCTGAGCACGGTCTGAACCAAGCCGGGTGCGATGGCGTTCACCCGCACGCCTTGGGGTCCGAGTTCAAGCGCGTACGACTGCGTCATCATGATGAGCGCGGCTTTGGTCATGCTGTAGAGCAGTCCGTGAAATTGAGGGCGAAGCCCGGCGATGGAAGCGATGTTGATTACCGATCCGGAACCGCGCTCGCACATTCCCGGCGCGACCATTCGCATCATCCGATACGTGCTCTTGAGATTCACTTCCACCATCTTGTCGAACTGGCCATCGTCCATTTCGATACCCGGACCTTGCGCGATGTTGGTTGCCGCGTTGTTCACCAGGATGTCGATTTTGCCGAACTCGCGTGTCGTGGTGTCCACCAGGCGCTGCAACTCTTCGATTTTTCCCACGTGGCAGGCCATGGGAACCACGCTGCCGGCCAGCCCCTTCAATTCGCCGGCGACTTCGTCGAGCGTGGCCTGTTTCCGGCCACAGATAACGACCGTGGCTCCTTCGCGCGCGAACACTTCGGCTGTAGATTTACCGATACCGCGGCTCGCGCCAGTAACGATGGCGACCTTACCTTTTAATTGACTCATGCGTTCAGATCTTCAAGCCCTTTAAATACTCACGGAATTCACCGCCAAGATCGTAGCGATGCAGCGCGAACTCGACGGTGGCCTTCAGGAACCCGAGCTTGTCGCCGGCATCGTAGCGAGTTCCTTCGAAGCGGTAGCCATAAATGGGGCGATTGCGCAGCAGGTGCTTCAGAGCGTCCGTTAGTTGTATCTCGCCGCCGCTGCCCGGCTCTATCGCTTCGATCGATGAGAAAACGTCCGCGGTCAGTATATAACGACCGATAATCGCGAGGTTGGACGGCGCCTCCGACGGCTTGGGCTTCTCCACCATGTTCCGGATCCGAAACAGGCGATCCTTGCTGCCATTGTGCGCCACCGGTTCGGCATCCACGGCGCCATAGGCGGAGATGGCGTCGCCCGGGACCTCCATCAGCGCCACCACGGAAGCGCCGTAGAACTCGTAGACATCCAGCAATTGGCGGATGGCCGGGATCTCGGAGTCGATGACGTCGTCGGACAGAATTACGGCGAAGGGTTCCGCGCCGACCAACTCCTTCGATCGAAGCACAGCGTGGCCGAGTCCGAGCGCCTCCTTCTGCCGGACGTAAGCGACATTGATCATGTCCGATACATTGCGGACAATCGCCAGGAGTTCCTTTTTGCCCTTGGCTTCAAGTGTCTGCTCCAGCTCGAAGCTCACGTCGAAGTGGTCTTCGATGGCCGTCTTGCCACGCCCGGTAACGATGATGATGTTCTGAATGCCGGAGTGAATCGCTTCCTCGACTCCGTATTGGATTA
>Ga0335078_10011974_pt1 | contig 12866 bp, 7 predicted proteins | sample Lox_Sample_32_FD_206711 | JGI IMG/M metagenome (GOLD analysis project Ga0335078, IMG submission 206711) | Soil microbial communities from Loxahatchee National Wildlife Refuge, Florida, United States - Lox_Sample_3.2 | ecosystem: Environmental > Terrestrial > Soil > Wetlands | place: USA: Florida... | reverse complement strand
GCCGGCCGTCCAGCCGACGCGCGTGGCGGACTTGACGCCGCTGGCCGCAAAGCTGGTCACGCCGTCGAGGTCGGTGCCGAAGAGTTGCGCGTCTGTGTAGAAAGAGCCGAAGGCGACGCCGGCCGTGGCGTAAGGCAGCAGGCGGCCGAAGGCGTAGCCCGCGCGGGCGCGAACGGAGCCCTGAATGGCGGATTGCACCGTGCCGGTTACAGTGCCGCCAGTGTTGCCAAAGCACGGGAGCGGAAGAGCGCAGCTGCCGTTGAGTAACTGCCCGACCGTGTTGGGAGCGAGCACCAACACGTTCTTGGTCAAGGTCGTGCCGTCAATGGCGCCCTCGATGCCCAGAACCCACTGGTCGAACTGCTGATTATAGCCCACATGGGCGCCGCCGATCACGCCTTGGGCGCCGCTGGTGAGATTGCTCTGGCCAGTCTGGTCCTGAGCCGTGGCCCAGCTTGCCCATCCCTCGTTGTCGCCGAAGCCGTAGCCGATCTGGCCGCCGACATAGAGACCGGTCCAGGTGAAGGAAGGCAGCGACGGCGCAGCCGTCGGGGTCGGCAGCAGCCATGGTGGCGGCGCAGCGCCCTGAGCAAGCTCGGCGCGCAGCGATCCCATGACTGCGAAGGGCGCGCCATAGGAGCGGTAAGCGGTAAGCGGTCCAGGAGCCAGCGTTGAAGAATTAAATTCGCTTGGGTAATACGTCCTATCGAAGAGATTGGTGACGTTCACCTGCGCCGTCATTTTCGAGCCGGCGTAGACGAAGCTATAGGCGGCCATAAGATCCACGGTCCCATAGGATGGATTCAGAGGCCAGGCCCAAGGAGGATTGGATGTATCGATAACCGGCCGCGAGCCCATGTAATGGTATCCAGCGCCGATCTTCCAGCCCGTTAGACTTGAGTCATTTTGGAACTCATAGGTGGTCCAGAGGCTCGCCACATTGCGCGGCACGCCTGGAAAGCGCTCGCCGACGCCCGGATTGGCGCCGGGCTGGGCTTTGGTGATGCGAACATCGTCATTCGTGTAGGAGGCGGTCACGCTCCAACCGGGCAGAATTTCGCCCTGAATGTCGAGTTCCGGTCCCGTGCTGCGCGCCGCCCCGGCAACGAGAGAACAGCTTCCGGGTCCGCCGCCGAAGCATGAGTGAGCCGGATTTGGATCGGGGAAGGGGACATTCGTCTTGACGAGCTCGAAATAATCCGCGGTGACGCGAAGCTTCCCGCCGAAGAACTCGAGCTTGGCGCCGGCCTCCCAGCTCTCGGCGCTCGTGGGCGGGGCGAGCGCGCCTGGGTAGATGATTACGCCCGAGTTCGGGCCAAAACCCTCGGTGTAATTGCCATAGAGGCTCAGCCACTCCTGCGGCCGCCACAGCAGGCCAAAGCGTGGCGTCAGCGCCTGGCCGGTCAGCGGGAGGTCTGGCTGCAAATCAACTGGCGGTTGACCGTTTGAAGACGTTTGACGGATATATTGATATCTCGCCCCCGCGAGCAAAAAGAAATTATAGGGCAGCTTGATCTGGTCTTGCAGGTAGAGGCCGGCGGTGTCCTGCTGGAAGACAAATCCGCTGGCTGGGCACGGGCACTGGGGGGGCTGGACGCCGAGAGGGAGCGGATTGAAAAGAAGCTGGCTCACCGGAAAGCTATTGAACCAGTACGAGTAAGCACTGGTTGAATCAGCCCCGCTCGCCCAATAGACGTCGCCGCCGAGGAGCAGGGTATGTTCCGCCCCGAATGTGTTGATATGGCCGGTGATATCGACATCGGTGGAGTAAGTCGTTTGTGGCAGCTGGATTTGAAGCTGCGCACCCTGAAGAACTGGGATGGTGTTAAAAGCAAATGCGGGTTGATAGAGGCCAGCGGTGGTGTTGGTGTAAAGATTGAAATAGTTGTAGGCGATCTGTTGCTTGATCGACCAGTCGTTGTCGAACTGATGTGACCAGGTCAGCGCCGCGAAAAGATTTGTGCTCAAGTAGGGGGAGCTCGTGTTGTAATTTGCGCTGCGTGGAACGTTCACGAAGGCGCCGTTGAAGATAGGGTCAAATGGAGCGTATGCGTCAGAGCGGTAGTGATTATACTCTGCTTCCGCCTTCACCCAAGTCGCGCTGTCGATGTTCCATTTGACGACCGGCGCGAGAAAAAGACTCTGACTATGGGTGAGATCGATCAACGAGCCGTAGGGCGCGCCATTGTTCTCATAGGACATGTTCATTCGATAGAGCAGCGACTTGTCCGTATTGAGAGGGCCCGTGGCGTCGACCGTCGTACGATAATCCGCGAGCGACCCGACCTGCTGCTGGACGGCGTAAAAGGGCGCGTCCAGCGGCTCCTTGGTCACGAGATTAATGATTCCGCCCGGGTCGATAAGCCCGTAAAGAATGGCGCCCGGACCTTTGAGCACCTCCACGTTTGCGACATTGGCGAGCTGCTGCCCGCCGATGCGGACGCCATTTCCAAGGGTAGAAGAGTCCACGCGAAATCCATCGCGGTAGTAGGTCTGTGTCTCAAACCCGCGTAACAGAATCCCGCTGCTTTCGAACCACGTTGCTCCAAAGGTGCTGTCCGTGACAATGACGCCGCTGACATTCTGCAACGCTTGGCTGAGGGTGATAGCCTGCTGGTCCTGCAGCACCTGGTGGGAGACGGTTTGCACGTTGAGCGGCGTGTCCATGACGGGCGTGTTCGTCTTGGTGCCGGTCGAAGACTTCTCGAGCACGTAACTCTTGTTGTAGGGGTCCTGCGCCGGTCCCGCGCCGCCGTATCCGCCCGCGCCCGTCCCGGTTCCTGCGCCCGCTCCACCGCCTCCGCCGCCCCCACCGCCCTGGCCGGCGCGGCCGCCCTCGCCGCCTCCACCGCCCGTACCCTGGCCCGGAACGGGCCGTGAGTTGCCGCGGCCGCCTTGCGCAACGTGGCTGACGCCCGTATGCGGACCCGGCTTGGGCTTAACTGCAGCATGCGTGACCTGCTTTGGCTTGCCGATGTCGAGGGTCGGCAGCGACGTTTGCGCGAGCAGGTCCGTCGACCAAAGGGAAAGGGCGATAGCCATGGCGGGCGCGCCGCCAAGGAACTTCGTCATTCGCATAAGGGCCTCTCTCTAGCGCATCTCCTCGGATCCGCGATTTCGCTGGAGCCGAGGCCATTCAGAGCGCCGCACGATTCAAGACGCGAGACCTGCGGCGCCTGCCAATGTCGTGGGCGACGATCCGCTTCCGCCAGACGTCTCCGTCGCAACCACAATTCGATCAGCCCGATTCCAGGGTCGACGAGGTTAACAGTTACAACGTCGACTTCACCGGAACTTCACCGACGCCGGAGACTTCAACATTTTGATTCACTGTGTCTTTGCGGCAACAGTCCCCCGGTCTTCGCCTCTACCGGAAAGACCGTGAAATGCGGGAATGTGGATTCTATTAACCGAGGACGAAGCCGAATTGGCGCGGTCGCTCGCCTCGCGAGTGGCCAGAGAAGGCTTCGTCATCGACCGGCGACTGATCATTGGGGGAAGGAAGCGGCAGCCGCTCTGTCTCTGTTGGCTTTGGCGACGCGAGCCGCCGCTTCAGCAGCGTCGAGGGTCGGCTTACGCGCGAGCGCTTCTTCGCTCAGCGCCTCGAGACGCGGTGAACGAGAGCCCGTCCACTATCAGGCAGGAATCTCGGCTCCCAGCCGATAGCGCCGGCCATTGGCGAGGAATGCTCTTGCGTCGGGAGTGAATCGGCAAATCGTCGGCTCGACCGTAGCTTCAACATGCGACTTGGCGGCGCAAGCCGTGACCGCAACACAAAACACCCCGCCAAGGCGGGGCGACGGCCACAACGTTTCGGTGTCGAGCCATTTCGCGCGGTTAGTCGCGTGCCAGCGCCTCCACCGGATCAAGACGCGCGGCGTTGCGAGCCGGAACATAGCCGAAGACGACGCCAGTCGCGGTGGCGCTGGCCAGCGCCGCGAGGATCGCTGATAGGGAGACCCGCATCTCCCATTGCGACGACAGGAAGTGGTTGGCGATCCAACACACCCCGTAAGAAAAGATCACGCCCATCGTCGCGCCGAGCAAACAAACGAATATGGCTTCGATCAGGAACTGCCGGCGAATGTCGGACTGGCGCGCGCCTACGGCGATGCGCACGCCAATCTCGCGAGCACGCTCCGTGACCGAAACCAGCATGATGTTCATGACCCCAATGCCGCTGACCGTCAGGGAAATTATCCCGATCGCCGCGAGCAGCAACGACGTGGTTTCAAACAGGGATGCGCCGGCCCTGAAGTTCTCCGCGAGATTCCACACCACGAAATCCTTGATCCGATGGCGTTTCTGGAGAAGCGGCGTCAGTCTGTCCTCAACGGCTTGCGGCGATTCGCCCTCGCGGATGGAGACGAGGATGCTGTCCAGATAGCTTCGCCCCAGGAGACGAGCTGCGGCGTTCGTGTAGGGAACCCAGACAATCAACCGGGAGCCTCCCATAGCGGCCACTCCGGGTTTTTTGCCCGTGACGCCGATGACGACATAAGGCGCCTTGCCAACGTAGAGCGACTTTCCGATCGGGCTGCTGGAGCCAAAGAACCGCTTTTTCACATTGGCGTCGATGACCACCACCTGAGCCTGCCGCAACACGTCGTTTCTCGTGAAGCTCGCGCCGAGCTCGATCGGCGTCCCAACCATCTCGAAGTAATTCGCGTCCACTCCATGGACGGTCGCCGATCCGCTGATTGAACGATGACGCAGCAGCGTCGACTGCGTCAGCACCGGGCTCGCTTCCCTGATATACTCCTGCTCCTCTAACGCCTCGACATCGAGGGTGGTCAGTGTCTGGATATGGGCGGCGTCGGGATCGCCAAAGTCTTGCCCAGGGAATATCTGAATTGTATCTGTCGTGAACTCCTTCATGTCCTCCTGGATTTTGCGTTGCGCCGCCTCTCCTACCGCCACCATCGACACCACCGAGACAATGCCGATGACGACCCCGAGCAGCGTCAGCGCCGTCCGCAGGCGATGCGAGAGAAGCGCGACGACGGCCATCTGCGCCGCTTCGGTGAAGCGGGACCAGGAAGCGGCGTCAGCCAAGAATGATTTCAGCGCGGGCTGCTCCGGCGGGACAGCCGCCATGGTCGCCCCTCCGATCGTCGGCTGGGAGATTCCGCTGGTAGCTTCAATGACCTTAGTCTCTTGTCGCTTTGGCTCGGTCACGTCCCGCGGAGCCTGCCGATCCGCGACTATGCGGCCGTCGGCAAGCTCGACGATCCGGTGAGCGAAGGACGCGACGGCGTGGTCATGGGTGGCGATGACGAGCGTATGACCGAGCCGGTTGAGGTCGAGCAGAAGCGCCATCATCTCCCGTCCCGTCTCGCTGTCGAGCGCGCCGGTCGGTTCGTCAGCCAATATGACCTCGCCGCCGTTCATCAAAGCACGAGCGATCGAGACTCTTTGTTGCTGGCCGCCGGAGAGCTGGCTGGGACGATGGTCCGCCCGCGCGCCAAGGCCGAGCTGGCCCAGCAGCGCGCGCGCCCGGTCATGCCGCTGCCTCGCCTCCCGTCCAGCATAGATGGCGGGGATCTCGACATTCGCCAGAGCGGACAGTTGCGGAAGGAGATTGTAGCGCTGAAACACGAACCCGAAATGCGCGCGGCGCAGCGCCGCGAGTTCATCCGGGCTGAGGCGAGACACATCCTGTCCTTTGACGCAGTAGCTTCCCTCGCTCACCCGGTCGAGACAGCCGAGGACATTCATCAAGGTCGATTTGCCCGAGCCAGAAGCGCCGACCAGCGCCACCATCTCTCCAGCGCAAATGGCGAGATCGACTCCGCGTAGCGCGCCAATCTCCTGCTCCCCCACGACATAGCGGCGCGTCGCCCCGCGCAATTCAAGCAAGACGGAGGTCATTGCCTCGGTCCCGGGGCGCTCGTCGAGGACGGAGAAGCCTCCCCGATGATGACGAGGTCTCCTTCGTTGAGGCCGTCCAAGACCTCGGCGACCACGTGGTTGTTGACGCCAATCGTGACTAGCTTCGTCGTGACCTGCCCTCCAGCGTCAACGACGCGCAGCTTGTATCTGCCGTCGGAGCCTTCCTCGCGTAGAACGCTGGCAGGGATCGTCAGCGCTCCCTTTGAGACGCCAATCGCAATTGACACTTGAGCCGTCATCCCAATCCGAAGCCGCCGACCAGGGTTTGGAACATCAAACAGAGCATTGTAGAAAACGGCGCCTGTCGTTCCGCTCGAGAGGGTTGACTGTTGCCCCGAGCTTGAGGCCTGCGCCGGCTCAGAGGGGCGCTGCGGCGCGAGCGCGACCATCCGGAGCGTCCCGCTATGGCGCGTATCCGGATCGCCCATGATGGTGAACGACACCGGCTGCCCGACCCTGACGTTGATCACGTCGGCTTCCGGCACTTGTGTGCGGACCGTCATCGCGTCGAGCTGGGCAAGCTTCAAAATGACCGGCACGATTTGAGCGGCGACGACCGTCTGGCCTTGCTCGAGCAGGACGTCGACCACTTCGCCTTCGATCGGCGCGGTAATCTTCGTGTAGCTCAGATTGGCTCTGGCGATGTCGAGCTGGCTTTTGGCCTGAGCGATCTGGGCGTCGAGCGCGGCGAGGCTGGCTTCATCCGCAAGCGATTGCGCCTCGGCGCTCTCGAGATCCCGGCGCGACGTCGCCGAGCCGTTGATCAGGCCACGTTGGCGGTCCCACTCTAGCTTGGACCGCCACAGCTTGGCGATCGCCGAACGCTTTTGCGCCTCGAGATCGGCAAGTCGCGCCTGTGCGCTCCGCAACTCGTTCTCGGCCACAATAGGATCGATCTCAGCCAGAAGATCGCCCATGCGCACGTGATCGCCCGGCTTCACCTTCAACGACTTCAGCTGGCCCGTCACCCGTGTGCCGACGTCGACCTGTCGGATCGGCTGCAGCACGCCTGCCGCCAGCACCGTGCTCTCGACGTCGCCGCGCGCGACTTTCGCAGTCGTGTATTGGGGAGCGGGGGATGGCAATAGCCACTTGAAGGAAATCGCCGCGACGACGACGAAAAGGGCTGCTGTCAGAAAGGCTGCACGGGCGGGTCTGTCTTTCACAAGGCTTTTCGTATTGATCGGCGCCATTTTAATACTCGGCCGCTCTTGTTTTCGGCGCGGAGTCGGCGGCGGAATTCCGCCACGTCGCGCGAAATCGGAAGGCGACGATCAAATGCGAGAAACGCGATAGGGACCACGAGGATCGGCGATCCCGCCTCGCGCGTATCGAGATCGATCTGACACATCACCTTTCCATCAACGTGATAACATTAGTTACGACCAACCGCGACGAAGCCGTTATATTCGGCGCGCCCCGTTTCAGCATCTCGACCAACGGGGGCGGCCGTAGGGGGCCATGGGCAGAAATCGGTAAAGACGGCGCGACAACGTTTCTGGATCATTCATGCGCGACTTCAGGCGAGACGCCCCTCCTGACGTGAGGAGATTCGGACGCATGCCAAGTCGATGCGATCTCCGTGGACTCATCGAGACGCATTGCGAGCTGCGAAGAGAATTTCCGCGCGCGCCGCTTCTTCAACCAGATGTACACGCCGGTCACGGAGAGCGCGGTGATCACGAGGCCCATCGCACAGAGGAAAATCTGCATGGGCAGGCCGAAGACCGCGGCCATATGAAGCCATATGAGCCACAGCGTCATGACATCGCCCGTGCGCTTCGTTGGATCGCCAGGAATAGACGCCTCCAGCAAAGCGCCCGTATCGGCGTCGAACTTTATGTAGGTTGCGCCTCGTTTGGTGAAGTCGCCCGAGCTGCGTGCGCTCAGGGTGTAGACGCCACTGTCCCGATCTAAGCTGAGAAATTGCTCCTCTTCGATCGCAAGCCCGCGCCGGTCCGCTTGGGCATGCAGCAACGCGCCGCCGCGGGCATAGGCCTCCCTCCAGCCCAGCGCCGGATTTTCAAGTCGCGCCGCGCGGGCCGGCGCTTTCGAGGCCTGCTCCGACATTCCAAACAGCGTCTTCATCGTCGGCGTATAGACTTCAGTGAGATTGAAGGCGACGCTCGACCAGGCGAGAACGAAGAGCATCGCCCAGGTCCACAGGCCGAAGGCGCGATGAATGTCGAAATTGATGCGATAGGCGTCCGCGTTCAGCTTGATTAGCCAGGCCGGCTTCCAGCGTCTCCACCAGGATTTCGCCGCAAGCGACACATCGCCATTCGCGCGCCATCGCAGCGGAAAGGTGAGATAGAAGGCAATGAAGCAATCGATTGTCCAGACGAGCGCGGTAACTCCGAGAATATAGGCGCCGACACTGTGATCCCCGATGCTCCAGCTCCACGGCAGCGCGAGCGAAAAATGCAGGCGGTAGAGGAAGGACATTATGTTCTTGCGCTCGAGCGAAGGACCGCTCCAAGCGGGGCGCTCGCCGAGCTTTTCGCCGGTGTAGGGATCGAGATAGAACTCGACCATCTTCTCCATCATATTGTCCGTCGGGCGCATGCCGGGCATGTGAACGAACCCAACGGATCGGTCCGGCTCGATGCGCAATTGAACGCCGTCGAAGCTCGCATCGGGATAAAGAGCCGCGGCTTTTTCACGCAGCGTGAATCCGTCGAGCAGCGGCGCGTCGCGCTTCGCCACGATAAAAAGCTCGGGGTTGAGCCAGACGTCCAGCTCCTCGCGAAAAGCGAGCACGCTGCCCGTGAGGCCAACGACGACGAGAAACACGGCCATCGCGAGGCCGGCCCAGCGATGCAGGAACACGAAGAACTTCCGAGCCATTTGTGTGACCCCATTCTGCGGGCGAATTGAGGTCGGCGCCCCGTCCGTCATCCAAGCGCCCCCTCCGCCTAGCCTACGGCTGTAGCTCTGTACACTTGGTCATCTCGCACAATCCTCGCCGCCTCACGCCCTCGCGTGCGCGCCTTCGACGGAAGCTCTGTTCCGACATCACGCATGAAGGCGAATGCAAAGGGAGCGAAGTCATGGCGAACGCGCCGCATTGAATCTGGTCATACGCATAGCGGCCTTCTCTGTAACGCATCCTCGGCATCGGTGATTTAGCGGGAGCCGGGCCGATCCAGAACGGCGCCCGGCCCAACGCGCTACTCGGGCGCGCAGCGCCTACCGATGTCGCCGGCGATGACTGGCGTTCTCCCGGCGTCGCCGTCGTCAGCCCAAAATCGATGAGCCTGATTTCGGGGCGACATGGTTAGCAATACAACGCCGACTTCACCGGAACTTCACCGTCGCCCGAAAATTCAATATTTTGACTCACTGTGTCTTTGGGGCAACAATAACCGCGGTCTTCTCTGGCGGCGGAAAGACGGCGAGATGCGGGAGATGCGGATTCTATTGATTGAGGACGAAGCCGAGATGGCGCGGCTGCTCGCCTCGCGGCTGGCCAGTGAAGGCTTCGTCATCGACCGGGAGCGGACGCTCGCGGACGCGCTCTCGGCTGCGAGAGGCTCCACCTATGAGCTCGTTCTCCTCGACCGCCGTCTTCCCGACGGCGACGGCTTGTCGGTTCTGCCGACGCTTCGGGGAATTCAACCGGGCGTTCGCGTGATCATGCTGACCGCGCTCGACGCTGTGATTGAGCGGGTATCCGGCCTCGACGCCGGCGCGGACGACTATCTGATCAAGCCGTTCGAGGAGGAGGAACTGCTCGCGCGCATTCGCGCCTGCCTGAGGAGACCGGGTTCCGAGGTCCAGCCGCCTGTCGTCGTCGGCGCCTTGACCTTCGATTTCACCTCGGGGGCGGCGACCGTCGCGGGCCGTCCGATCTCGCTACCTCGCCGAGAGCTTCGGCTTCTGGAGGCACTGCTCAGGAGAGCGCGGCGAGTGGCCATGCGCGAGGCGCTGTTCGATGCAGCCTATAGTAATGAGGCTGCGGTCCAACCCCACGCGCTCGATACGCTGGTGTGGCGCCTCCGCCGCCGCTTGCAGCAGGCGGAGGCCGGCGTCACGATCCATCTGGTCAAGGGCGTCGGCTTCGCGCTGACCGAGATCGAGCATTGAAACTCCGTCCGTCCGTCACCTTCCGCCTCATCGCCTATCTCATCCCCGCACAGATCCTCGCGCTCGCGATCGGCTGGGCGGTCACTATAAGCCTGGAGCTCGCTGGTTTTCGGTCCTCGACCTCGAAAATCGACGATTACGCTATGGATCGGACGCAAAATCTTTTGATCGCGTCGCTCCTTCGCGGTGAGGACGGGGAGCTGCGCATCGAGCCGACCGCCGCGTTGCGGGAGGAAATGAAGCGCGTCCCGACCCTGAAGTTCGCCGCTTACGACATTTCGCGAAAGAGGATCGCGCGTGGCTCGGCGGCCGAACTGACACAGCTCCTCGTCGACCCTCCCGCGATCCGTTTGGTTAGCATAAGCTATTTCCTCGTGGACGACGCGGAGCGTCATGCTGTGGGCGTGGTAGACTCAAGAAGCATCGCGCTCGGCGAAGCGCGGATCGCGATCTATGGGGCGAGACTGCGTTGGGACGATCCCTTCCTTCTCTTGGCAAACATCTTCACGTACTATTGGCCACACATCGTCATCGCGGTTCTGCTTTGCTCGGCCGGGATGTGGCTCGCCGTGCGCCGGGGCCTGGCGCCTTTACGCAACGTCGCCGTCGACGCGACAAAGATCGACGTCGACAAGCTCAACCAGCGGCTTCCGGAAGCCGGCGTTCCCGTGGAGATCCTTCCCCTCGTCGGCGCCTTCAATGCGACCCTGGCGAGGCTCGACGCGGGCGTCGGACGACTGCGCCGCTTCATCGCCAATGCGGCGCATGAATTGCGCACGCCTTTGGCGGTCCTGAGCGTACGTTTGGGCGCGCCCGAGGAGCCGACCTTCAAGAAGGACCTGAAGCGCGATCTGCGCCGGGCGCAATATCTCGTCGACCAACTCCTTGCAACGGCTCGACTCGCCGAACGGTCGGTCGAGGTTGTCGGGGAAGTGGATCTCGTCTCGATCGCGAAGTCTGTCGCGGCGGACGCCGCGATGCTCGCGATCAAGCATCGACGTCGGATCGAATTCCAGGCGTCCAGCGCGCCGGTGGTTATTCTGGGAGGTGAATTTGCGCTGCAGTCCGTGATCGCCAATCTCGTCGATAATGCCCTGAGAGCGGAGCCGGAAGGCGGGACGGTCAGTCTTCGAGTCGGCGCCGACGCGATCGTGGCGGTCGTCGATCACGGCGAAGGCGTGGCCAAAACGGATCGTGAAGTGGTATTTGAGCCCTTTTGGCGCAAGGCCGAGGTAAGCCCTGGCGCGGGCCTTGGGCTCGCCATCGCGAAAGAATTGATGGGCGCGCTGGGAGGACGCATCTGGGTGGAAGAGACGCCGGGAGGCGGCGCGACGTTCAAGCTGTCGTTCCCGATAATAGGTTCGGGCGAACAGTCCGCCCCCGATGTGGGCACTCGCGCGAGAGGTCTAATGTAAACCGCGCGGCGTCCTGTCGGGGGAAACGGCGGTAGCGGACCTGCGACTCCAATCCCAAAACGGGGAACGATAAATTCACTGGGTTTCACGCGCGACGCACGCTGCGAATTTCATCCCTCTTCGGCCTCGTCCAACTCCATGGCCTCGGCGAAGAGCCGGTCGTCGCCCCCCAAAATCCCCAGCGCGTTGTCGAGATCGATGTCCGACCGAGGCCGTTGCAATAGCCCCTCGTCCTCGAGCCTTTCGACGTCGGGCAGGTTACGCAGAGAGCCAAGCCCGAACACTTCGAGGAATCTTTTCGTCGTCACATAAGCGAAAGGCGCCCCCGGCTCCGGCGCGCGTAAGCTCCCGTCGATGAGGCCATGACGCTTCAGCGCGCTGATGACGTCGCGGCTAATCTCCTTGCCGGCGAGGCGCGAGATCTCGGCCCGCGTCGCCGGTTGCAGATAGGCGATCGCCGTGACGGCCAGGAGCTCGGTCGGCGTCAGCTCCGGGAGGCCCGCGTCGCGCAAGTTCCCGCCGTTCGCCGCTCTGATGGCGTCGGCGAAGCGCGGCCGGGTAGCCAGCTGATAGCCGCCGGCAACGAAGACGAGATCATAAGGTCTTGCGCGCAATTCGTCGGCAAGGTCGGCCAGAAGATCGTCGAGATTGCAGCTCGGCCCGACCAAACGGGCCAAGGCGTCTCGTGGCACAGGCTCGGTTGCGGCGAAGATCGCCGCCTCGACGCGCAACATCCATTCGCGCCAGCGCGCGCCCTGCGGCAAGTCCGCGAGCGCAGCGTCGAAATCTTCGATCCGTCGCTTGGCTTGGGCCATGGCGGTCACAGCCCATACAGGCGAAAGGTGGATCGTCCCGAGACTTCGCGCACCGCGTCGAGTTCGACGAGACGGTCGAACAGCCGCCGCGCAGCGCGATCCGAAAGACCGCAAGATTTCGCGGCGCGCGCGGGCGCGACGCAATCGTCGGAAAGCAGCAGTTCGACGACGCGCGACGCGCGTTTCGCACGCAATTTCGGGGTGGCAGCGAGCAGTTTTTCGCTTCGGCGCGAGAGCTCCAGGGCCAGGGCGTGCGCGTCGCCGGCGGCGAGCGCATAGGCGGTGGCCGCCGCCTGAGGCCAACCGGAGTCGTTTGGTCGCGGTCGCGCGCCGACGGCCCCGTGGCGCAGCAAAGGCGCAAGGATTTTTGTCATCAGCAAAGGCGCCGGCCTTTCCCAGCCGAGACGCATGGCCAGCAGGAGATCGGCGGTCCATGCCGCGAACACCTCGCCTTCCGGGCCCGGCGAGAAGCGATAAGCGCGCGTCGCCGCCTGCGCCGCGAGCGTAACCGGATCATCGGGCGCTTTCATCAACTCGCGCAGCGCGCCGACGAGCCCGCCAAGCTCGCCAGGCTCCGGCAAGTCAAGCAGACGCAGCGCCTCGCCAAACCGTTCGGCGTCCAGTCGGGCGTCTTGGCGAGCGAAGAGGCGCCACAGCC
>Ga0335078_10011973_pt1 | contig 12866 bp, 10 predicted proteins | sample Lox_Sample_32_FD_206711 | JGI IMG/M metagenome (GOLD analysis project Ga0335078, IMG submission 206711) | Soil microbial communities from Loxahatchee National Wildlife Refuge, Florida, United States - Lox_Sample_3.2 | ecosystem: Environmental > Terrestrial > Soil > Wetlands | place: USA... | reverse complement strand
GGTAGAGCGAGCCTGGCTGCTTGGGATAGGGCAAAACGTCCTTACGGCCCTTGTACTCAATTTCGAGGAATCCCTCTTCAATATCGATATTGGGCGTTCCGTATTCGCCCATGGTGCCCAGCTTCACCAGGTGGCAATCGGGCGCGCAGTCGCGCAGCACCCACAGCAGGTTCAGGGTCCCCACGATGTTGTTGGTCTGGGTGAACACGGCGCGATTGTGGTCCATCATGGAATAGGGCGCCGACGGCTGCTCGCCATAGTGGACAATGGCCTCCGGCTTGAAACTCTGGATGGCGTTCTTCACCGCATCGTAGCTGCGCAGATCGGCCACAAAGAGCTCGAGCCCGCGGCCGGTGGCTTCGCGCCACGCTTTGACGCGGTCGTGAAGGGTGAGGATCGGCACCAGCGGCTCGACATTAAGCTCCATTTCCCAGCGCCGTTTGGCGAAGTTGTCCAACACCCCTACGCGGTGGCCGCGATTCGAAAGATACATCGCCGTCGGCCAACCGAGGTAACCGTCCCCGCCGAGAACCAGAATGTTCAAGGGGATTTCTCCGTTTTCGAAACCTTCAACAAGCCCTCAGCTATCAGCGGTCAGCGATCAGCAAGAGGGCGCCGGCCTGTTTGCTGAAAGCCGATGGCTGAAAGCTGATAGCTGCCTTCAGACCAGCACCAAGTCCGGATGATAAATGTTCCCTTCCACGTGCCGGGCGATGGCGATCAGCCGGCGTTCGTAGCTCATGATTTTCAGCAGGCTGAACGCCGGGCCGCCGGCCCGCGAACCTCGCACCGATCCCGCCATGGGCGCGAGTTCGAACGTGTGTCCGTGGCGAACGCTCTTCTCCTCCCGCCCCCGCACGACGAGTTCGGGACAGTCGGGCAGCAAAGCTTCGAGTGGGACGCTGACACTCTCGATCTTTCCCTCGGCAACGGCTTTTTCCAGCCCTTCCAGCGTTACCATCTGGGCTTCCGTGAACTCGGCGACCGCGGTCCGGCGCAGGCTGGCCAAATGCGCGGGACAGCCGATCGTCCGGCCGATATCATGAGCCAGCGAGCGAACGTAGGTGCCGCCCGAGCACTCCACCGCGAAGTGAGCGCCATCCGCCTCCACGCCCAGCAGTTCCAGCGCGTAGATTTCCACTTCGACGGGCGCCAACTCGACTGGCTGGTGCGCCCGCGCCAGTTCATAGGCGCGTACGCCGTCCACTCGCTTGGCGGAAAAAGGCGGCGGCACTTGCGCCAAGCGTCCGGTGAAGTCGCGAAACACTTTTTCCAACGCCAGCCGGCCGATCCGCGCGATGCCGCCGGGCGTCGGCGCCGACGTAAGCTCGCCCGTGGCGTCGTAGGTGTCGGTGGAGAAGCTGAAATCGATGACGCCGTCGTACGCCTTCCTCGACTTCAGATAGAACTGGGCAAACCGGGTGGCCTTCCCGACCGAGGTGGGCAGCACCCCGGTGGCGAAAGGATCGAGAGTACCGAAGTGACCGACCTGGCGCATCTGCAGCAGCCGGCGAACGACGGAAACGACATCGTGCGACGTGATCCCCGCCGGCTTGTCGATGATGAGAACCCCGGAAAAATCCATAGTTTTCAGTTCTCAGTTTTCAGTCCTTAGTCCAACTGCCATTCTTGAGTTCGCATTGCAGAGGAATTGCATGGGCCACCTTTACTGAAAACTGAGAACTGATGACTGAAAACTTCTAAAAAAAATCCAGGCTGTAGTCCGCCACGTCGTCGCCTAGAATCCTTTCCGACTCGGCCAGCACCTGGCGAAAGACGGAGTCGAGCAACTCCTGGCTGTTCGAGACCGACACGATCCCGAGGGTGGCGTGCTGCCAGGCATCCTGCTGATCGAGCTCCGCCACCGCAACATTGAAGCGGGCACGGAGCCGGTCCCGCATCTTCCTCAAGACCGCTCGTTTTTCCTTCAGGGAATGCGCGTACGGAAGTTGGATTTCGAGCGTGAGCACACCGACAGGCATAAACTCATTGAGTGATTGAGCCATCGGGTGATTGAGTGATTGAAAAAAGCCCATCTCGAGCTTGGATTACTAGAATAGATGGCTCAATCACCCGATCACTCAATCACGCAATGACTCAATTCTTAGACCAACACCGGCTCCGCCACCCGTTCCACGATGAAGGACTCCAGAAAGTCACCGGCCTTGACGTCGTTGTAGTTCTCAATCGAGATCCCGCACTCCATGCCCTGCCGCACTTCCGCGACGTCTTCCTTGAACCGGCGCACCGAGCGGACGCGTCCCTCGTGCACCACCACGGCGTCGCGCACCAGCCGGACCTTGGCATCGCGCGTGATCTTGCCCTCCTGGACGTAGCAGCCGGCCACCGTCCCCACACCGGAGATGCGGAAGGTGTCGCGCACTTCGGCGCGTCCCAGTTGAATCTCCTTAAAGACTACGGCCAGCAGTCCCACCATGGCCTTCTTAATCTCGTCGCTGACGTTGTAGATGATGGTGTGCAGGCGGATATCGACCTTCTCGAGGTGCGCCAACTCCAACGCCTTGCGCTCGGGCCGCACGTTGAAGCCCACAATCACCCCGTTCGAGGTCGACGCCAGCAGCACGTCGCTTTCGGTGATGGCGCCAACGCCGGCGTGGATCACTTTGACCTTCACCTTGTCGGTGCTCAGCTTGCTGACGGTATCGTTGAGGACCTCCACCGAGCCCTGCACGTCCGCCTTGAGAACCAGCGCCAACTCTTTGACGTCGCCGGCGGCGATCTGCTGGTGCAGTTGTTCGAGAGTGAGACGGGCGGATTTGGCGAGGGCCGCCTCGCGCTGCTTGGCCAGCCGGTGGAGCGAGATCTGTCGCGCCTTGAGCGTGTCTTCTATCACCTGGAAAGGATCGCCGGCCTGCGGGACATCCTCGAGTCCCAGCACTTCCACCGGGGTTGAAGGGACGCCTTCCAAAGTGGGCCGCCCGCGATCATCAAAGAGAGCGCGCACCTTGCCATAAATGGCGCCGACAATGAACGGATCGCCGATGTGCAGCGTGCCGTTTTCCACCAGCATGGTGGCCACCGGTCCACGGCCGCGATCCAGGCGGCTTTCCAGCACCGTCCCGGAGGCCAGCCGCTTGGGGTTCGCCTTCAGTCCCTGCATGTCCGCCACCAGCAGGATCATTTCCAGCAGGAGCTCCAGGTTCTTATGCTGCTTGGCGGAGACCTCCACCGTCACCGTATCGCCGCCCCACTCTTCCGACATCAAGCCATGATCGGCCAGTTGCTTCTTGACGCGTTCGGGCAGGGCATCCGGCTTATCGATCTTGTTGATGGCCACCACAATGGGGACCTTGGCGGCGCGCGCGTGGTTGATGGCTTCCAGGGTCTGCGGCATGACGCCGTCGTCCGCCGCCACCACCAACACCACCACGTCCGTCACCCTCGCCCCGCGGGCACGCATCAAGGTGAACGCCTCGTGGCCCGGAGTATCGAGGAAAACCACCTTGCGTCCGTTCACTTCCACCTGGTAGGCGCCGATATGCTGGGTGATGCCTCCGGCCTCGTGGGCGGTCACGTTGGTCTCGCGAATGGCGTCGAGCAGCGACGTCTTGCCGTGATCGACGTGCCCCATCACCGTCACCACGGGCGCCCGGGGCACCAGGTCCTCGGGGCGGTCGGCCACGGTCGCTTCGTGGATCACTTCTTCTTCGTAGCTGATGACGCTGGTTTCGGCGCCGAAAGCGCGCGCAATCTCGGTGGCCGTTTGGGAGTCCAGGGTCTGGTTGATGGTGGCAAAGATTCCCTTGTCGAGGAGCCTCTTAATGACATCCTTGGCCCTGGCTTCCAGCTTCTCCGAAAGCTCCTTGATGGTGACGCCTTCGGTGATGGTGATCTTGCGCGTAATGGCGATTTCCGCCGGTGCCGCCGCCCTTGCGGTAGCGACGGCCGCCCGTCCGCCCGAGGGATGCAAGGGCATCCGCGTAGCTGGGCGTGCAGTCGCAACTCCGCCGGTGCTGGTTGGATGCTGGCCCGTCCGCGTCGACGTGGGGTGTTGGGGCCGCGGCTCGTGAGGCCGGCGTGCCGGCGCCCGCGCGGCTGCTCCCTTGGTGCTCACGCCCGGATAAATCGGCTGGCTTGAAGAGGTGCCTTTTCCACCCCGTCCCCCGTGAGCCGGCTTCCCGGAGCCGGCATGAGCCGCTTCGCCGGACCGGGCGGACGCGGGAGCCCCAGAAGTTCCAGAGGCGCGAGCGGTTGGGGCTTCCCTTCGGGCGCCGGCTGAGGGCGGGGGCGCCAAACCAGCCCCAGGCCCGGGTGCACGCGGTGCTGCATGAGCAGGCACGCCAGGAACCGCGATGCCAGGAACCGGCCCGCCCCGACGGGGCGCCGAAACCCCAGGCGGCGCCGCGGCCGGAGGCGCGGCCGGACCGGAGGCCGGAGCTTTCGCCGGAGGCTTCGCAACCACCGGCGGAGCGGGCGGGGCCACCGGCTTCGGGGGCGGAGGCGGAGGCGCCAAGGCCTTGCGAGCCCGCTTCTTGATTTCCTCGATCGAGCTTGCCATCGTGCTGATTTCGCCCGGATGGACTTCCGCCACTCTGATGCTGGTGTCCATTACGTGAGACGGCGCGTGAGATGCCGCGTGAGACGGCGGGTGAGACGGCGCATGAGAGGGGGCGGCGTGTGCCGCCGGATGCACTGGAGCGTGAGCAGTGGCGTGGGTCGTCACCGGCCCGGTTGGGTGAACCACCCCGTGAGGCGCCGGATGAGCGGGCGCGGGCGGGGCAGTCGGGACGGGCGCATGGACAACGCCCGGTACCGACGCGGCAGCGGACGAGGTCGCGCGCGGGGACGTTGGGACCTGAGCTGACGGCAGAGCCTCGACCCGAGCAGGAGCGGGCGCTTCGGCAACCGCTTCCTGACCGGCTGGGGCGCGGAAGTACGCACGCACCTTTTCGGCCTGGTCGTCGTCGAGCGCACTTGAGTGTGACTTCTTGTCTTCGATGCCCAAGCCCGGGAGGCAATCGATGACCGCTTTGCTCTTGACTTCCAACTCGCGCGCCAGATCGTTGATTCTAATCTTACCCATTCGCTTTTACTGCGCCTCCCTGACAAAGTAGAAATCAGAAAGCAGAAAGTAGAATGAAGAGTTCCCTCTCCTCTCTGGCTTTCTTGCTTCTGAATTCTATTTCTGATTTCTAATCTAGTTTCCGTCTTCCTGTTTCCCGTGGCCTCCTTCCTCCGTCGAGGCCTCTTCGCCGACGCCACTTTGCGACTCGACGGGTTGTTGCGTGGCCTCTACCGGTACTCCACTCTCTTGATTCGCTTCCGACGCAACCTCGGCGGGAGGTTCCGTCTCCTCGCTTGGCGACGCCTCGGGTTCGGCGCCTGCCGCCTCAGCGGGGGCCGGCACGCTTTCCGGGGCGGACAAGATCTCCGCCGGCGTCAGCAACGATGCCTTAGCGGCCGCCTTTTCGGCTTGTACTGCCGCCGCCTCGGCCTGGGCCGCTGCCTCGCCCTGCTCAAAGTAGTCCGTGACCACCTTGCGGATCTTATCCACCGTCTTCTCGCCGATGCCGGGGATCTGGGTGAGCTCGTCGGGCGTCATTTGCGCCAACTGCTCCACCGTTTCGACGCCGTGATTGCGCAGCTTCTCGAGCGTTTTCTCACCCAGCCCGGCCAGCTCAGAAACCGCGGCGCCGCGCCGGGCCATGGCCGCCATCTGCGACTCGATCTCCTGCCGTTTTTCCTCTTCACTCTTGATATCGATCTGCCAGCCCAGCAGCTTGGCGGCCAGCCTCACATTCTGGCCTTTCTTTCCGATGGCCAGCGAGAGCTGCGTATCGTCCACGATTACTTCCAGATGTTTCTGCTCGGCATCGATGATCGAGACGTGGTTGATTTTGGCGGGGCTCAGAGCGTTGCCGGCAAAAGCGACCGGTTCCTCGTTGAACTCAATGATGTCGATCTTCTCGCCGCGCAGCTCGCGGATGATCGATTGCACCCGCATGCCCTTCATGCCCACGCAGGCGCCCACGCAATCCACGTCGGGGTCCTTCGAGAAGACGGCGATTTTGGTGCGCTCGCCGGCCTCGCGCGCAATGGCCCGAATCACCACCGTGCCGTCGTAAATCTCCGGCACTTCCATTTCGAACAGCCGCTGCACCAGCGACCCGTCAGCCCGCGACACCACCACCTGCGGCCCGCGCGACGCCCGGTCCACTTCCTTGATCACGGCCCGCAACCGGTCGCCCATCTGGTAGTTCTCCAGGCGCGATTGCTCCCGGCGCGGCATGCGTGCCTCGGTGCGCCCCAGGTCCACAATCACTTCCGGACCCTCCAGGCGCTTCACCGTGCAATTCACCAACTCGCCGACCCGATTGTTGTATTCGGCGAACACCGTGTCGCGCTCAGCCTCACGGACCTTTTGGAAGATCACCTGCTTGGCGGTCTGGGCCGAAATCCGCCCCAGCACATGGCCATCACTGGTAAGCAGCGCGTGGTTCACCGGGTCGTAGGTAGCCTTAGGGATGCGAATTTCGCCTTCGGGCGCCGCTTCCGGGTTCCGCTTTCGCGCCTCCGCCAAGCTCATCTCGCGGTCCGGATCAACCACCTGCTCCACGACCTTCTTCACCGCGTAAACCTCAATGGCCCCCGACTCCTTGTTGAAGTGGGACTGGAGATCCTCGGTACTCTTGTAGTATTTCCGCGTGGCGGCCAGAATGGCGTCTTCCACCGCGGAAATGATAATCTGCGCGTCGATCCCTTTTTCGCGGCTCAACTGGTCGATCGTTTGATACAGCAAGCTTGTGCTCACTAGGTGACCTCTTCTTAAGTCCGGCAGCCTGCCGGCACTTCCATCTTCTGCCCTTTGCCAGGAGCGCCCTTCAAATAACGCCGCCCATCTCGCTCCGAACCGGTGCCTCTTCCGCTTCGCGTCCCCACCAATTTAGCGTTGGAGAGGGTATCAAAACGAACGAGTTTTTTCCACCAACCGCTATCTATCCCTATGTAACAACGTGGGTTATCGCTAAATATTTCGTTCACTCAAATCTCGCTTATCTTGCTTAGAATCAATGAGATAAGCTTGGCATTTCGTTTAAACCTTGTGTTTTCAGTTGCCTATCTATCGGTTGTATCGATTCGTGACACCTGCCCGCCAGAATCGTAAGATTTCCTCTCACACCTTGTCGGGCCGTCGAATCCCAAATCCGAGTTCCTCAACCACCAACCGTCCCTTCGAGACATTCGAAAACTCCAGTTCTTTCGGGACGAGTTCGCCAACGTCCAGCTTAATCCGGCCGCCCTCGTAGCCAGCCAATCTCCCTTGGTAAACCTTCTCTCCGTCCACCGGGTCGCACAAGACTAAGCGGGCCAGTCGTCCCACGAAGTACTCGTAGTCGTGAGGTTTCACCAATTTCCGGTCCAGTCCCGGCGACGAGACCTCAAGCGTATAGCTCTCCGGAAAAAGGTCCTCCACGTCGAAAATCGTGCCAAGCTGCTCGCTCACCAACTGGCAATCAGCGTGCGAAACGCCCGCGGGCTTATCGATATAAACCCGCAACAACGCATTGGAGCGCCCGCCTTTCAGTTCCACATCAACCAGCGTCATGCCCTCCGAAGAAACCACGCGCTCGGCGATTTCGTGAATCTTCTCCAGATCGACAGCCATTCGCGTTCGCCCGGAGCACTGTAGTCTCTCACCCGGCTCCGGGCACAATCCACCTTTCCGCCACTCGGGGCGCTCCTGCGCGTCCTAAAAAAAAGTGGGCTTTCGCCCACCGAGATGCGTCGCCGTTAATAGTATAACGCTTGACAGATTCAAAATGCAAGGACAGATTGGCGTGACGTGAGACGTGACGCGCTCAAAGGCGCCCTTCACGGTGCCGATGTCGACCTCGTCAATCAGCGAGCTTTTCCAGGATCAGGATCTTCGACCCGTTAAAGCTTGCTTTTGCTGCCACCTCGTAACCGTGCTCGTGCTCTTGCTCGATCCTTTTCTCCAAGGTGGACTGGCGTGAGGTCACATAGTAGAGATAGTTATACTGCTGCGCGGTACCAGGCGACTTTTCCATAACCAGTGAGAGGACTCCCCCTACGCCCCGCATCAGCGAGTCTTGCCTCAGGCGGAATCCCTGGGCACCGTGTTCATTCAGTTCCTTTTGCATCTTGGAGGTCCTCAGGGCATGAAGGACCCTGTACTCATATTTGACCGGAGGCGTGGCCTCCTTCTGCATCCTCGCTATCAGTCCAAGCGACGGAGTGAACTCGGAACTGATAATTCGGAAACCGCACTCAGCGGCCGCATTCAACTCGCCTTGCATGGAGTTGATCTTGCCGGGAGCAAGGGAGAGATGGTTCTGCGCCAGCGCTGGGTCCTGGCAGCCGTTAGCACGGTTGAGGGCCCGATGGACGGCTTGCTCTTCTTGCACCAGATCCTCCCACTCTTTGCCCGTCACGCTCCCTAGTTCCGCCAAGAGGGACGCGTAATCACGTTTGCCCACCTTGAACACGACCCGCTGTTCTTCGTCTTGTTCCTGCCAGACAATCTCGACGAAGTGGTTGGTGTACTTGAACGGCGCGGTGACGACCGAGGCCATCAGATCGCCCAGAACCATCGCGCCGCAACCCTGCGGGGGATAACAGCTCCCGCCATTTGAGGCCATGTTCCCTAGTGCGGCCAGCACTGCCATCGAAACCCGATGGGTGGAGGCGTCATAAGAAACTTCCGCCACGTCGGCTACGGGAATCGACAGCACCACGGTCTTTTTGGCCGCGAAGACGATTCCGATCTGGCCAACGGTGACCGTGATCCTACTGCCCCGCGTCAGCGGCCGAACGGTTCTCTTCCTGCCGCGGGTGACCGTCATCGGCCCCTCCATGTAGGTGACCCGCCATTGCTTGCCCTGCGCCGTTTCCTTGGCCTCGACGGCCGCGAGGGGTAGCGGCGAACACAGGACCAAAAGGAGCAGTGCTTGGGCTGCGCCTTGCCGCAGCCTCATCCTGGTGACACGCATTGGTCGCTCCTTCCTTCGTGATCTTTGGTTATCTTCGAGGGTCTTCATTAAAGTCCTGTCAGCGCGTCATGTAAGAGGCAGTGGAGGACATCCGGCGCACGTCGTACTCTGTCGCGCGGCGTCGTTTGATCCTCGTGCCTTCAACCTCCTCCTGATATGGTATAGCGACATTCCCAGGCTGGAATTGCACTGTTTGGCAGAGCCTTTCGCGGCGCCTCAGCAGGAAGAGCCGGAGGAAGAGTCCGGCGGCTCAGGGCCACCAGTTGGTGGCGCCAATGACGTGGTCCAGACCGCCGAAGGTGACCAGACCGGTCTTGCTGCTTGATGCTGTAGGGGATAAAACGAAAAGCCCGCAACTCTCAACCCGCAGGCGCTTGTGAGCTGTCCCCACTCAAGGTTTGACAAGGGCGGCGGAGCCGCTGAACCGTTGCCAAGAATCAGGCGTGACAGAGCACTGGCGAGGCCCCCGCGTGACTTCGGTTTCCAGTGTTTCACCTTCCGAAAACCCGCAACGCACAACCCGCTTTTTGGTCAGCGCAGGACGTAACCGCGCTCGGCCAGCCGTTTGCCGGAGACTTCATGCCATTCCTGCGGCATGACGTGAACGCCGGCGGCGTGCACCCAGCGATTGTAGAAGTTGAAAAGCGCGCAGACGGTGATGGCGTCGTAGAGCGCTTCGTCCGACCAGCCGGCTTGCCTCACTTGATCCACATCGCCGCGCCGGATTTCCCACGACGGACCGGTGACCTTCTCGATGAAGCCGAACAACGCTTTCTCGGCAGGAGAGAGAGCGGAGGCGCGGTGGTTTTCGAGCACGCCCTGGACGAACTCGCGGCTTCCCAGCAACAACGCGGCCGCGGCGGCATGCGAGCTCGCGCAATACCGGCAGTGGTTCAGACGGGAAGTGAAGGCGGCGATCAGCTCGCGCAGGCCCGGACTGAGTGGCGACGGGCCGCGCATGAGCTCTTGGGTGAAATAGGAAAGGTGGTCGGTCATCGCCGGCTTGAAAGCGAACAAGTAGAAGATCTGCGAGACCGGACCGCCTACGGCATGCGTCTGACGGATCAGGTCTGCGTACTGGCCTCCGCCCTCGCGCTCCTCGACGTCTCGCAGAAACATCGGCTCCAACGTCGTCTTTTTTCCCGGCGATGGCAACTCGTAGCAACCGGCTCCCGGCGACTCAGGATGCAGGCGGTCATTCGCCGCGTCCAGAGCCGGCGGCCGGGCGTAGCCCTCGGTGGCGAGTCGATGCCCGGACATCTGGTAACCGATGGCGGGCATATCCTGCACCCCAGTGGCATCGACCCAGCGGTTGTAATAGTTGAACTGAGCGCAGACGCCGATGGCGTCGTAAAGCGCCTCGTCTGTCCAGCCGGCGCGCCGCGCCTCGTCCACGTCGGCCTGGCGAATCTGATGGGACTGCCGGTTTACCTTGTCGAGGAACTCAAAGAGCGCCTTCTCCGCTTCGGTGATGGGCGCGGTGCGGTAGTCGTTCAGCACCGCCTGTACCTTGGCGGTGTCACCCAGCAATTCCGCCGCGACCGCGGCGTGCGAGCCGATTCAAAACGGGCACTGGTTGCGGCTGGAGGTGAACGCCGCGATCAGTTCTCTCATGCCCGGAGCCAGCGGGGACGGGCCCCGCATCAACTCCTGCGTGTAGCGCGAAAGGTGGTCAGTCACGCGCGGCTTGAAGGCAAACAAGTAAAGGATCTGCGGCACCGGAACTCCCGCCGCCTCCATCGCCGCGAACTGGGCGCCCATCGGGCCTGCCTTGGCCTGCCGCTCAACGTCGGTCAAGAAGATTGGTTTCATAGTTCACCAAGAAAAGTGGCTAGTGACTAGTGGCTAGACTAGTGATCAGCTCTCAGCCATCAGCCGTCAGCCGTCAGCTCTCAGCCGTCAGCTTTCAGCAAAAGAAGTCCGGTTCTGGCTGATGGCTGATAGCTGACCGCTGATGGCTGCTAGCCACTAGCCACTGCGCTGCAAAAGTCACTTGCTTGCGGCCTCAATCTTCTCGATCACAATCGCCCGCGCCCCGCCCTTCTGATAGACCTTGCCGGTGACGGAAACCAATTGGCCCGCGTACGGCATCAACCGGTCATTCTGCCCCTTCGCCGGTTGCGCATCGTCAATCGGCACGTAAACCGTTCCCGCCACAGTCTGAATCACCAGGGGCGATCCCGCCTTGGCGCACGCCACGGCGCACTCCGGGCTGATGGGTTTCTTCAGGCTCTTGGTAAAGGTGCAAGCGGAGTCGATGATATAGCCCTTGATGGTGGTGGAAGTCTCCGCCGGTCGCGCCGCAGCGGAGAAGCCAACGATCAGGGCGGCACATGCGCTGGCAAGGAACGCTTTTCGTGAATTCATGATCCCTCCTTGGAAGCAGTGGCTAGTGGCCAGTGCCTAGTGGCTCGAAACAATGCCCTTGCTAGCCACTAACCACTAGCCACTTCTTATTTAAGGACTGCGCTTCAAAACAGAACCTTCAGCGCGAACTGGATCTGGCGCGGCGGCAAGGCGTTCTGAACCTGGCCGAAGGTGGGCGAACTGATGTCGTCGTTGGGAACGCCGAAGTTCACCCGATTAAGAATGTTAAACATCTCCGCCCGAAACTGGAGGGCCGTCGACTCTTTGAGGCGAAAGTTTTTGAAAAGCGCAAAGTCCCACTGTGATAGGCCGGCCGCCTGTACAATATTGCGGCCCGCATCGCCAAAGGTACCAAGCTGCGTGACCTTCTGAAACGCCTGGGTGTTGAACCATTCGCCGGCGGTCTTGGGGCCATTATTGGGATTGCCCACCAAGTTGGGCCGGTCGCCGACGAAGCCGGAGATCTCCGGCGACTGACCCTGCAAAGACGGGTTGCTCGAGTCGTAAACCGTGAAGGGTGTCCCGGTCGAGGCCGAGAAGATGCCATTCAACTCCCAGTTTCCGAAGGTGTGCTGGTACCAGTTGTGGGCGTCTTTCCAGATGGGCGGTTGCCACTCATAACTCAACACGAGCCGATGGCGAGCGTCAAACAACGAGCGTCCATACTCCGCCGCCAGATCCCAGGGGTCCTGCGCCAGGTCGTTCTCCCCGGCCACCAGTTGAGGCGACGACCCGCTCATGTTGAAGCTGGACACGTCGTCCAAGGTCTTCGAGTAGGTGTAGGAAGCGAGGAAGGAGGCCCCGTGGCCAAAGCGCTTGCGCAGGCTGGCCTGAAGCGAGTTGTAGTTCGAGTTGGTAATGCCGGCGATGAGGCCGACAGAACCGTAGGTACAACTGTTGGGATTCGCCGGCGTGCAGCCTGAATACGGCCGGTAGAGGTTGACATTCTGCTGCTCGCCGCTGATGCACGACGCCTGCTCGGCGGCGGGCAAGGTGGAGCAGAGCGCGGCTGGGTCGCTTTCGATGAAGCGCGGCAGTTTGGTACCCTTGGTGCCCACATATCCCACGTCCAGGAGCCAGCTCGAACCGAAGGAGCGCTCCACGGTCAGGTTCCAATCCTGCGCGTAGGGCAATCGCAAATTGGGATCGAGCGTGAGCAAAGTAAGCGTCTGGGCCCCGTTAAAGACGGGCGCGAACGGGTTCGGACCCGGGGGCAACGGATTGGCAAAGCTGGAGGGGAAGTTTTCCTGAATGGTCTTGAACCACGGTGGAGCGCTTTCGGGCGTTTGCAGTGGGCCGCCTTCGCCGTTGTAGTAAGGGTCATAGAAAATGCCGTAGGCGGCGCGAACCGCCCAGCGCCCGCTGCCCGTCGGGTCCCAGGCAAAGCCAATGCGCGGCGCCAAGGCCGTATACTCTCTGGCAATCAAACCCGGCCCCACGCCTTCGTCACCGGGATAAAGCAACCCGGCGGGCGCGCTCGGGACCACCGTGGACTGGGCGCCGGGCACAAACAGGGCCGTCTCGTGG